>Ga0307280_10000001_pt1 | contig 175677 bp, 169 predicted proteins | sample ER_DNA_119_FD_194479 | JGI IMG/M metagenome (GOLD analysis project Ga0307280, IMG submission 194479) | Bulk soil microbial communities from the East River watershed near Crested Butte, Colorado, United States - ER_DNA_119 | ecosystem: Environmental > Terrestrial > Soil > Floodplain | place...
CCCCTGGATCGGCGAGAAAACCGCGACCCAGCTGCTGCAGCAGTTCGGTTCGCTGGACGAGGTTTTGGCCAGCGTCGACCAGATCTCCGGCGCCAAACGCAAACAGAACCTGACCGAGCACGCCGAGGACGCGCGGATGTCGAAGCAGCTGGCGACCCTGCAGTACGAGATCGAGACCGGGGTCGACCTGGCCGCGGCGATGGCGAGCGAGCCCGACCGCGGCGCCCTGCGCGAGTTCATGCGCGAGTTCGAGCTGCGGGCGGTGCTGGAGCGGCTTGAAGAAGCGCTGCCCGAGGGCGCCGCCGTCCCCGGCCGCAAGGTCGAGACCGAGATCGAGGTCGAGGCCGAGGAGGGCAAGCCCGCGGACATCGGATCGGGGCCGGTGGCGCTGGCGATCGACGGCGACCGCTGGGCCGCCGCCGAAGCGGAGCGTGTCCTCGTCGGTTCTGCCTCGCACGACGAGCTCGCCGTCGCCCTCGGCGAGAAGCCCTTCGCCGCGCACGACGCCAAGTCCCTCGGGGGCGGCCGCCACGGCCTGCTCGCCGCCGCCGCCCGCAAAGGGGTCGAGCTGAACCTCGACCACGACACGATGGTCGCCGCCTACCTGCTGGAGCCGCAGCGCCGCACCTATGACCTGGTCGAGCTCGCCGCCGACGCCGGCATCGGCCTCGCCGAGGGCGCCGCCGCCGAGAAGCAGGACGAGGACGACGGACAGCTGGCGTTGGGGGAAGAGCTCGAGGCCGGGCTCGACCCGGCCGAGGAAGCGCAGCTCGTCGCCGCCCTCGCCGCGGTGCAGGGGCCGCGGATCTCCGAGCTCGGGCTGGAGCAGCTGCTGCGCGAGGTGGAGCTGCCGTTGGTGGCGGTGCTGGCGGCGATGGAGCGCGAGGGGCTGAAGCTCGACGCCGAGCGCCTGGCCGAGGTCGGCGCCGGCTTCGGCGAGCGGATCGAGACCCTGGAGAGGGAGATCTTCGAGCTCGCCGAGGAAGAGTTCACGATCGGCTCGCCCCAGCAGGTCGGGCGCATCCTCTTCGAGAAGCTCGGCCTGACCCGCAAGCGCCGCGGCAAGACCGGGTTCTCGACCGACGCCCGTGTCCTCGCCCAGATCCGCGACGAGCACCCGATCGTCGAGAAGATCGAGTCCTGGCGCGAGCTGACCAAGCTGAAGAACACCTACCTCGACTCGCTGCCGGAGCTGATCGACCCCGAGACCGGCCGCGTCCACACCACCTTCAACCAGGCCTCGACGACCACCGGCCGGCTCTCCAGCACCAACCCCAACCTGCAGAACATCCCGATCCGGACCGAGATCGGCCGCCCGGTCCGCGCCTGCTTCGTCGCCGAGGAGGGTTCGCAACTCCTCTCCGCCGACTACAGCCAGGTCGAGCTCCGGGTCCTCGCCCACGTCGCCGACGAGGAGGTGTTGAAAGAGGTCTTCCGCGAGGGCGAAGACGTCCACGCCGCGACCGCCGCCGAGGTCTTCGAGATCGGGCGAGACGAGGTCGACGTCGGCCAGCGCTCGAAGGCGAAGATGGTGAATTTCGGGATCGTGTACGGGCTGACCGGGTTCGGCCTCGCCGACCGGCTCAACATCCCGCGCAAGGAGGGCGAGGAATTCGTCTCCCGCTACCTCGAACGATTCCCGGCGGTCCGTGCCTTTCGCGAGCAGGTGATCGAGCGCGCCCAGGAGGAGGGCTTCGTCACGACTCTCATGGGGCGCCGGCGGCCGATCCCCGAGCTGCGCTCGGGCAACCCCAACACCCGCCGGCTCGGCGAGCGCCTCGCCGTCAACACCGTGATCCAGGGTACCGCTGCCGACATCATCAAGGTCGCGATGGTCCGCTGCCAGCGGGCGCTGCGGGAGGCCGGGGGGGAGACCCGCCTCGTCCTCCAGATCCACGACGAGCTCCTCTTCGAGGGTCCGCCGTCCGAGATGGAAGCGGCGGCCGAGCTGGTGGAGCGCGAGATGTGCGCCGCCTACCAGCTCGATCCGCCGCTCGAGGTCGACGTCGGCATCGGCCGGGACTGGCTCGATACCAAGTGACGCCGGCTCTCCCCGGCTAGCTGCTGCTGATCAGCCGGTGGTGACCGCCCTGCCGGACAGCTCGACCTCCTCGAAGGTCGCCCGGCCGTTCTCGATCCTCAGCTCGGCCTCCTCGACGATCGCGCCGGGGACCAGCTCGGCGGTGGTGCAGATGCGGTCGCCGCGGTCCTCGTCGCCATCGTGCCCCGGCCCGGAGCTCTCGCTGCCGGGACCAGAGTTGTCGCTGGGACCCGAGTTGTCGTCCCCGTCTTCTTGATCGCCGCCGTTGTCGTCGCCCGGCTCGTCGCCACCGCCGCCGTTGTCGTCACCGGGCTCGGCCTCGCCACCGCCGCCGTTGTCGTCGCCCGGCTCGGCCTCGCCGCTGCCGGAACCCTCGCTGCTGGAGCTGGCGGTGGAGCTGTGGTCCTCGCACTCGATCTCGGTCCCGTCGGTGACGAAGCCGGCGATCGTGTCGGTGCCGAAGAGGTCGATCACCAGGCGGCCGGTCTCGGCGTCGAAGGAGGCGATCGTGCCGGCCTGCTCGTCGCCGTCCGTCACCCCGTCGTCGTCGCTGTCGCGGTCGCGCGGGTTGTCGCCGGCGAGGAACTCGCCCCGGTTGCGCAGGTGATCCCCGTCCTGGTCGTGCCGCGCCTGGTTGACCGTGAGGGAGAGCTCGTGGCGCTTCTCCCAGCGGTCCGGGATGCGGTCGTGGTTACGGTCCTTGGCGGCGGCCAGGCCCGGCATGGCCAGCAGCGCGAGCGCTCCCAGCGCCAGCGCGAGCAGGGTCATGCCGCTTTGGGGTCGCCGTGCTTCGGTCGGGGTCATGCCATGTCCTCCTGGGTTCGGGTTGAACAACTGGTTGCCGCTTCAACCCGGGACCGGCGCGAAGATCACGCGACCCTGAACATCCGTCCGCTCAGCCGGTCTCACCGCTGAGGCCGCCGCCGCCCTCGCCCGAGCTCCCGCCGTCAGAGCCGGACTCGCCGCCGTCCTCTTCGGGTGCCGGATCGGGTGCCGCTTCGGCCTCGGGCTCCGGCTCCGCCTCCCCGCCACCGGGACCGGAGCTGTCGCCGCCCCCGCTGCCGGACTCGCCCCCGCTGAGGCCGCCGTCGCCCGAGCCCGAGCCGGAGGAACCGCCGTGGTCATCGAAGCCCGTGTCGTCGGACCCGGAGCCGGGGCCGCTGTGGTCATCGGTGCCGTCGTCGCCACCGCTGTGGTGGCCGCCCGAGATCGACCCCGGGCCGGAGTTGTCGTCGGAGCCCTCGGAGCCGCCGCGGTCGTCCCCGGAGTGGCCCGAGCGCCCGCCCGAGCCCCCGGAGCCGCTGTTCGAGCCGCTGCGGTCGCCCGCGCCGAGCGCGCCGCCGCCCTCGCCCGAGCGATCGTCGCTGCCGCCGCGATGGCCGTCCTCGCCCTTGCCGCCGTCGTTTCCGCGACGACCGGAGCGGGATGAAGTGTCGTCTGCGCCCCCGCTCGCCCGCCGGCCGCCGTCCCGGGTGATCTCCAGCGGCGCCGCCTCGGCCGCTTCGGGCCCCGACCGCCCGCCGCGGTGGTTGTCGATCGCCACCCCGGCGCCGACCGTGCCGGCGATCAGGACCGTCGCCATCCCGACCTTGAGGGCACCGCCGCCGATCCCGCCCAGCGCCGCGCCGCCGGCGGTAGACGCGCCCGCGCCGGCGGCGATCGCACCGCCAGCCCGGGCGGCGTCGTCGGCATGCTCGGCCAGCGCCCGCAGCACCGGCAACGGCACCAGCAGCCCGAACCCGTCGCGGATCGCCGCCCGCGCCCGGTGGATCGCCTGCCTCGCGGCGCCGCCGCTGACGCCGAGCGCGGTGGCGATCTCCTCGTGGCTCAGCCCTTCCAGCTCGCGCATCACCAGGGCTGCCCGCTGCGGCTCCGGCAGCGCCTGCAGCCGCTCCATCAGCTCGCGCAGCTCCTGCCGCGACTCCGCCACGGCGGCGGCGCTGCGGGCGCCGGGCACCGCCTCGTCCAGCTCCTCGGCCGCCGGCCCGCGGTCGCGCAGATCGTTCAGCGCCGCGTTGCGGACGATCCGGTAGAGCCACGGACGCAGCTCGATGGTCGCCTCGGTGCCGCGCAGCGCCGGCAGCGCCTTCGAGAAGGCGTCCTGGGTGACGTCCTCCGAGCGGCCGCCGACGATCGCCGCCGCGAAGCGGTCCAGCGGCCGTCGGTAGCGCCGCACGATCTCTTCGAAGGCGGCGTCGTAGCCGTCGCGGACGAGGTCGACGAGGCGGCGGTCCGGTTGCGCGCGCAGGGTCGGGCCGAGGAAGACGCGGGCGGCGAGGTGCTCTGCGGGCGGGGGCGTCATCGTGGTCGCTCCTGGCTACATCGACTGGTCGGCTCTACTGCGTTACTGATAAGAGAGCGGGGAGGTTCAAACCCCGCATTAATCGTTCAACACATGTCCACGGCAAAGATCACGCGACCCGAGGGAGAAATCGATGGATAGGGGCCTGGCGGTCCTCCTCACCGCCGCCGCGGGCGGCCTGATCGCCGCCCAGGCGCCGATCAACGCCGGTCTCGGCAAGGCGACCGGGAGCCTGCCGGCGGCGCTGGTCTCGTTCTCGGTCGGGACCGCGGCGCTGGCCGCGGTCGTCGTCCTCAGCGGCAAGGCGAGTGGGCTCAGCTCGACCTTCGACGTCAGCTGGTACTACCTGCTCGGCGGCTTCCTCGGCGCCCTGTACGTGTTCAACGCCCTGATCGCGGTCTCGGTGATCGGCGCCGGCGGGGTCGCCGCGGCGACCGTCTTCGGCCAGCTCACCGCCTCGGTGGTGATCGACCGGCTAGGCCTGTTCGGCCTGGACGAGGTTCCGCTCAGCCCCGAGCGCGTCCTCGGTGTCGGCCTGCTTCTGGCCGGGACCGTCCTGGTCGTTCGCTGAGCCGCCGGGCCGGCCGCCGCCGGCGAACTCCGGCGGCGCGATCCGCAGGTAGTGGCGGAAGGACCAGTCGACGAAGCGCTTCGAGCCCATCAGCCTGATCAGCGCCGCGAGGATCCGCGGCGGCACCCGCGGGATCAGCTTCTGCACCCGCAGCATCCACCTGAACTTCCACTCGTGCGCGTCGTGGAACTCGGCATAGCTGGCCGCCGCCTGCTCGCGGCTCTGCCGCCCCTCGACGACCCCGCGCAGCTCGCGTCCCAGGGCGATCCCGAAGTAGAGGGCGGTGCGGATCCCCTCGGCGCTGAGCGGCAGGCAGTGTCCGGCCGAATCGCCGACGAAGAAGACGCCGCCCTCGGTCGCGGCGCGCAGCTCGTGGGGGATCCAATTCCCTTGGTACTCGTTCGGCTCCTTGCCGAGGTCGCGGGTCAGCCCGACGGTCGTCTCCTTGACGTGGAAGCGGGGGTCGAAGGAGCCGATCCCGATTCGCAGCTCGTCGCGGGCGGGGAAGGACCAGCCGTAGCCGGCGGGGACGTACTTGCGGTCGATCCAGATCTCGAGATCCTCGGATTCGCCGCCGGGATGGACCTCGAGGCCACGCGAGAGCGGCGCGTCGGGCGGCTGGTAGCCGTCGCCGGTGGCGAGCATCCGCCGCCAGCCGAGCGCGTCGACGACCAGCGGGGCGGAGACCGTGCCGCGGTCGGTCTCGACCGCGATCAGGCCGTCGCGCCGTGTCGATTTGCTCTCGCTATCCGAGAGGAAGTCGACACCCGCCCGCCCGTGCACCTTGGCGGTCTCGAAGCTCGCGTCGCAGTCGCGCCAGAGCAGCTGGCAGATCTCGCGGTAGTCGAAGGTCGAGAAGGTCCAGGGGAGGCGGTAGCGGGCGGTTCCGTGGGGCGTGTTCATGACCAGCGTGTCGAAGCGCTGGCGCTCGGCGTCCATCAGGTCGAGGCGCTCCAGCCACTCGGTCGGGATCCCGCAGGCGGAGGTCTGGCGCTCGCCGATCTCGTAGCGGTCGACGATCAGGACGTCGGCCCCGGAGCCCGCCAGCTCGCGTGCGACCGTCAGCCCGGCGAAGCTGGCGCCGCAGACGAGGACGTCGTACTCGCCGCTCAGGGGCGTGCGCTCGCTACCGCGCTTGGTGGCTCGGACCGGCATCGCGGCGGATTCTGCCATCATTCGCCGCCGTGTCCGCGACCGAGACCCTGACGCCTGCGCCGAGCGCTACCCCTGTCGAGGGTTCTGGCGGCCTTCTCCTCGAGATCGACGGCAAGATCGTCCCCAATTACGCGGCGACGATGGTGTCCTTCGAGGAGGGCGACGTCGTCAAAGGCAAGGTCGTCCGGATCGACAACGACGAGGTCCTCGTCGACATCGGCTACAAGGCCGAGGGGGTCATCCCCTCCAACGAGCTCTCGATCCGCAAGTCGGTCGACCCGCACGACGAGGTCGAGCTGGAAGAGGAGGTCGACGCCCTCGTCCTCACCAAGGAGGACGCCGAGGGCCGCCTGATTCTCTCCAAGAAGCGCGCCCGCTTCGAGAAGGCCTGGCGCCGGATCGAGGTTGCCGCCGACTCCGGCGAACCGGTCGAAGGCAGCGTCATCGAGGTCGTCAAGGGCGGCCTCATCCTCGATCTCGGCGTCCGCGGCTTCCTGCCCGCCTCGCTGGTCGACATCCGCCGCGTCCACAACCTCGACGAGTTCACGGGTCAGACGCTCGAGTGCAAAGTCATCGAGCTGAACCGCAGCCGCAACAACGTCGTCCTCTCGCGCCGCGCGGTGCTCGAGGAGGAGCGCAAAGAGGTCCGCGAGCAGATCCTCGGCCGGCTCGAGCCGGGCCAGGTCGTCGAGGGCAAGATCTCCAACATCGTCGACTTCGGCGCCTTCGTCGATCTCGACGGGATCGACGGCCTGATCCACATCTCCGAGCTTTCCTGGAGCCACGTCAACCACCCCTCCGAAGTGGTGGCGATCGGCGACACCGTGCGGATCAAAGTCCTCGACATCGACCGCGACCGCCAGCGCATCTCCCTCGGTCTGAAGCAGACCCAGGAGGACCCGTGGCAGCGAGTGATCAGCACCCATCGCTCCGGCGACGTGCTCGAGGGCACCGTGACCAAGGTCGTCGCCTTCGGCGCCTTCGTCGAAATCCTGCCGGGGGTCGAGGGGCTGGTCCACATTTCCGAGCTTGCCGACCACCACGTCGAGAACCCCAGCGAAGTCGTCGAGCCGGGCTCGAAGCTGAACGTCAAGATCCTCGAGATCGACGAAGAGCGGCGCCGTCTCTCCCTCAGCATCAAGCGGGTCGAGGGTCAGAACATGGCGATGGCCGGGCTGGGCGAGCAGATCGCCCAGGCTGAAGGCACTCAGGACGAGGGCGACGAGGTTCCGGCGGATCCGCCCACTGGCGCGATGGCAGACGCGTTTGCGGATGCCACCTCGGCCGCCGAGGGCGTCACCGCTGAGGAGCAGCCCGCGGAGGAGGCTCTTGCCGAGGACGCCGCCGTCGAGGAGCAGCCCGCCGAGGAGGAGCAGCCGACGGAAGAGGCGCCTGGAGATCTTCCCGCCGAGGTCGAGGCCTCCGATGAGGCCGATCCCGCTCCGGTTGCCGAGGCCAACGGCACCACCGAGGAGGAGCAGGCCGAGCATCAGGAGGGTGAATCGGTGCAGGAGCGGCCGGATTCGCCCGACGACGTCGACGAGGCGTCGGGCGACGAGTCCTCGGACGACGACGCGCAGACGGGCGAGTCCGAGCAAGCCTGATCGGCGCCTCTCGATGGCGTCGCTGAAGATCGGCCTCACCGGTGGCATCGCCGCCGGTAAGTCGGAGGCCCTGAAGGCGTTGGGGCGCCTCGGCGCGGCGACGCTCTCCAGCGACGCGGTCGTCCACGAACTGCTCGAGAGCGACGAGCTGCGCGAAAAGCTGGTCGAGCGATGGGGGCCGGAGGTCGCCCCCGACGGCAAGATCGAGCGGGCGAAGATCGGCGAAATCGTCTTCGCCGACCCCGAGCAGCTGACCTGGCTGGAGGCGCAGATCCACCCGCTGGTGCAGCGGCGGACCGCCGCCTGGCTGGTCTCGCTGCCTCCCGACACCGAGGTCGCCGTGGTCGAGGTGCCGCTGCTCTTCGAGGCAGGTAGCGACGAGGCCTTCGACACGACCGTCGCCGTCGTCACCGCCGACGAGGTCCGTCGCGAGCGCGCCGAGGCCCGCGGGCACGCGCTGGTCGACGAGCGCGAGGCCAGGCAGCTGACCCAGTCCGAGAAGGCCGAGCGGGCCGAGCACGTGGTCGCCAACGACGGCTCGGTGGAGGACCTCGAGCGGGCGCTGTCCGCCCTGCTCGACAGTCTGCGGCGATGAAGCGGAAGGTGCGCCGCCGCCGTCTTATCGCCCTCGGCAGCGTCGCCGCGCTGATCGGAGTCTTTGCCGGGGCTTTAGTCGCCAGCGGGACTTTTGACCACGCCCTGAAAGAGCTGACGCTGCCGCTGCGCCACGAGGACGTGATCCGCCAGCAGGCCGACGAAAAGGAAGTCGACGCCGCCTTGATCGCCGCCGTGATCTACTCCGAGTCCAAGTTCAGCGACCAGACGTCGAGCGCGGGGGCGCGCGGGCTGATGCAGATCACTCCAGAAGCAGCGGACACGATTGCCAGGAACAGCGACGCGACGACGTTCGAATTGAAGGATCTCGGCGATCCCGAAATCAACATCCGCTACGGGACCTTCCTCCTACGCGAACTGCTCGACCGCTACGACGGCGACGAGGCGGCGGCGCTGGCCGGCTACAACGCCGGCCCGGGCAATGCCGACGAGTGGGGCGGGGCGGAGCTGACCGTCGAGGAGATCCCCTTCCCGGAAACGCGGGCCTATGTCGAAGAGGTGCTGGAGAAGCGCGACGAGTACCGCAGCGAGTACGCATCGGAGCTGGGCTATGCCCGAATCCCCTAGGCCGCGTGTCGCCGCGCTGGCGCTGGCGGTCGGCGTCGTCCTAGCCGACTCCTCGATCGTCGTCCTGGCGCTGCCGGAGATCTACCGCGAACTCGACACCAGCATCACCGGCGTCACCTGGGTGCTGATCTCATTCAACCTGGTGATCGCCCTCGCGGCGGTGCCGGCGGCGCTGATCGCGCGACGGGCGGGGCCGGGGCGGACCGCCGCGGTCGGCCTCGCGGTCTTCGCCGGCGCCGGGCTCGCCTGCGGGCTCGCCGACGAGCTCTCGACCCTGATCCTCGCCCGCTGCGTGCAGGCGCTGGGCGGCGCCGCCGCGGTCACCGCGGCGCTGGAGCTGCTGCCGGCGACGGTCGGCTCCGAGCGGCGCGCGGCGACCGTCTGGGCCGCGGCGGGGGCTACCGGCGCGGCGCTGGGGCCGGCGGTCGGCGGCCTGCTCACCGAGCTCGTCTCCTGGCAGTCGATCTTTCTGATCCAGGCCCCGGTGGCGCTCGCCGCCGCGGTGCCGATCCTCTCCGTCGCCAAACACGAGGCGGCGACGGGGATCATCGAAGCCGAGGTCCGCCGCACCGGCAAACCGCACCTCTGGGCGAACCTCGCCCTGGCGATGGTCTCGGCGGCGATCGCGGCGGCGCTCTTCCTACTCGTCCTGCTGCTGATCGAAGGCTGGCGCCTGAGCCCGATCGAAGCGGCCCTCGTCGTCTCGGCGATGCCGCTGGCGGCGATCCTCGGCAGCCGCATGGCGGAGCGGGTCGGCGACACCCGCTCACGGGCCGCGGCTGGGGCAATCCTCGTCTCCGGCGGCCTCGCCGGGCTCGCCTTCCTGCCGAAGGCGACGATCGTCCTCACCCTGCCGCCGCAGATCCTCGTCGGGCTCGGGCTCTCGCTGGTGCTCTCGGCGCTGACCGAGACCGCGCTGCACGGGCGTTCCCCCCAGGCGATCCACGGTGGCTGGACGATCTCCTCGCGCCACGCCGGCGTCGTCATCGGCCTGCTGGCGCTGACGCCGATCTTCACCGCCGAAATCGACCAGCAGCGCAAGGACGCGATCGACGCCGGCACCGCGGTGATCCTCGACTCGCCGATCAACCCGCTGCTGAAGCTCGACCTCGCCCAGAAGGTCAGCGACCAGCTCGAAACGGAGAAGGGGAAAGTGCCGACGATCGAGCCGGCCTTCGAGCCGAAGCCGTCGGACCCGATGGAGCGGGCGGAAGTCGAGCAGCTCCAGGGCGAACTGCAGGACCAGCTCGACCGCGGCGCCACCCACGCCTTCAGCACCTCCTTCATCCTCGCGGCGCTGCTCGGCCTGATTGCTCTGTTCCCGATAGGGCTATCGCGGAGGGTCGACCTGTGAGCGCGGAGAGCCGCTGGAGCGGACGGATGCTGGTGATCGGCTCGATCCTCGCCTCGCTGGCGCTGGTCGGCGCCTACCTGGCCGCCGGCGGCTCCTCCTACGAGCCGGAGAAGGTGCAGGACCCGTGCCAGCCACGGGCCTGGAGCGACCCGCAGACGCTCGGCCAGATCGCCAACCAGTTCACGATCTCCGCCCTCGACGGGGCCGCCTGCCAGCTCGGGGTCTCCCGCGAGGTTCTGGCCCGAGCCCTGGCGACGCCAGAGGGCCGCGAACGCTTCAAGAAGCGCTACGGGATCGACGACGAAAAACTCGCCAAGGCGATCCGCGCCGGCCTGGTCCGAGCCATCGACGACGCCGAAGAAGCCGGAGCCCTGCCATCCCTGTTCGCCGGCCCGCTGCGTGAGGCCGTCCGGAACATCCCGCTCGAACAGGCGATCGAAATCGTCAACGATGCCGAAGGATTCCTCGGCAACGCCGAATCCTTCCTAGGCCCCGCCCAGAGCCTGCTCGAACAGTTCCTGCCGTAGGAATCTGTGGTAGAGCCTCGGTATAGTTGGCCTCGCCTATCTAAATAGCCAGAACGCATGTAGTGGCGCTAGTTTGGCGCTATAATCTCAGCCGTGCCCAGTGTCCAAGTCAAGAACGTGCCCCCTGATGTCCATCGCGTCCTGCGCCGTCGGGCGGCGACGGCTGGGCAGTCCCTGCAGGAATACCTGCTTGCCAGCCTCGAGCGGCAGGCGAAGGAAGAGACGCTCGACGAGGTTCTCGATCGCGCCGGCAATCGGGCTGGCGGCTCGTTGGGTCTCTCCTTTGCCGTGGAGACGCTGCAGGCTGAGCGCCAGCGCACCGCGTGATCGTCATCGATGCTTCGGTGCTCGCGCCGGCTCTCGCAGACGATGGCGGCGACGGTGATCGGCTTCGCGAGCGGCTGCGTGGGGAGCAGCTCACTGCGCCTGAGCTGATCGACCTCGAGGTCGTCTCGACTGTTCGACGCGCGGCTCGCGCCGGGAGGCTCGACGATCGGCGATCCGGTCAGGTCTTGACCGATCTCGCGGCGCTGCCACTGCGCCGGGTCCCCCATCTGCCTCTGTTGCCGCGTATCTGGGAGCTGCGCGACAACCTCACCGCCTATGACGCAGCCTACGTAGCTCTGGCCGAGGCTCTCGATGCCTTGCTTCTTACCGCTGACGGGCCGATGGGACGGGCATCAGGGGTGCGTTGTGAAGTCGAGGTTCTGGTTTAGCTCGGGTCTTGAACCCTGTAGTCGCGCTTTTTGGGGTCCCAGGTGATCCCGGAGCAGAGTACTTCGGGGGTGGTTCCCAGGGCAGTTGCCAGCTTGACCATGGTGCCGAGGCGCGGTTCGCGGCCGCCGCGCTCGAGCAGAGAAACCTCGGTGCGGTGGATTTCGCAGCGCTCGGCCAGCTCTTCCTGGGAGATGCCGGCGTCCTGCCTGGCGCGGCGGAGGTTGGCTGAGAATCGGTCGCGGTGGTTCATTTCAGACAAAACATTCTATTACTTTGGCCGGGTCACGTGCCAGACCCACAGCATCGCAAGCGGTTGCAGTGGAAGGCGCGCCCACAGCGCCCAGCGTGGGATCTTGCGCATGTCGAGTCCCCGGATCTGCCCCGGGTCAACCGCCATGTGGATGTTGGCGGGGAAGACCGCAACAAGCAGCGCCAGCAGCCACCAGCGTCCGAGCCGGCGCGAAGCGGGGTGGAGGACGAGGGCCGCGCCGGCGATCTCGGCGTAGCCGCTGATCGCCACGACCTCCTTCTTCTGCGCCTCGATCGAGGGCGGCACGATCGCTTCGAAGAAGCGCGGCCGGACGAAGTGCATCGTCCCGGTGAAGGTGAATAAAGCGGCCAGGGCCGCGCGCGAGAGCTTCATCGAAGGCGCAGCATATGCGCCAGCTATGTTCTGGCTGTGCCCGATTTCAAGCTGAACCCCGCCTACACCCCGACGGCGGACCAACCGAAGGCGATCGCGGGGCTGGCCGAGGGGCTGCGCGGGGGGGAACGCTTCCAGACCCTGCTCGGCGCCACCGGCACCGGCAAGACCTTCACGATGGCGGCGACGATCGCCGAGGTGCAGCGGCCGAGCCTCGTGATCGCGCACAACAAGACGCTCGCCGCGCAGCTCTGCAACGAGTTCCGCGAGTTCTTCCCCGATAACGCGGTCGAGTACTTCGTCTCCTACTACGACTACTACCAACCCGAGGCCTACGTCCCGGCGCAGGACCTCTACATCGAGAAGGACTCCTCGATCAACGACGAGATCGATCGGCTGCGCCACGCCGCCACGGCGGCGCTCTTCGCTCGCCGCGACGTGATCATCGTCGCCTCGGTCTCCTGCATCTACGGGATCGGCTCGCCGCAGGTCTACAACGAAAAAATGCAGCTCTTCAAGGTCGGTGAGCAGATCGACCGCGACGACGTCCTGCGCAAGCTGGTGAAGATGCAGTACCAGCGCAACGACCAGGTGCTCGGCCGCGGCGCCTTCCGGGTCCGCGGCGAGGTGCTGGAGATCATGCCCTCCTACGCCGAGTCGGCCTACCGGATCGCCCTCTTCGGCGACGAGATCGAGGGGATCCAGCACTTCGACCCGCTGACCGGCGAAGTCCTCGACGTGATCGACCACGTCTCGGTCTGGCCGGCCTCGCACTACGTGACCAAGGACGAGACGGTCGACCGCGCCGTCGAAGAAATCCGCGCCGAACTCGAATCCCGGACCGCCGAGCTCGAGGAGGAAGGCAAGCAATTGGAGGCGCACCGCCTGCGGCAGCGGACGATGTACGACCTGGAGATGATCAAAGAGCTCGGCTTCACCTCGGGGATCGAGAACTACTCGCGGATCCTCGACGGCCGGCCGGCCGGCAGCCCGCCGCACACCCTGATCGACTACTTCCCCGACGACTTCGTCGTCTTCGTCGACGAGTCCCACCAGACGGTCCCGCAGATCGGCGGCATGTACGAGGGGGACCGCTCGCGCAAGACGACCCTCATCGACTACGGCTTTCGCCTGCCCTCGGCGATCGACAACCGGCCGCTGAAGTTCGACGAGTTCCTCGAGCGGGTCAAGCAGCTGGTGATGGTCTCGGCGACGCCCGGCCCCTTCGAGAAAGCCGAAGCGACCCGCACCGTCGAGCAGATCGTCCGCCCGACCGGGATCGTCGACCCCGAGATCGAGTTGCGCGAGACGAGGAACCAGATCGACGACCTGATGAACGAGGTCAAGAAGGTGGCCGAGCAGGGCGACCGCACCCTGGTCACGACGCTTACCAAGAAGATGGCCGAGGACCTGACCGCCTACCTGCTTGAGTACGGGGTCAAGGTCCGCTACCTGCACTCCGAGGTCGACACCCTGGAACGGATCCAGATCGTCCGCGACCTGCGGCTCGGCGAGTACGACGTCCTCGTCGGCGTCAACCTCCTGCGCGAGGGTCTCGACCTGCCCGAGGTCTCACTGGTCGCGATCCTCGACGCCGACAAGGAGGGCTTCCTGCGCGGCGAGACCAGCCTCGTGCAGACGATCGGCCGGGCGGCGCGGAACGTCAACGGTCGGGTCGTGATGTACGCCGACAGGGAGACCGACGCGATGCGGGCGGCGATGCGCGAGACCGACCGCCGCCGGGCGATCCAGGTCGCCTACAACGAGGAGCACGGGATTACGCCGGAAACCGTCCGCAAAGGCATTTCCGAGATGAGCGACTTCCTCGCGATGGAGGACCGGGCGCCGCGCAAACGGCGCGGCCGTCGCGGCGACGACTTCGACACCCCCGAGGAGCTGGAGAAGACGATCGTCGCGCTCGAGGAGGAGATGCTCGCCGCCGCCGACGACCTGCGCTTCGAGGAGGCGGGGCGGATTCGCGACGAGCTGCGCGAGCTGCGCCGCGATCTCGACGGGATGACCGCGGGGGCCTGAGCGGGGATGTCCGTCGACGTCACCGAGGCGACCTTCGAGCAGGAGGTCGTCGAGCGATCGCGGCAAGTGCCGGTTGTGGTCGATTTCTGGGCTGACTGGTGCGGTCCCTGCAAGCAGCTGACCCCGGCGCTGGAGAAGGCCGAGGCGGAGCGGCGGGGCACGGTGGTCCTCGCCAAGGTCGACGTCGACGCCAACCAGCGCCTCGCCGCGGCCTTCCAGGTGCAGGGGATCCCGGCGGTGAAGGCCTTCCGCGACGCGAAAGTGGTCGACGAGTTCGTCGGCGCCCTGCCGCCGGCGCGGGTCGAGGCCTTCTTCGACGGTCTCGCGCCTTCGCGCGCCGACGAGCTGCTGGCGGCGGGGGACGAGCTCTCGCTGCGCGAGGCGGCGGAGCTGGAGCCGGGCCGGGCCGACCTCGCCGTCGCGCTCGCCAAGGCCCGTCTCGAGCGCAATGCCGAGGACGAGGCGCTGGAAGCGGTGGAGAGCCACGAGAGCGACTTCGCCGCCGCCGGCATCGCCGCCCGCGTCCGCCTCGCCAAGGCGGGTGTCGGCACCGAGGCCTTCGCCGCCCTCGACCGCGGCGACCGCGAGGCGGCGCTCGACGGCTTGCTCGAGGAGCTGGCCGGGGCCGATGACGAGACCCGCGAGAACCTGCGCCGCGCGATCGTCGGGGTCCTCGCCGGGGACCCGGCCTGGCCCGAGGCCAAGGCCTACCGCCGGCGCCTCTCGGCCGCTCTCGGCTAGGCGCCGTAGAGCTTTTAGCCCCCTACGGGTACAAAACCTCTACGGCGCTCGCTTCAGGCGTCCCGATCCAGGAAGCGCAGGACGGCGAGGACGCGGCGGTGGTCCTCGCCGCTGGCGGTCAGCTCGAGCTTGGCGAAGATGCCGGTGACGTGCTTCTCCACGGCTCGCTCGCTCACCACCAGCTCGGCGGCGATCGAGGCGTTCGAGCGCCCCTCGGCCATCAGGCCCAGCACCTCGCGCTCGCGCGGGGTCAGCTCGGCCAGCGGATCGTCGCGGCGCTGGCGGCCGAGCATCTGCGAGACCACCTCGGGGTCGAGCGCGGAGCCACCCTCGCCGACCCGGCGCACCGCCTCGGTCAGGGTCCCGACGTCAGCGACCCGGTCCTTGAGGAGGTAGCCGAGCCCCTCGGCGCTCTCCGCCAGCAGCTCGCGGGCGTAGGCGACTTCGACGTACTGGGAGAGGACGAGGACGGACACCTCGGGCAGCTCGGCACGGATCTCCCTTGCCGCCCGCAGGCCCTCGTCGGTGTGGGTCGGCGGCATCCGCACGTCGACCACCGCGACGTCGGGCTTGTGGGCGCGCACCTTGCGCAGCAGGTCCTCGGCGTCGGCGGCCTGGCCGACCACCTCCAGGCCCGCCTCCTCGAGCAGGCGCACCACGCCCTCGCGCAGCAGGGTCGAGTCGTCGGCGACGACTACCCGCACGGGATCCTCGCTTCCACGGTGGTTCCCTCGCCGGCCGGGCTGCGGACGGCGAGGCTGCCGTCGAGGGCGGCGACCCGGTCGGCGAGGCCGCGCAGGCCGGTGCCCCCGTCCGGGTCGGCACCGCCGGCGCCGTCGTCGCTGACCTCGACCTCGAGCGTGCCGTCGCGACGCTCGACCCGCACCGTCGCCAGCTCGGCGCCGGCGTAGCGGGCGACGTTGGTCAGCGACTCGGCGACGACGAAGTAGGCGGCGGACTCGACCGGCATCGGCAGCCGCTCCCCGGGGGCGGCGGCGATCTCGACCGGGACCGGGGAGCGTTCCGCCAGGCCGCCGAGGGCCGCCGCGAGGCCGCGGTCGCTGAGCACCACCGGGTGGATACCGCGGGCGAATTCGCGCAGCTCGGCGGTTGCCGCCGAGAGCTCCTCCATCGCCTCGTCGAGCAGCTCGGCGCTCGCCGCCGGGTCGGCGTCGAGCTTTTCGCGCGCCAGCCGCAGGGTCATGGTCAGCGCCATCAGCCGCTGCTGGGCGCCGTCGTGGAGGTCGCGCTCGACCCGCCGCCGTTCGGCGTAGCCGGCTTCGACGATCCGGTGCCGCGAGGCGCGCAGCTCCTCGACCTTCGCCTCCAGCTCCGCGGTCAGCTGCTCGTTCTCGGCCGTCAGGGCGGTGCTGACTTCCTCGGCGCGGCCGATCCGCGAGCGCAGCAGCCCCAGCAGGAAGGCGAAGGGGAGGCAGGCGAAGATCGCGACGGAAGCGACGAAGGCGACGCTCTTGAAGGTTTCCGAGGCGCCGAGTTCGCCGGCGATCAGCTGCACGAGCAGGATCGAGAAGGCGGTGCCGCCGGTGGCGAGGACCGGCGTCAGCACCCGTCGCTCGGTCGCCGAGCTGCGTCGCCAGTTGCGATAGAGGAGCCCGATGGCGATCGCGATCGAGGCGCAGCCGCCGACCACCTGGAACGCGTTCACGACTTCGGCCACGCCTTCGGGTTCCAGCAGGACCGGGTTCTCGGGGCAGCCCGTGCATTCGCTCTGCGCCGTCGGGTCGGTGAACAGGGCCCAGACCAGCTGCAACGGCCCGGTGGCGAGGTAGGCGAGGCTGACGGCGACGACCTGCAGTCGCGTGTGCAGGCGGCCCGAGGGGAAGGTGACCAGGAGGTGGACGAGGATCGCGAAGGGAAGGGTCTGGCCGAGGACCCCGATCGCGAAGATCCAGGAGTTGTTGGAGGCGGTCAGCCCCTGGAAGAACCAGGTGAACCCGACCGCGGTCATCAGGAGGCCGATGTTGTTGCCGGGGCGCCGGTCCCAGGCGTAGAGGCCGGTGAAGGCGAAGCTCCAGCCGGCGGCCAGGACCAGCGCCAAGAGCAACCCGCGGGGGCTGGCGTGGTCGCTGGTCAGGATCAGCGCCGCGGTGAGGGCGCCGACGAGGAAGGCGAGCAGGCCGAGGGCGGCGAGGGCGCGTCGCAGACCGCTCATCCGATCAGCTCCGCCAGGGCGGGGCCGCTCAGCTCCGCCTTGGCGATGAAGCCGCGGGCCGGGCTCTCGGCGACGGCGTCGCCGAAGTCGGCGCGGTCGCGGCTGGAGGTCAAGACGATCGCGGCCTTCTCGCCGAGCGCTCGCAGGCGCGCCGCGACCTCGAATCCGTCGAGGTCGGGCAGCTGTACGTCGAGCAGGACGAGGTCGGGACCGAGCTCGCCGACTGCGGCGATCGCGTCCTCTCCGTCGGCGGCCTCGCCGACGACCTCGTAGCCGCCCGCCTCCAGCATGCGCCGCGCGCTGGCGCGGAAGCCGGCGTGGTCGTCGACGATGAGGACGGACTTGGGCACGCCCCGATTCTCCATCAGACGGGGCATGTCAGGGGTACGGCTGCCCACACCTTTTGCCGCGGCAACCCGTACCCCGAGACGCCTGCCAGCCCCATGGGAGGCCGGCCCGCACGTTGGGAGTCTGGGCTGGCATCACCCAACCCGACCGAAAGGACTCCCATGCACGCCAAACGCAACATCGCCGCCCGCGCCGCACACTGGAGCGCGGCCCATCGCAAGATCGCCATCTTCGGCTGGATCGCCTTCGTGGCCGTCTCCGTCGTTCTCGGCGGCGCGATCGGCACCAAGCAGCTGACCGACGCCGAAGCGGGGGCCGGCGACTCCGGCCGCGCCGAGCTGGCGCTGGAAGAGGCCGGTCTCACCCCGAACGACGAGATGGTGATGGTCCAGAGCGACCAGCTCTCGGCCGGCGACCCCGCCTTCGACGCCGCAGTCGACGAAGCGACCCGGAAGCTGGCGCCGCTGCCGTCGGTGACCGACCTCAGCTCGCCGGCCGGCGGCGGCGGTCAGGTCTCCGCCGACGGCCACACCGCCCTGATCGAATTCCAGGTCCCCGGCGACGAGGACCAGGCCGAAGAACGGGTCGACGCCAGCCTCGCCGCGACCGCGGGGGTGCAGACCGCCAACCCCGACGTCAGGGTCGAGCAGTTCGGCGGCGCCAGCGCCAGCAAGGCGCTGGAAGAGGTCTTCAGCGAGGACCTCGCGAAGGCCGAGACGACCTCGCTTCCGATTACCCTGCTGATCCTGCTGGTCGCCTTCGGTGCCCTGGTGGCGGCCCTGGTGCCGCTCCTGATCGGGTTCTCCTCGGTGATCGCCACCGTCAGCCTGCTGGCGCTGCCGAGCCAGATCGTGCCGATGGACTCGAACGTCGCCTCGGTTGTCGTCCTCGTCGGCCTCGCAGTCGGCGTCGACTACTCGCTCTTCTACATGCGCCGCGAGCGCGAGGAGCGCCGGGCCGGTCGCTCGGAGTCGGCGGCGCTGGAGGCAGCGGCGGCGACCTCGGGACGGGCGGTGCTCGTCTCGGGCCTGACCGTGATCGCCGCGATGGCGGGGATGCTGATCAGCGGCGACCCGACCTTCACCTCGTTCGCGGTCGGGACGATGACCGTGGTCGCGGTGGCGATGTTCGCCTCGATCTCGGTTCTGCCGGCCGTGCTCTCGAAGCTCGGCGACAGGGTCGAGCGGGGCCGGGTCCCGTTCCTCGCCCGCATCCGCCGTCGCCGCGCCAGGCGCTCCGCCTGGGCCGCGGTGGTCGAGCGGGTGATGCGCCGCCCGGCGCTCTCGCTCGCCCTCTCCGCCGGCTTCCTGGTCGCCCTGGCGATCCCGGCGCTCTCGATGCAGACGGTGGTCAGCGGTGCCGAGGACCTGCCGCGGGACATCCCGGTGGTGCAGACCTACGACCGGATCACCGCCGCCTTCCCGGGCGAAGCGGCCGGCGCTACCGTCGTGGTCGAGGCGGACGACGTCTCCTCCGGACCGGTGGCGGCGGCGATCGACGACCTCGTTGCCAGCGCCGAGGCCGACCCGCAGGTGAGCGGCACGGTCGAGGTCGAAACCAGTCGCGACGGGACCGTCGCCGCGGTCCAGATCCCGACCGTCGGCAACGGCAGCGACGCGACCGCGACGCGGGCGATGGAAGGTGTCCGCGAGGAGCTGGTGCCGGCGGCCTTCGCCGGGGTCGGCGCCGAGGTGAACGTCGGCGGCGAGGCGGCCGAATCGAAGGACTTCGGCGACCTGCTGGCCGAGCGCCTGCCGCTGGTCTTCGCCTTCGTCCTCGGCCTCGCCTTCCTGCTGATGCTGGTCACCTTCCGCTCGATCGTCGTCCCGATCAAGGCGATCCTGCTGAACCTGCTCTCGGTGGGCGCGGCCTACGGGGTGCTCGTCCTGGTCTTCCAGAACGGGCTGGGGGAGTCGCTGCTCGGCTTCCACTCCAACGGCGGCGTCAGCTCCTGGCTGCCGATGTTCCTCTTCGTCATCCTCTTCGGCCTCTCGATGGACTACCACGTGCTGATCCTCAGCCGGGTCCGCGAGTACGTCGACCGCGGGATGAGCACCGAGGAGGCGGTCAAGCGCGGAATCACCGCCACCGCCGGCACGGTGACGAGCGCCGCTGTGGTGATGGTGGCGGTCTTCTCCGTTTTCGCCACCCTCAGCATCCTCGACATGAAGGAGATGGGCGTCGGCCTCGCCGTCGCGGTCCTGATCGACGCCACGATCGTCCGGGCGATCATGCTGCCGGCGGCGATGAAGCTGCTCGGCGAGCGCAACTGGTACCTGCCCGGCTTCCTCGGCTGGCTGCCGCGGGTGCGGGAGCCGGAGCCCGAGGCGGTCTAGCCGCAGAACCTCCACAGCGGTGCGCTTTATGTCCGCATAGCGGGCAAAAGGCGCACCGCTGTGTATTTGCGCCAAGGGAACATCTGTTCGTCTGCGTAGAATCGACGTGAGTGGCTGCCTCTGAGCGAATCGTCATCTCCGGCGCCCGGGAGCACAACCTCAAGGACATCGACGTCGAGCTGCCCCGGGACGCGCTGATCGTCATCACCGGACTCTCCGGGTCCGGCAAGTCGAGCCTTGCCTTCGACACGATCTACGCCGAGGGGCAGCGCCGCTACGTGGAGTCGCTCTCGTCGTACGCGCGGCAGTTCCTCGGGCTGATGGAGAAGCCCGACGTCGACTCGATCGAGGGGCTCTCGCCGGCGATCTCGATCGACCAGAAGACGACTTCGCGCAACCCGCGCTCGACGGTCGGCACGGTGACCGAGATCTACGACTACCTGCGTCTGCTCTGGGCGCGGATCGGCACCCCGCACTGCCCCGAGTGCGGCGAGGAGATCGCCGGCCAGACCCAGGAGCAGATCGTCGACCGGCTGATGACGCTCGCGGAGGGGACCAAATTCATGGTCATGGCGCCGGTCGTCCGCGGCCGCAAAGGCGAGTACGGGAAATTGCTCGACCAGATGCGCCTCGAGGGCTACTCGCGGGCCAAGGTCAACGGCGAGTTGCGGCGCCTCGACGAGGACATCGCCCTCGACAAGAAGTACAAACACGACGTCTCGATCGTCGTCGACCGCCTGGTGATGAAGACGGACCTGCGGCGGCGCCTCTCGGAGTCGGTCGAAGCGGCGGCGGGGCTGGCGGCCGGATTGATCGAAGTCGAGATCATCGACGCGCCCAAAGCCGGTGGCGACAAGGCCACCGGAAAAGCCGGCGAAATCCTGCTCTTCAGCGAGCAGTTCGCCTGCCTCGAGTGCGGCACCTCGATCCCCGAGCTGGAGCCGCGGATCTTCTCCTTCAACTCCCCCCACGGCGCCTGCGACCGCTGCCACGGCCTCGGCTTCCAGCGGGTGATCGATCCCGAGCTGGTCGTCCCCGACCCGACGCTCTCGCTCGCCGAGGGCGCGCTGCAGCCCTGGAACCGGGGCATCACCGCGTACTGGAGGCGCCTGATCGCCTCGGTCGCCGACCACTACGACGTCGACGCCGACAAGCCCTGGTCGAAGCTGAAGAAGGACGAGCGGGAAATCTTCCTCTACGGGACCGGCGACGAGCGCCATCACGTCTCCTACACCAACCGCTTCGGCCGCCGCCGCTCCTACAAGGTCCGCTTCGAGGGGATCGTCAACAACCTGCAGCGACGTTACGAGGAGACCGACTCCGAGTCCAACCGTGAGCGGATCGAGGGCTACATGGCCGAGCAGCCATGCCCCGCCTGCGAAGGCGCCCGGCTGCGGCCCGAGAGCCTCGCGGTCAAGGTCGGCGGGATCAGCATCGCCGAGTACAGCGACCTCTCCGCCCAGGCCGCCGCCGAGTGGATCCGCACCCTGGAGATGACCGAGACCGAGAAGGCGATCGCCCGGCTGATCGTCCGCGAGATCACCGAGCGGCTCTCCTTCCTCGAGAACGTCGGCATCGGCTATCTCTCGCTGGCTCGCTCGGCGCGCTCGCTCTCCGGCGGCGAGGCGCAGCGGATCCGGCTCGCGACCCAGATCGGCTCCCACCTGGTCGGGGTGATGTACGTCCTCGACGAGCCCTCGATCGGCCTCCACCAGCGCGACAACGAAAAGCTGATCAACACCCTCGACCGCCTCCGTGATCTCGGCAACACGGTGATCGTCGTCGAGCACGACGAGGGCACGATGATGGCCGCCGACCACCTGGTCGATCTCGGCCCGGGCGCCGGCGAACACGGCGGCCACGTGATCGCCGCCGGCACTCCTGCCGAAGTGAAGAAGAACCCCTCCTCGCTGACCGGGCAGTACCTCTCCGGCAAGAAACGGATCGAGGTGCCGGAGGAGCGCCGCCGGCCGACCGGCGAGCTCGTCGTCCGCGGCGCCCGCGAACACAACCTCAAGGGCGTCGACGTCGAGGTTCCGCTCGGCGTCTTCTGCTGCGTCACCGGCGTCTCCGGCTCGGGCAAGTCGACCCTCGTCAACGAGACCCTGCACCACGCGGTCGCCAACCGCCTGCACCAGGCGAAGCTGCGGCCGGGCGCCCACGACGGCATCGACGGCCTCGGTCAGATCGACAAGATCATCAACATCGACCAGTCGCCGATCGGGCGCACGCCGCGCTCCAACCCGGCCACCTACACCGGCGTCTTCGACCACATCCGCCAGCTCTTCACCCAGACGCAGGAGTCGCGGGCGCGCGGTTACAAGCCCGGCCGCTTCAGCTTCAACGTCAAAGGTGGCCGCTGCGAGGTCTGCAAAGGCGACGGCCAGATCAAGATCGAGATGCACTTCCTGCCCGACGTCTACGTGCCCTGCGAGCAGTGCCACGGCAAGCGCTACAACCGCGAGACGCTCGAGGTCCGCTTCAAGGGCAAGAGCATCGCCGACGTGCTCGAGATGTCGGTGGAGGAGGCGGTCGAGTTCTTCGAGAACGTGCCGAAGATCGCCCGCCGCCTGCGCACCCTGCACGACGTCGGCCTCGACTACATCCGCCTCGGGCAGCCGGCGACGACGCTCTCCGGCGGCGAGGCGCAGCGGATCAAGCTCGCGACCGAGCTCTCCAAAGTCGCCACCGGCGACACCCTCTACATCCTCGACGAGCCGACCACCGGCCTTCACTTCGCCGACGTGCAGCGGCTGCTCGAGGTCCTCGGCCGCCTCGTCGACGCCGGTAACTCCGTGGTGGTGATCGAGCACAACCTCGACGTGATCAAGACCGCCGACCGCCTGATCGACCTCGGGCCCGAGGGTGGCGACGCCGGCGGCGAGATCGTCGCCACCGGCACCCCCGAGGAGGTCGCGGCAGTGCCCGGCTCCTACACCGGGCGCTTCCTGGCCGAACTGGTGCAGCCGGCGAAGCCGAAGCGCCGCAGGCGTGAGCCCGTGGCCGCCTAGGCCAACCGCACACCTCTTACTACTGCGACCTGGCCACGATTTTCACTCCTCCATTTGGGAGTGAATGAAATGTCCGCAATGGGGTAATGGTCCAATTGCCAATCCCCGAGGAGGAGGGCTATGTCCAACCCAGCGTTGTTGCGGCGGCTCGTAGGTATCGGATGTGTGCTGCTGGCGGTAGGCCTACTGGTGGCTGGCTGCGGCGGCAGTGACGGAGGAGGCGGGACGAAGATCGCCCTCCTGCTCCCCGAAAACGAAACGCCACGGTACGAATCCAACGACAAGCCTGATTTCGAAAAGGCCGTCGAAGAAAACTGCGAGGACTGCGAAGTTCTCTACAGCAACGCCGGTGGTGACGCCTCCAAACAGCAGAGTCAGGCCGAAGCGGCGCTGACCCAGGGCGCCGAAGTCCTGGTCGTCGACCCGATGGACTCGAAATCGGCCGCGGCGATCGCCGAACAGGCGAAAGCCCAGAACGTCCCGGTGGTCAGCTACGACCGCCTGATCGAAAACGGCGAAGTCGACGCCTACGTCTCCTTCGACAACGAAAAAGTCGGCGAATTGCAGGCCGAAACGCTGGCGAAAAAACTGAAAGAAGACGGCAGCCCGAGCGGCCCCGTGATCATGATCAACGGCGACCCGGCCGACCCCAACGCCGCCCTGTTCAAAAAAGGCGCGCACAAGGGGTTCGAAGCCGCGGGCGTCGAGGTCGCGAAGGAGTACGACACGCCCGGCTGGTCCGCCGAAAACGCCCAGCGCGAGGCGCAGCAGGCGATCACGGCGCTCGGCAATGACGGCTTCGCCGGGATCTACGCGGCGAACGACGACACCGGCGGCGGTGCGATCGCGGCGCTCAAAGGCGCCGGCATAAATCCCGAAGAAAAGCCGGTCACCGGTCAGGACGCGACCGTCGCGGGCCTGCAGCGGATCCTCGCCGGCCAGCAGTACCTGACGGTCTACAAGGAAATTCCACCCGAGGCCACGATCGCCGCCGAACTCGCGATCGCTCTGGCCGAAGGGGAAGAAGCCCCGAAAGACCTGATCACCGAAGAAATCAACAACGGCAAAACCGACGTACCGTCGGCCATCCTCGAACCGGTCGCTGTGCTGAAGGACAACGTCAAGAGCACGGTGGTGGCGGACGGTTTCGTCAGCCCCAGCGAACTCTGTACCGGTCCCTACAAGTCGGCCTGCCAAGAAGCAGGGATCTCCGGGTGATGTAGGTGGCGTCTGGCGCCCCGCTCCTCGAGCTGGAGAAAGTCAGTAAGAGGTTCGGCCCGGTCCAGGCTCTGGACCGGGTCGACTTCGCCGTCCACGCCGGCGAGGTCGTCGGACTCGTCGGCGACAACGGCGCCGGCAAGTCGACGATGGTGAAGACGATCGCCGGCATCCACAGCGCCGACGAGGGCACGATCCGCTTCGACGGCGAGGAAGTGAAGATCAAAGGCCCGCAGGACGCGACGGAACTGGGGATCGCGACCGTCTACCAGGACCTCGCCCTCTGCGACAACCTCGACGTCGTCGACAACCTCTTCCTCGGCCACGAGGAGGTGTCGCCCGGCCTCGGCCGGGTTTCTCGCCAGCTCGACGAGGCGAAGATGGAGCACCAGACCGGCGAGCTGCTCTCGAACCTGGCGGTGACGATCCCCAGCCTGCGCAGCGAGGTCGGCACCCTCTCCGGCGGCCAGCGTCAGCAGGTCGCGGTGGCGCGCTCGCTGCTCGGCGAGCCGAAAGTCGTCCTCCTCGACGAGCCGACCGCGGCCCTCGGCGTCGCCCAGACCCAGCAGGTCCTCCAGCTGATCCGGCGCCTGCGCGAGCGCAACCTCGGCGTCGTCGTCATCAGCCACAACCTCGCCGACGTCTTCGAGGTCGCCGACCGGATCTTCGTCCTGCGGCTGGGCCGCGCGGGCGGCGAGTTCGACGCCCAGCAGACGACCGAGGAGCACGTGGTGGGTGCGATCACCGGCCTCGGCGAAGACAACGGCAACTCCAAGCAGCGCGACGAGGGTGGGGAGCCGGCCGGGGAAGAGCGGGGGGAGGAGGGGTGAGCGAGACCGTCGAGAGCGCCGAAGCGCAGGGGCCCGGAGCCGACAAGGGCGAGGGCGGCGCCCGCCGCGAGACGATCCGGCGGATCGTCCAGGGCGACCTCGCCTCGCTGCGCGTGGTCATCGGCCTGGCGCTGATCTGGGCGATCTTCCAATTCGAGAACGACCGCTTCCTCTCGGCCGAGAACCTGACCAACCTCGGGCTGCAGATCACCGCCGTGGGGCTGATCTCGGTCGGGATCGTCTACGTCCTGCTGCTGGGGGAGATCGACCTCTCGGTCGGCGCGGTCAGCGGCCTTGCCGCCGCGGTAATGGCCGTCCTCAACGTCAAACACGGCTGGAACCCCTATCTGGCGATCGCCGCCGCGGTCCTCGTCGGCTGCGCGATCGGCTTCCTCCAGGGCTTCCTCTTCAGCCGCTTCGGGGTTCCCTCCTTCGTCGTCACCCTGGCGGGACTGCTCGCCTGGCAGGGAGCGCTGTTACAGGTGCTCGGCTCGACCGGGTCGCTGAACATCACCGACCCGAAAATCACCGGTCTGGCCAATACCTTCTACTCCGACGCGGTCGGCTGGATCTTCGCCGTGGTTGCGATCGCCGCCTACGGCGCGGTCCTGGCGATCGGCTACAAACGCCGCCGCGACGCCGGGCTCGCGGCCGAGAACCCGACCTCGATGATCGTCCGCTTCGTTCTCGTCGCGGCCGTCGTGATCGCCGCGATCCTGGTCTTCAACTCCGACCGCGGCCTGCCGCTGGCGATCCTGATCCTGGTTGGTTTCGTCGTCGGGATGGAGTACGTGGTGAAGATGACCCGCTTCGGTCGCCACGTCTTCGCGGTCGGCGGCAACGCCGAGGCGGCGCGGCGGGCCGGGATCAGCGTCAACGGGATCCGCGTCGTGGTCTTCTCGATCGCCGGGACGATGGCGGCGATCGGCGGCATCATGGCCGCCTCCCGCCTGCTCGCCGTCAACCAGAACTCCGGCGGCAACGAACTCCTGCTGCTGGCCATCGCCGGCCCGGTGATCGCCGGGACCAGCCTCTTCGGCGGTCGCGGCTCGGTCTGGACCGCCCTGCTCGGCGCCCTGGTGATCGGTTCGATCTCCAACGGCATGGATCTGCTCGCCCTCTCCTCGGCGGTCAAGTTCATGGTCACCGGCGGCGTCCTGCTGCTGGCGGTCCTGGTCGACGCCGTCGCCAGGCAGCAGCGGCAGACCTCAGGCCGGGTCTAGCGCGAGACGAGCAGGCTGGCGCCGATGGCGCCGCCCAGGTCGCCGAGCGAGGCGACCCGGACAGCCGGCGGGCGCTCGTCGAGGAAGAGGTGCTTGCGCATCTCCTCCATCAGCGGGTCCATCAGCCGCTCGCCGAAGCGGACGCCGAGGCCGCCGCCGATGATCACCGCTTCGGGGTCGAGCAGGTTGACGGCGGAGGCGATGCCGGTTCCCAGCGCCTCGACCGCGCGCTCGATCAGCTTCTCGGCGAGGTGGTCGCCGTGGTCCAGTGCCCGCTCCCAGATGCCGCTGGTGAGGCGCGGTTTCTCGTGCTTCTCCATCAGCTTGAAGAGGTCGGTCCCATGGCCCTCTTCCTGCCTGCGACGAGCCTCGGCTTCCATCGCCGAGCGGCCGGCGTAGGCCTCGAGGCAGCCGCGCCGCCCGCAGGGGCACTTGGCGCCGCCGCGCTTGACCACCACGTGGCCGATCTCGCCGGCGGCGCCGCGGCCCAGCCAGGGCTTTCCGTCGAGGACCAGGCCGCCGCCGACGCCGGTCCCCCAGAAGACCCCGATCAGGCTCTGGAACTCCTGCCCGGCGCCGAGATGGAACTCGGCTTCGGTCGCGACCTGGACGTCGTTGCCGACTTTGACCTTGGTTCCCAGCGCCTTGCTCAGCTCCGCGGCGAGCGGAAAGCTTCCCTCCCAACCGGGGAGGTTCCGGGCGGAGGAGACGACGCCGGTCTTCTCGTCGGCGTCGCCGGGGGAGCCGACCCCGGTCCCGACCAGGTCGCCGGTCTCGACCCCGGCTTCCTTCGCCGCTTCCTGCAGCGCCTCGGCCATCGCCGCGGCGACGTCCTCCGGCCCGCCGCTGGTCGGCGTCGGCCTCCGCGCCTGCCCGACCACCTCGCCGCGCCCGTCGACGATCGCCGCCTGGATCTTGGTGCCGCCGAGGTCGATGCCACCGCGCAGGTCAGCCACGCGGCGCAGTCTATGCGGCGTTCGTCCTTTGTTCATCGAGCGGCGAATAAAGGACGAACGCCGGTGGCATAACGTGCGGTTGATGGCGACGAGCGGCTGGAGGTTGTGGTGGACGAAGCGGCGCTGGTACGAGCGCAACCACCGGCTGCTGCGGCGCTGGCGGATCGACCGGCACGCGGCACGCGGCGGCTTCTACGTTCGCCACCCGATCGAGGGCGAGGTGCTGGAGGCACTCGACGAGGGACGGCTGACGATTGGCGAGGGGACGCTGCTCGAGCCGGGTTGCTGGCTGACGCTGGCGCCCGGCGCCCGGATCGAGATCGGCGCCGGCTGCTTCCTCAACCGCAACGTGATGATCGCCGCCCACGAGAGGGTCACGATCGGCGACCACACGATGTTCGCCAACGGCTGCTTCGTCGGCGACGCCGAGCACCGCTACGACGACCCCGAGAAGCCGATCACCTGGCAGGGGTTCACGAGCAAAGGACCGGTGGAGATCGGCGCCAACTGCTGGTTCGGGGTCAGCTGCGCGGTGACCAGCGGGGTCAGCGTCGGCGAGCGCTGCGTGATCGGCGCCAACTCGGTCGTCACCCGCGACGTCGAGGACGGGACGATCGCGGCCGGAGCGCCGGCGAAGCCGATCCGCAGGATCGACTTCGCCGTGCCGCCGGTGGGGTGACTCCGGGAGGTCCCGGTTATTGGAGGAAGCCGGTTTGCCCCACGGCCTTCAGTACCTGGGCCGCCGTCAGCGGCTCGTCGAAGGCGCCGTTCGGGGCCTGGCTCGCCGCCGTCGGCTTCAGCAGCAGGCCGGCGACCGAGGCGTGCCGCGCCTCGACCGAGTGGATCGAGAGGGCCGCGGCCACGTAGGCGGGGTTGACGATGTTCAGCGCCTGGCCCGCGTAGGCCGCGACGCCGGTGTTCTCCAGCGCCACCGCGGTCTTCAGAAAAGCGGAGGCGCTGGAGGTGGTGCCGCCGAAGTCGACTTTCGGCGCCGCGACGGCTTTGCTGCCGAGCGCCTTTTTCAGGAAGGCGACGTGGGCGTTCTCGTCGGCGGTGACCCGCTTCAGGAAAGCCTGCTCCTGGGCACCTTTGAGGAAGGTCTTCTTCTTGTTGTTGGCGGTCGCCTCGTTGTAGAAGGCGGCCTCCAGGTACTCGAGCGTGAGGGCGTAGTTGAGGATGCCGACGTCGCCCTTGCCGAATTTCGCCGGCGGTCTTCCCTTGCCAGCCGCCATCGCCGCGGCCGGGGTGAGGGCGCTGAGCAGGGCGCCGCCACCCACCAGGCCGCCGCCCGCCAGCCCCGCCTTCTTCAGGAACCCGAGCCGGGTGTCGCCCTCGAGCGCCTCGGTTGCCTCGTGCGCCGCCTCCTGCACCACTGCATCCATCTCTGAGCTCATATTTCCTCCGCGTCGGGGTGGTGGCCTTTCCCCAACCTGCGCAGCGAGACGACGAGCGGATCAACGGATCGAAAAGACTTTTCGGCTGAATGTCACAGAACCGCCACGAAGCGTGCCTATAATTTCGCTTGCACGGCCGTGACCCCCAGGGCATGGACCTATGACTTCGACTCTCCTCACCGATACCCGTCGTCTCACCGTGGCTGCGCCCGCAATAAGAACCAAGGGCGAGCTCCGCGCTGCGCTGCAGGACGCCCGCCGCTCGGGGCAAACGATCGGCCTCGTGCCGACGATGGGCTGCCTGCACGAGGGGCACCTCTCGCTGATCCGCGCCGCCCGCGCCGAGTGCGAGCTGGTGGTAATGAGCCTCTTCGTCAACCCGACCCAGTTCGGGCCCGGGGAGGACCTCGACCGCTACCCGCGTGAGGAGGAGCGCGACCTGCGGCTCGCCGCCGAGGCTGGCGCCGACCTCGTCTTCGCGCCGCCGGTCGAGGAGGTCTACGCCGCCGACGCCGCGACCGCGGTCGAGGTCACCGGCGGTCTCACCGGCGTCCTCGACGGTGACCCCGACCGCCGCGGCCACGAGCACTTCCGCGGCGTCAGCACCGTCGTCGCCAAGCTCTTCAACCTCGTCGGCCCCGACGTCGCCTACTTCGGTCAGAAGGACGCCCAGCAGGCGGTCGTGATCCGCCGCATGGCCCGCGACCTCGACTTCCCGGTGCGGATCGAGGTGATGCCGACCGTGCGCGAGGACGACGGCCTGGCGATGAGCAGCCGCAACGCCTATCTGGAGCCGGCCGACCGCGAGCGGGCGACGGCGCTCTCCCGCGCTCTCGCCGCCGCCGAGCGCGGCGCCCGCGCCGGTTCGCTCGCCGAGGGCCTGCAAGCGGCTCGCGCCGAGCTCGCCGCCGCCGCGATCGAGCCCGAGTACCTCGAGGCCCGCGACGCCGAGACTCTGGAGCCGGTCGAGCGGCTCGCCGACCGCCCCGTGCTGGTCGCCGTCGCCGCCCGCGTCGGCGCCGCGCGCCTGATCGACAACGTCTTGATCCACCCGACCAACGTCCCGAACACCTAGCCCGCGAAAGGGGTCCCAGTGCAGAGACAGATGCTGAAGTCGAAGATCCACCGGGCGACGGTGACCGACTGCGACGTCGACTACATCGGCAGCATCACGATCGACACCGAGCTGATGGCCGGCGCCGATCTGATCACCAACGAGCAGGTCCACGTCTGGGACGTCGACAACGGCTCCCGCTTCGTCACCTACGTGATCGACGGCGAGCCGGGCTCGGGGACGATGCAGGTCAACGGCGCCGCCGCCCACCTGGTCGAGCCAGGCCACAAGATCATCGTCGCCTCGTTCGGCGCCTACGACGAGTCAGACCTCGAGCGCTACGACCCGGTCGTCGTCCACGTCGACGACGACAACAGGGCAATCGCCGTCGACAGCCACCCGGAGGTGCTGCTCAAATGAGCTCCGGCGGCCGCTCCCACACCGCCCCGACCTCCGACCGCAAGCCGGTCGGGCTACCCCGCCTCGCCGAGATGCAGGCCAACGGCGAGCCGATCGTGATGGTCACCGCCTACGACTACCCCTCGGCGACCGTCGCCGAGGCGGCCGGCGTCGACATCGTCCTCGTCGGCGACTCCGCCGCCAACGTCGTCCTCGGCTACCCCGGCACCCAGATGGTCTCGATGGACGAGATGGTGATCCTCGGCAAGGCCGTCCGCCGCGGCCTGCAGACGCCGCTGATGGTCGGCGACATGCCGATGGGCAGCTACGAGGCGAGTAACGAGGAAGCGATCCGCAGCGCCCAGCGGCTGATCAAGGAGACCGGCTGCCAGGCCGTCAAGCTCGAGGCCGGCGGCGTGATCGTCGAGCGCGCCCGGGCAATCGTCAACTCCGGCATCCCGGTGATGGGCCACGTCGGCCTCACCCCCCAGACCGCGACCGCCCTCGGCGGCTACAAAGCCCAGGGCAAGAGCGCCAAGAGCGCGATCAAGCAACTCGAGGACGCCCTCGCCCTGCAGTCGGTCGGCTGCTTCGCGATCGTGATCGAGGCCGTCCCCTCGGCGATCACCGACGAGATCGTCAAGAAGCTCGAGGTGCCGACGATCGGCATCGGCGCCGGCCCCGGAACCGCCGGTCAGGTCCTCGTCTTCCACGACCTGCTCGGCATCACCACCGGCCACATGGCGAAGTTCGTCAAGCGCTACGCCGACGTCCACGAGACGATGGTCGCCGCGGTCAAGCAGTACGGAGACGAGGTCCGCCGCCACCACTTCCCCGAGCCCGAGCATGTCTACAGCGTCGAGCCAGCCGAGCTCGACGAGTTCCGCCGCTACCTCAGCGAGGAGAGCCTGGCCAGCGCCAAGGGCTGGGAGTGGGAGCCGCTGCCCTGAGCGAGTAGGCGGCTGACGCGTAGCGGGAAGAGCGCGAGCGGCCTGCGGGAGAGATCGAGCTTGTCGGCGCAGCGGTCCAATTCCCGATCAGAGATGGCGCGGCAGAAGGCGAAATCGAACTCGTCGCCGGTCAGCGGTACACGGCCGCTGCCGGGCAGGTGGACGCCGAAGTCACCGCTCCAGGAGGGTTCCTGGCCGGGTTCCTCGAGGTAGGTGCCGGTCCCGACGAACGGTGAGGGCAGTTTCGCTTCGGCGACCAGCGGCTTCTTGCCGCGGGGGGTCGCGGAGATTCCGACCACGTCGTCGGAGACGAAGGTCTCCTTGCTCGTGCCAACGCGGCCGACTTTCTCGTTGCGGGTCGCGAACGCGATCGTCACCCCTTCGGGGTGTCTCTTGTCTTTGGCTGGGAAGGAGTTGGAGATCGCAAAGAAGTTCCGTGCGACCCCCTGACGACGTGCCGCGAGCGAGAGGATCAACGCCTCGATCTTGGGTCGAGCGGACGCGCTGGCCCCGGCTCGGGCCCCTGACTTCCATCTGCAGACCTGCTTGTAGCTGCGAAGGAGAGTGGCCCTGATGCGATGGACGGCGGCGCGAACGTAGCCGTGCTCGCCCTCGAACCGAAAGTTGCCGGTAAGCACGCCGTGTTCGCGGACCGGATCCCGGCCCTTGCACGCATGGCGCAGCGGCGGCGGCAGCGTCTTCTCCAGCCCATGGCCGCGTACCCGTGACTTGCTGCGGAAGCGGAGGGAGATCTGTCCGAAGCGCCCGAAGTCGGCCGCGATGCCCTTGCGGGTGACGCGACCGAGAGCGGTGTAAGTGGCGTAGGCGAGGACGTTTTCTTCGTTGGCGACTCTGACGCGGACCTGGCGGTGGCCGGCGGTACCGACCGAGATCGAATACCCCTTCTTGCTCGGCAAATTGAATTCCATTTCCAGGCTTTTGGGCTTGACGATCGCGTGCTGTCCCGCGTCGGCCGCAGCCGGCAACGCCAGGGCGCCGACCGCGCAGGCCGCCAGCGCTGCAACGACAGTGATCCTCACCGCATCTGCTCCAACCAGAGCCGGGGAATGGCGGCGGTGCGCCCGCCCTGTTCCTGTCGCTTGCAGGAGATGGTCGAGCTCGAGCGTCGGACGTGGCAGGCATTGGCATGGAATCCAGGACCGGTCAACCGCACCGTCCCGAGGCCGGCGAACGGGACTCGCAGGTCGCCGGTCCATTCGGACGGAGCGTCGAGACGCGCACCGTACGTAGCGGTTCCACGGAAAGGCGAACCAGGGCTGACGCTGACCGTTTGCGGGTCGCCGTTCGGCGGATTGAACTGGAGGTGAGACCCGTTCTCGGAGGCCAACGTGAACTTGACAGTGGAGACTCGCCCGACCCGCTTCTGCGTCGATGCGCTGATGAACGGCACATCGATTTCGTCGAGGCGCGCGGCACTGAACCAGATCAATCGCCCATCAGCCGTTTTCCCCTTCGCTTCGAGGATTTCGATCGATCCGCTGGGGCCGCCGTTGGCTTGCCCGAAGTAACAGACTTCCTTGAACCTTCTCTGGTAGGAGGCCCGCACGCGATCGGTCGAGACGACGGCAAAGCCACCCTCGCCGCGGAATCGAAAGGTACCTTCAAGGAGCCCGTCGAATGCGATCGGCGGCCGGGCGTGGCAGCCTGGAAAGGGGGGTTCGCTCTTGGTGCGGTGTCCTCTGAAGCTGGCGTGAACCCGGCCGAAGCGCCCCAGGTCGACATCGATTCCATGGCGGTTCGCCCTGCCTCTCGCAAAATAGAGGGCGATTTCGCCGCGTCGTTCGAGTGCGACCTCGATCATGTGGTGGGTCTGCGCATAGAGCCTCACCGTGTAGCCGTTGCTCTTCGGGAGTCTCGCGGAGATAGAGAAGCCCCCGTCCGAGACGAAATATCCCGGCTCGGCGGTTGCGGTCGTCGGTATCGCCAGCGCCACGGCGCAGGCGAGAATCCCCGCCAGTCCCCTTGCCTTCATCGACGCAGATTATTCGAACGCTGAGAACCCGGTTGTCGCCAACTACGATGCGCGCAGATGCCGATCTACGAGTTCGAGTGCGAGGAGTGCGGGGTTCGGTTTGAGGAGCTGGTCGCGGCGGATGCGGCGTTGGCCTGCCCGGCCTGCGGCTCCGAGCGCGCGCGGCGGCTGCTCTCTGCCGTCGCACCTCCCGGCCGCCAGCCCCGCGGCGCCGCCGTGCGCTCGGACGAATCGCGGCGGCGGGAGCGGGAAGCAGCACGGCAGGATCGAATCACCGAGTCGCGGAAGCGGCGGGCGGCGGGGGAGAAGCCGTGAGCCTCAGCGCCGAGGAGCGGCGGGAGCGGCTGGTCGACCTCTACAAAGAGGTCCAGGGCTGCACCAGATGCCCCCTCTACGAGACCCGGACGAAAGCGGTCTTCGGGGCGGGCAATGCCGACGCCGACCTGATGTTCGTCGGCGAGGCGCCGGGGGCCGAAGAGGATCGCCAGGGCCTGCCGTTCGTCGGCCGCGCCGGCAAGCTGCTGAACCAGATGCTGGAGGAGATCGGGCTGGCCCGTGACGACGTCTTCATCGCCAACGTCCTCAAGTCCCGCCCGCCGGGCAACCGCGACCCGCAGCCGGAGGAGATCGCCGCCTGCGAGCCCTACCTGTTCGAGCAGGTGCGGCTGATCGAGCCGCGCGTCGTCTGCACCCTCGGCAACTTCGCCACCAAGCTGCTGAGTGGCAGCCCGACCGGGATCACCAAGGTCCGCGGCACCCCTCAGGTGCACGATCTCGGCGGCCGCACGGTCTTCCTGCTGCCGCTCTTCCATCCCGCCGCCGCTCTGCGTACCCCCGCTGTGAAGGAGACGCTGCGGGGCGACTTCGCGACGATCCCGGAGCTGCTGCAACGCCAGCTGCCCGGTCCCATCCCCAGCGCCGAGGAAGTCGCCGAGGCCGAGGAGGAAGGCGGCTCGACCCCGCCGCCGCCCAGCGACCAGCTCGGCTTCTTCGGGTAGGGCCCCCGGCCGTGGAGATCGTCGAGACCGGCAGCGCCGCCGAGACCGAAGCCCTCGGCGCCCGCGTCGCCGAGCGCTTGGCGCCCGGCGACGTCGTCCTCCTCTCGGGCGAGCTGGGGACTGGCAAGACGACCCTGGTCCGCGGCGCCTGCCGGGCGCTCGGCGTCACCGACCCCGTCACCTCGCCGACCTTCACGATCGGCCAGGCCTACGGCGGCGGCCGGATGCCGGTCTCCCACCTCGACCTCTACCGCCTGCAGACGCTCGAGGGGGAGGACCCGGCGCTGCTCGAGGACTACCTGCGCCCGGAGGGGGTCGCCTTCGTCGAGTGGCCGGCGGCCGGCTCGGGGCGGTTCGACCGCCACGCCCTGGAGATCCGGCTCGCCCATGTCGACGAGGACCGCCGGCGGATCGAAATCGGCGCCGGGGGTTAGAGGTGCAGGGGAAAAGCGCAGCGTTCGCCGCCTGACCGTGTTCAGTGGAGAGCGCGCCCAGCTTGTAGCATCGGCGCTCGGAACTCGATCGAGAAAGGCAAGGACGGGATGAAGGGACTGAAGGCACTCGCAGCGGCGATGTTGGTGAGCGGACTGCTGATCGCGGCGATGCCCGCTTCGGCCAGCGCGGCGGCTTACAAGCACTACGTCGGGTGCGGAGTCTCCCGCAACGCGAGCCCCTCGCACTCCTGCCCGAAAAAAGCCAAGAAGGGCGCCTTCTTCAAAAGCCTCGCCGGCGAAGTCGCCTACAGCGTCTGCGTCAAGTTCCCGAGCGGGAAAAACCTCTGCGCCCAGGCCCAAAAAGCCGAACAGGGGACCCTCTACGTGAACAAGATCACCTCGACGATTCCCGGCAAGCACGTCGTCAGCTGGTACGTCAAAGGCAAGAAAGTCGGCTCCTGGGCTTTCCGGGTCACGGGGTAGCGCGCCTCTGAACGTCGTCGGCTTCGACACCGCGACGGTCGACACCGTCGCCTGTGCCTGGCGCGACGGCGAGATCCTCCACGAGTCGCAGCTGGGGCTCTCCCCGCAGGGGAGGCCCCGGCACGCGACCGGGCTCCTGGGCGAGGTCGAGCGCGCGGCCGAGGCGGCGGGGGGCTGGAGCGCGGTCGACCTGATCGCGGTCGGGCTCGGCCCGGGGACCTTCACCGGGCTGCGGGTCGGGATCGCGACCGCCCGTGGCCTCGGCGCCAGCCTCGGCTTGCCGGTGCACGGCGTCTGCACCCTGGACGCGCTCGCGGCCGGGATCGGAGAGGCGGGTGCGAAGGGGGAGCGACTCGCCGTCCTCGACGGCTGGCGCGGCGAGGTCTTCGCGGCGCTGTACGCGCCCGACGGCGAGCGGATCTGGGATCCGGCCGTCTACCGCCCAGAGGAGCTGGCGGCGCGCGCCGGCGCGCTCGGGGAACCCCCGTCGGTGGCCGGCGCGGGGGCGGTACGATTCCGTCACGAGTTGGCCCGAGACGGCGTCCGGATACCGGACGACTCCGATCCCGTCCACCGGCTCGCCGCGCGGCACGTTTGCGCGCTGGCGGCGGCGGGCGGTTCGGAAACCGACGGGCTTGCCCCGATCTACCTGAGACCCCCCGATGCGGAGCGGTGGCGTGAGCGAGACGCTTCACAAAGAGCACAGTGAGCTGACCCGAGAGGTCCAGGTCCGCAGGCTCGCCTACAGCGACCTGCCGGCGGTGATCTCGATCGAGCGGCGCTCGTTCCCGACCCCCTGGTCGCTGGCGATGTTCGTCCTCGAGCTCTCCAAGCCCTCCGGGATCTGCCTCGCGGCCAGCTCCGGCGACGAGCTCCTCGGCTACGTGGTCTGCTCGCGCTACGACCAGGTCTGGCACCTGATGAACATCGCCGTCGCCCCCGAGCATCGCGGCACCGGGGTCGCCGGGCGGCTGATGCGGCACCTGATCGAGGAGGCGAAGGGCAAGCTGCCGTTCACGCTCGAGGTCCGCGTCACCAACCACCGCGCGATCGGCATGTACGAGCGCTTCGGCTTCCGCTCCGCCGGCGTCCGTCCTCGCTACTACCACGACAACGGCGAGGACGCGCTGATCATGTGGCTGGACTGAGGTGGCTCGAGTGAGGACCGACTGATGCTGCTGGCGATCGAGACCTCCTGCGACGACACCTGCGCCGCCGTCCTCGACGGCGGGCGGATCCTCAGCAACGTGATCTCCTCCCAGGCCGCCGCCCACGAGGGCTTCGGCGGCGTCGTGCCCGAGGTCGCCGCCCGCCAGCATCTGGAGCTGGTTGAGCCGGTGGTCGAGGCGGCGCTGGCGCAGGCGGGGGTGACCCTGGATGCTGTCGACGCGGTCGCGACGACGGCCGGCCCGGGCCTGATCGGCGCGCTCTTGGTGGGGATCAGCACCGCCAAGGGGATCGCCGCCGCTCGACGCCTGCCGCTGATCCCGGTGGACCACCTGCAGGGGCACGTCGCCGCCAACTTCCTCGAGCCCGAGCCGCTGGAGCCGCCCTTCCTCTGCTTGATCGCCAGCGGCGGCCACACGCTGCTCGCCGGCGTCCGCGACCACGAGGGGTACGAGCTCCTCGGCCAGACGCTCGACGACGCGGCGGGGGAGGCGTTCGACAAGTCGGCGCGGCTGCTCGGGCTGGGGTATCCCGGCGGGCCGGCGGTCCAGCGCGAGGCCGAGGGCGGCGACCCGGAGGCCTTCGAGATGCCGGTGGCGATGACCCGCAACCCCGGCCTCGACTTCAGCTTCAGCGGCCTCAAGACCGCGGTCCTCTACCGCTGCCGCGAGCTCGGCCCCGAGGGCGTGGCCGAGCGGCGCGCCGACCTCGCCGCCTCCTTCCAGGCCGCGGTGGTCGGGCAGCTGACGGCGAAGCTGAAGAGAGCGCTGAAGGTGGGGGAGTGGGAGGCCGTCGCGCTCGGCGGCGGGGTCGCCGCCAACGGCCCGCTGCGCGAGGCGGTGGGGCGGCTCTGCGAGGAGATGGGGGTGCGGCTGAAGCTCGTCCCGATCGCCCTCTGCACCGACAACGCCGCGATGATCGGCTCGGCGGCCCGCTACGCGGAGCCGATCGCCTACCCCGAGTACCTCGGCTACGACGCCTTCGCGACCGGCGAAGCCACCGCCGCCGTCCCGCACTGAGCCGATGCCCGACGTCGTCGTCTACTCCCGGCCGGGCTGCCACCTCTGCGAGGAAGCGCTCGAGCAGATCGTCGCCCTGCACGCCGAGGGGTACCGCTTCGACCTGCACGAGGTCGACATCGAGAACAACGAGCTGCTGCTGCGGCGTCACCTCGAGCGCATCCCCGTTATCGAGGTCGACGGGATCGAGGTCTCGGGGCTGCTCCTCGACCGCGATGCCCTCAGGGCCAGGCTCGATACTGTGGGGGCATGGTCGAGGTGATCGAGGAGTTCGACGCTGCAGGGGCGTTCCCGGTCGAAGGCGAGCGCTTGTCGCTCGGCGTCGCCGCTCGCCTCTCCCGCTACCTGCAGGTGCTGACCCAGGCGCGCAAGATGGGCCGGGAGACGATCTCCTCGCAGGAGCTCTCCGAGTACACCCACATCAACCCGACCCAGATTCGCCGCGACCTCTCCGGCTTCGGCAAGTTCGGCAAGCGGGGGGTCGGCTACAACGTCGACTCGCTGGTCTCGGAGATCCGCAAGATCCTCCGCACCTCCGGCCAGCACAACATCGCCCTCTTCGGCGCCGGCAACCTCGGCCAGGCGATCGCCACCTCCTCGATCTTCGCCGACCACGGCTTCCAGGTCGTCGCCGTCTTCGACAGCGACCCGGGCCTCGTTGGCAACCAGATCGGCGAGCTGGCGGTGCGCGACATCGGCGACCTCCCCGACGTCGTCGCCGAGGAGGAGATCGTCGTCGGCGTTCTCGCGGTGCCGGCCGAGGCGGCCCAGGACGTCGCCGACCGCCTCGTAAAGGCCGGGGTGAAGATCATCTTCAACTACTCCGAGCAGCTGCTGCAGGTGCCGCCCGAGGTGACGGTTCACACCTCCAGCCCCGCCGTCGACCTGCTCTACGCGCTCTACTTCTACCTGGCCTAGCCGGCTGTCCAACCTTGTCACTGGACCTCGATCTCGCCCGCGAGAAGTTCGAGTCCTCGCAGGACTTCACGATCGGCCTCGAGGAGGAGTTCGCGATCCTCGACCCGCGGACGCTGGAGCTCGAGCACCGCTTCGAGGACGTCTTCGCGGCCTGCCAGCGCGACGAGGTGCTGGCCGAGTCGGCGGCCGGGGAGCTGATCGCCTCGGAGGTCGAGATCCGCTCCGGGCGTGCGGAGACCTTCGCCGAGGCGGTCGAGCGCCAGCGCGAGCGGCGGGCTCGCCTCTTCGACGTCGTCGGCGGGATGGGGCTGACGCTGGGAGCGATGGGGACGCACCCGTGGGCCAACTACCTGGAGCAGCGGATCATCGACACCCCGCACTACAACCGGCTGCGCCACGAACTCGGCTGGGTCGCGCAGCGAAACAACACCTGGAGCCTGCACCTGCACATGGGGGTCCGGGGCGCCGATCGGGCGATCGCCGTCTGCGATTGGCTGCGGGAGCTGCTGCCGCTGCTGCTCGCGGTCTCGGCCAACTCGCCCTTCCTCGACCGCCACGACAGCGGCCTGCACAGCGTCCGCAGCGAGATCTTCACCCGCACCTTCCCGCGCTGCGGGGTCCCCTCGCCGTTCCGCGACTGGGCGACGTACGCGTCGTTCGTCGAAACTCTGGAGCGGCTCGGCTCGGTGATCGAGTCGACCCAGCTGTGGTGGAGCGTGCGGCCGCACCACAGCTTCGGCACCGTCGAGGTGCGGATCTGCGACGCGCAGACGCGCGGGGACGAGTCCTTCGCCCTGGCGGGGCTGATCGCCGCCTGCATCGCCCAGACCGCGCTCGACTACGACGAGCACGGCTACGACGGGCGGGGGGCGCCACTCGCCGACCGCGAGATCGAGGAGAACCTCTGGCGGGCGATCCGCCACGGTGCCGGCGGCCGGATGATCGACTTCCGGCGCGGGCAGGAGCTGCCGACGCGCTCGCTGCTGGAGCAGGTGCTGGTCTGGACCGAACCGGCGCGGGCACAGCTGGGGCTTGACCTGCGGCTGCCGGAGCGAAACGGCGCCCAGCGGGCGCGCGAGGCGCTCGACTCGGGGGTCTCGATGGAGGACGTCTACCGCGACGCCGTCGCCGAGACGCGCCGGACTTACGCGGGGGCACACGCCTCCGAGCCCGCCTGAGCGACCGCCAGCGGTCGCGAATCACCATCCAGTGCGGATCGAGGCGCGGCGTCGCCGCCTTCGTCTATAGACTCCCGCGCCGCTAAAACCACCGGAGGAATAGGAACTTGACCGATTTTCTTACTGATTACGGAGTTGTCGTCGCGCTGGTGTGCGCCGGCGCCGCCGTTCTCTACGGACTTCTCGTCACCCAGCGCCTGCTCGCGAAGCCCGCGGGCAACGACCGCATGCGCGAAATCTCGGGCGCCGTCCAGGAGGGGGCCCAGGCCTACCTGAACCGGCAGTACACGATCATCGCCGCCGTCGCGGTGCCGATCGCGATCCTGCTCCTGCTGCTGCAGGACTGGAAGACCGCGCTCGGCTTCGTGATCGGCGCGGTCCTCTCCGGCGCGACCGGCTTCATCGGGATGAACGTCTCGGTGCGGGCCAACACCCGCGTCGCCGAGGCCGCCCGCGGCGGCGTGCCGCCGGCGCTCGACGTCGCCTTCAAAGGCGGCTCGGTAACCGGTCTCCTCGTCGTCGGCCTGGCCCTGATCGGGGTCGCCGGCTACTTCGGGTTCCTGATCATCACCGGCAGCACCGACAAGGAGGCTGTCGACGCCCTGATCGGTCTCGGCTTCGGTGGCTCGCTGATCTCCGTCTTCGCCCGTCTCGGCGGCGGCATATTCACCAAGGCCGCTGACGTCGGCGCCGACCTGGTCGGCAAGGTCGAGGCCGGGATCCCCGAGGACGATCCTCGCAACCCGGCTGTGATCGCCGACAACGTCGGCGACAACGTCGGCGATTGCGCCGGCATGGCCGCCGACCTGTTCGAGACCTACGCGGTCACCTCAGTCGCCGTGATGCTGCTCGGCGTCCTCACCTTCACCGGCGACTTCGCCCGCGAGGTCGCGATCTACCCGCTGGTGCTCGGCGGCGTCGCGATCATCGCCTCGATCATCGGCGCGCTGGTGGTGCGGACCAAAACCGACCGGGTCGAGGGTGCCCTCTACCAGGGAGTGATCCTCTCCGGGATCCTCTCGATCGCGGCCTTCTACCCGATCACCGATTGGCTGATGAGCGATCCGCTGCGGGTCGGCATCCTCGATACGGCCGCCGCCGCCGTCTCCGTCACCGACCTCTGGCTCTGCGCGGTGATCGGCATCGCGGTAACGGCACTGCTCTTCGTGATCACCGAATTTTATACCTCGACCCGGTTCCGGCCGGTGAAGTCGATCGCCCAGGCCTCCGAGACGGGGCACGCGACGAACATCATCCAGGGCCTCGCCCAGGGCTACCAGTCGACGGCCGCGCCGGCGCTGGTCATCGCCCTCGCGATCCTCGGTGCCAACGAGCTCGCCGGCATCTACGGCATCGGCATCGCCGTGATGGCCCAGCTCTCGCTCTGCGGTCTGATCGTCGCCCTCGACGCCTTCGGGCCGATCACCGACAACGCCGGCGGCATCGCCGAGATGGCGGAGTTGCCGGAGAGCGTCCGCAACGTCACCGACCCGCTCGACGCGGTCGGCAACACGACCAAGGCCGTGACCAAGGGCTACGCGATCGGCTCCGCGGCGCTTGCCGCTCTGGTGCTCTTCGCCGCCTTCAAGAGCGAGCTCGCGGACGAGGCCCCCGCAGGCTTCGACCTCAACGGGCTCTTCAACCTGACCAGCCCCGACGTGCTGATCGGCCTGATCGTCGGCGGCATGATGGTCTACCTGTTCTCCGCCCTGGCGATCGAGGCCGTCGGTCGCGCCGGCGGGCAGGTGGTCGAGCAGGTCCGCAAACAGTTCAAAGACCACCCCGGGATCATGGACGGCACCGAAAAACCCGAGTACGGAGAAACGGTCAGCATCGTCACCCTGGCCGCCCAGAAAGAGATGATCGCGCCGGCTCTGATCCCGATCGTCGTGCCGGTGATCGTCGGCCTGCTGAGCGTCGACGCGCTCGGCGGCCTGCTGATCGGCGTCATCGTCGTCGGCCTCTTCATGGCGATCTCGATGACCGCCGGCGGCGGTGCCTGGGACAACGCGAAGAAGCTGATCGAGGACGGCGCCCACGGTGGCAAGGGCTCCGAGGCCCACGCCGCCTCGGTGACCGGCGACACGGTCGGCGATCCCTACAAGGACACGGCTGGGCCGGCGATCAACCCGATGATCAAGGTGGCGAACATCGTCGCGATTCTGATCATCCCGATCGTTCACTTCTAGTTCGGAACGGTTATAGGGGGAGGGGCGTGGTGCCCCTCTCCCGAAGACCGTCGCGCAGCTGAGCGAATTGCTGGGCGCAAACGCGACTTCTTGAGCCTTCGTGAGAGGGGCACCACGCCCCTCCATGACAGTTGCAGGGGTCGCCGATCGGGATGGTGAGCCGCTCCTCCAGATAGCGTTTATGTGGATGCGGAAGCTGACTTATCCGCTGCGGCGCTGGCCGCGGCTGAGCAAGATTGCGATCGGTGGTGCGGTTGCGCTCGTGTTGCTCTTGGCGCTCGCCAACGTCTACGTGCTGACGTCGGGCGGAGACTCGACTTCTGAGGTCGCTGATGTGCCTGGTGCGGAAGTGGTGATCGTGCCTGGGGCCTTGGTTGAGCCGGATGGGGATATGAGTGCGATGCTTGCTGCTCGGGTCGAGCAGGCTTCGCGGCTTTGGCACGCGGGGAAGGTGGAGAAGGTTCTCGTTTCCGGCGATCATGGGGCCTGGAGGTACGACGAGCCGGACACGATGCGGAAGGCGCTGGTGCGGGACGGGGTCGCTCCTGAAGACGTCTTCGAGGACCATGCCGGTTTCGACACCTGGGCGACGATGGTGCGGGCGCGGAGCATCTTCGGGGTCCGGGATGCGGTGGTCGTCACCCAGGGGTTCCACATGCCGCGGGCGCTCTACCTCGCCGACGCGGCCGGGATCGACGCGACGGGTTTCACCGCCGACCTGCAGGGCTGGGGCGCGCAGGGACGCAGGAGCGGCGTGCGCGAGGTGCTCTCGCGCGTCAAGGCGATCGCCGACGTCACCCTCGACACCCCGGCGATGGCCGGGCCGAAGATCCCGATCGCGACCGCCGACGGCCGCGAAAGCTGGGGCCCGGCACCGCCGCCCGGCACGCCGCCGGCGGGTTCGCCCGGTGGGTGAGTGTCGACTTTGTCTCCCCATGGGGGACAAAAGCGACACTGGAATCTCTGACTAAGCGCCGCAGTTGGCGAGCGCGTTGGCGTAGAAGCGCAGGTACGCCGCCCAGTGGCGGTTCCAGTAGGCGCCGTCGTGGCCGCCGTCCGAGGAGTGGGCGCTGAGGTCGGCGCCGTCGGCGCGCAGGTAGTCGACGAAGCCCTCGTCGTAGACGCGGAACGGATCCTCGTCGCCGTAGTCGTTCCAGACCCGCATCCCGTCGAAGGCGTCGGGATCGCTGCGGACCATGCCGACGACGTCGTTGCGCTCGAAGTCGGCGGCGTCGTCGAAGGCGCCCGGTGCGGTTTCGCCGGCCTCGAACCAGAGCGCGGGGGAGTGGCCGCCGACCGCGCAGAAGCGCCGCGGGTGCAGCAGCGCCAGGTCGTAGGCGCCGAAGCCGCCCATCGAGATGCCGCCGATCCCGACCCGGCGCGGATCGACGCCGAAGCGCTCGACCACGGTCGGGATCACCTCCCGCATCACGTACTTGCCCCACTTGCCTTCCCTGCGGTCGTGCCAGTAGCTGTGGTCGCCGCCGTCTGGGAAGGCGAGGATCGGCGCCCTCCGGCCCAACCGCGCCAGCCCCTCATAGACCGCCTCGTTGCCAGTGAACGTGTCATCGGAGCCACCGCGGCCGTGGAGGAAGACGAGGAGGGGTCGCTCCCCGCGCGGTTTGGTCTTGGCCGGCACGACGACGCTGACCCCGAGCTCCCGGCTCACTGCCTGGCTCTGGACGTTGATGTGCTCCACCCGAGCGCCGTGCTGGTCCGCGGGCGCGAAGACAGTGACGGCGAGGGCCAGGTAGACGGCGGCGGTAGCGATCACGGCGAAGACGATAAGCGCCGTCACCCTGCGCCTGCGGATCTGCGCGGGCGTGGGGCGGCGACTCATCGGATTGCAGGTTAATGTCGCGCCGTGATCGCAGACTGGATCAACGTCGCGGACGCCGAACGCAAGGGGGAAGCGAAGCTCGAGCGGGGGCCGCGCGACTACTTCGCCGGTGGCGCCGGCGACGAGGTCACGCTGCGGGAGAACGTCGCCGCCTGGGGGCACTGGCGGCTGCGGCCGCGGGTGCTGAACGACGTCCGCGAGGTTTCGACCGCCACCGAGGTGCTGGGCAAGCCGGTCGCGATGCCGATCCTGGTCGCGCCGGTCGCCTACCAGCGGATGGCGCATCCCGAAGCCGAGCGGGGGATGGCCGCGGGCGCCGCCGAGGCGGGCACGGTGATGTGCCTCTCGACCCTCTCGACGACCCGCCCGGCCGAGGTGGCCGCCGCCGCGCCGCGGGGCCGGCACCTCTTTCAGCTCTACGCCTTCGAGGACGCCGGCGTCACCCGGGCGCTGATGGACGAGGCGATCGAGGCCGGCTTCGAGGCGATCGTCGTCACCGCCGACGCGCCGCCGGGCGGCAACCGCGAGCGCGACCGCCGCAACCACTTCACGCTGCCGAAGGAGCTCGGCACGCCGAGCCTGACTGCGGCAACCGGTGGCGGGAAGGCGCTGACGATCGAGGAGACCTTCGCGCTGATGAACCACGCCCTCACCTGGGCCGACCTCGGCGACCTCGCCTCCGAGTGCAGCATTCCCGTCCTCGTCAAGGGTCTGGTCACCGCCGAGGACGCCGAGCTGGCCCTCGACCACGGCGCCGCCGGGGTCGTCGTCTCCAACCACGGCGGCCGCCAGCTCGACCGCTGCGTGGCCACCGCCGATGCGCTGCCGGAGATCGCCGAGGCGATCGACGGCCGGGCCACGGTGCTGGTCGACGGCGGCATCCGTCGCGGCATCGACGTCGCCACCGCGCTCGCCCTCGGCGCCGACGCCGTGCTCGTCGGCAGGCCCGCTCTCTGGGGCCTCGCCGCGGGCGGCAGGGAGGGCGTCGCCAGCGTTCTCGGGATGCTGCGCTCCGAGCTCGAGCTGACCCTCGGGCTCTGCGGCTGCACCTCACCGGCCGATCTCACGCGGGCTCACGTGCGGAGGGCGCCAGTCACGTCCGTATATTCGGTCTGAGTGACCGGTCCTCGTCCTTCATAGATGGCCCAGCGGATTCCCAGAGACGAATCGCTGAGCCGCGTCCACGGCGTCGGGGCGCTGTTCTCGGCCGCCTACGGCAACGTCGGCTCCTCGATCTATTACGCCCTCGGCGTCACCGCCGCCTTCGCCCTCGGGTTGACGCCCGTCGCCTTCGTCATCTCGGGCCTGATCTTCGCCGCGACCGCCGCCACCTATGCCGAGGCGACGGTGATGTACCCCGAGGCCGGCGGTTCCTCCAGCTTCGCCCGTCACGCCTTCAACGAGTTCGTCAGCTTCATCGCCGCCTGGGGGCAGATGCTCAACTACACGATCACGGTCGCGATCTCGGCCTTCTTCGTGCCCCATTACCTGGCCGTCTTCTGGCCCTGGCTGGGGGACAGCCCGGGGGACATCATCGGCGGCGCGGTGCTGATCGTCGCCCTCGCCCTGATCAACATCCGCGGCACCGAGGAGTCGGCGAAACTGAACCTCGTCCTCGCCGTCGCCGACCTGGCGACCCAGGTGATCCTCGTCGGCATCGGCCTGGTCCTGGTCCTCAGCCCCGAGATCCTGGTCGACAACGTCCACTTCGGCATCGCCCCGACCTGGACCGACTTCCTGCTCGGGATCGCGGTCGGGATGATCGCCTACACCGGCATCGAGACGATCTCCAACATGGCCGAGGAGGCCAAGGACGCCGCCCGCTCGATCCCCCGCAGCGTCGGCTTCACCGTGGTCGCCGTCCTCGCCCTCTACCTGCTGATCCCGATCGTCGCCCTCTCGGCGATGCCGGTCACCCAGGACGCCGCCGGCCACTACGTGACCGAGCTCGGCACGACCTTCGCCGACGACCCGATCCTCGGCATCGTCGAGAACCTCGGCCTCGCCCACGTCCCGACCGAAGTCCTCCGCTACTACGTCGGCATCCTCGCCGCCGTGATCCTCCTGATCGCGACCAACGCCGGCCTGATCGGTGTCTCCCGCCTCACCTACTCGATGGGCCAGCACCGCCAGCTGCCCGAGGGGCTGCGCCAGGTCCACCCGAAGTACCGCACCCCCTACATCGCGATCCTGATCTTCGCCGCGATCGCGATCGTCACCCTGCTGCCGGGCCAGACCGACTTCCTGGCGACGATGTACTCGTTCGGGGCGATGCTCTCGTTCACGATCGCCCACGTCGCCGTGATCCAGCTGCGGCGCAGCAAGCCGGACGTCGAACGGACCTGGAAGCCGCCGCTGAACGTGCGCGCCTTCGGCTTCGAGGTGCCGATCAGCGCCGTCCTCGGCGGCCTCGGCACCTTCATCGCCTGGCTGGTGGTGATGGCGCTCAACCCGCGCACCCTCGTCGTCGGCCTCGGCTGGATGGCGCTGGGGATCGCCGTCTACGTCCTCTACCGCCGCAACCAGGGTCTGCCGCTGACGCAGACGGTCAAGGTCGTGCTGCCGGAGCCGCTGGGGGTCGAGGAGGTCGAGTACCGGAGCGTGCTCGTCGCCTTCGAGGACGACGATTCCTTCTCGCCGGAGATGGTCGCCACTGCGGTCAAGCTCGCCGGCAAGCGCCGCCGCGGCATCCACGTCCACTCGATGATGACCGTGCCGACCAACCTTCCCCTGAACGCGGAGATGTCCGAACGGGAAGGCGAGGCGCAGAGCAGGATCGAGGAGGCGAAGCTGATCGGCGGCCAGCGGGTGACCGGCCACGTGGCGCGCGTGAGGCCCGGGCAGGCCGGCTACTCGGTCGCCGACGAGGCGGCAGAGATCAAGGCCGAGGCGATCGTCATCGGCCTCCGCTACCGCAACGGCGTGCCGCTCTACGACAAGACCCTGCAGACGATCCTCGGCGAGCGCCCCTGCCGGGTGATCGTCGTCTCCGACCCGACCGACAAACCGACGGCGATCCCCGGCGCCGCCCTGGCGGAGTCGAGCCGGTGAGCGGCGAGCGCGCCTACCGCGGCGCCGTCCGCGGCTTCTCCCTGGTCTTCGTCGCGATCGGCCTGCTGGTGCTGGTCGTCACCCTCGCCAACGGCGGCGGCCCGGCCTCGCTCGGCTTCCTGATGGGGGTCGCCTTCCTGGTGGTGGGGATCGGCCGCCTCTGGCTCGGCACGAGGATGGAGCGGTGAGCACCCCGGAGGGCACGTCCGGCGAGGACGGCAAGCCGGGGGTCAAGGCAAAGGAGCCGCGCTCCGAACCGGTGATCATGCGCGGGCTGGGCGTTCCCGCGCTCTTCGCCGCCGCCTACTCGGCGGTCGGCTTCTCGATCTATTTCGCCCTCGGCGTGGTTGCCGACAAAGGGCTGGGGCTGACGCCGCTGATCTTCCTCGCCGCCGGCCTGCTCTTCGGCCTGACCACGCTGACCTACGTCGAGGGCGGGGCGATGTTCCGCGAGCGGGGCGGCTCCTCGACCTTCGCCCGTCACGCCTTCAACGAGCTGATCGCCTTCGTCGCCGGCTGGGCGATCCTGATCGATTACCTGATCGTCATCGCCCTGGCGGCGCTCTCGGTGCCGCACTACCTCCAGCCGGTCAGCGCCGACTTCGCCCTGCCCGGGTGGGAGATCGGGATGGCGGTGGCGGTGATCGTCGCCGTCTGCGTGCTCAACATCTTCAACGTCACCGGCCGCGAGCGGCAGGGCGCGCTGACCTTTTTGGCGCTGGCCGACCTCGGGCTGCAGCTGGCGGTGATAGTCGTCGGCTGTCTGGCGGTAATGCACCCCGATCGCCTCACCGCCGAGCTCCACCTCTTCGGCGACCCCAGCTTCCGCGACATCGTCTACGCGGCGGTGGTGGCGATGCTCGCCTACGCGGGGATCGAGGCCGCCTCCGATCTCGCCCCCGACATCGACGTCAGCCGCAGGGACCTGCGCCGGGTGGCGACCGTCGGCGCAATCGGCGTACCCCTCGTCTACGCCGGGATGGCGGCGATCGCGCTGATGGCCGTGCCGGTGGTCGGCGGCCCCGACGGACCGCACACGGCGCTCGGCGGCGAGTTCATCGAGGAGCCGGTGCTGGGCGTCGTCTCCGCCTACGAACCGGCCTGGGTCGCCGAAACGATGCGCTGGCTGGTGGCGGTGATCGCCACGCCGGTCCTGATCTGGGCCGCGAGCACCTCGATGCTCGGGGTCTCGCGCCACATCTACACGCTGGCGATCAACCGCCAGATCCCCAGCTGGCTGGGCAAGCTCCACCGGCGCACGGCGACGCCCTACGTGGCGATCGTGCTCAGCGGCCTGATCGCGATCGGGCTTGTGATCCCGACCAGTGTCAAGCTGCTGGCCGGGATCTACGCCTTCGGAGCGACCCTGGCGATCACCATCGCCCACCTCTCGATCATCCGCCTGCGGATCACCCAGCCGGAGAAACGGCGCCCCTTCCGAATCCCGCTCGGCTTCGCCTGGGGGCCGGCGCAACTGCCGCTGCCGGCGATCGTCGCGGCGCTGGTCAGCGCCCTCGCCTTCGTCAGCGTCCTCGCCTACCACTCGACCGCGCGCTGGGTCGGGCTCGGCTGGATGCTCTTCGGCCTCACCTTCTACGTCGTCTACCGCAAGGTCTTCGAGGGGACGACGCTGACCAAGCGCGTCTCGGTCACCGAGCGGGCGCTGACCAAGCAGGCGCCGGTGATCCAGTTCAGCAACATCCTCGTCCCCGTCTTCGGGACCAGGTTCGACGACGACATCGTCGCCACGGCGGGGCGCTTGGCCGCCGCCGATGCCGGCACCCGCAAGCAGAGGAAGGTCCCCCGCCTCGACGTCGTCTACGTGATCGAGGTGCCGCTCACCCTGCCGCTCGACGCGAAGCTGCCGAAGGAGCGCGAGGAGCAGGCCCGGCGGGCGCTGGCCCGCGCCCGCGAGGTGGGGGAGGAGTACGAGGACGTCGAGGTCGTCACCGACGTGATCCGCGCCCGCAAGGTCGGCGCCGGGATTCTCGAGGCGGCGCGGCGCAGCAACGCCGAAGCGATCGTGATCGGCGGCGAGGCGCCGACCAAGATCCGCGGCGGCGGCGTGTTCGGCGGGATCGGCGCCGCCAGGCCGGCGGAGATCGGCGCCGCGACCGAGTACGTGCTGAAGAAAGCTCCCTGCCGGGTGCTGCTGACGGCCCCGCCGGAACCCGAGTAGCGGTCTAGTATCCGGCCCATGTTCGTTCTGATCGTCGGCTGCGGCCGGGTTGGCTCCTCGGTGGCAAGGGCGATGCTCCGCGAGGGGCATCAGGTCTCCTGCCTGGACGAGGACCCCGAGTCCCACGCCCGGCTCGAGGTCGGCCTGGAGAAGGGCTGGGAGGACCTCGGGGGTCAGTTCACCGTCGGCGCCGGGCTCGAGACCGAGGCTCTGGAGGCTGCCGGGATCGACGGCGCCGACGTCTTCATCGCCTCCACCGACGGCGACAACACCAACATCGTCATCGCCCAGATCGCCCAGCGCCGCTACGAGGTTCCGACGGTGATCGCGCGCGTGCTCGACCCGCTGCGGGCCGAGTGGTACCAGCGCCAGGGCTTGAACACGGTCTGCCCGACCCGGGTCGCGATCGACATGCTCGAGGGCGCGGTTCGCGAGGCCGCCCGCGGCGGCTCCCCCGACGACGCGCCGACGGCGGCGTAGAGAGGAACCCGGGGAGCCATGTACATCATCGTCGTCGGAGCGGGGAAGGTCGGCTGGAACCTGGCGCGCGAGCTGCTCGACAAAGGCCACGAGGTGACCCTGGTCGAGAACGACCGCCGCCGCTACCTGACCGTCGAGCAGGAGCTCGAGCACAACGTCTCCTACGGCGACGCCTCCGAGCTCTGGGTGCTCGAGCGGGCCGGGATCCAGCGCGCCGACATGGTGATCGCGGTAACCGGCGACGACGAGGACAACATGCTGATCTGCCAGGTGGCGAAGGAGAAGTACCTGGTCGACCAGATCATCGCCCGCGTCAACAACCCGCGGAACCGCCGCCACTTCGACCTGCTGGGGATCAAACCCTCGGTCTCGGCCACCGACCTGATCCTGAGGCTACTCGAGCACGAGGTGCCCGAGTACGGCCTGGTCCACCTGCTCGACCTGCAGGAGGAGCAGCTGGAGATCATCGAGATGCTGCTCGGCAAGGACTCCGGCGTCACCGGGCGCCGCGTCGGCGACCTGCAGATGCCGGAAGGAAGCCTCCTGATCTCGGTCCTGCGCTCCGGCAAGGGGTTCGTGCCCAACGCCGACACCGTGCTCGAGGAGGGCGACGAGATCCTCGCCGTGCTCGACCCCGGAAAAGAGGAGGACCTGAAGGTTCTCTTCGGCCCCGAGGGCGACGGGGCTAACGGCGCCTGATTCCGGGTACCCGGGGCTCGATGGCTGATCGCGAGGTCGATTTCCTGCTGATCGGCGGCGGCATGGCCTCTGCCCACTGCGCCGCCGAGCTGCGCCGCCGGGGCGCCGAGGGATCGATCCTCCTGGCCGGCCGTGAGCCCGAGCCGCCCTACGAACGGCCGCCGATTTCGAAGGAGTACCTCCGCGGCGACGCCGGCCGCGAGGACGCCCATGTCAACGGCGGCCGCTCCTGGTACGAGGAGAACGGGGTCGAGCTGCTGACCGGCAAGAACGTGATGGGCCTCGACCTCGAGGCGCGGACGGCGAAGATCCAGGGCGGCGAAGAGGTGAAGTTCGGCAGGGCGCTGCTCGGCACCGGGGCGATGGTCAACATCCTCCGGGTCGAGGGGGCCGAGAACGAGGGGATTCATTACCTGCGCGCCTTCGGCAACGCCGACGCGATCCGCGCCGACGCCGAGGCGGCCGAGCACGTGGTCCTCGTCGGCGGCAGCTACATCGGCTGCGAGGTCGTCGCCTCGCTGACCGCGCGGGGCACGAAGTGCACGATCCTGGCGATGGAGGACGTGGCGCTCTCGCGGACCTTCGGCGAGGACGCCGGGCGCTGGTTCCAGCAGCAGCTCGAATCCCATGGCGTCACCTTCCACGGCGGCGAGACGCTGAGCGCCTTCGAGGGCGACGGCCGGGTCAACGCCGTCGTCACCGAGAGCGGGCTGGCGGTCGAGTGCGACACGGTCGTCGTCGGCGCCGGCGTCAAACCCGACGCGATGCTCGCCCAGCGGGCCGGGATCGAGGTCGGCGACGGCGGCATCGTCTGCGACACGAAGCTCGAGACCTCGGTTCCCGGCATCTTCGCCGCCGGCGACTGCTGCTCGTATGAGAGCGTCGTCCACGGCCGCCGCATCCACGTCGAGCACTGGGACGTGGCGATGCAGCAGGGCAGCCACGCCGCCGGCAACATGCTCGGCGACGACGCCGACTACGAGGTCGTCCCCTACTTCTTCAGCGACCTCGCCGACTGGGCGAGCCTCGAGTACGTCGGCCCCGCCCACGAGTGGGACCGCGAGGAGTGGCGCGGCGACCGCGAGAGCGGCGAGTTCTCGGTCTGGTACCTGCAGGGCGACCGTGTGGCCGGCTGCCTCAGCGTCGGCCGCTCCGAGGAATTGGCGCAGGCGCGGCAGATGATCGCCGAGGGAACCCCCTTCTCCTGAGTCCCTTATTCTGAGGGAGTGCCATTGCGGCCTGGTGTAATGGCAGCACGCCTCGCTCTGGACGAGGAAGTCGGGGTTCGAGCCCCTGGGCCGCAGTCTCCCCAACTCCCCTGCAAAGGCGTCAATTCGCTTTGCTAGCGTCGCCACCCATGCGCACCCCCGGCAACAAGACGATCCTGCTCATCCTCGGCGCCCTGGTTGCGCTCGCGATCGCCGGCTGCGGCGGCGGCGACGAGACCGAAACCTCGACGCCGACGGTGGAAGAACCGGCGGCGCTGTCGGAACAGGAACTGATCACCCAGGGGGACGGGGTCTGCGCCGAGGTCAACGCCGCCGTGGCGGCGCTCAGCGGCTCCGAAACGCCCGAATCCGCCCCCGGCGAGACGACCGAAAAAGTCGCCAACCTCTACATCGGCATGGTCGAACGCCTGCAGGACCTGGGCGCGCCGGAGGGCGACGAGAGCGAGTACGCCAAATTCATGGAAGCGGGCGAAGAGCTGGCCAAGGTCGAGGGCGAAGCCAAGCTCGCCGCCGAACGCGAAGACGTGGCGGCGCTGGAAGAAAAGGGCCAGGAAGCCGCCGCCGCGCTGGAAAGCTTCCAGACGCAGGCGGCGATCTACGGCTTCGAAGACTGCAGCGCCGAACCGGGCCTGCCGCCGGCCGTCGACGGCGGCCCGACGACCGAAGGCGGCGAAGAATTCGAAGGCGGCGAAGAAGGCGGGATAGAAGCCGAACCCGAATACGTCGAACCGGAATACGAAGAACCCGCCCCCGAAGAAGAAGCCGCCCCCGAAACGGGCGGCGCGGGCGGTAGCCCCGAAGTGCCGGAAGCAGCGCCGGAAACCGGCGGCGAATCAGGCGGCGTCGGACCTGGCTGAGCTGAAGCTGCTTGGAGAGGGCGGGCCGGTGGGGGTCCCTGGGAGCACCTCCGCCGAGTGAATCGGGGACAGCTGGCGCCTCAGACCGTGTTGGCCGAGCCGGTGACCTGCGGGCGACAGCTCGAGGCGATTGGCTCGGCGGAGGTGCTCCCGGAGACCCCCTCCCGACCCTCCGGCAGCTACGACGCAGCTGACTCAGACCACGCGCCGTAGAGCTTCGCGTAGGAACCGTTGGCCGCGATCAGCTCGTCGTGGGTGCCCTGCTCGGCGATCTGGCCGTTTTCGAGGACGACGATCTTGCCTGCTCGGCGGATGGTGGAGAGGCGGTGGGCGATGACTATTGCGGTGCGGCCGTGGAGGAGGCGCTCGAGGCCGCGCTCGATGGTTTTCTCGGTGCGGACGTCGACGTTGGAGGTGGCCTCGTCGAGGATCAGGATGCGGGGCTCGGCGAGCAGGGCGCGGGCGAAGGCGACGAGCTGGCGCTGGCCGGCGGAGAGCTGGATGCCGCGCTCTCCCACCTGGGTGTCGAGCCCGTCGGGGAGGGCGGCGACGAACTCGGTCGCGCCGACGGCGGCGATCGCCGCGTCGATCTCCTCGGCGCTCGCCTCGGGGCGGCCGAAGGAGACGTTCTCGCGGACGCTGCCGGAGAAGAGGAAGCCCTCCTGGGGGACGATTCCGAGCTGGCGTCGCAGCGCCCGCTGCTGGACGCCGCGGAGGTCGTGGCCGTCGACCCGCACCGTCCCCATCTGCGGGTCGTAGAAGCGGGCGACCAGCTTCGCGAAGGTCGACTTGCCGGCCCCGGTGGCGCCGACCAGGGCCAGGGTCTGGCCCGGTGGCACATGGAGGTCTACGTCGCGCAGTGCCCATTGGCCGGCGGTGGGCTCCTCGCCTTCGGCGTAGGAGAACCAGACACCGTCGAGCTCTATCTCGCCACGCAGCGTCCCCGGGTCGATCGCGCCGGGGGCGTCGACCATGTCCGGCGCGGTGTCGAGCAGGTCGAAGATCTTGTCCAGGGCCGCCATCCCCTGCTGGTAAGTGGTGTAGAGCTGGGAGAGCTGCTGGATCGGTTCGAAGAAGGTGTTCAGGTAGCCGACGAAGGCGACGATCACGCCGATCTGGATCGCTCCGTCGATCGCCTGGCTGCCGCCGTAGAGCAGGATCACGGCGGTGCCGACGGCGGCGAGCATTTCCACCGCCGGGAAGTAGGAGGCGTTGAGGTAGACGGTTTTCATGTTCACCGCCCGGTTCGCCTCGTTCAGCGCGGTCATCTCGTCGACGTGGCGCGGCTCCTGGCCGAAGCTGCGCACGACCCTGACCCCGCTGAGGGACTCCTGCAGGTAGGCGGTGATCGCCGCGATCCGCTCCCGCGTCGCCTTGTAGGCGCCGGCGGAGACGACGCGGAAGACGAGGCTCGCGACCATCAACAGCGGGAAGGTGATGAAGGTGACCAGCGCCAGCTTGACGTCCAGCAGGAGCAGGATCACGACCACCCCGAGCAGGGTCAGGGTGCTGGAGAACATCGTCACCACGCCGGTGGTCACCAGCTGGTTCAACGCCTCGATGTCGTTGGTCATCCGCGAGATCAGGACGCCGGGGCTGCGCCGGGTGAAGAAGCCGATCGACATCGACTGGATGTGGCCGAAGACGCGCTCGCGCAGGTCCTGCAGCACCCGCGTCCCGACCCAGCCGACCATGTAGGTCTGCAGGTAGGTGGCCGCCGCGTAGACAAGCGAGACGCCGATGAAGGCGGCGACGATCCAGTCGAGGGCGGAGACGTCGCCGGCGAGGATGCCGGAGTCGATCGCCTTGCCGGCAAGGTAGGGGGGAGCGAGGCCGGCCGCGGTCGCGAACAGGAGCCCGAGGAACATCAAGGCGACGCGGCCGCGGTAGGGCCGCAGCTGGGAGACCAGCCAGCGGACCTTCCGGCCGCGCTGGTCCTCGCCGCGGAGGAGCCGCCAGAGCGATGCGAAGAGGCGGCCGATATTGCCGATGTTGGGGCTGCCGTTCACAGCTTCGCCATCTCCTCGCGCTCCTCGAGGTCGCGCTGCAGGAAGACCGAGTCGGCGAGGCCGTGCTCGGCGATCTCGCGGTAGAACCCGCAGCCCTCCATCAGCTCCTCGTGGGTGCCGCGATCGACGATCCGGCCGCCGTCGAGGACGACGATCTCGTCGGCCAGCGAGACGGTGGAGAGGCGGTGGGCGATGATGAAGGTGGTCCGGCCCGCCATCGCCTCCCGCAGCCCCGATTTGATCGCCGCCTCGGTGGTCGCGTCGACCGAGGAGGTGGCGTCGTCGAGGATCAGGATGCGGGGATCGGCGAGCAGTGCGCGGGCGATCGCCACCCGCTGGCGCTGGCCGCCGGAGAGGGTGAGGCCGCGCTCGCCAACCCGGGTCTCGTAGCCGTCGGGAAGGGCGCGGATGAAGCCGTCGGCCTGGGCGCGCCGCGCCGCCGCTTCGATCGCCTCCATCGTCGCCTCCGGGTGCGCGTAGGCGATGTTCTCGGCGACGCTGGCGGTGAAGAGGAAGCTGTCGTCGGCGACGAAGGCGATCTCCGAGCGCAGCGAGGCGACCTCGACCCCGCGCACGTCGGCGCCGTCGACGAGGACCGTCCCCTCGTCGGGGTCGTAGAGCCGCGCGATCAGCGCCACCAGGCTGGTCTTGCCCGACCCCGAAGGCCCGACCAGCGCCACCGTCTTCCCGGTCTCGACATCGAGCTCGATGTTCTCCAGGGCTGGCACCTCGGCGGCGCCCTGGTACTGGAGCGTCACGTCGCGGAGCTCGACCCGGCCGCCGCCCTCGGGCAGCGCCGGTGCGCCGGGCGGGCTCTGGATGCTCGGCTCGCGGTCGAGGATCTCGAACAGGCGGTTGCCCGAGGCGACCGCGCGCTGGGCCATGCCCATCGTCATCCCCAGCATCCGCATCGGCCCCGCCAGCATCACCGCATAGGTGTAGAAGGCGGTGAAGTCGCCGAGGCTGAGGTTGTTCGCGATCACCTCGCGACCGCCGATCAGCAGCACCAGGGCGATGCTCAGCTGCGGCAGCAGCCCCAGCAAGGGCGAGAAGAACGCCTGGAGCTTGGTCGAGTAGATGCTCTGGTCGAAGACGCGGGCGACCGCGCGCTGGAAGCGGTGGAGCTGGTACTCCTCGCGGGCGAAGGCCTTGACGATGCGGATCCCGGAGACGTTCTCCTCCGCCTCCGCGGTCAGCTCGGCGATGCGCTGCTGGACCTCCTGCAGCGCGGGGCGGGAGACGCGGTTGTAGCGGGAGGCGACGTAGACGACGAGCGGCGCCGGCGCCAGCGCGACCAGCGCCAGCCATGGGTTGATCGCGAACATCACCGCGCTCGCCAGGACGATCGTCAGCAGGTTCTGGGTAATGAAGATCAGGCCGTAGCCGAGAAAGAAGCGGATCGACTGCAGGTCGACCGTCGCCCGCGACATCAGCTGGCCGGTCTGCTGGCCGTCGAAGAAGCCGAGCTCGAGCCGCTGCAGGTGGCCGTAGAAGGTCTGCCGCAGGTCGAATTCCACCCCCAGCGAGACCTTGCCGGCGACCACGCGTCGGACCACGATCAGACCCAGCCGCAGGACCGCGGCGGCGAAGATCGCCAGCGACAGCGGCAGCAGGTCCGGCTTGTCGCCTTCCTCGATCGCGTTCACGGCCTGCCCGATCAGCCACGGGATCAGGACCGTCATCCCCATCGCGGCCCAGGCGAACACCAGCGAACCCCAGAGCTGCGCCCGGTAGGGGCGCAGGAAACCCATCAAGCGACGGTAGGTTCGCACCTAGCCACTATACAAAGTGAAGTATTGGACCTGAGTGTCGACTTTGTCCTCCCGCAGGGGACGAAGTCGACATGACCCTTATTCCAGGCGTGCTGCGGCCTTGGCGCTCGGGACCTTGCCGAGCGGGCACGGTTTCGGGCCGTGACCGGGGCGGGGGAGGATCTGGAAGTTGGTGACGTCGTGGAACTGGGTCGTCATGCCGCTGTTCTGGGCGAGGTTGACGACCAGGCGGTAGAAGCCGGGGACCAGCTCGTGGTAGTAGATCTCCGGCCGGGTGGCGGGCGAGTAGCCGCCAGCGGAGCCGATCTGCTCGGCGAGGGCCCCGTTCGGGCCGGCGTACTCGGCGTAGTCGAAGGATTTGCCGACCAGCCGGCCTTTGCCGACGGGGCTGTTGATCGCGTCGGAGAGCTTCTTCGGGTCGACGCAGTCGGGGACGCGCTTGAGGCTGAAGCGCAGGTGGCCCTCGCCGAGTTGCGGTTCGCCGCCGAAATGGCGCGGCGCGAGCTGGAAGTTCTCCACCGCGACTTTCACCACGGCTGCGTGGCTGACCTGCCGCGCGCCGTTGCGGGGGGAGATGATTTCGACCGTGGGCGCGCCCGGGTCCGCCTCGCTCTCGTCTTTCGCGTCGGTGCTCTCCGTGCCGCCGAAGGCGAGCGCAAGGGCCACGACGACGGCGGCCAGGCCCACGGCCACCAGGGTTGCGTTCCTCGCGCGCACGGCCGGGAAGACTACGCGGATCGCCAGAAACGGCTGCTCTTCTCGCTAACCTGCCCGTTTCGGGATGTCGCCTACCTCCGAACTCGCCATCCGAATCGGGGCCGCTGCTCGCCGCCCGGCGAGCTGGTGGCAGCTGGCCAAATTCGGCATTGTCGGCGGCTCGGGCTACCTGATCAACCTCGTCGTCTTCGCCGTTCTCGCCGGTGTCTTCGACGTCCACCACCTCGCTGCCGCGATCGGCGCTTTCGTCGTCGCCGTCAGCAACAACTTCTTCCTCAACCGTCACTGGACCTTCGAGCCCGGGGAGCGCCCTGCCCACTTCCAGGCGGCCCGCTTCTTCGCGGTAAGCCTCGCCTCCCTGGGTATCAACCTAGTGGTCCTCGAACTCCTCATCTCCGGCGACGTGGTCGGAGAACTCCCGGCCCAGGCGATCGCAGTAGCCGTGGCAATGCCATTCAACTTCCTGGGCAACAAGCTCTGGACCTTCGACAGCTAATTCCGGGACCGAGTTGACGGAGGGACTCAGTCCCTCTTCCCCGCTTGGTTAGCCTTGAATGAGATGAGCAACGGCAAGTCGAACTACGACCCGCAGGCGATCGAGGCCTCCCGCCAGCAGGCCTGGGAGCAACGAGGCGACTTCGCCGCCCCGCAGCCCGGCGACGGCCAGGAGCGCGTCTACGTCAAGCCCTCGAGCCCGTTCACCTCGGGCAACCTGCACATGGGCCACGTCCGCGACTACTCGATTGGCGACGCCTACGCCCGCTTCCGCCGCGGCCGCGGCGACGCGGTCCTCTTCGGGTTCGGCTTCGACGCCTTCGGACTGCCAGCCGAGCTGGCGGCGATCGAGCGCCAGGAGCCGCCCGCCGAGTGGGTCGCCGAGTGCGGCGAGCGGATGCTCGGCCAGATGAAGCGGCTCGGCTTTTCCTTCGACTACGACCGCGTCTTCTACAGCTCCGACGAGGGCCAGTACCGCTGGTCGCAGTGGCTCTTCATCACCCTGCTCGAGCGCGACCTCATCTACCGCGCCGACACCACCGTCGACTGGTGCGATACCTGCCAGACCACGCTGGCCTCGATCCAGGTCGAGGACGGCCGCTGCTGGCGCTGCCACAACGAGGTGCGGCTGATCCGGCGCCCGACCTGGTTCCTGCGGATCACCCCCTACCTGGAGGAGAACGACCGCAACACCGAGCTACTGGCGGAGGGCGGCAAGTGGGACGACCTCTCACTGGCGACCCAGCGCTACATCCTCGGCCGCGCCGAGGGCATCGAGCTCGACCTCGGCGCCGGGGACCGCGCCCTGACCGTCTTCACGCCGCACCGTGAGTTCGCCGGCCTGGCGAGTTTCGTCCTGCTCTCTCCGCGCCACCCGGATGTCGACGCTTGGATCGGGGACGAGCGGGTCCGCGAGGAGCTGGAGCAGATGCGCTCGGGCGGTTGGGAGCGGAGCGCCCGCGACGCCCGCTCCGTCCCCGTCGTCGACACCGGCGCCTCGATCGCGGGTCCGGACGGGAGCGAGCTGCCGGTCGTCGTCTCGCCGCTCGTCGACGCCCGTTTCGGGCCGACCGCCGCCCTCGGCATCCCGGCGATCGACGAGGCCGACCGCGACATCGCCGCCCGGCTCGAGCGGGTCGAGGTCTCCGAGGCAGGGGAGGGCGAGGCGGACGCACCGGCCTCCGCTCCGGTAGTCGGCGCCCGCGAGACGATCCGCTACCGCGCCAACGACTTCTCGATCTCGCGCCAGCGCTCCTGGGGCACCCCGATCCCGGTCGTCCTCTGCGAGGCCTGCGGTCCGGTGCCTGTCCCCGAGGAGGACCTGCCGGTCGTCCTGCCGCGCGACCTGAAGCCGACCGGCGAAGGGAATCCGCTGGCCGAGCGCCCGGACTTCGTCGACGTCGACTGCCCGCGCTGCGGCGCCGCCGCCAAGCGCGAGACCGACACCCTCGACTGCCATTTCGACGCGCTCTGGCTCTGGGTTCCGGCCGCTGTCCCGCCCGAGGGCCGCGACGAGCAGATGTTCACACACCCCGACTTGAAGGAGTGGCTGCCCGCCGAGCGGCTCGTCGCCGGCAACGACAGCGGCGGCTTCGTCTTCGACCAGCGGGTCGTGACCAAGGCCCTGCGCGACATCGGCCCCTTCGCCTTCATGGGCGAGGGCGAGCCGTTCGCCGGCTGCCTCTTCCACGAGATGGTGATCGCCGACGGCCGCAAGATGAGCAAGCACCTCGGCAACGTCGTCAACCCCGACGACCTGGTCTCCCAGCACGGCGCCGACACGGTCCGCCTCGCCGTCCTCTACGCGGCGGGCCCGGCGAAGACGCTGAACTGGAGCGACGGCGCGGTCCGCTTCGCCTCCCGCTTCCTGCGCAACCTCTGGAACTACAGCCACGAGCGGATCGCCGGCCTCGAGGGGCTGGAGCACGATCCCGAGGCGGCGGCCGACACCGAGCACATGCGCGACCGACTGCGCAAATGGTGCGAGAACGGCCTGGCGCGGATCACCGACGATGTCGAGCAGCTGCAGATGCACAAGGCGGTCCGCAACATCACCCGCCTGCTGGAGCGGATCCAGGACTACGAGAAGCGGGTGCTCCAGCGCCGCGGGCAGTTCGATCGCGCCGACGCCGAGGCGCAGATCGCCGCGCTCGTCCTCTTGGCGCGGACGCTCCTCCCGTTCACCCCCCACATGGCCGAGGAGCTGCTCGTCGCGCTCGGCGTGGGGGACAGCGCGGAGGCGCTCGGAGCCTGGCCGGAGGGGGCCGAGATACCGGTCTCGCCCGCCGCCACGCCCGCGCCCTGAGCGCGTATCCGCCGCCATCCCGGGGGATTGAGCAAAGACCCTTGATTGATACAGAGAAGTCTGTTATGAATGGTTCAGCCGGGCGATCAACCGGTGAAGGAGGCGGGGCTCTCGGATATGGGAAACCGCCTTGGGGTGGCAAAGGAGGACCAATCCTGAGCCAGGATCTAAATCGTCATGACGGATCCTGGTCACGTCGGCTCGGCCGTCGTCGCCCCGCCTCCCTTCACTTCTTCTCAGGGGTGCGCAGCGGCGGGGCTCACGCCCGCGGGGGGCGCTTGACCTCGAAGCGCCGCGCTTTCGGCAGCCAGCCGATGCCGTCGCAGAGCTCGTTCGGCGTCGTCTTCAGCGCGCCGGCCAGCTTGACGATCGTCGCCAGCCGCGGCTCCCGCCCGGCCCGCTCCAGCAGCGAGACCTCGGTGCGGTGCAGGTCGCAGAGGTAACCCAGCTGTTCCTGCGAGACACCGGCCTCGGTACGGGCTTTTCTCAAGTTGACGGCGAAGCGCTCCTGCGGGGTCATGGCGGCGATCCTTCTCGATTGCTGACAGAAACTCTACAGACAGGAGAGATCACCCATCTTGCGCCGGCTGGCAGTTTCGCTACCTTCCTGAGAGGGATTGGCCCGGCGATCCCTGGGAGTTTTACGCAGAATACGTTGAGCAGTTCATCACCATGTGTTATACCCGTGCGACCAATTGGAACGACGCCGAGGCATCGGCGGCAAAGGAGGAGCTATGAGTGACGCGGCAGATCCGCATCTCACCGAGCCCTATGGGCTCCGGACCAACTCCTGCGCCACCGAACTCACCTGCCGCGACTGTGGCTACCGGACGCCGCTGCTCGACAAAGCGTTCAAGTGTCCGGCCTGCGGCGAAGGGCTCGACGTCGACTATGACTACGAGCTGGCCAAGAAGCGGATCGAGGAGCGTCCCCTGGCGGAGCGCCCCTGGAATATCTGGCGCTTCGAGGAGCTGCTGCCGATCCTCAACCGCCGCGCTCAGCAGCGGGTCGGCGCTTTCGCCGGCAAAACGCCGCTGATCCACGCCGAGCGCCTCGGCGCCGAGCTCGGCCTCAGCAACCTCTACATCAAGGACGACTCGACCAACCGCCCCTCGCTCTCCTACAAGGACCGCGTCGTCGGCATGGCGATCGCCCGTCTGCTCGAGCTGGGCAAGGAGGAGGTCGGCTGCGTCTCGACCGGCAACGTCGGCACCGCCGTCGCCGCGCTGGCCGCCCAGGCCGGCGCCACGCCGTACATCTTCTACCCGGGCAACATGGAGAAGGGGAAGGCGAAGGCCTGCCGGGCGATGGGCGCGCAGGTGATCCAGCTCGACGCCAACTACGACCAGGCCAACCGCGCCTGCCGCGAGCTGGCGCTTGCCACCGGGATGGAGTTCGCCAACATCACCCTGCGGCCGTTCTACGCCGAGGGGGCGAAGACGATGGCCTTCGAGGTCGTCGAGGAGATGGGCTGGAAGGCGCCGGACCACTTCGTCATCCCCGCGGCCGGCGGCACCCTCTCCTCGCGCGTCCACAAGGGCCTGGTGGAGCTGGAGAAGGTCGGGTTGGCGGAGACCGCCGGCTCGAAGATCGACATCGCCCAGGCCAGCGGCTGCTCGCCGATCTCCACGGCGATCGTCGACGGCGGCGAGATCGTCCCGCAGACGCCCGAGACGGCGGCGCACTCGATTGCGATCGGCGCGCCCGGCGACGGCGCGCTGGTGGTCGATGCGGTTCGTTCGCGCAACGGCTCGGCGGCGATGGTCTCCGACGAGGAGATCTTCCGCGCGATCGACCTGCTGGGCGCGACCGAGGGGATTCTCACCGAGCCGGCCGGCGGGACGACGATCGCCTCCACCGCGCGCCTGGCCCAGGAAGGGAAGATCGGGCCTGACGAGACCGTCGTCGCGATCATCAGCGGCAACGGGCTGAAGACGCTGCACGAGCATCCCGAGAAGACCTGGCCGGAAATGGTTCCCTGCGAGGTCGGCGAGATGGAGCGGATGCTGAACGACTTTCGCCAAGCAGCGGCGGCCGCGCTGCGCTGAGCGAAAGGGGGGCAGGCGGCTGGCGCGACTCACCCGGCGCGCCGCCGGTCGCCTCGCCCGCCCCTGAGAGCCAAACCACGCAGCGCCCCACTAGCCTGTCTGGCTGGTGAGCCAGCCGATACCTCAGGTCGACGGTGTCTCCCACCACACGGTGGAGGCCCGCGGGATCCAGTTCCACTACGCCGAAGCCGGTGAGGGCGACGACGTCGTCCTCTGCCTGCACGGATGGCCGCAGCACTGGTACGAGTGGCGCAACCTGATGCCGGCGCTGGCCGACGGCCACCGGGTGATCGCGCTCGACCTGCGCGGCTTCGGCTGGTCCGAGGCCCCCGAAGACGGCTACGAGAAGGAGAACATGGCTGACGACGTGCTCGCCGTCCTCGACGAGTTGGGGATCGAGCGGGTGAAGCTGGTCGGCCACGACTGGGGCGGCTGGATCGGGTTCCTGCTCTGCCTGCGCGAGCCGCAGCGCTTCGAGCGCTTCCTCGCCCTCAACATCGTGCCGCCGTGGGTGAGGACCAGGGCGATCGTCGGCCACCTCTGGCGCTTCTGGTACCAGCAGCTCATCCTGACCCCGATCGTCGGCTACCGGCTCCACCGCGGCGGCCAGTTCATCCGCAAGGTCCTGGTCGGCGGTTCGACGAACAAGGGGGTCTGGAGCGAAGAGGAGCTGGCGGTCTTTGCCGACAACCTCGCCGAGCCGGATCGGGCTCGGGCCGGGGTCCAGCTGTACCGGGTCTTCAACCTGCGCGAGAGCGGCCCGATCGCCCGCGGCCGCTACGCCGACGCGTGGCTGACCGTGCCGACGCTGATGCTCTTCGGCGAAGACGACTTCGTCCTCCGCCCCTCGATGCTGGCCGGCTACCAGCGCCACGCCGAGGAGATGAAAATCGAGTTCGTTCCCGACTGCGGCCACTTCATCGTCGAAGAGAAGTCGGACCTCGTCGTCCAGCGGGCCAAGGAGTTCCTCTCGTAGGTTGTTGGTAGGGAGGGGGGGGGGCACCCCTCCCGGGAGCACCTCCGCTGAGTGAGGCGGGAATTGGCCGAGCCCCGAACCACTTTGGCTCAGCTCCATGCTGAGTACCCGGGAGGGGCGCCCCGCCCCCTCCACGACACACCCTCCACGCCGAAACCGCATCAACCCTTGCTGAAGACGGGTTCACGCGGTTTCGGCAAGCGGTGAGCTCCCGGCAGCTCTACCCAGCGGAGGTGCTCCCAGGCACCCCCACCGGCCCCCTCCAACCAACTAGCTCCGAATTCGAGCCTCTTCCAGGTCGAGGTCCCGCTCGATCTGCCGCACAGTCTGGTCTCGTAACCGACCCGCCCCGCGCAGCGCCAGCAGCTCCTCGCGCTCGACCCCGATCAGCTCGCGCCGCAGCTGGCCGTAGTCGGCGATCCGCTGCTCGCGGGCGGCCGTCTCGGGATCCTCGCCGCCGAGCACCGCCTGGCACATCCGGAAGCGGGCCCGGTAGAGGTCGCGCAGGCGCGTCAGCTGCTTCTCGCTGGCGCGCTCGTCGTTCTCCATCTGGTCGAGGCGGTCGAGCGCCGACTGCGCCGCCTCCATCCGCGCCACCGCCTCTTCGTCGGACCAGCGCCGCGGCTCTTCCAGCCCGAGGGCGCGGACGATGAACGGCAGCGAGAGGCCCTGGCCGACGATCGTGATGAGGATCAGCGCGAAGGTGAGGAAGATGATCTGCGGCCTGCCGTCGACGCTGAGCGGCACCGCCAGGGCGGCGGCGAGGGAGACGGCGCCGCGCATCCCGCTCCAGCCGACGGCGAAGCGCTGGCCGGCGGTTTCCCCGGCGTCCGAGCCCATCGCGAAGACGAAGGCGAGGCGGGCGCCGATCGAGGCCGCGGCAATCGCCGCTATCGGTAGAAGCAGCTCGTCGACCCCGGTGGGGCTCGCTTCGAGGGTGTCGACGATCTCCGGCAGCTGCAGGCCGAGGAGGACGAAGAGGGTGATCTCGAGGCCGAAGACGAGCACGTTCCAGAAGGCCACGGCGTTGAGGCGGACGTCGGCGTCGAGGGTGTGGGGCGAGCGGTATCCCGCGTAGACGCCGGCGACGACGGCGGCGAGGATGCCGGAGACGTGCAGCTCCTCGGCGCCGATGTAGGCGCCGTAGGCGGTCAGGACCGAGAGCATGATCGTCAGGTCCGAGTCGCTGAGGCGGCGGAGGATGCGGTCGGAGAGGACCCCGATCGCGAGCCCGGCGAGGATGCCGCCGGCGGCGACCCCGACGAACTCGAGCGCCGCGCCGCCGAAGCTGAAGGCGCCGCCGACGGCAACCCCGACCGCGATCCGATAGAGGACGAGGGCGGTGCCGTCGTTGATCATCGACTCGCCTTCGACCAGCAGCCGCACCCGCTCGGGGGCGCCGAGGCGGCGGAAGATCGAGGTCGCGGCGATGGTGTCGGTGGGGGCGATGATGGCGCCGAGGACTGCGGCCTCGGCCCAGCTCATCCCCGGCACCAGCGCGTGGGCGACGAGGGCGACGACGCCGGCGGTGAGGAAGACGAGCCCGACCGAGAGCAGCGCCAGTGGCCGCATCACCGTCCGCAGCTCGAGCGGCGAGGTGCGCCACCCCGCCGCGTAGACCAGCGGCGGCAGGAAGACGAGGAAGATCGTGTCCGGCTCCAGTTCGACGCTGGGCAGGCCGGGGACGAAGGCGATCGCCAGGCCGCCGAGGACGAGGACGATCGGGGCGGGGATCTTGCCGAAGTCGGCGAGCCGCACCAGCAGCGCCGCGGCGAGGACGAGGACGAGGATCGACTCGATGTCGTGCACGCGCACATAACATCAAGGGCGCCGTGGACGAACTGCTCTCACCCCCACTGGAGGACCTCGACCACGTGCGCGGCGAGCGCGGCGCGCCGCTGGAGCTGGTGATGTTCGGCGACTTCCAGTGCCCGTTCTGCCTCGGCGCCCAGTCGGTCCTGCGCCGGGTTCGCGAGCGGCTCGGCGACCGGCTCCTCTTCGGCTTCCGCCACCTGCCGATTCCGGAGCGCCACCCGCTGGCGCCGCTGGCCGCGGAGGCGAGCGAGGCCGCGGCCGCCCAGGGTCGCTTCTGGGACTACCACGACGCGCTCTACGTGAGCCAGCCGAAACTCTCCCCGGAGACGATCATCGACGTTGCCCGGGACCTCGGTTTGGACGCCCAGCGGATGCAGGCGGAGATCGACTCCGGCGCCCACCGCGACCGCGTCGCCCGCGACGTCGCCTCGGCCGAGGCCAGCGGCGCCACCGGCACCCCGACCTTCTTCGTCAACGGCGTCCGCTTCTTCGGCGCCTACGACGCCGGCTCCCTGGTCGAGGCGTTGGAAGCGGACGCTTAGCCGGGCGATGAAAGCCCTCGTCCAGCGCGTCAGCCAGGCCGCGGTCGACGTCGAGGGCGATCGTGTCGCGCAGATCGGGCCGGGGATGTTGATCCTGCTCGGGGTCGGAGCCGGCGACGGGACCGAGGAGGCGGATCGACTCGCCGAGAAGGTGCGAAAGCTGCGGATCTTCGACGACGCGGAGGGGCGGATGAACGAGCCGCTCGGCGATCGCGAGATTCTCTGCGTCAGCCAGTTCACCCTCTACGGCGACGCGCGTCGCGGCAACCGGCCCAGCTACGTCGAGGCGGCGCGGCCGGAGGCGGCCGAGCCGCTCTACGACCGCTTCTGCGAGCGGCTGGGAGCGAAGAGGGGTGTCTTCGGCGCCTGCATGGGGGTGGCGCTGATCAACGACGGGCCGGTGACGCTGATGCTCGAGGTGTCGCCGGTCAGCGAGCCGTCAGGCTGACACGCTTCTCAGGCGAGGGTTCGATGAACTATTCGCGGTGTTCTGTCTGAGACATGTAGTAATGTTCTGTCTGAAATGGAATTCGTAACCCTCGCCGGGATCTTTACGGAAGCAGCATCTGAAGTGGCCGCTTTGGCGATCGCCTCTACTGGGCTGATCGGCGGTACCGCTCACTATGGGGCGGTGCTGGCACGTAAATCGGAACCAGAAGTCGAATCGGCAACCGCTATTGGTTTCTTCGTTGGTCTCGGTTTCGGGGGGGTTGGTCTACTGATGGAGGCAGTGACGTGACCTACAATCAGAGCGTGCTCCGGTTCTTGGTATTTGTTGTGCCGTTCATTGCGCTTGCCGGCTTGGCGATCCTGCTGAAGCAGGTCGATGCGAGTGCCGGTCTCGCTTTTGGGTCATTCGGCGTTATAGCGGTCTCAACCGGAATTGCTATCGGGAACTTCGCTGATCGCCTGGTCGGTCCACAGAAGCGGAGCCCGGCGGCTATCGCCAGCCGTCGCGCAGTACCCGGCGCGCGTTAGATCCCAGCACCGCCTCGACCTCCGCACGGCCCAGGCCTTTGCTCTCGAGCATCTCCCGCACGCGCGGGAGCTCACCGGCGCTCTTGCAGTCGTCGGGAGGATCGGTCCAGCCGTCGAAGTCGGTGCCGATCCCGACGTGCTGCCATTCGCCCCCGCTCCAGTCGTTGATCTGTTTCATCGTCCGCCAGATGGCCTCGAGGCCGTCCTTCGGGTGCGAGGCTTCCAGCCAGTAGGGCATGAAGATCACGCCGACGCAGCCGCCGGAGGCGGCGATCTGGGTGACGTCTCCCTCGTCGAGGTTGACCGGAACCGGGTTCAGGGCCTGCACCCCGATGTGGGAGGCGACGATCGGGATCTCCTCGCCGACGAGGTCGTAGACGTCCCGGCGCGAGGCCGGCGAGCAATGCGTGAGGTCGGGCACCATCCTCAGCTCGGCCATCCGTTCCACCACCGCCTTGCCGGTCTCGGTCAGGCCGCGCGTGTCGTCGACCTTGGTATCGAGGCGCCAGAAGAGGATCTTCTGCTGGCTGGCCGGGATGCACTCGCTGTGGCCGGCGATGTCGTTGGGAAAGAGGTGGGCGAGGATCAGCGAGGAGACGCCGCGGTCGGCCAGCTTCTCCAGGCGGTCCAGGTGACCCTGGACGTCGTCCGCGGCAAGGCCGGCGCTGAGCTGGTGGCCACCCTCGATCGTGTGGACGAAGACCCTCTTTCCGGCCGCCAGCGCGGCGTCGAGCTCGGCGTTGGAACGCGCGATCGCGAACTCGGCGTCGGCCCGGGCGACCTGTCGCTCCATCGCGTCCATCATTCGCAGCGTGGACTCCCAGGCGTTCCGCTTCAGAATCTCGCGTCCGCCCGGGGCGAGGCGGGCGAGGAGGCGGAGCGGGGGGCTGCGGAGCTGCTCTTCCTCGGGGACGTGGAGGATCGACCAGACGACCCTGACGTCGCCCTTCCTCAGCATCGGGAAGTCGGTGAGGCTGGCGAGCGGGTTGAAGGTGCTGCCCGCGAAGTAGTGCTTGCGCAGGTCCCGGCCCCAGAAGTAGGCGTTCATCGCCGGGTGGGCGTGCATGTCGATCAGGCCCGGGAAATCCTCGCGGTTGCTCATGGGGGTCCCAGCCTCTCGGTCAGGTAGTCGTTGAGGAAGATCGGCGAGATCAGCGGCTCGAAGCGGGCGAAGTCGTGGTTGCGACGCACGAACTCGGGGTCGATGAAGTTGATCTTTCCCCAGTGCGCCTTGAACTCGATCCCTTCCCGCCGCAGGTGCTCCCAGAGCCCGCGCAGGTGGGAGTAGATCTGCTCCTTCTCGCCGGGGGAGCGGCAGACCTCGGTCAGGTGCATGAAGTTGAGCTTGACGACGTAGGCGACGTCGTCCCAGTTCCAGGCCGACATCAGCGCACCGTCGACCTTGGTCAGCTCGATCTCGGTCGGGATGTTCGGCCAACCCGCCTCCTCGAAGTAGTCCTCGCACTCGCCCAGCACCCGCTGCAGGTCACGCGGCCGGAAGCTCCACTCGGCCATCGCCACCCGCAGCGGCGCCCGCCGGTCGACCGGGAGCATGTTGCGCAGCGGGCCGGTGAAGCGCGACTCGTCGTAGGTGAGCGCGAGGACGTTGTAAATGCCCTCCAGCACCGGGTTCAGGAGCGGCCCGGTGTCGGCGATCTCGTCCATCGCTTTGAAGACGAAGTCGAGGATCTGCTCGGACTGTTCCTCCGGGTAGTCGCCGTCGGGTTTCGACCGCTCGCGGGGCACTGCGGTGGCGGCCCAGAGCAGGGCCCTATCGCTCTTCTGCAGCCAGTTGACGCGCCAGAAGTCGTACTGCTGCGAGGTGGCGTCGAGGTCGGTCAGCACCTCGTCGAGGCGGACCACCTTCATGACCACGTCGAAGTAGATCTCGTCGACGAGGCTGAAGTTGACCCGGGTGATGACGCCGAGCAGGCCGAGCGAGCAGACCACCGCCGGGAAGTCCGGGTCGCCGCGAGAGATGCGGCGCTCGACGGCGCGGCCGGAGGCGTCGACGGTGACCAGCTCGACCCACTCGAGCTTCTCGTAGAGGGCGTGGCGGGAGCTGGCCGGGGCGGTGCCGGTCGAAATCAGCCCCGCCAGGGTCTGGTGGTCGGTGCCGCCGGTCGCGGTGACCGATTTGCCGTGGCGGCCGAGCTCGGCGAGGAACTCGTGCAGGGAGACGTTGGCCGATGCCGTCACCGCCGTGTCGCCGGCTTCGAGCTCGATGCTCTTCGGCAGTGAGGAGACGTCGAGGATCGCGTCGCTGACGACGATCTCCGAGCAGGAGTGGAGGCTCCCCGGAACCCGCACGCGGCCGTCGCCGAGCTCGCCGCGATGGACCTTTTCCAGGATCTCCTTCAGCTCGCCGGTGCTCGCCGGACGCAGAACCGCGCTCGGCGAGAAGCTGATCAGCTCGCCCCAATCTTGCAGTGGCAGGTCCGAATATTCGGGCATTGCCGAGGACCCTAACCGCCGCTCGGCGAACCCGCTTGTGTCTCTAGCTCAGCAGCCCGAGCTCGCCGGCGCGGTGGCTGGCCTCGACCCGCGAGCGGCAGTCGAGCTTGCCGAGCAGGTTGCGGACGTGCATGTCGACGGTGCGCTGGCTGATGAAGAGCTCCTGGGCGATCTCGCGGTTGGTCCGCCCGACGGCGACGTGGCGCAGGACCTCGAGCTCGCGGCGGGTGAGCTGGACGCCGTCGGCGGCGGCGGCGGCGCGGCTGCCGAGCCGCTGCGCGACCGACTCGCCCAGCGCCGCGACCTCTTTGGCGGCGGTCGCCGCCAGCGGCCGGGCGCCGAGCTTGGCGGCGCAGCGGTAGGCGTCGCAGAGCCGCTCCAGCGCCTCCTCGCGCTCGCCGGCGGCGGCGAGGGCGACGCCGGCCCGCAGTTCGACCTGGGCCCGCTCGTGCGGGGTCGCCATGTTGCGGTGCAGTTCGACCGCCCGGGTGAGGCTCTCCGCCGCCCCGGCGGCGTCGCCTTCGAGCAGCGCCAGCTCGCCGACCGCCTGCGCCAGCGCCGCGACGGCGTCGTCGTGCCCGCCCTCGGCGGCCATCCTGCCCAGCGCTGCCGCGCACAGCTGAGCGTCTTCGCGCCGATCCTGCTGGGCGAACCAGCTCGCCGCCCAGCGCAGTCCCCAGACCGCGTAGTGGTGGTCCTCGCTCTCCTCCCAGCGGGCGAGGAGCTCGCGGCAGCGGGTCGCGGTCTCGTCCTCGAGCCCCTCGGCGGCGGCGACGATCGCCAGCGCGGTGGTCGAATCGACGTACATGTTGTAGTGGCCGACCGAGGAGGAGACCGCGCGCGAGGCAGTGAGCATCCGCCGGGCGGCGCCGTACTTGCCTTCGAAGGCGTGGATCGCGCCGACCAGTCCCTCGGCGACCCAGACGGCGGTGTCGGACTCGATCAGCTCGCGACCGAGCTCGGCCGCCCGCGACCACTCGCCGCGCTCGCGGAGGACGTAGACGAGGCAGGTGACGCAGGCGACCTCGGTTCCGGCGTCGCCGTCGGTGCGGCAGAGGTCGAGGGCGGTGTCGAGCGCCTCCTCGGCCTGGCGGTAGTCGGCGCCGTCGTAGAGGACGAGGCTGAGCCGCTGGTAGAGCTCGGCGGCGACTGGGGTGAGGTCGTGCTCGAGCGCCAGCGCCAGTCCCGAGCGGACCGATGCGAGCCCCTGCTCGAAGTCCCCGCCCTTGGCCTCGACCACACCCAGCAGGCCGAGGACGCGGGCGTCGAGGTCGACCCGCCCGGCCTCCCGGGCCTCCTCGGCGGCCAGCCGGGCAAGCTCGATCGCCTCCGCGTAGCGGGCTCCCCGCCGGTGGTGGTCGGCCATCGCCAGCCGCTCGAGCGCGGCCTCGGCGGGCCGCTCGGCGGCGGCGAACGCCTCGGCCGTGAGGCGGCGGGCGGCGAAGGCCTGCTCCCGCTCGCCGCCGAGGTCGTAGACCGCGGCGAGGCGCCGCTGCGCCTCCGCGTACCCGAGCCGGTCGCCGTCGCGGTCGCAGCCGACAGCGAGCTCGCGCCACGCTTTCGTCGCTTCGCCCAGCTCGCCGACCAGCTCGGCGCAGCGACCGTAGCGCTGGAGGGTCTCCACCCGCAGGGCCTCCGCCTCGTCCTCGGGCCAGAGCTCGAGCGCCTCGCGCGCCGCCCGCATCGCGTCGCGGTGGGCGTGTACCGCCTCGGAATCCTGCGCGGCCACGAGCAGCGCCTCGCGGGCTCGGGCCTCGTTGCCGGCACCACGCCAGTGGGCGGCGATCTCGAGGCTGGGGCCGCCGCTCGCTTCCAGCGACTCGGCCAGCTGGCGGTGGAGGTCGCGGCGGCGGATCCAGGGCACCTCGGCGTAGAGGGCTTCCTGCGCCAGGGCATGTCGGAAGGCCGCCGATCCCGAGCCCCGTTCCTCCAGCAGCCCGACCTCGACCAGCTCGGCCAGCCCGGCGGCGGGGGCGAGCTCGGCCACCAGCTCGAGATCGACCTGCTGGCCGACGACCGCGGCCGTCTCCGCCGCTTCGTGGGCCTCCGCGGAGAGGTCGGAGATACCGACCAGGACCGCTTCGCGGATCGAGTCGGGGACCGGGATCTCATCCCGCTCGGCGAGCTCGACACCGCGGCGACCAGACCGCAGTGCCTGGCGCGCCTCGAGGGCCGCGACCAGCTCGCCGACGAAGAACGGGGAGCCCATCGTCCGGTCGTGGACCGTGCGGACGAGGGCGGGGGAGGGCGCCTCCGGCAGCAGCTCCTGCAGCAGCTCGCCTACCGCGGCGCGGTCGAGCGGCTCCAGCGTCAGCTCCTCGAGCTGGCCGCCGCGGCGCAGCTCGTTGCGCAGCCAGCGCAGCCGGTGGTCGCGGGGCAGGCCGTCGGAACGGTAGGCGACGACGAGGAGGACGGACATCTGCTGCAGCGGTCCCGCCAGCGCTGCCAGCAGCTCGAGCGTGGTCTCGTCGGACCACTGCAGGTCGTCGAGGACGACTGCCGTCGGCTCCTGCTCGCCGAGGTGGGCGAGGGCGCAGCGGACAGCCTCGAAGATCGTCGCCTGTTCGCTCTCGGCGGCGGCCTCGCCGAGCTCGGGGAGGAGGAGGGCGAGGTGGGGGAGGAGCGGCCCGCACTCGGCAAGCGCGTCGGGGTCGGTGCGCAGTCGCGAGCGCAGAGCGTCGAGGATCGGCCCGTAGGAGGCCGTTGCTCCGTCGGTTGCCGCTCCCCAGAGGGGGCGGTCGAAGCCGGCGGTGGCCTCGGCGGCCAGCGTGCTCTTGCCGACCCCCGCCTCGCCGGAGAGGAGGACGATCGAGCCGTGGCCGAGGCGGGCCCGCTCTGCCGCCTCGTTCAGCTGGGCGAGCTCGTCCGCTCGCCCGACCAGGGGAGTCCGCTCGCTCATCTCAAAAGCAGTCTAGGTGGGCCTCGAGGTGCTGAGAGGCCGAAGCGCGGGGCGACTTTGCAAACCAGTGGTTGACAAAGTCGCCCCGCGTCATTTCCGTCGGCCTTAGTGCGACGCGGGGACCGGATCGGGCCGGACGACGACGGTGTCGAGAATCGGGACGATCTCGTCGCAGGGCAGGCCCGAGGCCTCGGCGTGGGCACGAATCGCCTCCGGGTTCTCACCTTCGTAGACGCAGAACGTGCCGACCTCGCCGCTCTCCTCGCCGAGCGCGTAGCTGCGGATCCAGCGCACGCCCGAACCCGGTTCGTCGCCGACTTCGGCCGATTTCTTCCCGGCGACTTCCAGGTCCGCCGGCGTCCGCCAACCGTTGCGACGAAAGATTCCGTAGAGCTGCATTTGTTGCCTCCAATTTGTGTGCTTTGACCTTGCACAACGAAATTAGGTGCGTCGGGAGGCCTATACATCAGTGAGAGTGCCGTATTTTCGGCGACGGGGTGCCGTATCGGCGCCGTCCCGCGCATCAGTTGGATGGTTGAACGCACCGCTACTCAGGATGCTCTTCTTACTCTGGGAACTTAAGATAGTCTGGCCAAGTTAAGCCATCAGTGAACGACATCCGTCGGTCACCCGTGAGTGAGACAAGTGGAGAACGCGCAGACGACGGATGTTTTCGGTGGCAGGGTGGAGGAGTGGAGTCCGAGCGACTACGCGTTGCGGGGGCGTTTCTGCCCGATCAGTCAGATCGAAGGGGATCTGGACAAGGCCCGCGAGCGGGTTGGCGCCCGAGGGGCACTGCTGTTGGCCGCGGACGACCGCGTAGTCCTCGGCACGCTTTGCATGTGCGTGCCCGACCAGGACCCCAACCTCAGTCGCCTGGCCGAGCTTCTGCGAGGGGGTCAACGACTGCGAACCGGTACCTGGGCTCGGAAGCTGCTCGGTCGGCGGAGGGCGTCCTTGCCCGAGCTCATCCGCACCACTATCCCGGCTCGCAACCGCGAGCGGGTTCGTTTTCCGGAGACTGCCGAAGATTTGATCAGAGTCTTGGCCGAGATTGCCAGGCGCAACGAGATGGTGGAGCTCGGCGAGTGGCTGGAGGCGGTCCGTGGGCGGTGGCTCCCCGCTGGAGTCCCTCTCGCTGCCCGCCGTGCTCGCGTGAGCACCGCGGTGCTGTTCCTCGAGCCCAAGGGGGAAACCGAGAAGGGCGATATCGACAAGGTCGAGAAGGTGGTGGCCGAGCGGGACATCATTCGCCTCACGGAGTGCGTCAACGCGACGGTCCAGGCCGACGTCCGCCGAGACGACCTGATCATGCGCCTGCTCGACGGCAAGCTTTCCCCGTCGCTGACCGAGGGTGAAGTCGATTTTTCGGAGTTCGCCTCCGATCTGCTCGAACTGGCTGCCCTCGGCTCTGACAGCGAAGCCGGTGCCTGCTACTTGATCGATCCCGGGACGCAGGAAATGACTCTAGAGGCCTCCTACCTCCCCCAGCATCTCGCCGCCAAATGGAGGTTTGCGAACAACTTACCCGCCTCCGGGCTATCCGTCGCGACCATCTGCGCGCAAGAGGGACAGGCGATTCAGTTGCCGCCCGGCCTGCACTCCCCGTCTGGGCTCCTGCCCACCTGTACACGCGCGGACGGGACCCCTGAGCCGACTCTGGAGCTGGCGACTCCGATGCCGGGGCCACTCGGAAGTCCGAGTGCCCCGGCGATCGGGGCAATGGCTCTCGTCAAGCTGGGGGCCGGTCACGAGCCATTCGGAGCCTACGAGGTTGCACTTTCGCGCAATGGCGCGCTTCGCCTCGCTCTCATCAGCGCCACCACGAAGGCTGAGCGGGCGGCTCGCACCTTCACCTCGCTATCGCGCGACGCTACCCACCTGCGCCGCGACTCCTTGGCCACGGACATGATGCTGCGAGCCCAGCGCCAGACCTCCGAAAGAGAGGAGGGAATCAACAAGACCCTGCCCGACGACCTCGAGGTGGTCCTGCCTGTGATTCAGAACGTTCTCAGCACCCTGGCAGAGGTCACCCAGAGCGAGACCGTGACTTTTCGGGCGGCGCTTCCAGACCCGGATGCCGCCGAGCCGCACGGAGTAACCCTGGCTCGCGTCGCTGCATTCCCCCCATCGCTCGGGAAGGACGAACAACACGCGGTTCAGGCGGACGATGGCGAGGGCATCAACTGGAAAGTCGCCTGTGAGGGCAGCCTGGTCTACGAAAGCGATGTCCTGGCGAAGATGGAAGCCGAGGCGCGGGCGAGAGAAGCCGACGGGGACGCCGAACCAGAGCCGGCACCCTCTCGCCGCTACGTCGAGCATCACCGAAACACTCGCTCGGAGCTGTGCGTGCCGGTGTTCGTCGAGGACCGGGTAGTCGGCGTCGTAAACCTCGAGAGCCCCGTTGTCCATGCCTACGACGCGCAGATCGACATCGCGCAAGCTTTGGCCGAGCACGTCGGCACCGCGATCGCCAATGCCAGGCTGGTTCTGGCTGGTGTACTGCAGTCGCAGGCCCGGGACATCCTCCGAAAGAGTCACGACCTCAGTCACGCTCACGAGGACCTACGCAAAATCGCGCGGAGATCTCCGCATCCGATCGCCGGCGATGTAGAATATCAGGCCGACCGAATCCAGCATGAGGCAGAAGGCCTCCTGACTTTTTCAGTCGACCCGCACGAAGACTGGGTCCGGGACGGTGGGAGCACCTTCCCGGATTTGCTGGATGCCGCATGCAAGAAGGTCTCGCTCGTGTTCAATCGAGTGGTTGGCCGCGAGGGCGAGTGGGCGGTCTATCCAACCGATGACGCGGATCTGATCGTCAATGCCTTGGTCGACATTCTCGACAATGCGCGTCGCAATCGCGACCCGAAGGTGCCCTATATCAACCTGACGCTGCAGCAGTGCGAATGGGGAGGGCAGACGCAGGACGTCCTCGAGGTGAGGATCCGCACGCCTAATCGACTGCGCGCCTCGCGTGCGGTCAACGTCTATCGCTGCCCCCTCAGCAACATTGAAGTTATCCATGACGACTTCGGAGAGCCGGTCAAGTTGATCGATCACCCCCAGCTCGGCGCCTATCTCGCTGGCACCCATGCCAGGCGGGCGGGGGGCGAGGTCCATCTCACCTACCTCAACGAAAGAGAAGCGCGGGTTGTGTTCTCGGTTCCGTCCCCCAAAGGAGGCTAGGCATTGTTCGAGAATGAGCAGTCGGTCGCAGATCCGATCCGTACCCCCGATCGCTTTACGGTCCTCGTCGTCGAGAACACCGAGGGCACGAGGAGAGACATCGCCGCAGGCTTGCACAGCATCGGCGATGTATCCGTGATCGAAGCGGAGACCGTCGACGAAGCGGCTACGGCAATCCAGAAGCACCACATAGATGCCGCCTCGGTGGATATCGAGCTCCGCGAAGGCTCAGGGGGGATCGATGTGCTGACCCTGCTCGGCCAGCACTGCCCGAACGCGAGTGTCGTCATCGCGACCCAGTACGCCCGTTCCCATCAAGGCGAGATCCTCATGAACTACATCGGCGAGGTGCGCCCCCGAATCGTCCGCGTGCTCGACAAGAACAAGGAGCACGCAGCCGACTCCGCCATCTCGATCAAAGAAGAGGTAGAGCGGTGGCGCACCTCCGCGCTGACGTTGGAAAACAGCGATCTGCTGCTCGACCTGCTCGAAGAGCGGGCCGAAGAGCGCGATGAGTTCAGAGGGGTCCTTCGCACGGATCGTGACGAGTTGCGGATCGAGCTGGAGCGGTCTTACCGAGACCTGTTCGGGGGAATACAACGGTTTGCCAACGGCGCCCGGCCGACCGTGACCTTCGAACCGATCGAGAGGCAGGGCTTCAGTGCGGCCTTCACCGTAAAGGCCTCGGTAAGGCTGGGGTCCGATGCGGCCGGAAAGCCGGTGAACGGGAGCAAGTGTGTCGTCAAGGTAGGACCGATCGCCGTGATCGGGGAGGAGATCGATCGCTACAACCACTTCGTCAAGTACGGCGTGCGTCTCGCTGAGCGGGTTGAGCTATTGGCCAGTACCTCGAGAGACGGGTTCGCCGCGATCGTCTACAGCTTTGCGGGGGGCGTATTCGGAGAGGCGCTCCTCACCCTTGACGAGCTGCTGACGATCGAGGACGGCCATCTTCTCGCCGAGGAGGCGTTCGAACGGCTGTTCCGACGGACCGAGAACAACTGGTACTCGGTGAAGTGTGCAGACGAGCCTCCCACGCGGTTCATCGATACGAGCCGGTTCGACGATTCCTACAAAGTCCTCCACAATGGCCTCGGCAATCTCCACGGCCAGTTCCCGAAACATGGGTATGGGCTGAGCAAAGCCGACGACAACCTCGACGGTTCGTTCACCTTCCCGGGTGGGAAGCTGACGATCCCGACGACCCGGATTGCGGGTGGTCATGACCTCATTTCCCCATCCCGCCCGCAGTGTTTCGTTCATGGAGATATGCACGGCGGCAACGTGATGGTCGAGTTGAGCAAGGCGGACGGCGACGACGGAAACGGTGGCGGAGGGGAGATGAGCTGGAGCCTGCGCAGGGTGTGCCTGATCGACTATCGCCGTGCAGGTGCGGGCCCGCGACCGATCGACGCGATCGCCCTCCAGGCTTCGTTGCGCCTCGCCGACGCTCAGGCGATCTGCGACGCGGTGACGGGTGAAAAGAACTCCACGCCAGGTGACGCCGACCTCGCCCAAGCAGTCGACATCGCTGCGCGCCGCAGCTTCACCGAGGCGACCTTGCTGGAGGAGGTCTGGGGTCGGGAGCCGCCGGAAGAAATAGACGCGCCGCAGGAGAACGCATCATGGGAGTCGAGCGCTCTACTGATTGCTCTGCTGATGCGCGCGAATTTCCGCGACATGTCGCTCGAGGAGTACCTGGCAATCGCTGTTCCGAGCGGTGTGCGGCAGTTCCGGTATCGCTTGGGCCAGGTCGGCCGGGTGCGGATGCTCGCCTGGGTCTCGGCGATGTGGAGGCTCGCAGATGGCTCTGCAATGCCGGAGGAGGGACTCGAACCCCCGACACGCGGATTATGATTCCGCTGCTCTAACCAGCTGAGCTACTCCGGCGGGGATGGAGGATGGTAACGGTGCAGCGGCGTGGCGGATCTCCCCAAACCGGCTGGTCGGCGATGCGGCCGGTGCTGGTCGGTTTCCTCCTCGTCGCGGACGCTTTTGCCGTGGCTTCGCTGGCGATCGCTCGCCCGGATGGGTGGATCGCGCCCTTCCTGGCTTTCGGCTTCGTCCTCGTCGGGTTGGTCGGCTTCGAGGTCTGGGCGATTGGACACCGGCGGGACGACGGGTGAGTTCTCGACCTCGCCAGAATGCTGGAGCGGATTCCTGCAAAGGCACTGCAAATGCGGCGGTTGCAGGGGAAACGACTGCAGCTGGTGGGGATGATGGGTAGGGTTGGCCGGTGACCGCGGAACTGGACAGGGCAGTGAAGACGGTCGTCCGGCAGTGCATGGGGATCTCGCCGGGCGAGGACGTGCTGGTCGTCTGCAACCCGGTGACCGAAGAGATCGGCGCGCTGATGCGGATCGAGGCGCAGGGCGAGGGGGCCGACGCGACCCTGGCCGTGATCTCCGAGCGCGACTCCGCCGCCGCCGAGCCGCCGCGGGCGGTGGCGGCCGCGATGGCCGCGGCCGACGTCGTCCTGGCGGCGACGATCCAGTCGCTCTCCCACACCGCCGCGCGCAAAGCGGCGAGCGAGACCGGCGTTCGCGTTGGCTCGCTGCCCGGCGTCACCGAAGAGATGCTGAGCCGACTGATGACCGGCGACCTGGAGGAGATCCGGCGCCGTGGCTGGGCGATCGTCACCGCTCTCAACCGCGGCTCGCAGGCGCGCATCACCTGCCCCCACGGCAGCGACCTGCGGATTGGCCTCGAGGGCAGGCTGGGGATCGTCGACGCCGGCGAACTCGGCAACAAGGGCGCCTTCGGCAACCTGCCCTGCGGCGAGGGCTTCATCGCCCCACTCGAGGGGACGACCGAGGGCAGGCTCGTCGTCGACGGCTCGATCGCCGAAGTCGGGCTGCTCGATACGCCCGTCTCGCTGACGATCCGCGAGGGCCACCTGGTCGAGGCCACCGGCGGCGACGGCGCGCGGCTGATGGAGCTGCTCACCGAACACGGCCCGGACGGGACCAACGTCGCCGAGCTCGGGATCGGCACCAACGAGGAGGCGATTCTCACCGGCAACGTCCTCGAGGACGAGAAGATCCTCGGCACCTGCCACGTCGCCTTCGGCGCCTCGGCGGCGATCGGCGGCACCGTCCAGGTCCCCGTCCACCTCGACTGCATCGTCCTCGAACCGACGATCGAGGTCGACGGCGAGACGATCGTCGCCGGCGGCGAGCTCCTCATCTGAGGCCCAGGGAGATGCCGCCCCTCCTCGCGGTGCCCAACGTCTCGGAGGCGAGCGACGCGGAGCGTTTGGAGCGCCTGGAGTGGGCCTTCGCCCGGGGCGTGACCCTGCTCGACCGCCACTCCGACGGCGACCACGGGCGCACCGTCTTCACCCTGGCCGGCGCAGGCGAGGCGCTGGTCGAGGCGCTGACCGCCGGCGCCGAGGAGGCGCTGGAGACGATCGAGATGGACCGCTACCGCGGCGCCCACCCGGCGATCGGGGCACTCGACGTCTGCCCGATCGTCTGGTTCGACCCCGCCGACCGCGAGGCGGCGCGGGCCGAGGCGGTGGCGGTCGCGACCCAGGTCGGCGGCCTCGGCATCCCCGTCTTCCTCTATGGCGAGCTGGCGCGGGACCCCGGCCGGGCCGAGCGCGCTTACTTCCGCAACGGGGGCCTCGGCGAGCTTTGGCTGCGGATGGAGTCGGGGGAGCTGCGTCCCGACTTCGGTCCCGATCTGCCCCATCGCAAGGCCGGCGCCACCCTGGTCACCGCCCGGCCGCCGCTGGCGGCCTTCAACGTCGAGCTCGACAGCGGCGACGTAGAGGTCGCCCGCGCCGTCGCCGCCGGGTTGCGCGAGTCGGGCGGCGGGCTGCCGGGGGTCCGTGCGATCGGCCTCCTGCTCGGGAGCGGGCGCGCACAGGTCTCGACCAACGTCCACGATCCCCTCGCGGTCCCCCTCGGCGAGGTCGTCGAGCGGGTGCGCGAGCTGGCGGCGCCCCTCGGCGCTCGGCCGCTGGAGGCGGAGCTGATCGGCCTGGTCCCGCGCGCCGCGCTCGGCGGCTACCCCGGCGACGTGCCGATGCGCGGCTTCGACCCGCAGCGCCACACGATCGAGGCGCGGCTCGCCGACGCGACCGACTAGATTTGGAGCGGAATGGCCCCGACGAAGAAGAAGCGACAGCGCAAGCGCCGCGGCACCCAGGGCGGGCGGGTCGACACCAACCCGCGCTCCGGTCGTCCCCGCAGCCGCGAGGAAGCGAAAGCGCGCGCCCGCTCCCGCCGTAAACCGGCTCCGCAACAGGACATGCCGCCGACCTGGCGCAGCTCGCTGGTCCGCGGCCTCTTCGCGGCGGTGATCTTCGCCGTCCTGCTGATCCTGATCTTCAAAAAACCGGTCGGCACCTCGCTTGCCTTCGGTGCCTTCATGCTCGCCTTCTACGTTCCCGCCGGCTACTACATCGACATGGCGATGTGGCGGCGACGGGAGCGCGCTCGCATCCGCGCCCGCGGCGAGTAGCGGGTCCGATGGCCCTCGACGTCGAGATGCTCACGGTCGGTCCCGTCGCCGAGAACTGCTTCCTGCTCCGGCGCTCCGGCGCCGACGAGCTGCTGGTCATCGACCCCGGCGAGGAGGCCGAGCGGATCCTGGCGGCGATCGAGGCGACCGGAGCAAAGGTGGAGGCGATCCTCGTCACCCACTGCCACTTCGACCACATCGGCGCCGTGGCACCGGTAGCGGCGGCGACCGGCGCGCCGGTCTACTGCCCGGAGATCGAGGTCCCGATCCTCGCCGACATCATGCGCTTCGTCCCCTGGGAGGGATTCGGCCCGTTCGAGAGCTACGAGGCCGACGAGGTCGTCCGCGGCGGCGAGACGCTGGAGCTGGCCGGGATGGAGCTCGACGTCGTCTTCACTCCCGGTCACAGCCCGGGGCACGTCACCTACGCGGTCCGTGGCGAGGACGCGCTCTTCTCCGGCGACGTGCTCTTCCAGGGCTCGGTCGGCCGGACCGACCTGCCCGGCGCCGACGGCCCGACCCTGCTCGCCTCGCTCGGGACGCTGCTCGAGACCTACCCGGACGAGACCGTCGTCCATCCCGGCCACATGGGCCTGACCACGCTCGGCGCCGAGCGCGCCACCAATCCCTTCCTCGGGTCGCTGACGCGGTAGATGGCCAGCAAGTTCCAGGCACCCCGCGGGACCTTCGACATCCTGCCCGAGGCGGCGCGGGCGCGGGCGCGCCTGGAACGCGCCGCGGCGGGGGTCTTCGCCCGCGCCGGCTACGAGCCGATCGCCACGCCCGCCTTCGAGGACACGGCGCTGTTCGAGCGCGGCGTTGGCCAGTCGACCGACATCGTCCGCAAGGAGATGTTCACCTTCGAGGACAAGGGCGAGCGCAGCCTCACCCTGCGGCCGGAGGGGACCGCCTCGATCTGCCGCGCGTACCTGGAGCACGGGATGCACAAGCTGGCGCAGCCGGTGAAGCTCTCCTACCTCGGACCGTTCTTCCGCCACGAGCGTCCGCAGGCCGGTCGCTACCGCCAGTTCCACCAGCTCGGGATCGAGTGCATCGGCACCGACTCGCCGCTCGCCGACGCCGAGGTGATCATGCTCCTCTCCGACCTGCTCGGCGAGCTCGGCGTGCCGGGGGTCGAGCTGCGGCTCGGCAGCCTCGGCTCCTTCGAGGCGCGTCGCGCCTACCTGGAGGACCTGAAGGCGCATCTGCACTCCCACGAGGGGGAGCTGTCGCAGGACGTGCGGGAGCGGATCGACATCAATCCTCTGCGCGCCTTCGACTCCGACGACGAGGGGACGCGGGCGGTGATGGCAAGCGCGCCGACGATCATCGGCCAGCTCGAGGGGGAGGACGCCGAGCACTTCGCCGAGGTGCGGGCGCTGCTCGACGCGGCCGGCATCTCCTACGTCGTCGACCCGACCCTGGTCCGCGGTCTCGACTACTACACCCGGACGATCTTCTCTTTCGTCTGCGACGCGCTCGGGGCGCAGTCCGAGATCGGCGGGGGCGGCCGCTACGACGGCCTGATCGAGCAGCTCGGCGGGCCGGCGACGCCGGCGGTCGGCTTCGCGGCGGGGATCGAGCGGATCCTGCTGGCGCTCGACGAAGAGGTGCCGGCGGCGGGGCGCGACGCCTTCATCGCCGTCGCCGACCCCGACCAACGGGGGCGGGCGATGGCGCTCGCCGTCGAGCTGCGCCACGCCGGGGTCTCGGTCGAGGTCGACCTCGCCGGCCGCACCCTCAAGAGCCAGCTCAAACACGCCGACCGGCTCGGGGCCGGCCGCGTCCTCATCCTCGAGACCGACGGCGGCGCCCAGCTGCGCGACATGGAGACCGGCGAGCAGCGCGCGACCGATCCCGGCAAGCTTCTCGACGAGATGACCGGAGGGACCCGTTGAGCGCCGAGGTGCCGTCGCTGCGCGCGAACGGCTACCGCGACGCCTGGAGCGGCCAGGTGCTGAGCGACCGCGTCGACTCCGAGGTCCGGGTCGCCGGCTGGGTCAACCGCCGCCGCGACCACGGCGGCCTGATCTTCATCGACCTCCGCGACCGCACCGGGATCGTCCAGCTCGTCTTCAATCCGGACAGCTCCGGCGAGTCCTTCGAGCTGGCGCACAAGCTGCGCGCCGAGGACGTGCTGAGCGCGACCGGGACGGTGGTGCGCCGCTCCGCGGAGACGGTCAACCCCGAGCTCGCCACCGGCGAGGTCGAGCTGTTGGTCACCGGCGCCGAGCTGCTCGCCGGCTCGGAGACGCCGCCCTTCCAGATCGAGGGCTTCAGCGGCGAGGTGGGGGAGGACACGCGCCTGCGCTACCGCTACCTCGACCTGCGCCGCGAGCAGATGCGCGAGGCGCTGCTGCTGCGCCACCGCGTCGTCGGTGCGATGCGCGAGTTCCTCGACGGCGAGGGGTTCGTGGACGTCGAGACCCCGGTCCTGACCCGCTCCACGCCCGAGGGCGCGCGGGACTTCCTCGTTCCCAGCCGCCAGCAGCAGGGCTCCTTCTACGCGCTGCCGCAGTCCCCGCAGCTGTTCAAGCAGCTGCTGATGGTCTCGGGCTTCGAGCGCTACTACCAGGTGGCGCGCTGCTTCCGCGACGAGGCGACGCGGGCCGACCGCCAGGCCGAGTTCACCCAGCTCGACGTCGAGATGTCATTCGTCGACGTCGAGGACGTGCTCGCGGTGAACGAGCGGCTGTTGGCGCGCGTCTTCGAGCGCGCCGGTGGGCCGCAGGTCGAGGTTCCGATGCAGCGGATGGGATACGACGAGGCGATGGACCGCTTCGGAACCGACCGCCCGGACCTGCGCTTTGGATTAGAGCTGGTAGACCTCGGCGACGCCCTGCGCGAGACCGAGTTCAAGGTCTTCCGCTCGGTGCTCGACGGCGGCGGCTCGATCCGCGGGATCAACGCCGGCCGGCGGGAGATGCCGCGCTCCGAGCTCGACGGCCTCATCTCCCGCGCCCAGGAGCTGGGGGCGAAGGGGCTGGTCTGGGCCTTCCGCGAGGGCGACGGCTGGCGCTCGCCGACGGCGAAGTTCCTCAGCGAAGGGGAGCTGGCCGATCTCAATCGCCGCTTCGGTGCCGAGGAGGGCGACCTGCTGCTGCTGGTCGCCGACCAGCCAGCGGTCGTCAACGCCGTGCTCGGGCAGATGCGGCTGGACCTCGCCGAGCGCTTCGACCTGATCGATCCCGACGACAACCGCTTGGTCTGGATCGTCGACTGGCCGCTGATGGGGTGGAACGAGGGCGAGAAGCGCTTCGACGCGTTGCACCATCCGTTCACCGCGCCGTCGGGCGAGTTCGATCCCGACAACCCGGGTGCGGCGCGCGCCCAGGCCTACGACGTCGTCTGGAACGGCCAGGAGCTGGGCGGGGGCTCGATCCGTATCCACGACGCGAAGACCCAGGAGGCGGTCTTCGCCGCCCTCGGCATCGACGCCGAGACGGCGCGGTCGCGCTTCGGCTTCCTGCTCGAGGCGCTGCAGTACGGGGCCCCGCCGCACGGCGGCATCGCCTACGGGGTCGACCGCATCGTCCAGCGCCTCTCCGGCGCCGAGACGATCCGCGACGTGATCGCCTTCCCGAAGACCGCCTCCGGCTTCGATCTGCTGACCGGCGCCCCGGCCCCGGTCGACGAGCTGCAGCTGCGCGAACTGGCGATCGGCATCCACAAGCCCAAACTGCCCGGCCATTGAGATGGGCCTGCGGGACTGGTTACCCCGCAGGTGGCGACCGGCTCCCGGGCCGGGACAGACCCCGATCTACATCGACGATCCGAGCTTCGACGCCTGGGAGGTGGTGCGCGACTTCGCCGACGTGAAGACCGCCCGAGCCTGGCACCAGGCGCTGGTCGAGGCGAACATCGAGGCCGCCCTCACCTCCGATTGGCCGCTCGACCGCTTTGGCCGCGGCGACATCTCCCTCCGCGTCCCAGCCGACCGCTGGAGCGAAGCCGAGTGGCACCTCTCCAACCTCGAGTGAGAGACCCCGTGCGGCTGGTTTAGACAGGCCGTCCGGGTGGTAACTTTGCACCAGGCTCGAACCCGTACGAGAGCCGTCTCACCGTTTGACCCAACACAAACGGCACGGGAGCTGGAACGTCTCCTGTCCCCTTGGGGGCAGGAGCAGGCACCCACCTTCATTTGAAGGGATCAAAGCCAGAGGCGGCAACGGCGGGTTGGGGCCTTTTTCGTGCCCGGCGCGGCACAGAGTCGGCACGATCTGCGCGCCACACACGCGCTCGCTCGGCTCAGCATTGAGGCGGTGGACAGCGAGAGGTCAATCGAACGGGCTGTACACGTCGGATTGACCACTCGCGTGCCGGACCGGGCTATGGAGGGTCTGGCTCGGAACCAATATGGCGTTGTGGCACGCCGCCAGCTTCGAGATTTGGGGATGAGCCGGGATGCCATAGCGACCCGTTTGGAGCGTCGGCAACTGCACGAGGTGCATCTCGGGGTCTATGTCGTCGGCACGCGTCGGATCAGTCGCCGTGGCCGGTGGATGGCCGCCGTCCTCGCGAGCGGCGAGGGAGCGGCATTGAGCCATCGATCGGCCGCACGCTTTTGGCATCTCCTGCCACCGGCTGCCGAATGGGTAGACGTTACGAGCCCAGGGAGGCGCGTGCGCCGCGAGGGGATCGTCTGTCATCGCTCAGGCCTGCGAGAAGACGAGCGGCTTGTCGAAGGCGGGATTCCGGTCACCTCCCCGTTTCGGACTGTCTTCGACCTTGCCGCGGTGTTGGATCGGCGAGGGTTGGAGCGGGCGTGGCACGAGGCGGAAGTGCGGGGGCTGCGGGACCGGGTTTCGCTGCCGATGCTGCTCGAGCGATATCCGGGGCGGCGCGGGTCGCGGAACCTGCGGGCGTTACTGGCGGCGCCGGAGCCTGTGGGGTTCACGCGAAACGACTTCGAGGAGGCGTTCGTAGCGGTGGTGGACGGGCATGGGATGCGGCGGCCGCGGATGAACGGCACCTTGACGCTGCGCGGGCGGTTCTTCGAGATCGATGCGCTGTGGGAAGACGAGCGGGTCGCGGTTGAGCTCGACAGCCGCGGTGTCCACGGGACGAACAGGAACTTCGAGAGCGACAAGCAGCGGGACCGGATCCTCCTCGCCGAGGGTTGGCGGACGGTGCGGGTCACCTGGCGGCAGCTGCAGGAGGAACCGGATGAGGTCGCGGCTGATCTGCGGAAGGCGCTTGCCCTGTGAGGGCGGGTTGGGCGGGAGGGACGGATGGCGCTCTACCCTTCGGTGCATGGATCGTGAGCTGTTCGAGCATTACCTGAGCGACGAGAGCCGGCGTGGGCCGGCGGTCGAGGGCGCTTTCACCGGTGCTGCCGGCGGTGCTGCCTGCGGCGACCTCTCGCGCATCTCGTTCACCGTCGCCGATGGGCGGCTCGAGAACGTCACCTTCGACGCCGAGGGCTGCGGGGCGACCAAGGCTGCGACCGCCGCTGTGGCGGAGGCCATCGACGACGAGCCGGTCCTGGATGCCGCCCTCCTCGACATCGACACCGTCGACACCTCAATCGGCGGCCTCACCCCCGCCAAGCGCCACGCCGCCCAGCTAGCCACCGACGCCCTCCACCGAGCTTTACAAGCGGTCGCGTCCTCGTCGTTGGACCTCGTCCCGGCTGGAGTGGGGGGAGGAGGCCTCCCGGAGGAGCCTCCCCATCTTTTGCGACGGAGGGAGGCCTCCTCCCCCCAACGCCGCGTAGCGGTCGCAATGTCCGGCGGTGTCGACAGCGCCGTCGCCGCGCTCCTCGCCCGTGAGGAAGGCGCCGAGGTGGTCGCCATCACGGTCAAGCTCTGGTCCGACCCGGAGACCGACGGCGCCAAGGCATGCTGCTCGCCGGAGGCCGTCCTCGGCGCTCGCGCGCTGGCGCACCAGCTCGGCATCCCGCACTTCACCCTCGACCTCGAGGAGGACTTCCGCCGCCGCGTCGTCGATCGCTTCATCGGCGGCTACACGGAGGGGAGCACGCCCAACCCCTGCATCCTCTGCAACGGCGAGGTGCGGCTGGCGGCGATGGTCGACCTCGCCGAGCGGGTCGGCGCCGAGCGGCTGCTGACCGGCCACTACGCGCGCATCGTCGAGGACGCCGACGGGCCGCTGCTGGCCACCGCCGCCGACAGCGCGAAGGACCAGAGTTACATGCTCGCCGCCCTGCCGACCGAGCTGCTCTCCCGCCTCGGCTTCCCGCTCACCGAGCTGACCAAGCCCGAGGTGCGGGAGATCGCCGCCCGCCACGGGCTCGCTGTCGCCCGCAAGGCCGAGAGCCAGGACCTCTGCTTCCTCGCCGGCCAGGGGAAGCGCGGGTTCCTGCGTCGCCACGGCGGCCTGCGCGAGCGCGACGGCGCGATCGTCGATTCCGCCGGCCACACCCTCGGCCGCCATCGCGGCCATCACGACTTCACCGTCGGCCAGCGCCGCGGGATCGGCGTCTCGGCGCCGGAGCCGCTCTACGTGCTCGCCACCGACGCCGTCGCCAACACCGTCACCGTCGGCACCAGGGCCGAGCTGGAGCAGCGGACCGTCCAGGTCCGCGACGTGGTCCTGCACCGCGACGGCGACGCCGTCGACGCGGTCAAGCTGCGCTACCGCTCCCGCGCGCTGCCGGCCAAGGTGGCCGCGGCGGGGACGGGCCGGCACCCGTCGCTAGAGGTGGAGCTGGGCGAGGCCTTCGCCGGCGTCGCCCCGGGGCAGACGGCGGTGCTCATGGCCGGCGATCGGATCATCGGCCACGGCACCATCGCCGCCTAGGGGAAAGTCACTCGCTCAGGCAGCCGAGCTGGAAGCGACGGTCGCCGCCTCTTCCCTTCGCAGCTGGTTGACGCCCTTGACGCAGTTGCTGAAGGGAGTGCCCTTCACGCCTTTGACGTGCTTCTTACTCAGCGACTTGCAGGCCTTCTTCGCGGTCACGTCGTCGTTCTTGTCGGCCTGCGCCATCGCTTTGACGCAGCGGCTGAAGGCGGTCCCTTTCTCGCCTTTCACGTGTTTCTTGCTCTGGCCGCGGCAGTAGTAGCCGTACGCCTTGCCCTTCGGCGCGGTCTTCGGCCCCTGGGGCGGGTGCTCCGGCTGGTATTTCGGCCCTTCGGGGTGGTACTCGGGCGGGTCGGCTGCTGCCATCGCCGGGACCAGGGCCAGCGAGAACATCGCCAACCCCATGGTGATCAGCATTCGAAGCTTCATTCTGTTGCCTCCTTGGACAGGATCGAACGACTGGTCCGGTCCCCCCTGAAACGGGCAAGCCAGGCATCTATTAGGGCAAACATTTCGAATTGGCCATACGTCCAGCCCAGGCGGACAGGTGTCCGTGCCCACGAATATTTAGGCTTCCTAACATGAGAGCGCAGGAGATCCGGGAGACCTATTTGGCGTTCTTCGCCGCGCGCGCACACGAGATCGTGCCCTCGGCCTCGCTCGTGCCCTCGCTCCACGACCCCTCGGTGTTGCTCACCACCGCCGGGATGCAGCCCTTCAAGCCCTACTTCCTGGGCCGGGAAAAGCCGCCGGCGCCCCGCCTCGCCGACGTGCAGAAATGCTTCCGCACCACCGACATCGAGGAGGTCGGTAACACCGCCCGCCACATGACTTTCTTCGAGATGCTCGGCAACTGGAGCTTCGGCGACTACTTCAAGGCCGAGTCGATCCCCTGGGGCTGGGAGCTCTCCACGCAGGGCTTCGGCATGGATCCCGACCGGATCTGGGTCACCGTCTTCGGCGGCGACGAGGAGCTCGGCCTCGGCCCCGACGAGGAGTCGATCGAGATCTGGCGCGCGACCGGCGTCCCGGAGGAGCGGATCGTCCGCCTCGGCCGCGAGGACAACTTCTGGCAGGCCGGACCGACCGGTCCCTGCGGCCCCTGCTCGGAGCTCTACCTCGACCGCGGCCTCGGCTTCGGCGCCGAGGGCGACCGGCCGGGCGACGACAGCGACCGCTTCCTCGAGTTCTGGAACCACGTCTTCATGAGCTATGACCTCGCCGAGGACGGCAGCCTGACCGAGCTGCCGACGAAAAACATCGACACCGGCATGGGCCTCGACCGGATGGCGGCGATCCTCCAGGACGTCCCCTCGGTCTTCGAGACCGACCACGTGCGGCCGCTGGTCGACCTCGCCGAGGAACTCTCCGGCCGCCGCTACGACGAGGGCGGCGCGGTGACCCGGGCGATGCGGATCGTCGCCGACCACAGCCGCGGCGCCGCCTTCCTGATCGCCGACGGGGTCGTCCCCTCCAACGAGGACCGCGGCTACATCCTGCGCCGGATCATGCGCCGGGCGATCCAGCAGGGGCGGTCCCTCGGCCTGGAGGCGCCGTGGCTCGGCCGCTTCGCCGAGCGCACGATCGAGCTGATGGGCGACGCCTACCCGGAGCTGGTCGCCGAGCGGGAGACGATCGGGCGCTGGGTCGGCGACGAGGAGGAGAGCTTCGGCCGCACGCTCGAGCGCGGCACCGAGCTGCTCGAGCGGCTGGTCGCCGAGGCGAAGGAGGGCGGGACCTCCTGGATCGAGGCGGCCGAGGCCTTCAAGCTGCACGACACCTACGGCTTCCCCTACGACCTGACCAAGGAGCTGCTGGCCGAAAACGGCCTCTCGGTCGACGACCAGGGCTTCCAGGAGCTGATGGAGGAGCAGCGCCAGCGGGCGCGGACGGCGAGCGCCACGGCCCACGGCTCCGAGAACACCCACGAGCGCGTCCTCGCCTTCGCCGAAGCGGCGCCCCCGACCCAGTTCGTCGGCTACGAGACGCTGCAGGCGACCACCGGCCTCGCCGCGGTCGAGGCGGCCGACGGGCGGGTCCTGGTCAAGCTCGAGGAAAGCCCGTTCTATGCCGAGGGCGGCGGCCAGGTCGCCGACTCCGGCGTCCTGCGCTGGGGCGAGGTGGAGGCACGGGTCGTCGACGTCTACCGCCTCGGCGAGGACCAGGCTCTCGCGGTCGAGCCGGGCGGCGCGGCGATCGAGCCCGGCGTCGCGGTCGAAGCCGAAGTCGAGGCAGAGACCCGCCACGCGACGATGCGCAACCACACCGCGACCCACCTCCTGCACGCCGCCCTGCGCGAGCGTCTGGGGACCCACGTCCGCCAGGCCGGCTCCGCCGTGCGCCCCGACAAGCTGCGCTTCGACTTCACCCACGGCCAGGCGCTCGGCCGCGAGGAGCTGCGCGACGTCGAGGAGCGGGTCAACGAGTGGATCAAGGCCAGTCGCGCCGTGCGCTGGATGAACATGAACCGGTCCGACGCCGAAAAGCTCGGTGCGATGGCCCTCTTCGGCGAGAAATACGGCGAGTGGGTGCGGGTGGTCGAGGTCGACGGCGTCTCCCGCGAGCTCTGCGGCGGCACCCACGTCGCCAACACCGCCGAGGTCGGCATCTTCAAGGTCACCTCCGAGGGCTCGAGCGCGGCCAACGTCCGCCGGGTCGAGGCGATCACGGGTCCCGCAGCAATTGACTTTTTCCGCGCCCGCGAGGCGCAGCTGCAGGAGGCCGGCGAGCTGCTCGGCAACCCGCAGGACCCCGTCGCCGCCGCCCGCCGCGCCGCCGAGCGGCTCGCGGAGGCAGGCGCCGGCGCCGAGAAGGCCCAGCGCGAGCAGCTCGGAACCGTGGCCGACCGGCTCGCGGGTGAGGCGGGCGATCTTCCGGGTAGCCGGGGCCGCATGGCCGTGTCCAGCGTCGATCCCAGCCTGCAGGCGAACCCGAAGCAGCTGCTCGAGCTCGCCAACCGGGTGCAGTCGAAGCTCGGCCCCGCGGTCGTCGTCCTCGGCGGCGAGTTCGGCGGCAAGGCCGGTCTCGTGGCGCTGGTGTCCAAGGACCTGGTGGGCGACGGCCTCTCGGCGGGCTCGATCATCCGCGAGATCGCCCCGATCGTCGGCGGCGGCGGCGGCGGCCGCGACGACATGGCGCAGGCCGGCGGCAAGGACCCCTCGAAGCTCGACCAGGCGCTCGCCGCCGCCCGCGCGGCGATCGAGCGGGATTTCACCTGAGGACATGCGGGTGCTAGCGCTCGACCACGGCACCGTGCGAATCGGCTGCGCGCTCTCGGACCCGAGCGGGACCCTGGCAACGCCGTTGCCTGTGATCGAACCGCCGGAGGCCCGCGCGGTCGCCGAGCTGGTCGACGAGCACGGCGTGGAGCGGGTCGTCGTCGGCCTCCCCCTGCACCTGAGCGGCGAGGAGGGCAGCCAGGCCGGCCTCGCCCGCAGCTTCTGCCACGAACTGGAAGCGATTCTGCCGGTCCCGGTCGAGACCTACGACGAGCGCCTCACCTCGCGGATGGCCGACGCCAGTCGTCGCGGCGGCGCCTCCGCCGCCCGCGACTCGCTCGCCGCCGCGCACCTGCTCGAGTCCTACTTGGAGAGCCGGGCATGAGCGACGACTGGCTGAAGGACGACGCCTTCGCCGACGCCGAGGATCCGGCCGCGCGCGAGCGCGAGCAGCGCCGCCGCGAGCGCGAAGAGAAGCGCGCCAAGAAGGCGGCCAAGCGGGGCGGCGCCGAGCAGGAGGCACCGCCCCCGCCGCCTCCAGAGCCGGAGCCGGCGCAACCGCCCCCACCGCCCCCACCGCCGCGCACGCCCGAGGAGGAGTTCTGGGACGAGGACCCCGAGGTGGCTGCGGCGCCCGCAGAGCCCTCGAGACCCGAGAAGCCCGTGAAGCGCGAGGGTCCAGAAGAGCCCGCTACGCCGCCTCCACCGCCGGTCCCCGCCGCCTCCGGCAACGGCCGCCCGCCGGCCTCGAGACGCGGCAGCGGCTTCCTCACGGCGATCGGCCGCCACCCGTTCCGGATCTTCGCGGTGATCGCGACCCTCTTCGTCCTCTGGTTCCTGAACGCGCTCTTTCAGCCCTTCCATGGCGACGGCTCGGGCCAGGTCCAGGTGACGATCCCGAAGGGTTCGAGCGTGAGCGAAGTCGGCGACCTGCTCGCCGAAGAGGACGTGATCGACAACTCGACCCTCTTCCAGGTCCGCGTCACCCTCGCCGGCAAGCGCTCGGAAATCTATTCCGGCAACTTCACCCTGGCCGACAACATGAGCTACGGCGCCGCGATCGACGCGCTCTCGGTCCCGCCGGTAAAGCGGACGGTGACGGTGACGATCCCCGAGGGCTACACCCGCTCGCAGGCGGCTCAGCTGGTTGAGGAAGCCGGCGTCCCGGGCGACTACACCAAGGCGACGGTGAAGTCGAAATACCTCGATCCGGCCGAATACGGCGGCAAGAACGCCAAGGACCTCGAAGGCTTCCTCTTCCCCGACACCTTCGAACTGAAGCCGAAGGCGCCGGTCGGCGACCTGGTCCAGCTGCAGCTGCAGGACTTCAGGCGGCGGATCAAAGGGGTCGACATGAAGTACGCGAAGTCGAAGAACCTGACCGTCTTCGACGTGGTGACGATCGCCTCGATGGTCGAGGACGAGGCCGGCGTCGACAGCCAGCGCGGCCTGGTCGCCTCGGTCATCTACAACCGCTTGCACGACGGGATGCCCCTGGGAATCGACGCGACGATCCGCTTCGCGACCGGCAACTACACCGATCCCCTGACCGAATCGGAACTGGCCATCGACTCGCCCTACAACAGCCGCACCAACGTCGGTCTGCCGCCGGGGCCGATCAGCAATCCGGGCCTGGCCTCGATCGAGGCGGCCGCGCACCCGCCGAAGACCGACTACCTCTTCTACGTGACCACGCCGGGCGCCTGCGGCAAGCTCACCTTCGCCGAGACCGAAGCCGAATTCGAAGCCGCGGTGGACAAATACAACTCCGCCCGCGAAGCGGCCGGTGGCAACTCGCCGGACAGCTGCGGGGAATAAGTGCTCTTCCGACAACCCCCACGCACCCCTGGCGGCGCCGGACACACTTCGCGGGGCGTCGTCCTCGGTCGGCCAAATGGCGCTGCCATTCGGCCTCCCTGCGTCCTACCCCCGCTCGGTCCGGCACTCGTCAGCCGCACGCGCGGGTTGCCGGAAGGACACTGAGCCGATGCCGAAGCTCGCGGTGCTCGGCCACCCCGTCTCCCATTCGCGGTCGCCGGCGATGCAGAACGCGGCCCTGGCGGCGCTGGAGCTGGAGGACTGGCGCTATCAGGCGATCGACGCCGCCCCCGAGGTCTTCGAGATGACCGTGCGCGAGCTGGCCGACATCGGCTACGCGGGCGTCAACGTCACCGTGCCGCACAAGGAGGCGGCGCTGGCGGTTGCCGGCGAGGCGAGCGAAGCATCGCGCCAGATCGGCGCCGCCAACACGCTCGTCTTCCACGGCAAGCAGATCGAGGCCCACAACACCGACGCCGACGGTCTGCTCGCGGCGCTGCCGGACCCGCCGCGGGACCGCCGCGCGCTGGTGCTCGGCGCCGGCGGCGCTGCCCGGGCGGCGCTCTGGGCGCTGCTCTGGGAAGGGGCGACGGTCGACGTCTGGAACCGCACCGCCGAGCGCGCCGAGGCGGTCTGCGCCGAGCTGGGGGGGACGGCGGTGACCGTGCCCCGGCAGGAGAGCTACGACCTGATCGTCAACACCAGCTCGGCCGGGCTCGGCGGCGAGGACCCCTTCGCGCACCTGCCGCTGGCGCGCGAGGGATTCACCGAGTCCCAGACGGTCGTCGACATGGTCTACGGCGAGCGCCGCAGCCGGCTGCTGAAGGCCGCCGAGGGGGCGCGGGCGACCGTCGTCGACGGCCTCGAGATCCTCGTCCAGCAGGGGGCGCGGTCGCTTGAAATCTGGACCGGGCAGGCGCCCGACCTCGAGGTGATGCGCGAGGCAGCTCGCGATTGGTGAATTGTGGGCGCTATAGCCACCACAACTCACCAATCGTTCCGCCGATAGCCTTGCCGCGATGACGACGTTCCGTTTCACCACCGCGGGGGAGTCGCACGGGCCCGGGCTCGTGGCGATCGTCGAGGGCCTGCCCGCCGGCCTCGAGCTCGACCGCGAGGCGCTCGACCGCGACATGGCGCGGCGGCAGCTCGGCCACGGCCGCGGCGGCCGGATGAAGATCGAGACCGACACGGTCGAGGTCCGCGCCGGCGTCCGCCACGGCCGCACCCTCGGCAGCCCGATCGCGCTGCTGGTCGCCAACCGCGACTACGCCAACTGGGAGGAGCGGATGAACCCCTGGCCGGTGGAGGGCTTCTCGCCCGACGAGGTCCACCTGCCGCGGCCGGGGCACGCCGACCTCGTCGGCGCCCAGAAATACGGCCATGCCGACATCCGCAACGTCCTCGAGCGCGCCAGCGCGCGCGAGACCGCGGCCCGCGTCGCCGCCGGGACGATCGCCCGCGCCTTCCTCGCCAGGCTCGGGGTCGAGATCCACAGCCACGTGCTGCAGATCGCCTCGGTCCGCGCCGCAGAGCGCCCCGACCTGAAGCCCGAGGACTTCGCCGCCGTCGACGAGGATCCGGTCCGCTGCCTCGACCAGGAGGCGAGCAAGGCGATGGTCGAGGAGATCAACCGCTTGCGGAAGGCGAACGAGAGCCTCGGCGGCAGCTTCGAGGTGCTCGTCTTCGGCCTCGTCCCCGGGATCGGCTCCCACATCTCCTGGGAGGACCGCCTCGACGGACGCCTGGCCGGTGCCGTCGCCTCGATCCAGTCGATCAAGGGGGTGGCGATCGGCGAAGCCTGGGACGTCGCCGGCCGCCCCGGCTCGGAGGCGCACGACGAGATCTTCTGGTCGGAGAAGGACGGCTACTTCCGCGAAACCAACCACGCCGGCGGCCTCGAGGGCGGGATGACCAACGGCCAGCCGCTCTCGGTGCGGGCGGCGATCAAGCCGATCTCGACCCTGACCAAGCCGCTGCGCTCGGTCGACACCGAGACCAAGCAGCCGGCGCAGGCGCTGCGCGAGCGGACCGACTCGACCGTCGTCCCCGCCGCCGCGATCGTCGGCGAGGCGATGGTCGCCCTGACCCTGGCCCGGGCCTACCGCGAGAAGTTCGGCGGCGACCACATCGACGACGTAGTCGCGGCGCTCGAGGCCTACAAGCAGCGGATCGACTTCCGGGGCTGAGCCGGTGGCGAGGCCGGCGATCGTCTTCATCGGCTTCATGGGTGCCGGCAAGAGCACCGCGCTCGCCGCTGCCCGCAGAGCGGGGCTGGAGACGGTCGAGATCGACGAGCTGATGGAACGCGAGCTCGGCAAGCCGATCCGAGCGGCCTTCGAGGAGGACGGGCAGGAGGCCTTCCGGGCGCGCGAGGCCGAGATCGTCGGCGCGCTGCTCGAGAGCGCCGACGGCGGCGCGATCGCCCTCGGCGGCGGCAGCGTGCTTTCCGAGCGGGTCCGTGATGCGCTCGCCCGTCACACCGTCGTCCTACTGGAGATCGACGCGGCAGAGGCTTGGAAGCGGATCGAGGGCACCGACCGGCCGCTGGCGACCAGCGAAGCCGACGTCGAGCGCCTCCTCGCCGAGCGGTTGCCGCTCTACGAGGAGCTGGCGGACGCGGTGGTGCCGGTGGCGGACAAGGATGTCGTGGCGCGAGCGCTGCCCGCGATCCGGGCGATGGGGGAGATGCCCGGGGGGACGCGGCTGCTGTGGGCTTCGAGCGCCTCGGGGGACTATCCGGTGTTCGTCGGGCAGGGGCTGCTGGGCACGGATTGGCTACCGCTCGAGGGGCGCGGCTTCTGCATCACCGACGAGAACTGCGAGACCTACGCCGAGCGTCTCTGGCAGGAGAAAGTCTGCACGATCGTTCCGGGAGAGAAGTCGAAGACGCTGGAGCGGGTGGGGGAGGTGGTCGGAGAACTGGCCGCTCTTGGCATGACGCGAGAGGATCACGTGGTCGCGGTCGGGGGCGGGGTCGTGGGCGACCTCGCCGGCTTCTGCGCCCACGTCTACCAGCGCGGTGTGCCGGTGGTGCAGGTGCCGACCACGCTGGTAGCCCAGGTCGACTCGGCCTACGGCGGCAAGACCGGAGTCGACATCGGCGAGCTGAAGAACTACGCCGGGGCCTACCACCAGCCGGCGGCGGTGCTGACCGATACCACGGTGCTCGCCACCCTGTCGCCGCGCGAGCTGGCAGCGGGATTCGTCGAGGTGATCAAGACCGGGCTCCTGGCGGGGGGGTCCCTGTGGGAACGGGTGCGGCAGATCGACGCAGTCGGCCCGGAAGGGCTCGACGACGTCGTCTTCGCCTGCGCGCGTTACAAGTGCGGGGTCGTTGCCGCGGACGAGCGCGACGGCGGCCTGCGCCACGTTCTCAACCTCGGCCATACGGTCGGCCACGCAATCGAGGGTGCCTCCGACTTCTCCTACCTCCACGGCGAGGCAATCGGTCTCGGCCTCCTGGCCGCGCTGCGGCTCTCCGAAGCCCCCGACCTGCGTGATGAGGTCGAGGAGATTCTCCGTCGTCACGATCTGCCGGCTACGCTCGATCGGGTGGTCTCCGTCGATGACATCCTCGCCGTCCTCGACCGCGACAAGAAGCGCACCGCGGCCGGCGTCGGCTTCGTCCTCCTCTCAGAGCCGGGCGAGCCGCGGACGGGACAGTTGGTCGACCCGGCTAAGGTCAGGGCCGCCGTGGAGGAGCTCTACTGATGTCCACTTTTCGGAATCGCGTCGCCGTTCTGCACGGGGTCAACTTCAACGTCCTCGAGCGGCGGGATGCCTCTGTCTACGGCGGTATTTCGCTGAGTGAGCTGGAACACCGGATCTCCGACTGGGCTCACGAGCTGCAGCTCGAACCGATCTTCTTCCAGACGAACGCCGAGGGAGAGTTCTGCGAGTACCTGCACCGCTCGGTCGAGCTCGCCGACTCGGTGATCGTCAACGCCGGTGCCTGGACCCACTACAGCCGCGCGATCGCCGATGCGCTGGAGCTGACGCGGCTGCCCGCGGTCGAGGTCCACCTCTCGAACGTCGAGGCCCGCGACGACTGGCGCAAGCTCTCGGTCTTCGACGGCCTCGTCCTCGCCAAGGTCGCCGGCAAGGGGCCCGACGGCTACCGCGAGGCGCTGGAGCTGCTCGCCCGCGAGCTGGACGCCGACTGATGCGCGGCCGCGGCGACCGGCTCGAGGCGCTGCTGGCGGAGGCCGAGCTCGACCGCTTCCTGGTCACCGACCTGACCAACGTCCGCTACCTGACCGGGTTCACCGGCACGAATGGAGCCTGTGTTTGCGGTAAGGGGCTGCGTCTTTTTCTGACCGACTTCCGCTACACGGAGCGCGCCGCCGCCGAGGTCGAGGGCTGGGAGACGGAGACGCTCGCCGGCGACTGGCTGAAGGGCATCGCCGAGCGGCTCGAGGGCCGGGTCGGGTTCGAAGACGACGAGATGTCGGTCCGCCTGCTGGAGAAACTGAAGGAGAAACTCGGCGAGGGAACCGAGATGGTCGCCGCCGGCGGCAAGGTCGGGAGGCTGCGGCGGGTCAAGGACGACGAAGAGCTGGCGGCGATCGAGGAGGCGTCGAAGCTGGCCGACGAGGTCTGGCGCTGGGCCCTCGAGCAGGGGCTGGCGGGCCGCCGCGAGCGCGACGTCGCCCGCGCCGCCGAAGCCCGGATTCGCGAGCTCGGCGGCGACCCCTCGTTCCCGGCGATCGTCGCCGCCGGCCCCAACGGTGCCCTGCCGCACGCCGAGCCGGGGGAGCGGGAGATCGGCCGCGGCGAGCTGGTCGTCTTCGACATGGGCGCCAAGCTCGACGGCTACTGCTCCGACGGCACCCGCACCTTCGCCACCGGCGACCCCGGGGAGGAGGGCGGAGCCGTTTACGAGGTCGTCCGCCGGGCGCAGGCGGCGGCGCTGGAAGCGATCCGAGCCGGCATCGAGGGCGAGGATCCCGACTCCGCCGCTCGCAGGGTCATCGACGACGCCGGCTACGGCGAGCACTTCGGGCACGCGCTCGGGCACGGGGTGGGGCTGGAGGTCCACGAGGGCCCGCGCCTCTCGCAGCGCTCCGACGACGTGCTCGCCCCGGGTGAAGTCGTCACCGTCGAGCCGGGGGTCTACCTGCCGGGCAGGCTCGGAGTGCGGATCGAGGACCTGGTCGTCGTCGCCGACGGCGGTCTCCGCAACCTCAGCTCGCTGCCGAAAGAGCTGCAGATAGTCGACTGAGCCCGCTACAGCGGCGTTCACTATTCAGATTCAAGCTGCCCCCCGCCTCGGTCGATGCCCGGCCATGGGTAAGAAGCGGGACACGCTGGTCTCGATCCACTCCGAAGCGCGGCGTGAACGCCTCCTCGACATGGAGGAGCGCCTGCGCCGCTACCGCTTCGCCTGCTTCGCGATCCTCGCCGTGGCCCTCGCCGTCGGCGGCCACAGCTCGGTTGGCTACTGGTGGGTGGCGCTGCTCGCCCTCGGCCTGCTCGGCTTCGCCCTCGCCGACCGCTTCATGCGCCAGAGCGCCCACCCGGCCCTCTGGATCGCCGGCGCCTGGGCGGCGCTTCCGGCCCTGCTCGGCGCCTCGGTGCTGGTCACCGGCGGCGCCACCAGTCCCGCCCTCGTCTGGCTCGCCCTGCCCGCCGTCACGCTCGGGTTCCGCTTCGAGCCTCGCGGGATGGTCGTGGGCACGGTCTACGTGCTCGCGGTCTTCGCCGCCGTGGCGGTGATTCCCGACCCGCAGACCGCCTGGGACGAGCGCCAGATGCTGATCGCGGTCGCCGCCCTGATCGTCAGCACCGTGATCCTCAGCGGCGCTCTGGTCGAGTCCGACCGTGCCCATCGGCGCCGCTCGACCCTCGACTCCCTCACCGGCCTCTTCAACCGCACCGCTCTCGAGCAGCGGCTGGGGGAGCTCGACGGCCAGCCGTGCAACCCGGCGGAGGGTCTCTCGCACGCCTTCCTGCTCTGCGACCTAGACAACTTCAAGCGGGTCAACGACCAGTTCGGCCACGCCGCCGGCGACGCGGTGCTGCAGGACGTCGCCTACACAATGCGGGCGACCCTGCGGGCGGGCGACTCGATCTACCGCGTCGGCGGCGAGGAGATCCTCGCGATGCTCCCCGGCGCCGGCCACGAGGACGCGCTGGAGATCGCCGAACGCCTGCGGATCGCGGTCCGCGAGCGCCGGCCGGTCGGCGTCCCGGTCTCGCTCAGCATCGGGGTCGCCGTCGCCGAGCCGAACTTCGTCGACACCGAGGATCTGCTCGCCCGCGCCGACGCGGCGCTGTACGCGGCCAAGGCCGGCGGCCGGGACCTCGTCTACATCGACAGCGAGGGGCAGGGTGCCGGTGGGGGTGTGCCGGGAGCACCTCCGCCGAGAGCTGCGTCTTACGGCTGACGCCGCAAGCGCTCGCGGCCCGGCTCCATGCTGAGTACCCGGGACACCCCCACCGGCACCCTCCTCAACACGCTCCGGCAGACGCCCAACCTCGAAACCGCAAAAAGGCCTCTTGGAGAGGCAATTTTGCGGTCTCGGCGAAAAGCAGAACTCGTAGATGCTGTCGCAGGAGGGACGGGTGTCCCCTGGCCGACCGGCGTCCTGATTTTCGCACTGACCACTCGGCGAGAGATGGGCAGTTAAAGGCGAAAATCCCAGGGAGATCAGGGGACACCCGTCCCTCCCTACCGCAAACGGCCTAACGACTCAGGTCCCAGTCGCTGCTCAGCCGCTCGCCGAACGCCGCTAGGAGCTTCACGGTCGCCTCGACGTCGCCGAGGTCGACCATCTCGACCGGGGAGTGCATGTAGCGCAGCGGAATCGAGACGAGGCCGGTCGGGATGCCGGCACGGGAGATCTGCAGGACGTCGGCGTCGGTGCTGGTGCCGCGGCCGCTGGCGCTGATCGAGTGCTCGATCCCCTCAGCCTCGGCGGTCTCGACCAGCAGCTCGAAGACCTTCGGCGAGAGGGTGGAGCCGCGGCCGATCGCCGGGCCGGAGCCGAACGGGTGGCTGCCGATCTCCTTCTCGTCGACCCCGGGCGCGTCGGTCGCGTGGGTGACGTCGACTGCGATCGCGATGTCCGGCCGCACCTGGAAGGCGGCGGTGCGGGCGCCGAAGAGGCCGATCTCCTCCTGTACCGCGGCGACGGCGGCGAAGGAGCCGCCGGGCCCCTTGCCCTCGGCGCAGCGGCGCAGGCTCTCGAGCGCGACGTAGGCACCGAGGCGGTTGTCCATCGCCCGCGAGACGAGCCGCTCGCCGGCGACCGGCATCGGCTCGGCGGCGATCACCACCGGGTCGCCGACCCGGACCAGGGCCTCGGCCTCCTCGCGGTCGGCGGCGCCGATGTCGATGTGCATGCCCTTCAGCTCGACGACCTTCTTCCGCTGGTCGGGCTCGAGCAGGTGGATCGGCTTGCGGCCGGCGACGCCGGGGACGAGGCCGTCCCTGCCGCGAATCTCGACCCGCTGGCCGACGAGGATCTGCGGGTCCCAGCCGCCGACCGGGGCAAACCAGAGGAAGCCCTTCTCGTCGACGTGGGTGACGATCAGCCCGATCTCGTCGATGTGGCCGACGACGGCGAGCAGCGGCGAGGCCTCGCCGACGCGGGCGATCGACGAGCCGATCCCGTCGGTGCTGACCTCGGCGAACGACGCCGCCTCGCGCCAGACCTCGGCGGCCGGCCCCTCGTATCCGGAGGGGGCGCCGGCGCGGAGCAGCTTGTCGAGGAGATCTGGAGTGCTCAAAAGGTGCGGGGAGTATGCCTAAGTGTGCGCTGCGCTTGCTTCGCGGCGGAGCTCGTCGCGACCCGGCCCGTAGCCTCGATGCTCGTAGGCGATCATCGCCCAGATCAATACGACGGCGAGCGCCAGGGAGATCAGCGCCGGCATCGAGGTGGCGACCGGGATCAGGAAGAGGAGGACGATCGCCAGGCCCAACCGCTGCCGGTTGAGCGTGCGGACATGCCGGTAGCGGAAGGCAACCAGGCCGAGCAGGTAGACGGCGAGGCCACCGAGCAGGGCGAAGGCGGGGACGTCGTGCAGGTCCTCGTCGGTGTGGCCGATCGTCACCTTCATCCCATAGGCCATGAGGACGATGCCGGCGACCATCAGCAGGTGGACGTAGGAGTAGGAGTCCCGCGCGAGCTCGTTCTGGGCGCGGCCCGCCTCCGCTTCGCCGAGGCGCCGGGCCGAGACCAGCGCCACGACGTCGAAGTACGCCCACCACAGCGCCGCGGCGAGGAAGATGCCGAGCACGGCCGCGGTGCCGATCCCCAGGTCGAGGGCGCCGGAAGCGCCGATCCCGATCGCGACGATCGACTCGCCGAGGGCGATGATCACGATCAGGCCGTGGCGCTCGGCGAAGTGGCCGGGGACGAGCTTCCAGCCGTCCGACCCGAAGAAGTAGGGCCCGGCCATGTCGAGGAAGATCGCCAGCGCCCAGAGGGCCCCCTGCGCGAACCCGTCGAAGAGCGAGGCGACGATGAGGATGCCGACCGCGACCGCGGTGCTCACCGCGAGGCCGATCACCGAGCGCTGCAGGTCTTTGTCGTCGGCTCCGGCGAGCCAGAAGAGGACGATGTGGGCGGTGCGGTAGACGCCGATCGCGAGGGCGAAGGTGAGGGCGAGGTTGCCGAACGCCTCCTGCACGGCGAGCGAGACGATCAGCATCGCCGCCATCGCGGCGAAGATGACGAGTCGGACGACACCGGCCTCGGGGTCGATGACGCTGGTCAGCCAGGCGTAGCCGACCCATGCCCACCAGAGCACGCCGAGGATCAGCAGGCCCTGGGCGAGACCCGACCAGGTCTGGTCGTGGGACATCAGCGCCGTGCACTGGGTGATCGCGAGGACGAAGACGAGGTCGAAGAAGAGCTCCAGCGGCGTCACCCGCTCGCCCTCGCGGCGGGTCGCGCTCAGCCGCGAGTGATGAGAAGTTCCCTCCACGGCACCAATCCTCGCAATAAGGTTCCCCGATGGGAGTCGCGGTGGTGACGGGAGCGTCGACGGGGATCGGGAAGGCGACCGCGGTTCGCCTTGCCCGCGATCCGGGGATCGAGCTCGTCCTCGTCGCCCGTCGCGAGGAGCTGCTGCGCGAGCTGGCGGAGTCGCTGCCGTGCCGGGCGACCTACGTAGCGGTCGACCTGACCGGGGCGGACGCTCCGCAGCGGGTCCGCGCCCACCTCGAGGCCGAGCACGCCGGGGCCCTGCAACTGCTCGTCAACAACGCCGGCGCCGCCTGGCGTGGCAGCTTCGCCGAGACGGGCTACGCGAACGTCCACCGCCACATGGAGCTCAACTTCGACGCGGTCGTGCGGCTCACCGAGGCGCTGCTGCCTCTGCTGCGCGCCTCGGCGCCGAGCGCGATCGTCAACGTCGCCAGCACCGCCGGCCGCGTCTCGCGCGCCCGCACCGGTGCCTACTCGGCCAGCAAGTTCGCCCTGATCGGCTGGTCGGACTCGCTCCACGCCGAGGAGAAGGCGCAGGGCGTTCACGTCGGCCTGGTGCTCCCCGGATTCGTCCGCACCGAGGGCTTCCCGGCGACCGAGCTGCGTGAGAAAGCCCTCACCCGCTGGATCGTCTCCGAGCCGGAGACGGTCGCCGAGGCGATCCACCAGTGCGGCCCCGGCGGCAGGGCAGAGCGCTACGTTCCCCGCCCCTACGGGCTGGCGGCGGCGCTGCGGATCCTCTCGCCCTCGCTGGTGCGCCGCGTCCTCAGCGGCGGCGCGGCCTCGAACCTCACCACCAGCACCGGCGGCGACCAGAAGCGGGATCCGGGCTGATGCCCATCTACGCCGACGTCATCGTCGCGCTGGCCCTCGTAGTGGTCGCCGTGGTCGCCACCATCTCGACGAGGAAGGTGCGCCAGGTCAACCGCCGCTTCCTCATGCTCGACGAAATCTCGCGCGTGGCCGACGGCGGCATGTCGCTGGACGAGACGCTCGACGCGATCGCCGAGACCATCGTCCCCGAGTTGGGCGACATCTGCGCGATCGACGTCATCGAGGACGGCGCCATCCGCCGCGCTGCGCTGCGGGCCGACGGTCCCGACGCCGAGGAGATCGCCGCTCGGCTGAAGGCGCGGGGGCCGCGCATGCAGGAGCAGATCGCCAGCGACGCCAGCCGCGAGCGGCAGGAGCCGCGCCGCTTCGAGCTGCGCAGCGACGAGGACCTGCGTGAGTTCGCCTCAGACGAGGAGGATCTCGCTTTCCTCAGCGGCCTCGGCGTCCGCTCCGGTGTGACCGTCGAGCTGCGCGCCCGCGGCCGGCCGACCGGGATGCTGACTGTCAGCGTCGGGCCCTCCGGCCGCCGCTTCGACGACTCCGACGTCCACTTCGTCACCATCCTCGCCGGCCGCGTCGCCCTGGCGCTGGACAACGCCGGCCTCTTCTCGGTGCTCGAGCGGACCGAGCGGGAACGGGCGGAGATCGCCGAGACGCTGCAGCTAGGCCTGCTGCCGCCGCCGCTGCCGCACATCCCGGGCTGGTCGGTGGCGGCGACCTACCGGCCGGCGGGGGCGGAGAACGAGCTCGGCGGGGACTTCTACGACGCCTTCCGCATCGCCGGCGGCTGGATGGTGGTGATCGGCGACGTCACCGGCCGCGGTGCCAAGGCCGCCGCGGTGACCGCCCACGCCCGCTACACCCTGCGCACCGCAGCCGCCCTCACCGGCGATCCGGTCGTCGCCCTGCGAACCCTCAACCGCGAGCTGCTCGCCCGGCAGGGCGCGGCCCTCTGCAGCGTCGCCGCGATGGCGATCTCCGAAGACGCGAACGAGCCGGTGCGCCTGGCGGTGGCCGGCCACCCGCCGCCGCTGCTGGTCAACGGCGGCACGGTCACCGAGGTCACCGGCTCGGCACCCGTGCTCGGAGCCTTCACCGACGAGCCCTGGTCGCTGGAGTCGACCCCGGTTGCGCCCGGGCAGCAGCTGGTCGTGGTTACCGACGGGGTCACCGACGTGGTCGGCGGCGGCGAACGCTTCGGCGAGGAGCGGTTGCGCGCCCAGCTCGAGGGAGTCAGCAGCCCGGCGCTCGCCGCCCAGCGGATCGAGGGCGCCCTGCACGACTTCGCCGGCGGCAACCTCGACGACGACGCCGCGATCGTCGCCATCGCCCCGGCATCCGCCGGAAACGTGCCTGCGTCGGAGCGCGAGTGCGCGCTGGTCGAGAGGCTGTACGAGGCCTTCAACCAACGCGACCCCGAGGAGATCGTCGCCCTCTGCGACGAGACCATGGGCTTCTTCCCCGTCGGCACCGCCGAGGAGGTGGGCCGCACCGCCCCCTATGTCGGGCCCCAGGGCCTGCACGAATACCTCACCGACGTCGACCAGGCCTGGGACGAGCTTCTGATCAGCCCCAAGGTGGTGGAGCGCCGCGGCGGTTCGCTGCTGGTGCGGGGGAGGGCCTACGCCCGCAGTCGCCCGCTCGGCATCCGCGACGTTCCCGTCGCCTGGATCTGGGACCTCGACGGCGACAAGTTCGTCCGCGGGGAGGTTTTCCGCGACCCCGAGGAAGCCGTCCAGCGCCTCGCTGCCGCCTCCTGAGCCGGGAAACGCGCGAGAAACCGCTGCAAAGCGGCGTTACTCATCAAGGAACGTCAGAATCTAGGCATGGCTGACGATGGCACCGATATCGAGATTCCGCCGCCCGCCCTGAGCGGGGAGGAGGTGGAGGCCGCAGCGCGCAGAGCCGGGACCTTCGTCATCGGCCTCACGGGCCCCTTCGGCTCGGGGTGTACCACCGCGGCACGCCTCCTGGAAACGGGCGATCCGCCATTTGTCGCAGTCAGGCTCTCCGACGTCCTTCGTGACATCGGCGGACCGGACCTGGATCGCGGCCAGCTCCAGGATCTCGGCAACCGACTTCGCGGCCGCGAGGGGAACGAGGCGCTGGTCGTTCGTCGCCTGGGCAGCCTGCTCGAGGCGCAGCCGGAGCTGGACCGGGTGGTCATCGACGGCCTCCGCAACCTCGGCGAGGTCAGGTGGCTGCAGAAGGCGCTCGGCGACCGGTTCTCGCTCTTCGCCGTCCTCGCCGAGATTCCCCAGCGGTTCGAGAGACAGAAGACCGACCTGAGCTGGGAGCAGTTCAACGAGCTCGACCAGCGGGATCAAGGAGAGGACGAGGACTTCGGTCAGCAGGTGAGCCGTTGCGTCGACTTCGCGGACGTCTTGATCAACAACGGCGAGCAGCTCCCGGAGTGGCAGATCGAGGGCGATCTCGGGGCCAAGGTCCGCGGCTTTGCGGACCTGGTTCGAGGCGCCAGCCCGCGGTACCCGGCCCGGGAGGAGCTGCTGATGAACGTGGCCTATGCCGCCTCGCACGGCTCGAAGTGCTTGAAGCGGCAGGTCGGCTGCGTGATCGGCAAGGGAGACGAGCCTCTCGCCAGCGGATACAACGAGAACCCGGACGGGCTGCGTCCCTGCATCGATGAGTTCCAGACCTGCTTCCGCGACATCGTCAGGCATGAACGGTTCGTGGAGCTTTCCCGCCTGGATGGGAAATGCCCGTTTTGCACCCACCCGATTCCGGAGCCTCTTCCGCATCCTTGGGACTGCCCCAATTGCGGTAAGTCCCTCGACGCCGCCTTCTTTCCCGACAGGGCGATGAAGTGGTGCACCGCTCTGCATGCGGAGGAGCGAGCGCTCCTCAACGCGGGGGAGCGTGACCTGACCGAGACGACCCTGTACTCAACCACCTTCCCCTGCATGCTCTGCGCCGAGAAGATCATCCAGGCGGGGATTCGGAATGTCGTCTTCATCGAGGCCTACCCCGATGCCCACGGGCTGATCCTCTTCAACGCGGCCGGTGTGAAGACGCGGCGCTTCGAGGGGGTCCGCTCGCGGAACTTCCAGCAGTACTTCGGCGAGACTCAGTCGAAGATGGAGGAGCGGGCGAAGGAGCGGTTGCGTCAGATGGCCGGGCTCGCCTGAGCCGCGGCGACTTCGGGACTGCTCCCGGCTCCGGGCTGGCCCGCCGCCGTAGGGGCCTCGCTCTCCGCCCGAGATGAATTCGCCAAGAGGCCTGCGAGGTAGCCGTCGGGGAGGATGTTGGCCGTCCCGCTCGCGCCCACCGGTGGCAGGTACGTTCCTCGAGGTGCGCTCTCAGTCATCGTGTCCATCGTCGATATGCGGGGCCAGCAGGCCGGCCAGGAACCCTCCAGGCAAGATGTTCAGGCTCCCGCTGCGCCCCACGGGCGCCAGCAACCTATATCCCGGAAGACCGAGCTGAAGGCCTGGGACGCCAAGTGCGTCCTCTTTGCGGGGATTGAGCGCCTCGGGCGCTATGACTGCAACCATTGCCTTGCTCCCATCGATACTCCAAAAGTTCCCAATTACGTCGGACGTCACCCCGCAGCGCCGGTGCGGGCGCCATAGGATTCCCCGCCGATGACGATCAGCACCAACCAATTCAAGAACGGCACCCATATCGAGATCGACGGGAAGATCTGGAAGATCATCGATTTCCAGCACGTCAAGCCCGGCAAGGGCGGCGCCTTCGTCCGTACCAAGCTACGGCGGATCGAGGACGGCTCGGTGATCGACAAAACCTTCAGGGCGGGGGAGAAGTTCCGCCCGGTGCGGACCGAATCGAAAAAGATGCAGTACCTCTACGACTCGGGCGACGCCGCGGTCTTCATGGACTCGCAGGACTACGACCAGATCGAGATCCGGCGCTCCTCGCTGGGAGACTCGATGCAGTGGGTGCTGCCGAACGCCGAGGTCGACGTGCTCTTCGTCGACGAGCGGCCCAGCGACGTGCAGGTTCCCAGCGCGATCGAGATGAAGGTCGTCCAGACCGACCCCGGCCTCAAAGGCGACACCGCCTCCGGCGGCGGCAACAAGCCGGCGACGCTGGAGTCCGGCGTGGTCGTCCAGGTGCCGCTCTTCATCGAGGAGGGCGAATCGGTCCGGGTCGACACGCGCAGCGGCGAGTACATCTCCCGCGCCTGAGTGCTCGAAGCGCGGGCGCTGACAGAATGTCGGCATGCGCAGATCCGACCAGCGGCGGGACGCCGTCTTCGCCAACTACCAGCGCGACGTGACCGGTCGTTCGCTGGAGGAGCTGCTGGGCGAGGCGCGGCCGCTGACGCGTGAGCTGGCCGAGGGGGTGGACGTTCATCGCGAAGAGCTCGACGACGTGATCGCCGCCCACGCGAAGGGGTGGACGGTCGACCGGATCGCGCCGCTGGATATGAACGTGATGCGGGTCGCCCTCTACGAGATGGACTTCATGGACACGCCGGCCGAGGTGGCGATCGACGAGGCGGTCGAAATCGCCAAGGAGTACTGCGGCGCCGACGCCCCCGGGTTCGTCAACGGCATACTCGGGGCTGTCGTGCGGGAGCGGGAGCCGGCCAAGTGAGCGCTCGCCTGAGGGAAATCTCGGCGCGGCTGCAGGAGATCACCGCGCAGCTGCAGGACACCGACACCGGCGACGACGTCGCCGCCCAGCTCGCGGCCGAGGCCGCCGACCTCGCCGCCGAGGCGGTCGAGGAGGCCAACCGCGAGGCGCGGCAGCAGGCGTCTGCGGAGTGAACGAGTTGCGCGGTTCCTTGCGGACGCTGGGCGACCGAAAGGAACCACGGAACCGATGAGCTACCCCGAGGATTTGCGCGGGCTCGTCGATGGCGAGCTCGCGAGGCTCGGCTTCTCCGCCGTCCCCTCGACCGCCGGCCTCGAGGAGGCGATGCGCTACTCGTTGCTGGCCGGTGGCAAGCGGGTGCGGCCGGTGCTGGCGCTCGCCACCGCCCGCGCCCTCGGCGCCGACCCGGAGCGGTTCCTGCCGCTCGCCTGCGCGATCGAGCTGATCCACACCTACTCGCTGATCCACGACGACCTACCGGCGATGGACGACGACGAGCTGCGCCGCGGGCTGCCGACCTCCCACGTCGAGTTCGGCGAGGACGTGGCGATCCTCGCGGGCGACGGCCTCTTCGCCGAGGCGATGCGGCTCTTCTGCGAGCAGCCGGGGGAGCCGGCGCGGGTGCTGGCCTCGCTGCGCGAGCTGGCCGCGGCCACCGGGGTCGACGGAATGGTCGGCGGTCAGTACGTCGACGTGATCGGGGCCGAGTCCGACGCCGAGGGCCTCCGCGCGCTGCACTCCCTGAAGACCGGCCGCCTGATCGCCGCCAGCGTCAATACCGTTCTCCTGCTCGAAGGCACCCCGGAACCTGAGACAATGCCCTATCGCCGTTTCGCCGAGGAGTTGGGCGTGTTGTTCCAGATCGTCGACGACATCCTCGACGTGACCGAGTCAGACGAGCAGCTCGGCAAGCCACATGGAAGCGACGAGAGACATGGCAAACTCACCTACGTCAGCCTCTTCGGGCTCGGACGGGCTCGGGAGCTGGCCGCGGAGTCCCATGCGAAGGCGACAGCCGCGCTGGCCGACGCGAGCGGCGAAACCGAGGATCTGAGGCGAGTGGCCGACTACATCTTCACGAGGAACGAATGAGCGAGCAGCCCCCCACCCAGGGCACCGAGGACGAGAAAAGAGAGCCGCTGCTACCCGGGATCGACGCTCCCGAGGACCTGCAGGGCCTCGACGAGGAGCAGTTGCAGCAGGTCGCGCAGGAGATGCGCACATACATCATCGACACGATCGGCGAGATCGGCGGCCACTTCGGCGCCAACCTCGGCACCTGCGAGCTCGCCGTCGCCCTCCACAGCTTGATGGACTCGCCACGCGACAAGATCCTCTGGGACGTCGGCCACCAGTCCTACCCGCACAAGGTCCTGACCGGGCGCCGCGACCGGTTGCCGACGATCCGCCAGTACGACGGCCTGGCCCCGTTCTGCTCGATCGCCGAGTCCGAGCACGACATCATGGGCGCCGGCCACGCTTCGACCTCGATCGGCTACGCGGTCGGGCTGAAGGAGGCGATGCGTAAGGGGATCGGCACCAACGGGCGGGTGGCGGCGGTGATCGGCGACGGCGCCCTGACCGGCGGGGTCGCCTACGAGGCCCTGCACGCGGCGGGCGGCCTGCAGACGCCGGTCGTGATCGTCCTCAACGACAACGGGATGTCGATCTCACCCAACGTCGGCGCGCTCTCGCGCTACTTCAACCGGATCCGGTTGAACCCGCGCCTCTGGCACGCCCGCGAGGGGGTCGAGGACCGGTTGACGAAGCTGCCGCTCGGCCTGGGGCGCCGGATCGAGCGGCTGGGACCGGAGATCAAGGCGGCGATCAAGGCCTACTGGGCGCCCGGCCTCTTCTTCGAGGAGCTCGACCTCGCCTACATGGGCGTGATCGACGGCCACGACGTGCACGCGCTGCGCGAGGCCCTGAACGAGGCCTTCGACGCCGACCGCCCCGTCGTCGTCCACATCCACACCGTCAAGGGCAAGGGCTTCGCCCCCGCCGAAGAAGGCGGGCTGGAGTCGATGGAGGAGTGGCACGCGGCGAAGCCGAAGTCGATCGTCAACGGCGAGCCCGCCAGCGCTCCGAAGCCGGTGCCGGTGACCGAAACCGATTCGCCGGAGGGGATCGAGGTGCTCGAGAAGCCGCCCGCCGCCGGGTCGCCGCCGCAGTACACGAAGGTCTTCGCCGAGGCGCTGGCCGCCGAGGCGCGGGCCGACGAGCGGGTGATCGGGATCACCGCGGCGATGGCGGGGGGGACCGGCCTGCAGCAGCTCGCCGACGAGGCGCCCGAGCAGTACTACGACGTCGGCATCGCCGAGCAGAACGCGGTCCTGCTCGCCTGCGGGCTGGCGCTGCAGGGCGCGAAGCCGGTCTGCGCGATCTACTCGACCTTCCTCCAGCGCGCCTTTGACCAGATCGTCCACGATGTCTGCCTGCAGGACCTCGACGTGACCTTCGCGATGGACCGCGCCGGGCTGGTCGGCGACGACGGGCCAACGCATCACGGCGCCTTCGACGTCTCCTATTTCCGCCCGATCCCCAACGTCGTCGTGATGGCGCCGCGGGACGAGGCGATGCTCGTCCACATGCTCCACACCGCGATAGCCCACGACGGGCCGGCGGCGCTGCGCTACCCGCGCGGCGCGGCGGAGGGGGTGAAGCTGCCGGCGAAGCCAAAGAACATTCCGGTGGGCGTGGGCGAGGTGCTGGCCGAGGGCGAGCGTGTCGCCCTGCTCGGCTACGGCTACGGCGTCACGGTCGCCCGCGAGGCGGCGGAGATCCTCGCGAAGCACGGGCTGAACCCGACCGTCGCCGACGGCCGCTTCGCGAAGCCGATCGACGGCGAGCTCACCGAGCGGCTCGCGCGCGAGCACGAGCTGGTGGTCACGATCGAGGAGAACGTGCTGCCGGGCGGCTTCGGCTCGGCGGTGCTCGAGCACCTCGAGGACGCCTGCGCCGAGCCCCCCGGAGAGCGCGCGCGGGTCCTGCGGATCGGCCTGCCGGACTCCTACGTCACCCACGGCAAGCCGGCTCTGCTGCGGGCGGAGGTCGGCCTGACGGGCGAGTCGGTTGCCGATCGGGTCCTCAGCTCGATCTCCAGCGCGCAGACCGTGCTGACCTAATCACTTTTGACGATTGATTCAATTGGCGCAATCGAATAGCCTGCGCCAGTCTCTCCGGTGAGAAGCAGGCATGTAGAAGCCAGCGCTTCTGGGGAAAACACCGTGGGGAGGAGAGGCGCGCATCTCTATATGTGTGGATCCGCTTGGGGAATCGGATCTCTCGCGCCCGCCTCATAGGTCGGGGCGCGAGGCGCGCGCCGCAGGGCACCGCCTTCCAGTACCCGTGAGGCGTCCCGGAACAAAAAAGCGCCCGCCTTTCGGCGGGCGCTTTTCCAGCGAGATGAGTCGGAACTCTATTCGCTTGCTTTGACCACAGACGGGGCTGCGATCTGGATTTTCCCTTCCAGGAAGGCGGAGTTGGTGCCCGCCGGGGCAGGGAGGCCGATGATCGAGTTCACGAGCGGGTCGACGGCCCAGGAGAACAGAATCCCTCCACAGCCGTTGGCGCCCGGCGCCGCGAACGAGTTGTCCACCAGTTTGCTGCCCGAGAGGGTGAGCAGGTTGCCCGCCGGGTTGAATTCGGGCGTCGCCGGTTTGCCGCTGATCGGTTTGTTCGGGGCAGGCGGCGCGGTCGTCCCGGTGGTGAATTTGAACAGGACCGGGTTCGAGCTGGAGCCGATGTAGCAGTTGCTGCCCAGGAACGAGTTGTTCAGCTTGATTTTCGTCGGCAGCTGGAGCGCGGTGCCGCTGCCGGTGAGCAGGGAAACCAGATTGGTTTTGATCGCGGTCGCGGGCGCGGCCAGTTCGACCGTCGCGGTCACGCCGGTGAAGCCGTTGTTGATCGTTTCGTTGAACAGGTCCTTGAGGATCTGGGGCCACCAGCTGGGAGCCGTGACGCCGAGCAGACCGCCGGGGACGACCTGCGGGGTTTTCACCAGGGTGTTTCCGTCCTCAGCGCCGCGGAACGGGAAGAATCCTTCGAGTTCTTCCGAGGACGTCGGTTTGTCGAGCCCGCCCTGCAGGACTTGCGGTTTTTCGACGGTCACAGTTTTTTTGCCGATCGTGAATGCGCCTTTGTCCTGCACCGAGTAGAAGCAGAAGACGAGTTCGGGTGTACTCATCGGGCAATCGTTGAACTGGGCATATTCCCCGGTCGGGTGATACGGCCCTGCGGCGACCGCGGTCGCCGGAACCATGAGCGCCGCCAACAGGGCGCCGGCCAGAAATAGTCGTTTCATGACTGGTCCTTTTCTCCTTGAGTCGGTTGCGTGGCGGCTGGGCCGCAAAGTAGGCAAACCAACGTTGTTTAAAGATAACTTCCTGGACCATATAGAAAATTACCGACTCGCGTGCGCTATTCGGCGAGCTCGCTTTCAGAACATGCGTCCCGGTGGCCGCTGGACGGCGTGTTCAACGCCAACTCGTGTCGAGCACCCGCCGCCAGTTCCGCCAGCAGATCGCCTCGATTTCGGCCCGGCCGAAGCCCGCGCTCGACAGGGTGCCCACGAGCCGCGGTAGGCCGGATGCGTCGCCCAGCGCGGCGGGAATCGTCGCCCCGTCGAAGTCCGATCCGAGGGCCACGTGGGCGACGCCGATCCGGTCGGCGACGTGGCGAGCGTGGTCGGCGATCAGGGCCAGCGGGGTCTCCGGGTCGTCGGCGAAATCGGGGCGGAGGAACGGGGTGGCGAAGACGATGCCGACGAGCCCGCCGCTGGCGCCGATCGCGTCGAGCTGCCGATCGGTGAGGTTCCGCGAGGCCGGGCAGAGTGCGTGGGCGCCGGAGTGGCTCGCCACCAGCGGGCCCGGTTCGAGGCGCGCCACGTCCCAGAAGCCGGCATCGTTCAGGTGGCTGAGGTCGACGAGGACGCCGAGCTCGCTGCATGCCCTTACGAGCGCGGAGCCCCGCTCCGTCAGTCCGGGGCCGATGTCGGGAGAAGAGGGGAACCGAAAGGGCACCCCGTGGGCGAAGGCGTTGGCCCTGCTCCAGACGGGGCCGAGCGATCGCAGCCCGCGCTCGTACCAGACGGAGAGCTGCTCGAGATCGCCGTCGATCGCCTCGGCTCCCTCGAGGTGCATGACGGCGGCGGGCGGCGCGCCGCCGCCGTCGCGGGCGGCGTCGACGTCGGCGATCGAGCGGGCGACCACGACCTCACGTCGGCGCTCGAGGTCGAGCAGGCGCTCGGCAGCCTGGCTCGCATGCGCGGCGGCAACCTCCTGCGCAACCGGCTCGGCGAGCGGCTCGGAGTAGGAGCCTCGGGCCTGGAAGCTGATCTGACGCGACGGTTCCCCCGCCGAGGGGGTGAAGATCGCGAAGATCCCGCCCCGCATCCCGCCCTCGCGCATGCGGGGCAGGTCGAGGTGCCCGCGGTGGCTCCGCTGCGAGAGATCCTCGCCGCCCTCTCGGGTCAGCGCGTCGTTGTGGCCGTCGAAGACCGGAATCATCGGATGAATGTAGGAGACTCACCGACGTGCCGAGCGAACCCCCACCCAGCGACCCCGCCGAGCGAGCGGCAGCCGGCAAGGCGGCACGGACCGATCGGCCTCGTTCCAGCCACGCGGAGCTCGGCGACGCAGCGCGCGACCCGGTCGCCATCCTGGCCCGCCAGGACGAGAGCCGAGTTCCCGAGCTGGTGCCGATCCGCTACGGGCGGATGCTCGCCTCGCCCTTCGCCTTCTTCCGGGGGGCGGCGGCGGTGATGGCGGCCGACCTGGCCGAGACGCCTGCCACCTCGCTCCACGTCCAGCTCTGCGGCGACGCCCACCTCTCGAACTTCGGCGTCTTCTCCGCTCCCGACCGCCGCCTCGTCTTCGACTGCAACGACTTCGACGAGACCTGCCCGGGGCCGTTCGAGTGGGACGTGAAGAGGTTGGCGGCGAGCGTCGCCATTGCCGGCCGCCAGCGCGGCTTCGGCAGGAAGGAGCGGCGCAGCGCCGTGCTCGCCACCGCGGCGGGCTACCGGCGGACGATGCGCGAGTACGCCGCGATGCGAAACCTCGAGGTCTGGTACTCGCGGATCGACGTCGAGCCGGCGCTCGAGTCGCTGCGCGGGCAGGGGGACGAGCGGCGCCTGCGCCAGGTCGAGCGCAACCTCGCCAAGGCGCGAGCCAAGGACAGCATCCGCGCCTACGGGAAGCTGACCGAGGAAACGGATGACGGCCCGCGGATCGTCGGCGACCCGCCGCTGATCGTCCCGATCGAGGAGCTGGCCGGCGGCACGGACGTCGAGCGGCAGCTGCGCGAAGTCGTCGAGTCCTACCGGGAGTCGCTGAGCCCGGACCGCCAGCATCTCGCCGCCTCCTACGGCTATGTCCACGCCGCCAGGAAGGTGGTCGGCGTGGGCAGCGTCGGCACCCGCGCCTGGATCGTCCTGCTGCTCGGCAGGGACGAGAGCGACCCGCTGTTCCTGCAGGCCAAGGAAGCAGGCCCCTCGGTGCTCGAGCCCTACGCGGGGGCGAGCCGGTACTCCAACCACGGCCGCCGCGTCGTCGAAGGGCAGCGGCTGATGCAGGCCGCGAGCGACATCTTCCTCGGCTGGGTGACCGTCACCGGGGTGGACGGCGTCGAGCGCAGCTTCTACGTGCGGCAGCTGTGGGACGGCAAGGGCTCGGCCGACGTCGAAGGGCTCTCGGCGCCGGAGCTGGTCACCTACGGCGCCCTCTGCGGCAGGGCGCTGGCGCGCGCCCACGCGCGATCGGGCGACCGCGTCGCGATCGCCTCCTACCTCGGCGGCGGCGAAGCCTTCGACGAAGCGATCGGCCGTTTCGCCGTGGCCTACGCCGACCGCAACGAAAGCGACTTCGAGCAGGTGCGCGAGGCCGCCGACAGCGGCCGGATCGTCGTCGGGGAGAGCTACGCGTGACCCTGGCGACGCTTCGGCGGGGGATCTTCGTCCTCCTCCTCGACGCCGGGATCCTGCTGCTGCTCTCCGAGGCGATGGACGGCTTCGTCCTCGACGGGGCGGCCACCGCCCTCGGCGCCGCGGCGATGATCGGCCTTCTCAATGCCTTCGTCTGGCCGCTGCTCGCCCGCCTGACCCTGCCGCTGACGGTGCTGACGCTGGGCCTCGCGGCGCTCGTCCTCAACGGGATCCTCGTCACCTTCGCGCTCGACCTGTTGCCCGGGGCCGAAGTCGCCGGCGTGTGGGAGGGGACCGTGATCACGGTCGTCGTCGCCGCTCTCACTTCGGCCGTCTACTCGCTGCTGGCGATCGACGAGGACGACGCCTGGTACCGCAACGTCGTCCGCCGCCAGGCGCGCCTCCGCGGCCAGGTGGCCGAGAGCGAGGTCCCCGGCGTGCTCTTCCTCGAGATCGACGGCCTCGCCCACGACGTCCTGCTGCGGGCGCTGCAGGACGGCAGCGCCCCGACCCTCGCCTCCTGGGTACGCGGTGGTTCCCACGAGCTGCGGTGTTGGGAAACCGACTGGTCCTCGCAGACCGGCGCCTGCCAGGCGGGGCTCCTGCACGGCTCCAACGAGGACATGCCCGCCTTCCGCTGGTGGGAGAAGGAGCGCGGCGCGGCGATCGTCACCAACCATCCGCGCGACGCCGAAGAGATCGAGCGGCGCCGCTCCGACGGGCGCGGGCTCCTGCACGCCGACGGCGCCAGCCGCGCCAACATCCTCTCCGGCGACGCGCCGCACTCGATGCTGACGATGAGCACGGCGCTGCACCGGCGGCGACCGATCGGCCGGGACTATGCCGCCTACTTCGCCCGTCCCTACGCGGTGGCGCGGACCTTCGCCCTCTCCCTCGCCGACATCGCACGCGAGCGGCGCGCGGCGCGCAGCCAGGTCCGCGACGACGTGCGCCCGCGGATGCATCGCGGCCGCAGCTACGTCTTCGCCCGCGCCTGGGGGACGGTCGTCCAGCGGGACCTCCAGGTCGCCACCGTGATCGGCGACGTCCTCGCCGGGCGGCCGGTGATCTACACGACCTTCCTCGCCTACGACGAGGTCGCCCACCACTCCGGCATCGAGCGGCACGACGCGCTCGCCGTGCTCCGCGACCTCGACCGTCAGATCGCCCGGATCGCCCGCGCCTGCGAGGACGCCCCCCGCCCGTACCGGCTCGTCGTCCTCTCCGACCACGGCCAGTCCCAGGGGGAAACCTTCCGCGACCGCTACGACCAGACGCTGGAGGAGCTGGTCCAGGGGGTCTGCGAGGCCGACAGTGTCGTCGCCTCCGAAGCCGGCGACGACGACGCCCTCTCCTACCTCAGCGCCGGGCTGACCGAGGTGGCGCGCGACGACACGGTGGCCGCCCGCACCATCCGCGCCGCGACCCGCGACCGCCTCGCCGACGGCGCCGTCGCCCTCGATGCCGACGCCCGCCGCGAGGTGGAGGAGACCCACGACGGCGATGTGCTGCCCGAGCTATCGGTGATGGCCTCGGGCTGCCTCGGCCTGATCACCTTCCCGCGCGAGCCCGGCCGCGTCTCCCTGGAGCGGATCGAGGCGCTCTACCCGCGGCTGATCCCGGCCCTGCGCGACCATCCCGGCATCGGCTTCGTGCTCGTCCGCTCCGAGCGCGACGGGGCGCTGGCGCTCGGCACCGGCGGCACCCGCTTCCTCGCCGACGATCGGGTCGAGGGGGAGGACCCGCTGGCGCCTTTCGGCGAGCACGCCGCCGACCACCTGCGGCGCACCGACGGCTTCCCCCACTGCGCCGACCTGATGATCAACAGCACCTACTGGGAGGACTTCGGCGAGGTCGCCGCCTTCGAGGAGCTGGTCGGCTCGCACGGCGGCATGGGGGGGACCCAGAGCTTCCCATTCGTCCTCCACCCGAGCGAGCTCGAGTGGCCGGTCGGGGAGGTCGTCGGCGCCGAACGCGTCCACCGCGTCTTCCGCGGCTGGCTCGCCGGGCTCGGGCAGACGGCCTACGCGAGCGAGGCCGACTCGCCCGGCGAGAGCACCCGCGTCGCCACCTGAGGCGCGAGCCGCCGCACGCAGGCGGCGAACTCCTGGGCCGGCAGCGACAGCCGGCCGGGGCGCAGGCGGGCGAGGCCGAGGGGATAGAGGGTGCCCCAGTGGATCGGGACGGCGAGACGGGGGGAGAGCATCGCCGCAGCCCGCGCCGCTCCCTCGGGGTCGAGGTGGCCGGCGCCGAGCGTCGGCCCCCAGCCCCAGACGGGCAGCAGCGCCAGGTCGAGGGCAGGAGCGAGGTCCTTCATCCCGTCGAAGAGGTCGGTGTCGCCGGCGAAGTAGACGGTGCGGCTGCCGCCGATCAGGAAGCCGAGCGGCTCGACGTCCGCGGCGCCCAGCCGTCGACCGCCGTCGTGGCGGGCCTCGACCGCGGTCACGGTCAGGTCGCCGACCGCGCTCGACTGCCCGGGTGCCAGCTCGGTCGCGTTGCCGAAGCCGTGGCGCTCGAAGAAACCGCTCGATCCCGGCGGGACGAGCAGCGGCACCTCGCGCCCGAGACGCCGCAGCGAGCCGAGGTCCGCGTGATCGTGGTGGAGATGGGAGATCAGCACCGCGTCGATGCCGGCGGTGGCGTGCGGCGGAGGCAGGGGGCCGTGACGGACCAGGGGGCCGATTCGCGGCCTCAGCACCGGGTCGGTGAGCAGGCGGGTGCCGTCGAGGTCGAGGAGGACGGTGGCGTGTCCGACGTAGGTGAAATCGTCCGGCCTGCTCATGGCCCGTCGAGTATGGCTCCGTCGAGAGAAAGGCACCGCCGAGGACGAAGTCATCACGATCGCGCCCGGCCAGCTGAGCGGACTCTTCTCCGCCCCGCAGTGGCTGCGCGACCTCGGCTTCTCGGCCTGGCTCCTGGTCGGCGTGGGGGCGGCGCTGGTCGCGGCGATCTGGCTGCTGTCGCTGACCGAGACGATCGTGATGCCGGTGATCACCGCCGGGATCATCGCCGCCGTCGCCGGGCCGATGGTCGATCGGTTGCGCCGTGCCGGCATCCCTCGGGGAATCGGTGCCGGCCTGGTCCTGGTGGCGATCGTGCTCATCGCCCTTGCGGTGGGGTACATCGTCCTCGCCGGCATCGCCAGCCAGGCCGAAAGTCTCTCCACCCGGCTGCAGGAAGGCGCCGCCGAGATCGAGTCGTGGGCCCACAGCCTCGGCGTCGAGGCGCCCACCGCGGCCGATGCCAACTCGGAAGCGAGCGCCTCGATAAGCGCTGGTTTCCAGGCGCTCACCGACGGGGTGTTGGGCAGCGTCGACAAGCTCGCCTCGCTCGCCGTCTTCCTCTCCTTCACCGCGCTCAGCCTCTTCTTCCTGCTCAAGGACGGCCCGCAGATCGGCGCCTTCGTCGAGCGCCACCTGGGGGTCCCGGTCCCGGTCGCGCACTCGATCCTCGGACGCGTGGCGGGCAGCATGCGGGGCTACTTCCTCGGGGTGACGATCGTTGCCGCCTGGAGCGCCCTGCTGGTCGGAATCGGATCGCTGATCCTGGGCGTTCCGCTCGCCGGGACGATCGCCGTGGTCACCTTCCTCGGCGGCTACGTCCCCTACATCGGCGCCTGGACCGCCGGCGGCTTCGCGGTGCTGATCGCGCTCGGCGGCTCGGGCCCGGAGGCGGCGGGGGCGATGGCGGTCATCGTCCTGCTCGCCAACGGCGTCTTCCAGCAGCTGGTCCAGCCGATCGCCTACGGCGCGGCGCTGAAGCTGCACCCGCTGGCGGTGCTGATCGCGACGATCGCCGGCGGTTGCCTGTTCGGCACCGTCGGCCTGGTCCTGGCGGCGCCGCTCCTCTCGGCCGCGGTGAAGATCTCTGCGGACCTCACCGCGGCCGTCGGGGCCGAGGAGGGGGCCGAAGCCCCCTCCTAGAGCGCGGTTATTCCTCCCAGCGGGCGGTCAGCTGGTAGATGATCGTGACGTCGAGGATGATCATCAGGAACGCCCACAGCGGCGCCGCGGGGAACCAGACGACCTGCGAGATCGCGTTGATCATCACGAAGAAGATCGCCGCCCAGCGGGCCCACCCGGCGCCGGCGAAGAGGCCGAGTCCGGTGCAGGCGATGATCGAGCCGAGGACCAGGTGGATCCAGCCCCAGGTCGAGACGTCGGCGATGATCACTCCCTGGCCGCCGACGAAGACGATTTCGTCGTTGAGGATCCCCGCCAGCCCCCAGAGGGCGTCGAGCGATCCGACGATGAACAGGAGGACGCCGGCGAAGACGGTCCAACCCGTCGGCTGGCGTTCCTCGACTCTGTGCCGCTCAGCGGCCCTGCTGCTCTCCATGTGACTCTCCCTCGGGTTAGGTCCTTTGGTTTCGCAGACAGCGCCTTTACCGACAGCAGCACGCTGGGTGCAGGAAGACCATAGAGCTCGCCCGATACCGAAGCAACAACCTTTCAGTCCCCCGGCGGGGAGTTTGCTGCGTCACCCTGGGGTACGTCTTCCATATCCACAGCCCAACGATGAAGCGCATCGCGATCTGCCTGGTCGCCCTGGTGGCGGGCGTTGTCCTGTTCGCAGCGTTCTCCGGTGGCGGCACCGAGGATCGGCGTACCGATCCCGGCCCAGGGGCTGCCGCGCGAGGGGCGATTGCCCTGCCCCCCGACTTTCCCTCGTGGCGATTCGAATCGCTTCGCCCGGCCCCTCCCGGCCTCTTCGTGGTCACCTTCTCCGACCCGGCCGACGGTCGCCCGTGGGTGATCGTCTTCGACGACGAAGGGGTGCCGCGCTGGTGGTACAACCCGGACACGCGGGCGCTCTGGGGGCAGGTGCTCGCCGACGGCAGCTTGTCCTGGGCGCGGTCGTTCGGCGACGGCTACGGACTCGACCCGCGGATGGCCCACGAGGTTCGCTCGGAGTCGGGGAAGCTCGTCGGCCTGGTCAGGACGGAGGGGTCGATCGTCGACGGCCACGAGTACCGCGAACTTCCCAACGGCAACGTCCTGCTCGACACCTACGTGCCCGAAACCGCCGACCTGCGCCGTTTCGGCGGCCCGAAGCGGGCGGCGATCGCCTCTGCCGAAGTCCAGGAAGTGGACCCCGACGGGAATGTCCTCTGGCACTGGAACTCGCGCGGCCACATCGCCCTGCGCGAGACCGGCCGTTGGTGGCGGAACGTGCTCAGCAATCCCCGTCGGCGCCTGCAGCGTGAGATCTTCGACCCGGTCCACATCAACTCGATCGAGCCCCGCGGCAACGGCGAAGTGGTGATCTCCACCCGGCACACCGATGCCGTCTACGGGATCGACCGGGCGAGCGGCGAGATCGCCTGGAAGCTGGGTGGAACTCCGACGGGCAAATCGCTGCGGGTGAGCGGCGACCCGGCGAACAAGCTGCTCGGCGGGCAGCACGACGCGCGGATCGACCGCCGCGGGCGCCTCACCATCTTCGACAACGGCAAGGACCGGCCGCGCCGGCCGCGGGTCGTCTTCTACAGTCTCGACCTCGAGCAGGGGAGGGCCGTCTACCGCGGCCAGCTCAACGACCCCGAGGTGAAGCGCAGCCACTGCTGCGGCTCGGCGCGCGAACTGAGCGGCGGGGGTTGGCTGGTCAGCTGGGGCGACAACCCGCTGGTAACCGGCTTCGACCGCGAGGGGAAGATCGCGTTCCGGCTCCACCTGCCGGCCTCGACCTTTCGCGCCGTCCCGGCCCCGGCCGGGGCGACCAGCGTGGCGCGGCTGCAGGGGGGTATGGCCGCTATGCGGGCCGGGCGATGAGCGGCTGCGCGCGGAGACCCTCGCCTGACTGTCGCGAGGGAGGGAGGAGCAGGGCGGAGACGCAGACGAGGGCGAAGGCGGTCGCTTGAAGCCCGATCCCCACCGACCCGCTCGCCATCGGGTCGCCGAAGACGACGACGCCGCTGAGGATCTGAGCGGCGCTGGCGACCAGGCCCATCAGGCCGATCGTCTCGATCGCTCCGCCGCGCTGCAGGGCGGCGACCGCCGAGTACTGGGCCAGGGCACCGCAGGCGACGATCAACCCGATCCACGGGGCCAGGACAAATGGAGAGAGCGCGCCCTCTCCCATCAAACCCTTGATCGCCACCCCGGCGAAGGCGAACAGCATCCCGGCGATGACCGCCATGAGGGCGCCATGGTGGGCCGTGATGCGCCGGTAGCCGAAGGCGAGGCCGAGGGCCAGGAGGGCGAGGCCGCCCTCGAAGCCGACGATCGCGGTGACGGCGAACTGGGAGTGGCTGCCGTGGATGCTCGGCAGCGTCAGGGCGAGAAGTCCGAGCCCGACGCCGCCGAGCGCCAGCGCCAGCCACTGGCGCCGCTCGACGGCATGGCCGAAGAGGCGCTGTGAGAGGACCGCGAGGCTGACGGCGCCACCGGCGAGGGCCGCCTGGACAAGGGAGATCGGTGCCATCGAGAGGGCGGCAACGTGGATCAGCCAGGCTGCCGCCGCGACGCCCCAGCCAGCCGCGAACCACGGCGAGGCGGCGAGGCGGCGGGCGCTCTGCAGCGGCGCCTGGATGCTGATGAGCGGGACCTGCTGGCAACCACGGTGCTTCAGCAGGGAGGCGAGGTTGGCCATCACCGCGCCGAACAGGGCGAGTGCGATGCCGATTTCGACCGACCCCACCGCCGGGGTCATGACTTGCCCGCGCTCCTGCGGCCGCGCCGGCGACCCTTGGGGGCGGGTCGGGAGTTGACCTGCTTCGGGCGGCCGCCGTGGGTCACCTCGAACTCCCGGACCAGGCCGAGGTTGCCCGCCATGCGGCGGACGTCGTCGGCTTGGTCGGCGAGGACGAAGCTGACGCCGGTGCCGCTGCGACCAGCTCGGCCGGTGCGGCCGATGCGGTGGACGTAGGCGTCGTGATCCTCGGGGGCGTCGTAGTTGATGACGTGGGTGATGCCCTCGACGTCGATCCCGCGGGCGGCGACGTCGGTGGCGACGAGGGCGTCGACCTCGCCGTCCTCGAACCGGGCCAGGGCGCGTTCCCGCTGCCCTTGGCTCTTGTCTCCGTGCATCGCGACCGCCTCGACCTTGCGACCGCGCAACCGCTTGACCAGCCGGTCGGCGCCACGCTTGGTGCGGACGAAGACGATCGTCGGTCCGCACTCGTCCTCGCCCAGCTGGGCGATCAGGTGGTCGAGCTTCTCGCCCTGGCTCGCGACGGGGAGGAAGTGGTGCTCGATGTCGGTCTTGGCCTGCTTCGGTGCGTGGGTGTGGGTGCGGGCGTCGTGGGTGTAGGCCTTCGCGACCTTGCCGGTCGCCCCCTCGAGCGTCGCGGAGAAGAACAGCGTCTGCCGCTCGTCCCCGGTTCGGGAGACGATCCGGTCGACGGCGGGCTTGAAGCCCATGTCGAGCATCCGGTCCGCCTCGTCGAGGACGAGGACGCGAACGTGGTTCAGGGTGACGACGCCGCGGGAGATCAGGTCCTCGAGGCGGCCGGGGGTGGCGACGACGATGTCGGCCTTGCCGACGGCCTTGATCTGCGGGCCGAATCCGACCCCGCCGTAGACGGCGGCGATCTTCAGCCCCCGGGTGTCGGCGAGGGGGCGGATGTCGTCGACGATCTGACCTGCGAGCTCCCGGGTGGGGGCGAGGACCAGAGCGCCGATGCGGCCGGGCTCGGGAGAGAGTCGCTCGACCATCGGGATGCCGAAGGCGAGCGTCTTGCCCGACCCGGTCGGGGACTGGACGAGGAGGTCGTGCCCGGCGAGCGCGTCACGGATGACAAGCTGCTGCACGGGGAACGGGGTGGTGATCTCACGGCGCGCGAGCGCACGGATCACAGGTTGAGTTATGCCGAGATCGGCAAACGAGACAGTTATGGAAGTGCTCCTTATTTGAACGTCTAGGGAGATCCTGCGGCCCCTAGGCGCCAAGCGGCACGCGGAGGAAACGGAACCTCTCGGGTGGCGTTAGGCCAAACCCGACGCGTCAACGGTAGCAGCCACCCCCGACCTGGGAACCGCCGCCCCCCACCTGGGAGCCCCCGGCCAAAAGCGCCTGCATCTGACCGGGGGGCTCCTGGTGTTGGCCGATGGGGGGCCTAGGGATGGGCCGTCAGGTTTTCCGTGACTGAAACCGGAACTTCGAAATGGCCCAGGTTGGCGACTGTAGGGATTGGCTCCTCGCCGCTCTTGCGGAGCCTCATCATCGCTTCGACTTTGATCTCGAGGATCCGTTCGAGCGCTCCGTCCATCAGGCTGCGGAGGTCGTTCCAGCCCTTTTCGTCGAGGTTCATCGGCGTGTGGCTCAGGTGGCTGTCGGCGCGGGCGTCAAGCGTGCCGGCCTCGAGCGCCTCTCGGCAGATCTCCAGCTGGTGCAGCAGGAGTCCCTCGGAGGTTTCGTACCGATTTTGATCGCCCATCTGCTCGAACTCCCTATGCGTGATGAGGTTCAGGCGGTCGGCGACGTAGTACTTGCGCATCCCGCCCCGAACGGGCTCCCTTCGGCTCACATGGATCCATTTTTCGCGCTCCAATTTGCCGAAGTGGTACTGAACCGTGGCCACCTCCAGCTTTTCCTTTTCGGCGATCTGCTTTGGCGTGACCTCCCCGAGGAGGGCGGCTGCGACGATCCGCACGCGGAGGCGGAACGGCTGTACTTTCCGCCGTTTCTTCCGATCAGGGCCGCTGCGGCGCTTCTCTTCAGACACATCAATCCCCTTCCTGCTTCGTTGAGAACTGCTGCGGTATTTCCCGAATACCGATGCGTCTCGACGGTATATCGCGCTACGCCCAAATGGGAAGGGTTTCCGACCCATTCATAAGGTTGATTAATTTCGATCAATCTAATTAACTTGTTCGCTCGACCCGCAAGTCGGAGGGAGGTGAACAAGATGAAGCTGACCGGCGTGGAGCACGCGATACCAGCCGAGATGATCCGCAAGGCTGTCTAGGTCGCCCGCGGGGGGCGGCCAGATCGGCCACCGCCCCCTTCTTCAACGCCCGTCCGGTCGTATTACCTTTGGCGCCCATGGCGCTCGTAGACCACGCGCGAGCAGAACGTCCTGGTCTCGATCAGCTCCAGTGAGACCGTCTCGGCGACCGGAGGCAGGAACGGCGTGCCGCCACCGACGACGACCGGATAGCGGAACATGCGCAACTCGTCGACGAGGCCGAGCTCGAACGCCGCCGCAGCAAGGCCGGCGCCCCCGATCTCGATGTTCCCGTCGTTCGCGGCGAGCGCCGCGGCGACCTCCTCGGCCACCGACCCCGTAGCGAGTCGAGCGTTGCCCTGGACGCTGTCGAGCGTGCGGCTGAAGACGACCTTCGGAAGCGCGCACCAGACGTCGGTGAACGCGGCGTCGAGGTCGCGCTCACGCAGCGACGGATCGGTCTCCCACGCCAACATCGTCTCGTAGAGCTTGCGGCCGCACAGATGGCAGCCAAGCTCGCGCACCCGCTCGAGGTGGAAGCGAAACAGCTCCTCGTCAGGGACCGTCCATCCAATCCGCCCTCACGATCGGCGATGAAGCCGTCCACCGAGACGCTCATCGAGTAGATCAGCATGGCCTCCGACTATCCTTCTTTCTGCAAGTTGTTCTGCCGGCACCGCCATTTGGCGCGACCGAATCCTCTGTAATTATCAGCCTTGTGGATCAGCCTCACGTGAAATTGAGCGGCGATATCGAGGGTCCATACATTGTCGAGGAGACCCGCAGCGACGGTCGGCTCGTGATCTCGCCCGATACGTCTGCCCAGGCGATCAGGGAGCATCTGGGCTACGAGCCCGCAGCCCTGGCGGAGTTCGAAGCTGAGTACGGGGCTGTCAAGCCCGCTGACGGCGAGGGGTAGGCTTTGCCGGTCAAGCGGGGCTTCGCGGCCGTCGCTTTCTATGAGCTTGCTTGGCAGGAGGATCTGCGGCGGGCGACCGGCAGCGCAAAGCGCATCGGAGAAGAACCCGCTCTCGACTGGAACGCGAGGGCCAGTCGATCGACGCATTGTTCGCCTGTGACGAGGAAGCAAGGGACGGCACGAGGCTTCCCGGCTGCGTAAAGGTCTACCTGCCTCCGCCCGGTGGTCCGCTCGGCCTCGTGTTCGAGATCGCCAAGAGCAAGCATGGTCGTCTCTATCTCGCCCATCTCGCTTTCGGCGTGCGCCACCTGCCAGCCGGCGCTCGCGGCGAAACGGTCTATCGGCTCGCGCATCGTCGCCTGAATCGTTGAGTCGGCGCCTACACAGAAAACGCCCCGCCGGTGGAGGCGGGGCGCTTCTGGGGTTACTACAGGGAGGAGAGATCTGCAAAGTGCCGCTCGTAAAGCGAGATTTCGCATGGGAATGGGAAATGTTGGTCGGTTGTGTCCGGTTGTTTCCGGCTTATCTGGTGGCTGACTGGCGCGCAACTGGCGCGCAGCCGCTCCAAGCAGGGGTCTCCGGGGCGGGGGGAGTAGCCGATGAGTGACTGGCGGACGGTTGGGCCGCGGTCTTTGACGATGCGGCGGCCGAGCCTAGTCGCCTGCCGAGCGGCCTAAAGCTCGGCCGGGGTAATGACGAAGCCGAGACGATCTGCACCTCGGCGGAGTCGACCATCAACCGTCAGCAAACGACAGTCGAGCAGCTTCGCCAGAGCGACGTACTCGGCGTCATAGGTCTTCGCCCAGCCGAATGCATCCAGCAACGCGCCATGCCTCGTCGCTGAGGTTGTCGGGATGCTCGATGCGAATCGGCATCTCTCTTTGTCGCTGCAGGCCCAGCGCGGCCATATCGTCCGGGATCTGCTCGCGCCAGCGCATCTCGTGAAGAGCCGACAGCGACTCGGAGAGGATCAACGGCGGAGCAACTAAATCCTCTTTAGCGAGTCCTTCAAAGCCGTCAGGGGATAGGCAGAGATCGACAGCGGCGCTAGCGTCAACGACAAGCACGTCGCTCAGTGTTCTTCGCGAGAGCGCCGTACCGCTGCTGCAACGTCCGGCATCGGTTCGCCGTTAGCCATGCGCCCCCATCCGTCGGGCAGCGGCACCATGTCCGACTTTGCCTCGGCGTCATCGAGAACGACGATTCGCGCTCGCGTAGCCTTCGCCTCATCGAGGTCGAGAACGTCGCGAATCAGTTTCTCCTTCGCCGTCATCGGTCAAATCGTACCCGGCTGATGCTTCTAAGTCTGCTTTTTCGACGCGTTTGCCAGATCCGTTACCGACACAGGGATCGCGGCGGCGCTGGTCGCCGCCGGGCGCGCCCACCCGCCCACCCGGTGAAGATGGTCAGCCTGCGGCTGCCTGCACCAGGCGCGCCGTGGGTGCCCGGCCTTTGCGCAGGTGCAGCGCGGCAATCCAGCGATCAAAGAGCGGGTCGCCTAAGGCGAAGGGGAAGTCGGCGTGGTTGCGGCGAAACTCCCAGAAGTGCGCGGCCCAGACCATGACTTCAGTCTCGCTGGCGCTCCATGCTCGCCGTGGATTCTCGATCTCACTGATGACGGAGCCATCGAGCGCTCGGCCATCGCTGCGGCGCGGAGCACTCGCCATACCGGGTGGCATCCGGTGAGGAGATAGACGGCGGCTTGCCATTCGCCCATGTCGTCGGGGTAGAGGAGCGACGCCTCGGCGAAGGCGGGATCTTGCGCTCTCAGTCGGTCGATGAAGTCGGCTAGGCCGGTGTCAGGAAGATCGGCGCTGGGCGGGGGGAGCCGGTTGGGGTCGGGGGCCATAGCTCCGAGACGACGGAGCCGGGTCGAGCGGTCCACTCCCAGCGAGGTTGCAGGCCCACGAAGGTGGCGGCTGGTGGGCTGACTCGCCGACGTTGACCGCTGGTATGCGCGGGGGTACCTAGCCGAGGAAGCATCCTCTTCGCGCTTGGCCACCAGGCCAAGCGCGAGCACTTCCTTCCGGCGGGCAAGCACGTCGCCGCTTGAATTGACCGACCCGCGCAGGTGACTGGCCCTAAGAGGGCGAACTGCATCCCGCCGCAAAAGCCCAGCCCAAATCCGTGAATTTGAGGCCGACGACCTCATGCTCCGAAACGCTGCCGCCTATGGTCCCGCTCGTCCTTCGAACCAGTCGAAGAAGCCCTAGCCGATCTAGGTTTCCAAGTTCCGGTAGGTCCACAAGATCATGGGTGTCGTCCCATCCGAAAAGCTTCATGTCGTAGCGCTCGGGATCACTCGTCACGCGCAGGCGCTCCAGTAGAGCCGCTTCCTTAGGTTCCAATTCACTGAGGATTTTCACCGAGCGCAGCAGCTTGTCGCCCACTGCATGTGCCGGGAGGCCCGTTTCCTTGACCTTCTCGGCAGCATCCATCAGGAGCTCTCTTCTGCCCGGCAGCTATGACGATGTGCGGGCGCGTATGGATGCTTATCTGGCCGCAGATGAGCCGCTGCCAACTGGCTGAGTCCTGGCTGACTGGCGCATTTACTGACGCGCACCCCGCGAAATAAGTTCCTTCATTCGCTCTTGGGCGAGTTTTCATACTTCGTATTTGGCTCCGCAAAGCCACTTCAACAGAAAACGCCCCGCCGGGGGAGGCGGGGCGCTTCTGGGGTTACTACAGGGAGGAGAGATATGTATCTCTATATATGTGTGGATCCGTGGGAGGTAGGTGAGCCCGGTTGATGTCGAGTGCGTCGCTGTGGGAAGCAGCAAGGCGTATGTCGACGCGGGGTTCAGCCTTTGAAGTCTTTCGTTGATCTCCTAGATCGGTTTCCTCTTGCGAATCCTTGAACAGCGTACGAACGTATGTGCGACTTGTGTGTGAGTGGGGTCACAGAGATCCTGCAATTGACGGACTCTGCGGGCTATCTACCCGATTTGCCCTAGGCGACCAGATCAAATTTGGTGACCGGTGGGCCGGCGGACCCGGACGAGTGTCGCATCGCATTCTTTGGCTCGAATAAAAAGCCAGATCGCAGACCTCGCTGTAGCTTTCGGCGGGTGAGAAAGTCCCGGATAGATGCGGTTTTGGCCGACCGCGGCATCTTCCCGTCCCGCTCGGCCGCGGCAGGCGCGGTGCGGGCGGGTGAGGTCCGCATCGGACAGGACGGCCCGGTGGCGCTGCGCCCGAGCCAGCTGGTCGAACCGGACGCGAACCTGATCGTCGCCGAGGGCCCGCGCTACGTCTCCCGGGGCGGCGTGAAGCTGGAGAACGCCCTGGAGGCGCTGGGGATCGACGTCGACGGGCGCGATTGCCTCGACGTCGGCGCCTCGACCGGCGGCTTCAGCGACTGCCTGCTGCAGCGGGGCGCGGCACGGGTGGCCGCCGTCGACGTGGCCTACGGGCAGCTCGACGTGCGCCTGCGGCAGGATCCACGCGTGGACGTGATCGAGCGACTGAACGCGCGGGCGATGGAACCGGCGGACCTGCCGTTCGTCCCCTCGCTGGCGACGATCGACGTCTCCTTCATCTCTCTGACCAAGGTGCTGCCGGCGGTGAGCCGCTGCCTGGAGCCGGGCGGCGAGATCCTGGCGATGGTCAAGCCGCAATTCGAGCTCGGCAAGGAGCGGGTGGGGAAGGGGGTCGTACGCGACCCGGCCGACCGTCGCGAGGCGATCGAAGCGGTCGCCGTCGCAGCCCGCGAGCTGGGCCTGCCGGTGCGCGGCTTCGCCTCCTCGGGCCTGCCCGGGCCGAAGGGGAATCGCGAGACCTTCGTCTGGTGCGGGGGAGGTGGCCCCGCGGTCGACGACCTCGCGGGGGCGATCGCCGCCGTCGTCGAGGGGGACGGATGAAGACCGCCGCCCTGATCACCCACTCTCACCCGCCGAGCGCCTCCGAAGCGGTCGCGATCGCCGCCGAGGTCGCCCAGGAGGCCGGCTGGCGGCTGGCGGCGACCGAGCAGGAGCTGGAAAAGCACGGGGCCGCCGGCGAGGGGGTCGACGTCACCGCCGAACACACGGTTCCCGACATCTGCCTCGTCCTCGGCGGCGACGGCTCGATCCTCCACGCGCTGCGCCGCTACGCCCACACCGAAGTGCCGGTCTTCGGCGTCAACTTCGGCACGGTGGGCTTCCTCGCCGCGGTCGAGCGCGACCAGGCGGCCGAGGGGATCCGCCGCGCGCTCGACGGCGAGATCGAGACGGTCCTCCTGCCGGGCCTGGAGGTGAAGGTCGACGGCAAGGAACAGCTGGGGGTGAACGACATCACCCTCGCCCGCCGCCCCCACGACCGCGTCGCCGAGCTCAGCTACCGGATCGCCGGCGAGGAGGTGGGCCACGTCCGCTGCGACGGCTTGGTGGCCGCCACGCCGGCCGGTTCGACCGGATACAACCTCGCCAACCAGGGCCCGATCCTGGCCTGGGGCGTGAAGGGGTACGTCGTCAGCTACATCTCGCCGCACTCGCTCACCGCCCGAGCGCTGGTCGTCGCCCCCGGCGACGTCCTCCATGTCGGCAACGCGCCCGAGCGCGAGCCGGTCGAGGTCGCCGTCGACGGCGGCAAGATCGCCGACCTCGCCGCCGGCGCCTCGCTCGAAATCCGCTTCCTCGACTCGGTCAGCCGCCTCGCCCAGCTCCCCGGCACGAGCTTCTACGGCCGCATCCGGGAGAAGTTCGGCCACCTCGCCGTCTGACCGGCGCATCTCGGCGTCCTCGGTCGCTCGCGTGCAGGGCACGCCACGCTCCCTGCGTCCTTGATCTGCTTGGTCAGCCGGCGAGGTGGGTTCTCTAGGGTCTGCCGCCATGGAGCGCAAGTGGTGGACCCTCCTCCTGGTCTCGGTCGCGACCTTCATGCTGCTGCTCGACGTCACCGTCGTCAACGTCGCCCTGCCGGACATCCAGCGGGAACTGGACGCCAGCCTCTCGAGCCTGCAGTGGGTCGTCGACGCCTACTCGCTGATGCTCGCCGCCTTCCTGCTGACCGCCGGCTCGCTCGGCGACCGGCTGGGCCGGCGGCGCGTGTTCACGATCGGGTTCGGCGTCTTCACCCTGGCCTCGTTCCTCTGCGGGATCGCCGAGGACCCGACCCAGCTCAACCTGGCGCGCGGCCTGCAGGGGATCGGCGGAGCCGGCATGTTCGCCACCTCGCTGGCCCTGATCGGCCAGGAGTTCCATGGCAAAGACCGGGCGACGGCCTTCGGGGTCTGGGGGGCGACGGTAGGCGGCGCGGTCGCGGTCGGCCCGCTGATCGGCGGCGTCCTCACCGAGAGCCTCGGCTGGGAGTGGATCTTCTTTGTCAACGTCCCGATCGGGATCGCCGCGATGGTCCTCACCGAGCGCAAGATCGTCAACGTCACGGCGCAGGATCCCGAGCCGATCGACTTCCCCGGCCTCGTCACCTTCTCCTCGGCCCTCTTCCTCCTCATCTTCGGGTTGATCCGCGGCAACCCCGAGGGGTGGGGGAGCCCGCTGATCCTCGCCTGCCTGATCGGCGCCGCTGTCCTGATGGCGCTCTTCGTCGCGATCGAGCGCCGCAGCGACCATCCGATGCTCGACCTGACGCTCTTTCGCAAGCCCGCCTTCAACGGCGTCTCGGCAGTGGCCTTCTGCCTCTCGGCGGGGATGTTCGCCCTCTTCCTCTACCTGACGATCTACATGCAGGGAGTGCTCGACTTCTCGCCGCTGGAGGCCGGCCTGCGCTTCCTGCCGCTGACCGTCCTGGGTTTCGTGGTCGCGCCGATCTCCGGCGCGCTCTCGCACCGGGTCCCGATCAGGATCCTGCTCGGCACCGGGCTGACGATCGTCGGGCTCGGGCTGCTGCTGATGCACGGCGTCGCGGTCGACTCGACCTGGACGACGCTGCTGGTGGGCTTCCTCCTCGCCGGAATCGGGATCGGGACGACCAACCCCGGGATCGGGCAGGCGGCGATCGCGGTGGTGCCGGTGGAGAAATCGGGCATGGGGTCGGGGATCAACACGACCTTCCGCCAGGTCGGGATCGCCACCGGCGTCGCCGGCCTCGGAGCGGTGTTCCAGGGGCGGGTGGACTCGAAGCTGGGCGAGCTGCTGCCGAACGCCCCCGACGGCCTCGGCGAAGCGGTCGCCTCCGGCGGCTCCAGGGCGGTCGCTGAACTGCCGCTGTCGCCGGCGGTGCACGAGAAAGCCGTCCACGCCGCGGACGTCGCCTTCGTCAGCGGTTTCAACGACATCATCCTGATCGCCGCGATCATCTCCTTCGCCGGCGCCGTGATGGGCTTCTGGCTCGTCCGCTCCCGGGACTTCGTCCAGCCGACGGACGGGCCGAGCGAACTGGCTGAGTAACCGGACGGCATGTAGACAAAAGATGTCGTATGCTTTTGTCTATGGCTGTGATGGAGAGAGACGCATGGACCGACGAGCGATTGGATGATTTGGCGGCGGGGATCGATAGGCGCTTCGATCAGGTCGATCAACGGTTCGACCGGGTCGAAACCGACATCCGCGAACTGCGCTCGGAGATGAAAAAAGGATTCGAGGGCATCGACAAAAAGTTCGAGCGCATGGACGCGAAGTTCGATTCGCTCCAGCACAACATGCTCCTCGGGTTCATCGGGCTCTTTGGGAGCATCGTCGGCAGCGTCATCGCCGCCGTCCTGGCGGCGGTTGCCCTGACTTAGCCGCATCTAGCGCCGATTCTCCTCGAGTCGGTCCGCCCTCGTTGCTACACAGATCCCATGCTGCGGGAGCTGCGAATCGAGAACCTCCTCCTGATCGAGAGGGCCGAGCTGCGGCTGGGCGGGGGGCTGAACGCGATCACCGGCGAGACCGGCGCCGGCAAGACCGTCCTGGCCCACTCGCTGGACCTGTTGATGGGCGGCAAGGCCAAAGGGCAGATCGTCCGCCCGGGTGCTCCGGAGGCCTGGGTCGAGGGCGTCTTCGACCTGCCCGAGGGGCTGCTGGAGGAGCCGGAGCTCGCCGAGCTGGCCGAGCGGCTTCCCGAGGGCGCGGAGGAGGTCGTTCTCGGCCGGCGGGTCTCGGCGAGCGGCCGCACCAGCGCCTTCGTCGCCGGGCGTGCTGCGACGGCCGCCGACCTGAAGCTGCTCGGCGGCCGGCTGATCGCCTTCTTCGGTCAGCACGAGCACCGCCGGCTGACGATCTCCTCGGCACAGCTCGAGATCCTCGACGGCTTCGCCGGCGCCGAGCACCTCGAGCTGCGGGCCGCCTACCGCGAGGCGCATCGAGAGGGCGGACGGTTGGCCGCGGAGCTTGCAGAGCTGCGCGAGCGTGAAGGTTCGCGGGAGCGCGACCTCGACCTCTATCGCTACGAGCTCTCCGAGATCGAGGAGGTGGCGCCGGTGCCCGAGGAGCGAGACCGGATCGCCTCCGAACGGGAGCGGTTGCGGCACGCCGAGGGACTGCGCGAAGCGGCGGGCAGCGCCCACGCCGGCCTGGCCGGAGCCGAAGAGGACGGTGGCGGGGCCGTCGCCGCGATCGCCCAGGCCGAAGCGGCACTGCAAGGCGCTGCCGGCTTCGACCAAGGCCTCGACACGATCGCCGAGCGGGTGGCGTCGCTGGCCGTGGAGATGGGCGACGTCGCCTCCGAGCTGCGGGACTACGCCGAGGGTGTCGAGGCGGACCCGGCCTCCCTGCAGGCGATCGAGGAGCGGCTGGAGGCGATCGACCGGCTGGAGCGAAAGCACGGCGGCAGCGTCGAGTCGGTGCTCGCCCACGCCGAGCGCTGCCGCGAGGAGATCGCCCGGCTGGAGGGAGCGGAGGTGCGGAGCGCCGAGGCCGAGGCGGCGCTGGCCGTGGCCGAATCCCGGCGCGCGGAGCTCGGCGAGGAGCTGAGCGCCGGCCGCGAAGCCGCGGCGGGGCCGCTGCAGGAGCGGGTCGCCGAGGAGCTCGAGCGGCTCTCGATGGCCGGGGCCTCGCTCGAGGTGGTGCTGGAGCCGCACCCGGAGGGCTTTGGCGCCTCGGGCCGGGAGACGGTCGAGCTGCGGGTCGCTCCCAACCCCGGCATCGAGGCGGCGCCGCTGCGCGACGCGGCTTCCGGCGGCGAGCTCTCGCGGGTGATGCTGGCCCTCAGCGGGCTCGGGCGGGCGGCGAGCGCCGGGACGATGGTCTTCGACGAGATCGACGCCGGCGTCGGCGGTAAGACGGCGCGCGTCGTCGGCGAGCGCTTGCAGGCGCTGGGCCGGGAACGGCAGGTGCTCTGCATCACCCACCTGCCGCAGGTCGCCTCTCTCGCCGACGTTCACTTCCGCCTCGAAAAGGACGTCGCCGGCGAGCAGGCATCGGCTAGCGTCGAGCGCCTCAACGGGGAGGACGTGGTGGAGGAGATCCGGAGGATGCTGGGCGGTGAGAGCAGCGATGAGGCCGCGACCAGTCATGCCCGCGAGCTCTTGAAGGCCGCCTGAGCCCCGGTCGCCCTTGCTCTGCCTCCCGCGCTTCGCCTAGTCTGAGTTGATGGCCACCGCCAGTCGTCGTCGCCTTCCTGCCCTGCTCGGGCGCAGGAACGGCGCCCGGCCGGAGGCGCCGATCGAAGGCGTCGCCCGGCTCGGCGAGCGGACCAAGCACCTGGTCAAGCGCCTGCGTCCCGGCGAGATCGCGGTGATCGACCACGTCGACATCGACCGCATCGCCGCCGAGGAGCTGATCGAAGCCGAGGTGGTCGCGGTCCTCAACGCCTCGCCCTCCTCGCAGGGGCGCTACCCGAACGCCGGACCGCTGATGCTGGCCCGCGAGGGGATCCGGCTGATCGACGCGCCCGGAGCCGGTCTCTTCGAGCGGCTCGAGGACGGCGATCGGGTGCGGATCGTCGACGAGGCGATCTTCGTCGGCGAGGAGGAGGTCGCGCGCGGGCGCGTCCTCCGCGTCCCCGAGCTGGAGCGGGAGATGCAGGAGCACCGCGCGCGGATCGACGAGGCGCTGGGGGAATTCGCGGAAAACACCGTCGCCCACGTGCGCGAAGAGACCGACCTGCTGACCGGCAACATCGCCTTCCCGCCGACCCGCGCCAGCTTCCGCGACCGCCACGTCCTGATCGTCGTCCGCGGCGACCGCCACCGCCGCGACCTGAAGGCCCTGCGCGCCTACATCCGCGACGTGCGGCCGCTGATCGTGGCCGTCGACGGCGGCGCCGACGGCGTCCTCGAAGCCGGGCTGAAGCCCGACGTGATCCTCGGCGACATGGACTCGGCCGGCGACGCGGCGCTGCGCTGCGGCGCCGAGCTGATCGTCCACGCCTACCCCGATGGCCGGGCGCCGGGCCGGGAGCGGCTGGCGGAGGCCGGGCTCGACCACCAGATCGTCCCCGCCGCAGGGACCAGCGAGGACGTGGCGATGCTGATGGCCCACGAGAAGGGGGCGGCGCTGATCGTCAGCGTCGGCGCCCACTTCAACCTGGTCGAGTTCCTCGACCGCAAGCGCGGCGGGATGTCCTCGACCTTCCTCACGCGGCTGAAGATCGGCGAGCGCCTGGTCGACGCCAAGGGCGTGAGCCGGCTCTACAACCCGAGCTCGACCCTGGCCCCGCTCGCCTACTTCGCCGTCGCCTTCCTCGTCCTGCTGACGATCCTCGTGATCACCTCGCCGGCCCTCAACGACGTCTTCGAACTGGTCTGGCTGAAGATCCGGATCTGGCTGGGCATCGACTGAGAAGGTCCCCGGGGCACTAGCCTTCGGCCCTCGATGGGGTACTCCGCCCGCTACCACGCCACCTCCCTGATCGCGGTATTCATCGCGCTCGCCGTGGGGATCCTGATCGGCGCCGAGTTCGGCGGCGACGCGCTGACCAACACCCGGCGGGACCTCGAGCGGAGCCTGGTCGGCAACCTGCAGGACGCACGCTCCCAGGCCGACGAGCTGAACGCCGACCTCAACCGCTCCGACGAGTTCGGCGAACGCGTCTATCCCGTCCTCACCCGGGACCGGCTGGAGGGGAGGCGTTACGCGATCCTCGCCCTCGGCGGCCTGCCGAGCCCCGTCACCGAGGAAGTCGAGGAGACGCTGGCGCCGACCGGGGGTCGCCTGGTTGGAGTCGGCGTGGTGCGCGAGCCGGTTGACGTCAACGGCCTGGCCGAAGACCTGGCCCAGACGCGCTTCGCGGAGCTGCGGAGCGACTCGGGTCTACTGACGGAACTGGGGACCGGGCTGGGGCGCCAGCTGGTTCTCGGCGGCTCCCTGCCCGAGGTCGTTCGCGGTCACCTCTTCTCCCGGGCCAGCGGCAACTTCGGCGGGCTCGACGGCGTGATCGTCGTCCGCGACCAGCCGGAAGAGATGGGCACGATCCAGCGCGAAAAGACCAACCAGTTGGAGACGGCCCTGATGAGCGGGGTCACCGCGACCCGCCGGCCGGCGGTCGGAGTCGAGACCTCGAGCGACGACTCGTCCTCGATCTCCTTCTTCCAATCGAACGGCCTGGCGAGCGTCGACGACGTCGACCTGACCGCCGGAAAGCTGGCCACCGTCTTCGCCCTGCTCGGGGCCGACGGCAGCTTCGGGGTCAAGGGCAGCGCCGACCAGCTGTTGCCCGACCTACTGATCGAAGGGGAGTAGGCGTTGTACTGGGTCGGGCTGCCGCTGGCGCTGGCGATCTCGCTGTTCCTCGTCCCGGCGGGGGCGCGGGGGCTGCGGGACGCGGGGCTGGTGCGGGAGAACTACCGCGGGGCGTTGCTCGCCTTCCCGCTCGGTGCGGTGCTGGCGACGGCGGCGCTGGTGGCGCTGGCCCCGCTGGCCTTCCTCGACGACCGCGCCGACCTCGACCTGCTCGAGCCCGACCTGCGGCGCTGGCTCCCGTATCTCCTCGGGATCGCCTTCCTGGGCTTCCTCGACGACGCGCTAGGGCGCGGCGAGGCGGTGGCGACCCCACGCGGCTGGCGCGGGCACTGGGCGGCGCTGCGGACGGGCTCGCTCTCGACCGGTGCGATCAAGGCGATCGGGGCTCTGGCGCTGGCGGCCTACGTCGTCTCCGGGCGGGGGCTCGAAGACTGGCGTTACCTGGCCGACGTGGTGCTGTTGATCCTGACCACGAACCTCTTCAACCTCCTCGACCTGCGGCCGGGGCGGGCGGAGAAGGGGCTGGCCCTGCTCGGCGCCGGCCTCTGCCTCGGCGCCTGGACCCTGGCGCCGCTGGAACTGCTGGGGATCTTCGTCGGCCCGGTGATCGTCGGCGCCTGGCTGACGCTGGGTGAGCGGGCGATGCTGGGGGACACCGGCTCCAACCTGATCGGGGCGATCGCCGGAGTCTGGCTGCTGACCGCCCTCGGTGCCGATGCGCGGCTGATCGCCCTCGCTGCGGTGACTGCGCTGACGATCTACGGGGAGATTCGCTCAATTTCCGCAACCATCGATTCGGTTCCGCCCCTGCGCTGGCTAGACTCGCTCGGCAGAGCATGAGTCCAGGGAACAAAGGCGACACGCGGTTCATCTTCGTCACCGGCGGTGTCGTCTCGGCCCTCGGAAAGGGGATCACCGCCGCGTCGATCGGGCGCCTCCTCGTCTCTCGGGGCTACCGGGTCCAGCTGCAGAAGTTCGACCCCTACATCAACGTCGACCCGGGGACGATGAGCCCGTTCCAGCACGGCGAGGTGTTCGTCACCGAGGACGGGGCGGAGGCCGACCTCGACCTCGGCCACTACGAGCGCTTCACCGACGAGAACACCTCTCGCGCCTCGAACGTCACCGCCGGAGCGGTCTACAACTCGGTGATCCGGCGCGAGCGCCGCGGCGACTACCTCGGCGCCACCGTCCAGGTGATCCCGCACATCACCAACGAGATCAAGCAGAAAATCCTCATCGTCGCCGAGTCGCAGTCGGTCGACTTCGTCATCACCGAGATCGGCGGCACGGTCGGCGACATCGAGTCGCTGCCGTTCCTCGAGTCGATCCGCCAGCTCTACACCGACATCGGGCCGAAGCGGGCGATGTTCATCCACCTGACCCTGGTGCCGTACGTCGGCCACGCCGGGGAACTGAAGACCAAGCCGACCCAGCACTCGGTCAACGAGCTGCGTCGGATCGGGATCCAGCCGCACGCGCTGGTCTGCCGCTCCGAAGGGCGCCTCGACCGCGAGATCCGCAGCAAGATCGCCCTTTTCGCCAGCCTTCCCGTCGATGCGGTGATCTCCGCCCACGACGTCGACAACATCTACAAGGTGCCGCTCGTCTTCCGCGCCGAGGGCGTGGACGATCTCGTCCTCGACCACTTCGGGATGGAAGCGCCGTCGCCGGACATGAGCGAGTGGGAGGCGATGGTTCGCCGCGCCGAATCCGCCACCGCCAAGGTGAAGATCGCGGTCGTCGGCAAGTACGTGCAGCTCGCCGACGCCTACAAGTCGGTGATCGAGGCGCTCGAGCACGGTGGCTTTCACCACGGCGTCGACGTCGATGTGGAGTTGGTCGATTCGGAGAACTTCGATCCGGAGAGGCTCGAGGGCTGCGACGGGATCCTGATCCCGGGCGGCTTCGGCGAGCGCGGGATCGAGGGCAAGGTCGAAGCCGCGCGGATCGCCCGCGAGAGGTCGATCCCCTATCTGGGAATCTGCCTCGGGATGCAGATCGCCGTGGTCGAGTTCGCCCGCCACGTCGCCGGCATGGACGGCGCCAACTCGGCCGAGTTCGACCCCGAGACCCCCTTCCCCGTCGTCGATCTGCTGCCGGAGCAGAAGGAGGTCTCCGACATGGGCGGGACGATGCGGCTCGGCGCCGATCCGGTGAAACTGCACGAGGGCACGAAAGCCCGGGAAATCTTCGGCGAGGCCGTCATCTACAAGCGCCACCGCCACCGCTACGAGGTCAACAACCAGCTGCGCCGCCGGCTCGAAGACGAGGGCCTGGTCTGCGGCGGCACCTCGCCGGACGAGCGCCTGGTCGAGATGGTCGAGCTCCACGACCACCCCTTCTTCGTCGCCTCCCAGTACCACCCGGAGTTCAACTCCCGGCCCAACCGCCCCGAGCCGCTCTTCCGCGAGTTCGTCGGCGCCGCCGCCCGCCAGGCGGGCGAACGTCCGGCCGACGGCGGGGAGATCGAGGCTGCCGCGGAGCCCGAGGGCGTCGAGGACGACGCCAGCCTCCGCCGCTCTGCCTAGGAGGGCCCCGAGCCCGTTCCCGGTTAGCCTTCGGCCCGTGGAGGGTTCCCGACTGCACGAGCGGTTCGTTCGTTACTGCGAGGTTCGCAGCCCGACTGGGGAGGAGCGCGAGATCGCCGACACTCTCGCGGCCGAGCTGCGAGCGATGGGCCTGGAGGTGGAGGAGGACGACGCGGCGGGGCCGGCGGAAGCCGGCGCCGGCAACCTAATCGCGCGCTCGGCCGGCGGCGGCGAGGGCTGGCTGATGTTCTGCGCCCACGTCGATACGGTTCCGCACCGGGGCCAGGTCGAGGTGGTGGACGACGACGGCGTCTTCCGCAGTCGCGGCGAGACGATCCTCGGCGCCGACAACAAGGCGGCGGTCGCCGTCTTCATGGAGCTGGTCGCGCGGCACGTCGAACGGTCGGGCCCGGTCGGGGTCGAGCTGGTACTGACGGTGGCCGAGGAGCAGGGCCTGCGCGGCGCGAAGGCTTTCGACGCCTCACGGCTGTGCTCGCGCGCGGGCTTCGTTCTCGACCACGCCGGGCCCGTGGGCGAGGTGATCGTCTCGACGCCGACGCAGCAGAAGATCCTCGCCGACTTCATCGGTGTCGAGGCCCACGCTGGGATCCGGCCCGAGGACGGCAGCAGCGCGATCGCCGCCGCGGCGGCGGCGATCAGCCGGATGGAGGTCGGCCGGCTCGACGAGGGGACGACGGCGAACGTCGGCAGGATCCAGGGTGGCACCTCGGGCAACGTCGTCCCGGGCCACTGCTCGATCCACGCCGAGGCGCGCAGCCTCGACTCCGAGCGGGCTGCCGAGGTCGCCGGGAAGATCGCCGACGCCTGCGCCTGGGGGGCGAGCGAGCACGGCTGCGACGTCGACGTGCGGATCGAAGAGCTGTTCCGCGGCTACGAGGTGCCGAAGGACTCGGCGGCGCTGGCGCTGGCCGAGGAGGGATTGCGCGGCGCCGGCCTGGAGCCGCAGCGGGTGGCGATCGGCGGCGGCAGCGACGCCAACGTCTTCCGCCGCGACGGGTTCGACTGCGTCCTGCTCTCCAACGGCACCGACGCCGTCCACACCTCCGACGAGATGGTCCCGGCGCACAGCCTCGACAAGATGCTCGAGGTCTGCGAGCGGATCCTGAGCGCGGCTTCGCCGGCCGCGGAGTAGAAGTGGCGCGCCTGAAGTTGCGCCGGGGCGTGGTCGTCTCGGCCGACCCGCTCGAGGTCGAAGTCGACGGCGAGCGGCGGCGCGCCTGGGCCGACGAGGCGATGCTGGGGGAGATGCGGGAAGGCGACGAGGTCGTCGTCAACGTCGCCGCCCTCGACCTGGAGCTCGGCTCCGGCGGCTTCGACGTCGTCCACGTCAACCTCACCCGCGGCCTGGGGGGCGGGGCGGAGGGCGACGCCCACGTGATGAAGCTCAACTACACCCCGCTCCAGCACCCGGTCGAGCCGGTGGAGCGCCCAGTTCCACGGTTCCTTTCGGACGCTGAGCGACCGAAAGGAACCACGCGATCGCCGTCCGTGGCGATTTTGCCGCTACACGGCCACCTGGCGCCGGCGGCTTGGGCGGCGGCACAGACGGCGCCGGGACTGCGGGTCGGCTACGTGCAGACGGGCGGCGGCGCGCTGCCCGGATCGCTCTCTCGTGACGTGAAGGAGCTGCGCGAGCGTGGTCTCCTTGCCGGTCACGTAACCGCAGCGCCTTCTTACGGCGGCGAACACGAGGCGCTGAGCACCGTCGGCGCCCTCGACGCCGCCGCCGCGCTCGGCTGGGACGCGGCGCTCGTCGGCCCGGGGCCGGGGATCATCGGCTCCGATACCGCTTACGGCCACGGGGGGATGGCAGCGCTCGACAGCGCGCACGCCGCTCTGAGCCTGGGCCTCCCGAGTCTGATCTCCCCGCGTCTGTCCGGCTCCGACCCTCGCGAGCGCCACCGCGGCCTCAGTCACCACACCCGCACCGTCCTGGAGCTCCTCCTGCGCCCGGTCGACCTTCCCGTCCCCGAGGGGGCGCGGGATCTCTTCTCCGACCTGGGTGGATCCCAGCACCGTTTGCACCCGGTCCCGGTCGACCTGGGCCATTACGAGGCCGCGGGTCTGCCGAGCAAGACGATGGGCCGGGTCCTGAAGGACGACCCTCTGTTCTTCGAAGCCCCGCTCGCCGCGGGGACCGTCCTCGCACGGTCCCTTGCGGCCCAAGGGTTGTAACGCCCCAGGCAGAAACAGCGGCAATGGCTGTCGCGATCAAGCCCCGAGCGCCCAGCGCTCCGGCAAAGCCGGGCGCCGACGCCCGTTTCGAGAGCCTGGTCCTCGACTTCCTCTCCTATCTGGAGCTGGAGCGGGGCCTCTCCCGCAACACCTTGAACGCCTACCGCACCGACCTCCTCCAGTACGGGGAATACCTCTCGGCTCACGACCGCGACGCGCTGCGGGCGAGCGCCGCCGACATCGCCGATTTCCTCGCCGTGCTGGCGACGGGGGAGGGCCGGCCGGCCTGCTCGGCGGCGACGATCCACCGCAAGGCCGCCTGCCTGCGCTCCTTCTACAAGCACCTGCGCCGCGACGAGCTGATCGCCGACGACCCGACTGCGGCGCTCAGTGCTCCCCGGCGCTCGAAGAAGCTGCCCCACGTCCTCAACTACTCCGAGATCCAGAAGCTGTTGGCCTCGCCGAAGGGGAGCGAGCCGACGGCGCTGCGCGACCGGGCGCTGCTGGAGGTGATGTACGCCTGCGGGCTGCGGGCATCGGAGACGATCGGGCTCGAGTTGGGCGACGTCGACCTCCGCGAAGGGGTCCTCCGCGCCCGCGGCAAGGGCTCGAAGGAGCGGCTGGTGCCGCTCGGCCGCCAGGCGATCGCCGCGATCGCCGGGTACCTGCGCGGCGGCCGGCCGAAACTGATCGGTGATCGGCACGAGCCGAAGCTGTTCGTCAACTTCCGCGGTGGGCCGCTGACCCGCCAGGGCCTCTACAAGATCGTCCAGCGCCACGCCCGCGACGCCGGCCTCGCGGGCAAGATGAGCCCCCACACGCTGCGCCACAGCTTCGCCACCCACCTGCTCGCCGGAGGCTGCGACCTTCGGGCCGTCCAGGAGATGCTCGGCCACGCCGACATCTCGACCACGCAGATGTACACCCACCTCTCGGGCGACCGCCTCAAGGAGGTCTACTTCAGCGCCCACCCGCGCGCCAGCGACTGAGTCGGCGTTCGTCCTCGGGACGGATATGCCGGCCCAAGGACGAACGCCGGCATGAAGTAGAACTTCGGCATGCCCGAGCTGCCGGAGGTGGAGACCGTCGTGCGGCAGCTGGAGCCGGAGGTCGAAGGGCATCGGATCGAGCGGCTGGAAGTGCTGGACGCGCGCTGGTCGCGCCCGGTGCCGCCCGAGAGGCTGGGCGACTCCGTGAGCGGCGCGACGATCGAGCGGCTCGGCCGCCGCGGCAAGTACATCCTCATGGGGCTCGACGGCGATCGCACCCTGGTGATGCACCTGCGGATGACCGGCAACCTGATCCTCCGCGAGGGGGACGAGGTGATCGACCCATCGGAGGGGCGCCGCCTCTACGAGAGCGAGCGCTCGACCGAGGAACGCCACCTCCGGGCCCGCTTCGTCCTCGACGACAGCCGCGAGCTCTGGTTCACCGACCCGCGGCGCTTCGGCGAGGCCTTCCTGCTCGACGACGACCGGCTGGGAGAGCGCTTCGCCAATCTCGGCGTCGAGCCGTTCTCACCGGAGTTCACGCCGGCGGCGCTGGGGGAGATGGCGGCGGGCCGGACGGCGCCGCTCAAGTCCTTCCTGCTCGACCAGTCGAAGGTCGCCGGGGTCGGCAACATCTACGCCGACGAGGCGCTCTTCCGCGCCGAGCTGCACCCGCTCTCACCCGCCGGCTCGATGAAGCCCGAGCACCTGGAGGCGCTGCGCGACGCGGTCGTCGCGGCTCTGGAGGCCGGGATCGATTCCGGCGGCTCTTCGATCGACGACTACCGGGACGCCCGCGGCGAGAAGGGCTCGATGCAGGACGAGTTCCTCGTCCACACCCGCGAGGGGGAGGACTGCCCGCGCTGCGGCGGGACGATCGTCCGCGTCGTCGTCGGCGGCCGCTCGACCTATTTCTGCCCCGCCTGTCAGGTGCGGTTGCGCCGCCGTCCGAAAAGGCGGCGAGTGCGGCCAGGGGGTCGTAAGGCCGCCCCCTGACCTGGGTTCCGTCCGATCCGTCGTTCATCTTTGGTTTCGTGGCCGGGACCACGGTCAAGACGGAGGCGGTCGTGTTGCGCAGCATTCGCTACGGCGAGGCCGATCGCATCCTCCACCTCTACTCCGAGAGCCGCGGCCGGATCGGGGCAATTGCCAAGGGGGCGCGCAAGCCACGATCCCGGTTCGGCGGCCGCCTCGAGCCGTTCTTCCGGCTCGACTTGGTCCTGCACGAAGGCCGTGGCGAGCTGATGACGGTGACCAGCGCCGCCACCGTCGACGGCTATCCGCGGCTGCGATCCTCCGGCCCTGCCCTCACCGCCGGCGCCCGCGCCTGCGACGCCGTCCTGCGGCTGCTCGACTCCGCCGAGCCGAACCCGCCCGCCTACAACCTCCTCTGCCGCTACCTCGCCCTGCTCGACGACCCCGCGGAGCCCCGCGCGGCCGCGCTGGAGACCGCCCTCTCCTTCCGGATCAAGCTGGCGCTCGTGGCCGGCTTCTCGCCCGAGCTCGCCTCCTGCGCCCACTGCGGCGAGGCCGAGCACCTGGTTGGCTTCTCCGGTGCCGCCGGCGGCGTCGTCTGCGCCGGTTGCGAAGCGGGCGCCTTCCCGCTGGGCGGGGAGGCCCACCGGTTCATGGTCGAGGCCCTGGCGAAGCCGCTCAGCGAAGCCCCGGAGGCCGAGCTGCAGGCGCTGCGCCAGACCGAGCGGGCGATCGGGGAGACGCTGGAGCACCACGCGCACGTGCAGCTTCGCGCCGCTGCGTAGGCGACGGGGAGGGGTTCGGCGGACAACAGCGGGGAGGGTCCGGCGAACCCCTCCCCGTCGCCCACCAGAGCCGCCGTATGATCGGGCGGTGCCCGCCACCGTCGCTTTTGAAGAGCGGATTGCCGCGTTCGAGGGAGAGTTCCTGGTATCTCAGGCGACTCGGTCCTATCCTGCTCGGCGCCGGCGCGAGGAGGAGAGCAGCCCGCTGCGGACGCCGTTCCAGCGCGATCGCGACCGGATCGTGCACTCGAAGTCGTTCCGGCGGCTGAAGCACAAGACCCAGGTCTTCGTCGCGCCCGAGGGCGACCACTACCGCACCCGCCTCACCCACACGCTCGAGGCCTGCGGGATCGCCCGCACCGTCGCCCGTGCGCTGCGCCTCAACGAGGACCTGACCGAGGCGATCGGGCTCGGGCACGACCTCGGTCACCCGCCCTTCGGGCACGCCGGGGAGGAGGCGCTCGACGCGGCGATGGAGGAGCGCTGCGGGGGCGGCTTCCGCCACAACGAGCACTCGCTGCGCGTCGTCGACGTGCTCGAGCGGGAGGGGGAAGGGCTGAACCTGACGGAGCCGGTCCGGGACGGCATCCTCAACCACACCGGCTCCCGCCGGCCGGCCACGCTGGAGGGGCAGATCGTCAAGCTCGTCGACCGCGTCGCCTACATCAACCACGACATCGACGACGCGCTGCGAGCCGGCATCCTGCGCCCGGAGGACCTGCCGGCGAGGGAGATCGAGCTGCTCGGCCCGACCGGCTCGGAGCGGATCGACACCCTGGTCCGCGACATCGTCGAGCACTCGGCCGGCGCCGAGGAGATCTCCCAGGGGCGGGAGGTCGGCGGGGCGATGCTGCGGCTGCGCAAGTTCATGTTCGACCGCGTCTATCTCGGGCCGGAGGCCCGCAGCGAGCAGGACCGGGTCCAGCGCACGATGCGGGGCCTCTTCGACCACTACCTGGAGCACCCGGAGCAGGTCCCGAGTCGCGACCCCGGGGCCAGCGACTGCCAGCGGGTGACCGACTACATCGCCGGGATGACCGACCGCTTCTGCATCGCCAAGTTCACCGAGCTGACGGTGCCCGAAGAGTCTCGCTTCTGATGGCGCTGATCTCCCCCGAGAGCGTCGAGCGGGTCAAGCAGGCGGCCGACATCGTCGAGGTCGTATCCGCCCACACCGACCTGCGCCGCCAGGGCGCCCGCTACGTCGGGCTCTGCCCTTTCCACGACGAGCGGACTCCGTCGTTCTCGGTCGAGGCGACCGAAAAGCTCTACCACTGTTTCGGCTGCGGGGTCGGCGGCGACGTGATCAAGTTCGTCGAGGAAAAGGACGGCCTCGGGTTCGCCGAGGCGGTCGAGATGCTCGCCGACCGCTACGGGGTCGAGATCGAGCGCGAGCAGGAGGACCCGCGGGCGGAGGCCAAGCGCCAGCGCCGCCGCCGGCTGGAGGAGCTGTTGGACCGCGCCGCCGCCTTCTATTCCAGCTACCTCTGGGAGTCGGAGGAGGCCGGCAAGGCGCGCGACTACCTCGCCCGGCGCGGGCTGCGCGAAGAGGTGCTGCGGAACTTCGGCGTCGGCTACGCGCCGAGCGCCTGGGACAAGCTCCTCGTCCGCGGCCAGCAGGCAGGCTTCACCGTCCCGGAGCTGCGCGGGGTCGGGCTCGTGCAGCAGGGTCGCAGCGGCGGCGAGTACGACCGCTTCCGCGAGCGCATCATGTTCCCGATCCGCGACCGCCGCGGCCGCGTGGTCGGTTTCGGCGGCCGGGCGATGCGGCCGGACCAGGGGGCCAAGTACGTGAACACGGCCGAGACCGAGTTCTTCCACAAGAGCCAGATCCTCTACGGGGTCGACCGCGCGAAAGCGGCGATCGCCAAAGCCGGCCGCGCCGTCGTCGTCGAGGGCTACACCGACGTCCTCGCCCTGCACCAGGCGGGGATCGAGGAGGCGGTGGCGGTGATGGGGACGGCGATCACCGGCGAGCAGGTGAAGGAACTCTCGGGGATGGTCGACGAGGTCGTCCTCGCACTCGACGCCGACTCCGCCGGCCAGGAGGCGATGCTGCGGGCGCAGAGCGTCGCCGCCGGTCGTCGGATGCGGTTGCGGGTGGCGGCGATGCCGGCCGGCGAGGACCCGGCGGAGATGATGGCCGTCGCCGAGGGGGCCGAGCGGTTCCGGGGTCTCCTGGACCAGGCCGAGGAGTTGACTGCCTTCCAGGTGGGATTGGTGCTCGGCCGCACCGACGTCGCCTCGCCCGTCGCCCGGGACCAGGCTCTGGCCGAGGTCGCCCCGGTGCTGGCGGGGATGGGGGAGAGCGCCGGGCGGGAAGACCTCGTTCGCCGCGTCGCCGAGCGCCTCGACCTCGACCCGGCGATGGTGATGGGGAGGGTCGTCGCCGCGACGCCGGCCAGCGGAGGCAGCGAACCGACGCCTCGAGAGGAAGCGCCCCCCGGCTCGAGGCCGAGCCAACCGCGGCGGCAGGGAGAGCTGACCTCCCGCGAACGGCGCGAGAGGGCGCTTTTGGCGATGTGCGTCGCGATCCCCGCCGAGGGCAAGGAGTACCTGTCGAAGCTCGGCGAGGCGCATCTCTCGGCCACCGGCCAGCGGGCCGCCGCCTGGCTGCGCGAGCACCCCGGTGACCCGGCCTCCAACCTCCCCCACGACGACGGCGAGCTCGCCGGGGTGATCGCCGAACTGGTGATCATGTCGCGGGAAGAGCCCGCTTCCCACGAGGCGATGGAGCTGAACTTCCTGCTCCTCGAGCAGCGGCGCCTGGAGGACGAGATCGCCGCCGCCGGCGAGCGCGGCGACTACGAGCGCCGCGCCGCGCTGAGCCGCGAGCGGGCGGCCCTGGTCCAGAGGATCGCCCACGCCGAGCGACCGGCCGGCAGCGTTTAGGCGACCCTCGCACCGCATCTTTCTGTCTGCGGCGTCTGCAAGGATGCCGGTCATGGAGAAGGGGCTCCTAGAAGAGTGCCTGGCGGAGGGAATGTCGCTCGAAGCGATCGGCAAGCGCGTCGGTAAACACGAATCGACGGTCAGCTACTGGCTGAAGAAGCACGGGCTGTCGGCACCGGGGGTGGAGAAGCATGCCGCGAAGGGCGCGGTGTCTCAGGAGGAATTGGAGCGACTGCTCGCTGCGGGGCTTTCATTGCGCGAGATTGCTCAACGGCTCGATCGGAGCCTCGCCACGATTCGTCACTGGATGGGGAAATACGAACTGAAACCCTCGCCTCGGCGAAAGCGCGGAACGGAGGATGGTCCGCGAGAGATGGTCTCCCAGTGCAAGCACCATGGCGAGACCGGCTTTGTTCGCGAGGGGCGTGGTTACTACCGCTGTAAGCGTTGCCGAATGGACCGAGTTTCCCAGCGAAGGCAAGTGATCAAGCGCAAGCTAGTAGACGAGGCTGGAGGTAAATGTCTGATCTGCGGTTATGACCGTTGTCAACAGGCGTTGGAGTTTCATCACCTGGATCCCAGCTTGAAGGAGTTCGACCTTGGTCGTACGGGCGTGACCCGTTCTCTGGCGAGATCCAGGGCTGAGGCCGGGAAGTGCGTTTTGCTCTGCGCCAACTGCCATCGGGAGGTCGAGGCAGGAATTGCCACAGTGCCGCTAAATTTTGTTCCTGACGCTGATCCGGGGTAGCACAATTGGATTAGCACGATCCGGGGTAGCTCAATGGAAGAGCTCTCGACTGTTAATCGAGCGGTTGTGGGTTCGAGTCCCACCCCCGGAGCTTTCTCAGGCGGCGACGACCTTCCGCAGCGCTAGCTCCTCGACCAGTTCCGCGCCTCTTGCCGCCCCGTCGTTCTCACGCCCCCAGCGGGCGATCTCCTCGGCCTTGATCGTGAAGCTAGGCTCGTGCAGCAGCCGCCGCAGCGCCCAACGCAGAGGCGCTGGGCGGCAGAGGCGCCAGGGGAGCGAGAGGCCGGCGCCGGCCCAGTCGACGCGCATCGCGGTCTCGCTCATGTCGCCGATGATCGGGCAGACGAGGACTGGGGTGCCGGCGCCGAGGGCGCGGGCGACGGTCCCGTGTCCGCCGTGGGAGACGATCGCCGCGGCCGCCGGCATCAGCTGGCTGTAGCTGAGCCATTCGACCAGCTTCGCGTTGGCGGGCGCCTCGATCGGCCGCTGCGGGGCGACCCGGTTGGTCGTCGCCACGACGCGGACCGGCTCGTCCGCCAGCGCCGCCAGGGCGGTGCGGACGAGGTGGTTGTCGGAGTCGTGGGCGGTGCTGGGGGCGACGAGGACCAGCGGGTCCTCGCCCGGCGGCAGCTCGATCTCCGGGTGGGGCACCTCGAAGCTCATCGGGCCGGTGATCTCGACTCCGGCGGGCCAGTGCCGGGGGTACTCGAGCTGGGGGTAGGTGGCGACCAGCGCCAGGTCGGGACTGATGCCGCCGTGAAAGCGGTCGATTGGCGGCAGTCCGAGGCGCCCGCGCTGGATGTTCAGGTCCCGGCGTCCCTGTTCGAGCCCGACCCGCAGCGCCCGGTCGTGACCGGTGCGCCACAGCGCCCGCCCGAGCCGGGTGCGCGGCGGCCGCAGGCCGATCGCGAAGAAGGGCAGGCCCGGCTCGACTACCGGATAGATGTGGGGGATGAGGGTGGCGAGGGGGATCCCCGCCTGCTCGGCCGCCAGGCTCGGCGCCAGGGTGAGGATGTCGCTGACCACCGCGTGGGGGCGAAAGTCGTCCAGCAGCGGCCGCAGCGCCAGTGCCGCCTCGGCGGCATGCTGTCCCTCCTCCGAATCGGGGTCGGGCGGAGGGAACATCCGGTATTCCTCGGCCGCGGCAAACCCCAGCTTCTCGCCTTCGACCACCTCCCGGCGCTCCTCCCAGGTCTCGATCACCACCTCGTGGCCGCGGGCGGCAAGCGCCTTGCCGAGCGCGATGGCCGGAAAGACGTGCCCGGCGTCGCCAAAGGCACCGACCAGTATTCGCAGGCGCTCGCTCACGCCTAACCGCCGCTACGGCGTGTCAAGTCCCTCGCCGGGCCGCGTGAAGACGATCTCCGGCACGTGGCAGTTGCGCGAGGTGCGGAGCAGGAAGCGGACGGCCTCGCCGAGGTCCTCGGGGCGGATCATCTCCTCCGGCGGGATCTGGCCCTGGACGAACTCGGTCATCGGCGTCTCGACGAAGCCGGGAGCGAGCGCCGTGCACTGGATCCCGGCGCCGCCTGTCTCGCGGTGGGTCGACTGGGTGAAGTTGATCACCGCGGCCTTGGTGGCGGCGTAGATCGAGAGCCATGCCTGACCGCTCTTGCCGGCGATCGAGGCGGTGTTGACGATCAACGCCTTGCCGTGCTCGCCCCCGGCCTGGCGCAGCATCGGCAGTCCCTCGCGGGTGCCGAGGATCAGCGCCCGCAGGTTCACCGCCAGCTGCATGTCGAGGTGCTTGGTCTGGATCTCCTCCATCGGCGCCCCGATCCCGACCCCGGCGTTGTTGACGAGGACGTCGAGGCGGCCGTACCTCTGGCGGTGGGCGGCGAAAATCGCGACGACATGGTCCTCCTCGGCCATGTTGGCCGGGACCGCCTCGACCTCGAAGCCCTCGTCCCGCAGCCCCGCGGCGGCCTCTTCGAGCTTCTCGGGACGGCGGGCGGAGACGGTCAGGGCGTAGCCCTCCTGGCCGAGCGTTCTCGCGATCGCGAGGCCGATCCCGCTCGAAGCGCCGGTCACAAGTGCAGCTCGCTCAGCCATCTCCGTCTCCTTCTCGTCGAGAACCCCGGCCACCCTATCTCTCCATAACATGCCGCCGATGCTCGCCCCCCGCCTCGGCCCGTCGCTGCTCTGCCTGCTCGCGGCGGCGGCCCTCCTCGCCGGCTGCGGCGGCTCGGAGGATGGCGATTCGACGGGCTCGGCGGCCGCCAGCGCCGAGAGCCGCCCGGCGCCGCCGGCATCCCGCTTTCCCAGCGCCGAGGGCCGGACGCTGCGTCAGGTGCTGAAGGCCGCCGACGGCCCCGCCGAGCTGGTCGTCTCACCCGCGGCCGAAGTCTTCTATCCCGGGGTCAATCGCTACCCCTTCGGCGTGGCCGATCGCGACGACGGCCCCGTCGACGACGCCGAAGTCGCCCTCTATTTCGCCAAGGTTCCGAAGGTGGATCGGGGAACGCAATCGAAATCCGGCAACCGCGGCCAGGTGGCCAAGGCTCAGGAACAGGCGCTCGACCGGCCGGCGGTGGGGCCGTTCCCGGCCGCGATCGAAACCCTCGCCACCGAGCCCGAGTTCGTCTCGGAGACCACCGCCGGAGACGCGGACGCCGCCCGGGTCGTCTACTCGACCGAGCTCGACCTGCCGAGCGAGGGCGAGTGGCGGATCGCCGCGATCCTCGAGGAAGACGGCGAACTCAAAGGGGCGCCGCTGCCGAGCGCGGTGGTGGGTGAGTTCCACCGAATCCCGCGGGCCGGGGACGAGGCACCGCAGATCCACACGCCGACGGCGCAGGACGTCGGGGGTGATCTGTCGAAGATCACGACTCGCATCCCCCCCGACACCCAGAACGAGGTCGACTACGCGGAAGCGCTGGGAAGAGAACCGATCGTGCTCTTGTTTGCGACCCCGCAGTTCTGCCAGAGTCGGGTCTGCGGACCCGTCGTCGACGTGGCGGAGCAGGTAAAGCAGGAATACGGAGACGAGGCGGCCTTCATCCACATGGAGATCTACAACGAAAACGATCCCGGCCAGGGCGTGGCGCCGCAGGCGCGGGCCTTCCACCTGCCGAGCGAGCCGTATCTGTTCACGATCGACCGCCGGGGAGTCGTCAGGGACGCCGTTGAGGGAGCATTCGGGCTCGAGCTGATGCACGATGCAGTCGACAAAGCGATAGCACCATGAATGACAAAGCCGCCACCGAGGAGGAGCTCCTGCAGTCGTTTGCCGGTGAGGCGAAGCGGCGCTGCGACGTGATCTCCGCCGGCCTCGCCACCGCCACGACCGACTTCGAGACGATGCGCGCCGAAGCGCACGCGCTGAAGGGAACCGCCAGCGTCATCGGTCTTCGCCGCCTCGCCGAGCTCGCCGGGCTGATGGAGTCCGACCTCGCCGAAGCGAAGAAGACGGGCACGATCCGCGGCGGCCGCGACCACCAGATTGCCGACGCCGCCAAGGCGCTCGCCGAGGGCGCGGCGGCCGCCGCCAAGGGCGAAGAAGAGCCACCAGACGTCGGCCGTTCCCTGGCCCAGCTCTTCAGCGCCTGAGCCCCCGGCGTCGCGGTACGCTCGCCTCTAGGGGCGGTAGCTCAGTTGGTTAGAGCACGGGACTCATAATCCCTTGGTCGCTGGTTCGAGTCCAGCCCGCCCCATCACGCTGGTCGAGCAGCGCCGTCGGTGCGATTTGCGTCGCAGCAGCCGTGCAGAGTGGTGCTTTAGGGAGGCGGGTAGGGTCTCGCGCCGTGGAGATCGAGCGCTTCATCTGGACGGACCATGCGGAGCTTCGCCTGAGTGACCGAGGCTTGAGCCGGCATGAGGTCGAGGAGGTCGTCCGCGACGGCCACCGATTTCGCGAGGTCAATCGGGGCGATGCGGATTGGCGGGTCTACGGCACGCGCTCAGACGGGCGGCGGTTCGCTGTGATCTACGACCACCCTGCGTTGGACGATCTCGGCCTGGCCCGCATCGTCAGCATCTGGCCGCTGCGCGATTTGGCCCAGCGCTAACTCCAAACGATCGTTGGGAGCTATCCTGAGAGCCATGAGCGCACGGTTTGCCTATTACGACCGAGACGCCGATATCGCTTGGCTTCCGACCGGAGATGCCGCAGACGTGGTGAGCGAGGAGGTCGAATGGGGCCTGATCGACCACGATTCCGGAACCGACGCGGTTGTCGCGGTGGAGGTCTGGTCGGCGAGCAAGCGCCTGCCGGCTGAGTTGCTTGCCACGTTGCCAGCGCCGGCCAGCACTCACGGCGCCGCTGCTTAAGCTCAGGTTTTTCACGTGACGCTTCGAAGTGTCCCCTTCCCTTGAACGTCTGACGCTCGCTTTTCCGGTCTAGAATCGCCACAATGAAGTGCCCGCATTGCCTAATCGACTTTCACGAATCCTGGCAGGTGTCTGACCTTGGGAACGATTCCGAGGCAAGTTGGAGGTTGGCGCAAACCACGTGCAGCGCATGCGAGCGATTCATCCTCGACCTCATGGGAGAGAGCAAGGGAGGCGAGCAGGCCGAGTGGAGGATTTGGCCGCGATCGGCGACTCGCCCCGTTCCGCCAGAGGTCCCCGAGCCCTACGCGGGAAACTTCCGCGAGGCGTGCGTTGTCCTCCCCGGCAGCACCAACGCCAGCGCTGCCATTAGCCGTCGATGCCTACAGAGTTTGCTTTTGAACGAGGGTGGAGCCAAGAAGGGCAGGCTGGAGAATCAGATCGAGGAAGTCGTTGACTCCAAGCAACTCCGACCGCAGCTCGCTGAGAACCTGCACTACGTGAGGAAAGTAGGGAACCTCGCTGCTCACGAGACCAAGAATCAGCAAACGGGCGAAGTAGTGGATGCAACGCAAGAGGAGGCGGAGTGGCTGCTTGAAGTCCTCGAGGGTCTGTTCGATCACTACTTCGTAGAGCCGAGGCGCGAACAGGCTCGCCGAGAGAAATTTGATGCCCGCATCGCCTCGGCCAAAGGCCAAGTCGGCCACAGCTAAGTCGACCAAGCAGAATGTTGTGCCGAATAGGACCAGTGCGCCGTTGGGGAAAGGCGAGAGCACTCAAATCGACTTGGAGTAGCCCGCCTCTTCCGCCGACTCAAGCGCGAGACTCTTGCCATGTCTCCGCGAGCCATCACCGCCAAAGACGGGCGGATCGTCTACGAGGACAATCCAGATTTCGACAAGTACGCCTCGATAACCTAGCGGGCGAGATTCGCGACCTTCACACGGCCATCGTGGATATTCAGCATCGCTTGACGAGGCTGGACGGAGAGCCGATTCAGTGGCCCGGCGATATCTACGAGCCAATCCATACGGAACCAGCGAACTGACGGCATTCGTTTCAAGCTGAGGAGAGAAGGTGGCGCAAGACCTCAGTACGTGGCAGGAAGTAGCTCTTGTGGTCGGCCCAATCGCTGCGGCCATCGCTGCGCTCGCTTCCTGGGCTTCAGTCCTTCAGGCTCGCCGGTTTGCGCGTGACGCGAGTAGTCCCCTTCTTCAAATCCAAAAGGTGGTCGATTCGCCTAGCGGGACTATTGGCGCGGTTGTGACGAATGCAGGAGGCGGAGTGGCTCGCGGAGTGGGCATTTTCCTAACCCATCCTCCTTTCTTCGTCCATGGAGCGATTGGGCACGGGTTTTTGTTCCCCGGCGAAACGCGTCAGATCTTCACCCCAATCTCAGTCACCGACGCCGAAACTGATGCCCTCGTTTTCTGCCGTGACAAGGACAGCTTCCCTCATTACTGGAACGCCAGTGAGGAGCACCGGGTTTTTAAAACTTGGCGAGGGCGTCCAAAGTATCGGCGAGACGTTCCCGCTGTCTTTCACGAGTTCCATCCAGCGGTTGATCTCAATGATCTGGAGCGCGTCGAAATGGAGGTCTCGACGGTGCAGTCCTCATGAGTCCGATCGGCGCTGGAAATGATCCGCTCCGAGTCCTCGATCTCGATCTCGACTTCTTCCTCTACGGAACTGCTCACTACGTCGATTCTGCGAGAGCCGGCTAGACCCCGAGGTGTACCCTCCTTGGCCGCTTGACGACGCAATCGCCTTCCTCGTCGAGCGATGCCTATTAACCGAACGGCGACCCGGATTCGTGGTCGAGCACCACAGCGAGGTCTTCTACCGCTGGGGGGAAGCCCTCGCAGGCAGCCAGATGACGGCACCGCTAGAGGTCGTACACGTTGATGCTCACGCGGATCTCGGCGTCGGCGGCACCGCCTACGCCTACTTGATGAGCGAGCTTGCCTTTGAGTCCATTGAGGATCGATATGAGCTTTTGCGGGCTCGCCGACCTCGTTCCCGTGAGGAGATGCTCGATCTGGAAAACCGCGCGGTAAGCGATGGCAATTGGTTGATGTTTGCCCTCGCCTGCGGCTGGCTTTCCGGGCTTACCTATGTCACTAACTCCTGTGCCGAGCGTTCAGATGGTGCGCGCCCCAACGATTTGATGTTCCTGCTGATGCAGGGCTTCGATCTTCAGGCCGATCATCTGCAGGTGATCGGTACCCGCGAGGACTTCATCGGCAGATTTGGCCACCCCAGGGTTATCGAACACCGCGACTCGGCGGTTCCGTTTGCCACCAGGGTTTGGCGTGAGTACCAAGCCCCAGAGCCATTCGATGTGGTTTGCCTGACTCGATCCCCGGAGTACACGCCTGTGGAGGCTGATCCAATCTTCGATTCGATTGTCGAACGCTTCATTGATGAGACTCCTTGGTGAGCCAGTTGCTCGCAATCCCGATAGCCCTAACAGCCGATCAGGTCATCGGCATGTCTGCCTCGATCGCGGCACTCTCGGCGGTAGCAAGTGCCTTGATCGCGCTTGTACCTGTTCGCCGTGCCGGCGCAAGCAACCGGGAGGCGGTCGAAGCCTTGGAGATTCCGTTTCTTATTCCCGATCCTGGGATCAGCGACCATCACCGACTTAAGTTCGAGGATGCGGAGGCCGGGAGCCTTCGGATACCGCTGCGGAACGTCGGTATGGGTCCCGCAATTCTGGGCGACGTGCAGTTTGTAATCGACGAGAGGCAGATCCTGGCCCAAGCGGGAGGGCAGGATTGCCTTCCCGGCTGGGGATCAGCAATCCCTTCCTTTTCAGCTTCGCAGCTACAAGCCCGACCTCGAGGAACGCGGGGAGCTGCGTATCTATTACACCCATGCTTCGGGCAAGAAGTATCTGACGCGATGCCAACTGAAAACGGATTCTGCGGGGGTGCTGCCGATGAGTTTCCATCGGCAGCAGTCAGACGGCAATGAGCGTCCATTTCTGTTCTGGCCCGATTCGTCGTAGTCCGAAACCTCTCCGCATTTACGTCCGACCCGCTGGTCGCGGGCCTTGGCGGGGATTCGAAAATCGACGCCGGGTCAAAGTGGGGTCAGGGTCGGGAAAAGGAATTGTCCGCAATGAAGCGGAAACGCACAGCCCGGTTAGTCCTCTAAAACTCTTGCTAGAGCGCAATCAGCTGAACAGCCGCAAGCGCTGGAGCGGACTCATAATCCGTCGGTCCCTGGTTCGAGTCCAGGCCGCCCCATCCGCCTCCACGACTCATCGGGGAGGTACTGCCTCCGAGTCGCGCGGTAGATGTGCCGGGCCATGCCCCGCTTCTGCTGTACCTCGGCCACCTCCACTATCCCCTGCTTCCTGAGTACAGCCAGGTGGTAGCCCAAGGGACCGGGATCCATTTCGAGCTGAAGTGCCAGATCTGAGGGCGCGGCGGGTCTCTCGTTGAGCAGGATCAGGATCTTGATGCGCAGCGGATGCGCGAACGCCTTGGTGCCGGCGCTTGCCTCGACCGGGTGAACCTCCTCCGTTTCCGCGATCTCGAACTCCTCCGCCAGCCGGCCGGCACGAGCGGAGAAAAACAGCGAGAAGGCTTGAAGCAGCGCCCAGGCTGGTCTCTTCTCGCTGAATCTCAGGAGCCCAGCACGCGTCTCCTCCGAGAACCGCGCACGCTGCCCCGCCGGTAGTCGTCGTTCCGTTCGCCGCAGCAGGTCGGAGGCGAGGGCCTGAATGATGGCTTCGGCTTCCTTTCCGGCCAGCGCTTGCAGTACCCAGAACAGCAGCAGGAGGGCGAGGCTCAGTAGGCCCCCGAGCAGCGTCAGCAGGACCAGCGGAAGCGCACTCACCGAAACACCGGCTCGGGTTCGAGGCTGGGTGCCGGATTGTCGGCGTCGCGAACTCTCGGCCGCGTCAGCATCTCCGTCGCCGCCGCCTCCCCGTTCCCGGTGAGGCGGTAGAGCCGCCGGCGTGGACCCGGAGCATCGTCTTCCTCCCAGCGGCTCTCCAGCCAGCCGACGTTCTCGAGCCGGATCAGCAAGGGGTAGAGGGTGCCCGAGCGGAGGCCGGTCTCGGAAAGGAGTGCGAAGCCGTGCAGTTCGTCTTCGGGCCGATCCAGGAATGCCGCCAGCACCGCTTTCGTTGCCTTGGTCGCCTTGGGGCGCTTTGCGCCTGATCTCATTCTGTAATTCTACACATATAGATTTGCTGAACTAGAGCAGGATCGGATCAGTTGTGGGCCGTCGACAGATACCGCGCCACCGCCTGGGCCCGATTCGACACCCTCAGCGCCCGCAGGATCTTGCGGACGTGCCATTTGACGGTGCTCTCGGTGAGGTAGAGCCGGGAGGCGATCTCGGCGTTGCTCATGCCCTCGGCGACGAGGGCGAGGATCTCGACCTGGCGGGGGGTGAGGAGCGTGGTCACGTCAGAGCCGCGGGGGCCGCGCGAGCGCTGCATGGCCGCGGCGCGGCGGCCGAGGTCGCTGGCGGTCTGGTGCAGTGCCTCGGCGGCGGCATGGAGGTCGGTCACGTCCTGGGCGGTACCGGTCAGGCGCAGGGGCTTGCCGTCGCTGTCGACTATCAGCTCCGCCCGGCTGTGGAGGCGGCGAACGTGCCCGTCGGGCCGGATGATCCGGTATTCGAGGTCGACCGGGGTGCCGGCCTCGATCGCCTGCCTCATCTCGGCCTCGACCCGGTCCCGGTCGCCGGGGTGGACGTACCGCGTGTTGCTGGGGTCGTAGCGGCCGTCGAAGTCGCCCGGATCGATTCCGTAGATCGCGAAGAGACCGTCGGAGCAGATGAGCCGGTTGGCGGGGATGTCCAACTCCCAGCTTCCCAGTCGCGCCACCCTCTCGGCATCGGCGAGCCGGGCGCGGCTGCGCTCGACCTCCTCTTCGATCCGGCGGCGCTCGGTGATGTCGATGACGAGGACGAAGAAGCCGCGCGACTCGCCGTCGACGATGTCGGGAATGTAGGAGACCTGCGTGTAGCGGACGTCTCCCGAAGGGATGACGAGCTGGCGATCGAAGATCTGGCCCTCACCTGCGAGGGCACCTTCGATGTATGGCTGGGCCTGTTCGTAGAGCTCGGGGCCGAGCAGGTCGCGGATGTGGGTGCCGCGCAGTTCCTCCGGCGACCTGCCGAAGAACTCGACGTAGGCGATGTTCGCCATCCGGTTGCAGAGGTCGCTGTCCCAGTAGCTGACCATCGCCGGGAGCGCATCCAGCATCGCCAGGATTCCCTCGGGGGAGTCGGGAGGTTGGCGCGACGCTCGCTTTCGCGTGTCGGACCCCATGGACAGATAATGGACCAGTCGCAGGGCGGGCTCAACCCTTCCCGGGGAGGGGGTGATCCGCTCTATCGTTTTCTCCGCGTGCTCGATTCCGGCAAACCCCCGGCACCCCGCCCCTTTCGGCGCCGGTCCCCTAACCGGATGAGCGCCTCCCCCGCCGGGGCTGAGGGCCCGCGGCCGGCCGCCACACCCCTGCCAGCGGCCGGCCGCGCCGCCTCGGAGACCCTCCTCCAGGAGGTCGAATGGCTGCTCGCGGAGGAGCGGGAGCTGCGCCTGTCTAGGCAACGGTCAGCTGCAGGAGCGCCCCGGCGGCACCGCAGCTGAGAACCACATAGAGCACGGTCATCTTCCCGTGCCAGCGGTTGAGGGCGAGGAAGGCCGCGACGGCGAGCGCGGCGGTGTAGGCGTCGACGACCCCGGCGTCGACGATTTCGATGGTGACGGCGGCGATCAGGCCGACGACCCCGGCCGCCACGCCGAGGAGGAACTGGTGGAGGCGCTCGTTTTCGGCGATCGCCACCAGCTGCCGGTGGAAGAAGATCGGAAAGCAGAAGGCGGGGATGAAGATCCCGAGGGTGATCGCCAGGGCACCGGCGAGCCCGCCCGCCATGTAGCCGACGAAGGTGGCGAAGATGATCAGCGGTGCCGGCAGGACGCCGCCGATCGCCAGCCCGTCGACGAACTGGTCCTCGGTCAGCCAGTGGTGGCTGCCGAGAGCGCTGTCGTGGAGGTAGGGGACGACGGTGTAGGCACCCCCGAAGGTGAGCAGTCCCGCTTTCAGGCCCTCGAGAAAGATTTCGCCGGTGAGGCCGACCGCGATCGCGCCGGTGGCGATCCAGGGGAGCGCCCCCGCGCCGAGCGAGAGCGAGGGTGCCCCACCCAGCCAGCGCCGCGCGTTGCGCCAGACCTCGTAGGCGAGCCCGCCGCCCAGCAGGACGAGGACGAAGCTGACGCCGGCGAACAGCGTGAGGACGAAGCCGGCGATCGCGATCACGGCCAGCGGCACGTCCTGGATGAACGAGGTCCCCAGACGCACCAGCGCTCGCGCCACCAGCGCCCCGACCGCGGCGCTGAGGCCGTAGAAAAGAGCGTCGAGGTGCTCGGCGATGTCGGCCTCGACATAGAGCGCCGAGAGGCCCAGCATCAACAGGAAGCCCGGCAGCATGAAGCCGAGCCCGGCGAGGAAGCCGCCCAGCTTGCCTCCTCGCAGCTGGCCGAAGTAGACGCAGAGCTCGTGCGCCTCCGGTCCCGGCAGCACCTGGTAGACCGCGAGCAGGCGCTGGAACTGGAGCTCGGTGACCCAGCCCTCCTCGTCGACGCACTCGCGCTTGATCATCGCGATCTGCGCCGCGGGGCCGCCCCAGGCGAGGCAGCCGAACTTGAGGAAGCGACCGAAGATGGCACCCGGGGAGTCCAAGGGGGCTGTTTGTCTATCGCAACCAGGGGTAACCGCACAGTGATCCCGATGTCGGCCGTCTCGCCAGGTTCGAGCCGATTTCGGGGAAAGGACCGACCAGCGGGATGGAGGGGTCGACGAGCCTCTTCCCGGACCGCAGGCCAAGCAAGCCAAGCGTGCTCTCGCGTGTGCCGACGCGGGCGCGAGGGCAGACGACGCAACGAACTGGAGGATCGATATGGCTGACGGAAGCGTTGGCGAAGCGCAGGACAAAGCGCAGGAAGTCGCCGGAGAAGCGCAGGAAAAGGCACGGGAGGCCGCGGACAAGGCGCAGGAGAATGTTCGCCGGCAGATCGACGACCGCTCCACGCAGGCAGGCGAGCGGGTGACCAGCACTGCTGGCGACCTCCGCTCGGTCGGCGAGGAGCTGCGTAAACAGGGCAAGGAGACGCCGGCGAAGCTGGCCGATCGCGCCGCCGAGGAGACCGAGAAGGTCGGTTCCTACCTGAAGCAGAAAGGCCCGAACGAGATGCTGGAAGACGTCGAGGACTTCGGCCGTCAGCGGCCGTGGGCGGTTCTCGCCGGCGGCGTCGCGGTGGGCGTCCTCGCCGCTCGCTTCCTCAAGGCATCCAGCCGTAACCGCTACCAGCAGCGGAACGGGACCGGGACGCCGACTCAGACGCTGGGAACGGGACAGCCGGTCCGCCGCGCGGCGGTGGAGCCGGTGGTGACCCCGCCGTCCCACGCGCCCGCGCCCGAGGTGGTTTCGCCCACTCCCGCGGCAGCGCCATGAGCACCGCGAACGGGGAGAGCAACGAGCTGCGGCAGCACTCGACCGGCGAGCTCGTCAAACAGCTCTCGGAGCAGACGACCACCTTGGTGCGCAAGGAGATCGAGCTGGCCAAAGCCGAGCTGAGCGCAAAGGGAAAGGTGGCGGGCGAAGGCGCTGGCATGTTCGGCGGCGCCGCCGTCGTCGGCCTCTTGGCGCTGGGCGTCCTGACGGCGATGATCGTCGCCCTGCTGGACAAGGCGATGGATTTCTGGATCGCCGCGCTCATCGTCGCAGTCGTCTACGGCGCCATCGCCGCAGTCCTTGCCGTAACCGGCAGGGACCGAGTGAAGAAGGGGATGCCACCCGCCCCCGAGCAGACCGTCGAAACCGTTAAGGAGGATGTGCAATGGGCCAAGAGCCAAGCCAAATCCGCGAGGAGATAGAGGAGACGCGAGCCGAAATGGGCGACACCGTCGATGCGCTCGCGTACAAGACCGACGTGAAAACCAGGGTCAAGGAGTCGATCTCGGACAAGCGCGAGCGCCTGATCGAGCAGGTCCAGGGCACCTCGCACAAGGTCGGAGATGCCACCCCCGACGGGCAGCAGGTGAAAGACGGCGCGCGGCAAGCGGTCGGCGTCGCCCAGGAAAACCCGCTCGGCCTCGCCATCGGTGGGGTCGCCGCCGGCTTCCTCGCCGGCATGCTGTTGCCGAGCACGAAGGTCGAGGACGAAAAGGTCGGCCCGGTCGCCGACCAGGTCAAGGAAGCAGCGGCAGAAACGGGCCAGGAGGCGCTCGACCGCGGTCGCGAGGTCGCCAGCCAGGTGGCCGAGCAGGCGGTCGAAGGCGCCAAAGAGGTAGGCCAGGATGCGGTGCAGACCGCCAAAGACGCCGGTCAGGAGCAGGCCTCCGAGCTGCAGGACAGCGCTCGCGAAAACGCGCAGGAAGCCAAAGAGCAGGCACGAGCCTGAGGAGGTCGGAGCGGGCCCCGTGACGGGGCCCGCTCCACCGACGGACTAGCGCTCGCGCCGCTCACCCGTCAGACTCCCCGATGTGCCGATGGCGCGCTGGAACGATGGAAGGCGATTCGAGGGGAGAGTCGCGATCGTCACCGGAGCTGGTGGTGCTCTCGGTGGTGCCGTTGCGCGGGCGCTGGGGCGCGAGGGCGCGACCGTCGCGCTCGGCTACCGCTCCTCGGAGGACTCGGCGCGGGCCGCGCTGTCGGAGATCGAAGCTGCCGGCGCCCAGGGCCACATCGCTCAGCTCGAGGTGACCGACCCCGGTTCGGTCGAGGGGTTCGTCGCCGACGTCGTCGATCGCCACGGCCGGATCGACGTCGTCGTCAACGCCGCCGGCCGCATCGACCCCGCCGATGCCGTCCGCTTCGCCGACTCGAAGGACGACGCCTTCGCGGCGCTGCTCGACGTCGACCTGCTCGGCACCTTCCGCGTCTGCCAGGCCGCGGTGCCGCACCTGAAGCGCAGCGGCAACGGCGCGATCGTCAACTTCTCCGGCTCCTACGGCAACGGTGTCAACCAGGAGAACGTCGTCAACTCCGTCGCCGTTACCTACAGCGCCGCCAAGGGCGGCGTCCGCGCCTTCACCTCGGCCCTGGCACGGGACCTGGCGCCGGAGGTCCGGGTCAACGCGATCGCCCAGGGACCGATCGCGGCCAACTGGGAGGACGATTGGGAGATCCCGAAGGAGCACATCGACGAAGCGCTGGCGATGACCCCGCTGGGGCGGATGGGGAAGCCCGAGGAGGTCGCCGAAACCGTTCTCTACCTCGCCTCCGACGGCGGCGGCTACACGACCGGCCAGGTGCTCGAGGTCAGCGGCGGCTGGGTCCTGGACGGCTGAGATGGCGGAGCTCGGCGTCGACCTCACGGCACTGCTCCCGGCCGACCTGCCGGACGGGAGGGAAGCCGTCGAGGAGGGTCGGGCGCTGGCGGTCGGGCTCGAGCGCAGCCGCTCGCTCTTCTGCGAAAAGAAAGGCGTCGGCTCCGAGCGCGAGTGGCGCGAACGGGCCCGGCGCGAGGGCTTCTCCTGCACCTGCATGAACATCGGCCTCGCGACCTGGGACGACACCCGCGAGGCGCTGGGGCTGATCTACGAAGACGCGCTCTCGCGCGGGGTGCGCCCGCCGGACCGCTTCAACCTGATCGCCGAGCGGCGGATGGGTCTGCCGAAGGACAAGCGCGCCGAGGCGCCGCAGGAGACCGGCCCGGCGCTATGGGACGACCAGGACTGGTGGGAGCTGGCCAACACGGTTCCGATCCAGCCCGAGGCCGCCGACAACATGATCGGCGGTCCCGGCTCGGTCGAGAACGCGCTCGACGCGCTGCGGGTCGGGATCACCCACATCGGCGTCCTCTCGCAGTACTCCTGGCGCTGGCCCTACTGGAGCGACGACGTCAGCCAGACGATGGCGGTGCTGAAGGGCGCCGGCGCCCTCTCGGCCTTCCGCGAGCAGGGGGTCTGCTTCGACTCCTACCTCGAGGACGGCTATCCCGGGGTCTTCCACGACTACGCCAACTACGTCGGTTGGGCGATGGTCGAGCGCTACGTCTCGGAGCAGCTGATCGGCGCCGCCTACTCCTGCTCGTGGGGCGGGCTGACGCAGAACCCGGCGGTCAAGTCGGCGGTGACGCTGGCGCTGCACGCGGTCAACCCCGACGGCGTCCCCGCCGGGTTCGTCCAGGGTGACACGATCGGCAACACGCCCGACTTCGACTCCAACATGGCGGTGCTCAACACCGACGTCCTCTTCATGAAGATGGTCGATCGTCGCTACAACCTCGGCGGCGCCCCGATCGCGGTCCCGGTGACCGAGACCGAGCGAATCCCCTCCTGGCAGGAGGTGGCGACGGTGCAGACGATCAGCCGCCGGCTGGAGGACTACGTGCCGCTGGTCGAGCCGGTGATCGACTGGGCCGAGATCGAGGCGATGCGCGACGAGCTCGTCCGCGGCGGCCGCGCCTTCTTCGACGCGGCGCTGCACGGTCTCGGCGCCGCGGGAATCGACGTCCGCGATCCGGCGCAGCTGCTGCTGGTCCTCAAACGGCTCGGGTCGACCCGCTGCGAGGAGCTCTTCGGCGCCGGCGAGCCGGACCCGGAGTTCCCCCGCGGGCGCCGGCCGGTGATCGAAACCGACCTGGTCAAGAGCACGATGGAAGAGCGCGAGCGGCTGCTGGCCGAGCTGCGGAGCCGGGGGGAGGAGGAGGCGATCCGGGGGATGAAGGTGCTCGTCACCTCGACCGACGTGCACGAGTTCGCCGAGTTCCTGCTGACCTCGGCGCTGGCCGCAGCCGGCACCGAGGTGATCGATTTCGGCATCAACCGCGACCCCGAGGACATCGTCAAGGCGATGATCGAGACCGATGCCGACGCGGTCGTGGTCACCACCCACAACGGGGTCGCCCGCTCGTTCGGGCAGCGGTTGATGGCGGAGCTGCGGACGGCCGGCTCGGGCGAGGTGCCGGTCTTTATGGGGGGCGTCCTCAACGAGGACGTCGACGGGTCGGAGATCCCGATCGACGTCAGCGCCGACCTCGAGGCCACCGGGATCCGGACGCCGGGGACGATCGATCGGCTGATCGAGGAGCTGGTCGAGCGGCGCGCCGGCGGCGTTCGGGCCTGAGGCGACGAGTGGGCCTCGTCGCCCTCGCCGATTTCGGCAGCACCTACACCAAGCTGAGCCTCGTCGACCCCGACGCGGGAGAGCAGGTCGGGCGGGGCGAGGCGCCGACCAGCATCGGGACCGACCTGATGGAGGGCTACGCGACGGCGCTCGAGCGGGCCAGGGGCGCGGCGGGGGGGACGGTGAGGATCGACGAGCGGCTGGCGGTCTCCAGCGCCGGCGGTGGGCTCAGGGTCGCGGCCGTCGGCCTGGTCGAGGACCTGACCGCCGCCGCCGCCAAACAGGCCGCGCTGAACGCGGGGGCGAGGGTCGAGGCGGTCCTCTCGGGAAGGCTCGGCGACGAGCAGCTCGACGCGCTCGCGGCCTCGCGGCCGGAGATCCTGCTCTTCGCCGGGGGAACCGACGGCGGGCAGGCCGAGCTCGTGATGGAGAACGCCCGCCGCCTGGCACGCCGGGCCGTCGCCGGCGACGTCGTCGTCGCCTGCAACGCAGAGGTGGCCACGGAGGCGGCCGAGCTCCTGCGGGCCTCCGGAGCACGGGTCGAGCTCGCGGCGAACGTGATGCCGGAGCTGGGGCGGCTCGAGGTCGCGTCGGCCCGCGAAGCGATCCTGCGGGTCTTCCTCGACCACGTGATCGGCGGCAAGGGTCTCAGCGCCAGCCCCGAGTTCGAGCGGATGGTGCGGATGCCGACCCCCGAGGCGGTCCTCGAGGCGACCCGGCTGCTGGGCGACGCGGTCGTGATCGACGTCGGCGGGGCGACCACCGACGTCCATTCGAACCGCACGGTCGAGGCTGCCGCCCCGGGTATCGAGGATCCGCTCCTGCCCCCGCCGCCGACCCTGCGGACGGTCGAGGGGGATCTCGGTTTGAGGGCCGGCGCGGCGGGCATCGCCGAGGTCGACGCGCGCTGGTTGGAGGAGAAGGGGGGCGGAAACGGGGCGGCGGTTCGACAAGCTGTCTCGAAACGGGCAGAGCACCCGGGCTGGGTTCCCGACGACGCCGAGGGGGTGCGTTTCGACGCGCTCCTGGCGACCGGAGCGGCCACCCACGCCCTCACCCGCCACTGCGGGACGATGCTGCTGAGTCGAAGCGAGGGCGGACCGCCGACGCTCGTCCGCAACGGCCCGGATTTGCGCGAGGCGCCGCTGCTTTTGGGTACCGGAGGGGTTTTCGCGAGCCGAAGCGACGGTGAGGCGATCCTCCGGGAGGCGCTGGGGCGTCGGGCGCCGCGGTCGCTGGCGCCTCGGAATCCGCGATTGGCGATCGACCGTGGCTACCTGCTCGCCGCCGCCGGGCTGCTCGCAAGCTCCGACCGATCCGCCGCGATGCGGCTCCTGGACCGGGAGTTCGCTCTTCCCTAAAACTAGACATAGTGACCAATCCCGGTTAGGCTCGGGGTTGCCAGCCGTCGGGTGGATCGCGGATGATCCCAGTGGAGGGAACGAGGGAGAGATGTTCAACCGCCGCCAGAAAGGGTCCATGACGCGCGTCTTCTACGCAGGGGACGTGCACGGCTCGCGCGTCTGCTGGAAGAAGTTCGTCAACGCCGCCGCGCACTATCCGGCCGATGCCCTGGTGATGGGCGGCGATCTCACCGGCAAGGCGCTGGTCCCGATCGTCCGCGAGGGCGACGGCTCCTATTCCGCCCGGGTGATCGGCGAGCAGCGGGTGGCGCACAGCGCCGAGGATCTCGACGAGATGCAGCGGGCGATCTCGACCAACGGGATGTACCCGCTGATCGTCGATCCCGACGAGGCACGAGCGCTGTCCAGCGACCCGCTTCGCCGTGAGCGGGCCTTCGAAGAGGCCCTGCTGGACGAGCTGCGGCTGTGGGTTCGGTTCGCCGACGAACGGCTGGCCGGGACCGACGCCCGCGCCTACGTGATCCCCGGCAACGACGATCCCTGGTCGATCGACGAGGTGCTCGCGTCGGGCACCAGCGTCGAAGCCTGCGACGAGCAGGTGAAGATGGTCGGGCCGCACGAGATGGTCTCGTTCGGCTTCTCGAACCGAACCCCCTGGGAGACGCCGCGTGAGCTCGACGAGGACGAGATCTACTCCCGCCTCCGGCGCCTGGTCGACCAGCTGGAGTCTCCCAGTCGAGCGATCTTCAACATCCACGTGCCGCCCTACGAGAGCAGCCTGGATACCGCCTTCGAGGTCGACGAGGAACTGCGCTACGTGATGAAGGGCGGCCGTCCGCACGAGGTCCCGACCGGGAGCCCGGCGGTCCGGCAGATCATCGAAGAGGCGCAACCCCTGCTCAGCCTCCACGGTCACATCCACGAGAGCAAGGGTGTGACTCGAATCGGTCGCACGGTGGCGGTCAATCCCGGCTCGGACTACGGCAGCGGTCACCTCGACGGCTGCCTGGTCCACCTGGAGGCCGACCGCGTCGTCAACCAGTACCTGGTCTCGGGGTAGGTCAAATGCAATGGAACAAAGGGGAGAGGGATGACTGAATCTGGGGAGAGCGGGGTGCCTCGCGGGGCGCCGTCCCGATCGACGCCGAGCGGAACCTATGCGCGTAGAGCCACCGGGCTGGTGCGCGAGGTGTCGCCGTTCTCGACCTTCGTCTTCAACATGGCGGCGCAGCCGACGGTGATCCTGCTCGCGGTCGCGGTGTTCCTCCCGCTCGCCTTCTTCCCCGGCGGCTCGATCTGGCTGGGTTTCGCGCTCGCCTTCGGGCTGGCGCTGGTCCTCTGCCTGTGTTACGGGCTCTTCACCTCGGCGATCCCGCGCAGCGGCGGCGACTACGTCCTGGTCGGCAGGGTCACTCACCCCCTGCTCGGTGTGATCTCGTCCTTCTTCTGGGTCTCCGGGGTGATCCTCGTGCTCGCCTTTACCGCCCAGGCCTTCGTCACCGTCGCGCTTGGCCCGTCCCTGAGCGCGGTGGGCCTGGTGAGCGAAAGCAGTTCCCTGGTCAACGCCGGCGAAGACCTCGCGACCAGCGAGTGGTGGCAGTTCGGGATCGGCAGCGCCGTGATCCTGATCTCCGCGGGTTTGCTGGCCGGCGGCTGGCGCTGGACGACGCGGATCATGAACGGCCTCTGGGTCCTGACCATGATCGGGCTCGGGACGGTCTTCCTCGTCCTGCTCTTCAAGAGTCACAGCGGCTTCGTCAACACCTTCAACGGCTTTGCCGGCTCGATCACCGGCGAACCGGACACCTACAACAGTGTCATCGCCAATGCCGACAAAGAAGGTTTCGACACCTCGCCGGCGTTCAGCCTGGACAACACCTGGCCGGCGATGGCGGCGATCGCCGGGTTGTCGATCTACGGCTGGCTCTCGATCTACATTTCGGGCGAGGTCCGGCGCGCCAAAGACACGACCCAGGTGAAGATCATGAGCCTGGCGACCGCCGTCCACATCGGCATCGCGGCCGTCATGGCAATCGTCTTCTTCTGGAAGTTCGGCCACGACTTCTTCGTTGCGATGAACGCACTCGGCCTGAACGGCTCGGAAGCGTACCCCTTCGCCGCGCCGCCCTACTACACGTTCCTCGCCTCGATTGCGGGAAGCAGCACCCTGTTGGCCTGGTGGATCTTCATCAGCTTCGCGGTGGCCTATCCGCTGCTCGTGATCCCCAACATCACGATCGCCGTCCGCACCTTTTTCGCCTGGGCGCTCGACGGGTTGCTGCCCTCTCGGTTCGCCCAGGTCTCGCCGCGCACCCACGCTCCCAACTACGCGATCGCCCTGGTCGTCGTTTTCGGAATCGCCACGCTCTGGTGGGCGACCAAAAACAACGAAGGCTTCCTGAAATTCCTCTTCGAGGCGGTCCTCCTGCAGCTGGTGACGATGATTCTGCTCTCGATCGCTGCGGTGCTGCTTCCCTACCGCCGGCCCGAGATCTGGCGGGCTTCGGCGAGCACCCAGCGGTTTCTGGGCGTCCCGCTCGTCGCCTTCGCCGGCGCCCTCAGCGTGATCCTGATGGCGGGCCTGTTCTTTATCTACATGCACTATCCGGCACTCGGGATCGAAGACAAGGGTCACTTCTTCCGCGACTGCGGGATCGTGCTCGGCGCGGCCCTGTTGACGTTCTTCGTCGCCCGGGCGGCGCGGCGGCGACAGGGCGTCGACGTCGACAAGCTCGCCGCCGAGATCCCACCGGAGTAGCGTCCGGTCGCGTGGAGCCCCTTGCCGATCCCGTTGCCGAGGGGATCAGGATCGCGGAGGCTGCCGCCGAGGGTGGCGTTCCCCTGCGCCTTCTCGGCGGCGTCGCGGTGGCGGTCCTCTGCCCGAGCAGCAGGCAACCGCCCCTGCAGCGGTCCTACGCCGACGTCGACCTCGCGACCCGCGGCTCGGCGAGGCGGGATGTCGTCGCCCTGCTGGAGTCGTTGGGGTATGTCCCCGATCGCGAGTTCAACACCCTCCATGGGCACCGGCGGCTGTACTTCTCCGACGAGGGCAACCGACGCCATGTCGACGTCTTCGTCGACGAGGCAGACCTGTGTCACCGGATCGACTTACGGGATCGACTCGAGGCGGTCCCGCTGACGCTCTCCCTCGCCGACCTGACGGTGTTGAAGCTGCAGGTGGTCGAAACCAACCAGAAGGACCATCTCGACATCTGCGCGATCTTCGCCGATCACGACACGAGTGATGACGAGAGCGGCGTCAACCTTGTTCACATCGCCCAGTTGGCCGGTGGTGACTGGGGCCTGTGGCGAACCCTGGGTATGGTCGCGGAGCGCAGCGCACAGTTCGCGCGGGATCTGCCGGGGTTCGAGGCGGGTGAGCGCGTGGCGGAGCGCCTGGACAGGCTGAGAGCCGAACTGGACACTGTTCCCAAGAGCCGCAGTTGGAAGCTGCGAGCCCGCCTGGGCGATCGGAAGCGCTGGTACGAGCTTCCCGAAGAGGTCCACTAGGAAGGGTCATGTCACACCCATTGGATAGTCTCGCCCGTGTGAAGTGTCTGACCAATCGCCATCGGGGACGGCAAAGATGACGCGTCCACGCCGGGGGGAGCCCCGAGCGAGAACGAAGATCATCGAGGCCAGTCGCAAGCTCTTCGCCCGGCGGGGATTCTCGGAGACCTCGATGGGGGACATCGCCCGGGCGGCGCAGGTGGCGCGGGCGACCGTCTATAACAACTTCGACGACAAGCAGGACATCCTCGCGGCGATCATCAGCGACTACATGACGGGGTACGCCCGCATCGCTCAGCGGCTTCGCGAAAGCGCCCGCTCGGGCCAGACTTCCTTCGAGCTGATCCAGGAGATGGTCCGCGAGGCTCTGGACTGGCGAGTAAGGAACGCCGACCTGCGCCCGATCGTCGCCGTGGCCCGCAACCTCCGCGGCAGCGGCTGGGAGGAGGCGAACAAAGCCGCCGACGACGCGATGCTGGGGTGGATCATGGCTGTTCACGCCGCGGACGAAGCTGCCGGTCTGATCCGCGAGGACATCGACCTCGAATTCGGCGTGCGGGCGGCCTACAACATGATCGAGTCGATCCTCTCGACCTTCGACGTATCGGCCACCGCGGAGCAGATCGACGAGAAGGCCCACCAGCTCGCACTCCTGCACTGGTATGCGATCTGCTCGGTGTCGCCAAACGAAGCGCCGCGCAGCCCGCTGGGCCGAAAGACGGCCGTCGACGGGCTATAGACAGGCTGTCTAATCTCTAATAATCTGTGTGGGCTCTTGTCCGCACCGGATCATTCCGCAGGGGATCTGGCTCACCTGATCCATCCCCTCACCGACCACTCGAAGCTGCCCGAGACGGGTCCGCTGGTGATCGTGCGAGGGGAGGACTGCGAGCTCGTCGCCGCGGACGGGCAGCGGTTGATCGACGGATCGGCGGGTCTCTGGACCGTGAACCTCGGTCACAGTAGGGAGGACCTGGTGTCGGCCGCCCACGAGCAGATGAAGCGGCTCCCCTACGCGTCCACCTTCGGCGGAGTCTCCTCGCCGCCCGCGATCGAGCTGGCGGAGCGGCTCGTCGAGTTGGCGCCTCCCGGCCTCGGCGCCGTCTTCTTCGTCAGCGGCGGCAGCGAGGCGAACGAGACGGCGATCAAGCTTGCCCGGCGCCACTGGGTGCGGCAGGGCAGACCGGAGAAATCGATCGTCCTCGCCCACGATCGCGGCTACCACGGCCTCGCCGGCGTCACCACGACCGCCACCCGACTGCGCCCGTATCACGCCGAGTTCGGAGTCGAGGCTGCGGACATCGTCGAGGTGCCGGCGCCGTATCCGTACCGCTGCGCCGCCGGGATTCCCTGTGAGCCGGAGAGCTGCCCCGTCTGTCGTGGCGAGTCGCTCGAGGCGAGGATCGAAGAGCTGGGGGCCGAGCGGGTGGCGGCGGCGATCGTCGAGCCGGTCTTCGGATCCGGCGGGGTGATCGTCCCGCCGCCCGGCTACCTGCGGCGGCTGCGTGAGATCTGCGACCGCCATGGCGTCCTGCTGATAGCCGACGAGGTGATCACCGGCTTCGGCCGCACCGGAAGTTGGTTCGGGTGCGACCACGAAGGGGTTGCGCCGGACATGATCACCTTCGCGAAGGGGGTGACCAGCGGCTACGTCCCGCTCGGCGGGGTGATCGTCTCCGACGAGCTGTGGGACGAGCTGCGCGACCCCGGCCGCCGCCCCGGCTTGCTCATGCACGGGTTCACCAACTCAGGGCACCCGGTGGCCTGTGCGGTCGCGCTCGCCAATATCGAAGCGATCGAGCGCGAGGGATGGCTGGACCGCGTCCGGGCGGCAAGCGACACACTTGCCAGGTTGGTTGCGCCGCTGCGCGAACACCCCGAAGTCGGCGAGGTGCGCCAGGCGGGGCTGATGGTCGGGGTCGAGCTCGTCTGCGACCGGGAGACGCGTCAGCGCTGGCCGGTGGAGGTCGAACGCGGCCGCCGCGCCGCCGTCGCAGCCCGCGAGCGCGGGCTGCTGACCCGCGGGCTCCTCGACGACATCCTCTGCCTGGCGCCGCCGTTCACGATCTCCAACGAGCAGATGCAACGGTCGGTGGAGATCCTCGGCGAGAGCATCGACGCCACCGGGGACCTCCACCGCTGAGGCAGTCGCTCAGGGAAGGTACTTTTCCGCCTGTTCCTTGGCTTCTTCGATGCCCTTTTCGGCCTTGGCCTGGCCTTCTTCGATCCCCTCTTCGGCTTCCTTCTGGGCCTTTTCGAGCTTCTTCTTGGTCTCGCCGCTGGCCTGTTCCTTCGCTTCTTCGAGGCCCTTCTTCGTCTCTTCGACCCCTTCGTCGATCGCTTCTTCGGCCTTCTTCGTGCCTTCTTCGACCTGCGTTTCGGCCTGCTCGCGGACGGTTTCGCTTTCGTCGCCGCTATCGCTGCCACAGCCGGACCAGGCGGCTCCTGCGGCGGCCAGCGCAAGCACGGCGAAGAGGGAGTAGACGGTGCGCAGCTTTCTGCTCATTTAGGTGCTCCAGATCAGTTGCGGGTTAACGTGGGGCGGCAGTGAATCAGACGCAGCCTGACAGCTTCGAGGACCTCGTGGCCGACGCGATCGACGCGCTCCCGGAGGAATTCCAGCGCATCTTCGAGCGGCTCGCGGTGGTCGTCTCCGATCTCGGCTTCGAGCGCCGCGCATACGGCGAGTACTTCGGCGACGGGATCGCGGCCGAACGCTACGAGGACAGGATCGTCATCTACCGCGACACGCTCGAACGCGACTTCGGGCATGACCGCGAGCTGCTCGCGCGCCAGGTCGAGCAGACCCTGAGGCACGAGCTCGCCCACCACCTGGGGTGGGACGAGGGCGGCGTCGGCGGGCTGGGGCTCTGAGCTCAGCGCACGCGGCAGACGCGCGGGAGGGTAACGGCGATCTCCTCGTGGGCCTCGAAGCGAAAGATTCCCCGGGCGAGGGTGAACGGGACTTCCGTGAACCCCTCGGGGGCGCTGCAGGCCGCGGAGACATAGCTTCGGGGCTTGCCGCCGAATCTGTACTGGCGGCCGATCTTCAGGTCGATCGCGGTAACCGAGCCGAGGTCGCCGCCGAGGCGCGGGATGCGGGATCTGAGGATGGTGCCGAACTGCCCTTCGCGTCGATGGCCGACGGTGAGCGGCACCACCAGGGTGAAGCGCACCGGTGCCCCGGCGAAGAGATGAAGCAGCAGCGCCGGCTTGCCGGCCAGGCGGCTGTTGAAGGCAACGATCCTGCCCGCCACCTGGATCGGCCTGCCGAGGGTGACCTCGGCCCGAAAATGCCCACTGCCGACGCGGGCACCGCCGCAGCGAGCCAGCGCGGTCTCGGTGCTGGTCGACTGCAGGGTGGGGGCGGTGCAGACCGGCAACCCCCTGGAGTAGAGGCGACCGTTGCGGTTGAGCTTGATTTCGAGCCAGCGCAGCGGGGGCGGGTGGCTTCCGTCGGTCGTCGCGATGCTGCCGCTGACTTCGACCTTCACCGGCGCGAGCCGCTGGCGCGGCAGGTTTTTTGGCCGCAGATCGGCGTTGAAGGTGACTTCGAGGCCGTCCCTGATTTCCTTCTCTGCGTAGGAGCTGGCCGTCCAGGCGGCGGCGAGGACCACGATCAACAGAGGTATGACGGTTCGGCGGCTCATGCTCCCGTTCACGAGTCTAAGCAGGGGAATCTGCGGCTAGGGTTGAGCAATGGTTGAGCCTTCGCGGTGGACGGACCTCTCCGAGGGCGATGAGTTCGCCGGATATCGGGTCGAGCGGCGCCTCGGCCGCGGCGGGATGGGGATCCTCTATCTGGCCGTCGAGCCCGGCCTGGAGCGGCGGGTGGCGTTGAAGCTGATCGCGCCCGAGGCGGCCTCCGACGAGGTTTTCGCCAAGCGCTTCGCCGAGGAGTCCCGGATCGCCGCCTCGATCGAGCACCCCAACGTGGTGCCGATCTACGCCGCGGGAGAGGAGGGCGGCGTGCCGTGGATCGCGATGCGCTACGTCGCCGGCTCCGACCTGCAGCGGCGAATCGCCCGCGAGGGGAGGCTCGAGCCCGGCGACGCGGTGCGGCTGATCGCCCAGCTGGGGAACGGCCTCGACGCGATCCACTCCGCCGGCCTGGTCCACCGCGACGTCAAGCCGGCCAACGTCCTGCTCGGCGGCGACCCCGGCACCGAGCACGCCTACATCACCGACTTCGGCGTCGCCCGCAACCTCGCCACGCAGTCGGGGCTGACCCAGACGGGGCGCTTCGTCGGCACCCTCGACTACGTCGCCCCGGAGCAGATCTCCGGCGGGCCGATCGACGCCCGGGTCGACGTCTACGCGCTCGGTTGCCTGCTCTTCCAGCTGCTGACCGGCGAGGTGCCGTTCCCGCGCGAAGGCGAGGCCGCCCGCCTCTACGCCCATCTGCACGATCCGCCGCTGGCCCCGTCGCTCTACGCGACGGCGGTGCCGATGGCGCTCGACGACGTCGTCGTCAGGGCGATGTCGAAGGCACCGGAGGATCGCCATCCCTCCGCCGGGGATCTCGGCCGGGCGGCCGAAGCCGCGCTCAGCGGCACCGCCGTCCCGGTCCCCGAGCGCACCGTCGCGACCGGCGCTGCGGCGACGCGGGAGACGCCCAGGCCGGAGCCCAGACCGGGTGAGGTCGAGACGGCCAGGCTCCCCGACGAGCCCGCGGCCGAGCGCCCCCGGCGCCCCTTGCTCCTGGGCGCCGGTCTGACGGGGCTCGTCCTCGTCGCGGCGATAACGGCCTTGCTCCTCGGCGGAGGAGGCGACGGCAACAGCGCCGGCGGCGAGACCAACGTCACGACGACGACGAGGGAGGCCAAACCGAAACCGAAGCCCGAGCCGCAGACGCTGACCAAGGCAGAGCTGATCCGTAAGGGCGACGAAATCTGCGAAGAAAGCCGCGAAAAGTTCCTCCGCTATCGCGACCCCGAGGCAGAGGTCGTGCCGGATGTCGCGTATTCCCGGGTTCTGGTCGGGATCTCCAGCAACGCCGTCGAGCGATTCGAAGCGCTGGCGCCCCCGCCAGCGCTCGCGCCCGTGTTCACCCGCTATGTCGCCTCGCAACGGGAAGTCAGAGAATGGGATCGCGATGCCCTCGTCGCCGCCGAGGCGGAAGACCCGACGGCCTACGTCGAAGCCCGCGAAACGCGCAACGACACCGAATCCGACCGCAGGGGGATGGCCGAAGAAATCGGTTTCCACGTCTGTAGCGGCAGCGAAGCCTGAAACCCCTCAGTCGTCGTCGCGGTCGCCCGGGTGGGTGACCCGTTCGGCCCGCTGGCGCACTTCTTCGCTCGCCTCCCTCGTTGCGGCGAAGGCCTCCTCTTTTGCCGCCGCCAACCCCTCGCTCGGCTTGCCGCCGACCATGTCGCGGAAGGCGTTCTTGAAGCGCTCGGTGCGGCGGTCGGGCGGGAACCGCTCTTCGGAGCGGGCCTGTTTCTTCGGGTGCCGCTCGCCGTAGCGCCGCCGCGCCCAGGCCGAGGCTGGCTTGCCGAGGCGGCAGGCGCCGTAGAGGGCGATCGGGAAGACGAAGAAGCCGATCGTGCCGTGCAGGATCCGGCCCTTGACGAAGCAGACCGCGACCAGGAGGAAGACGACCAGGGCGCTGACGGCGGTGCCGAGGATCGACTCGATCGAGCCGTCTTCGATCGTGAACGGGGTGAAGCCGAGCAGGGCCAGCAGCATCGCGGCGGCGGCGAGCACGGTCGCATCGATCGAGCTGCGGCCCTCCTCGGCCCAGTAGACGTCGTCGAGGTAGACCCAGAGGGCGAACTCGTCGATCGTCAACCCGGCTCCGATACCGAAGGCGAAGGCGCATATCTCGGTCCAGGGGCTGTTGCCGAAGGCGGCGAAGCCGCCCGCGCCGGCGACCATCATCGTCACGATCCCGAAGACGAGGTGGTGGAGGTGGACGCCGCTGTCGCTGACGATGCTGCCCGGCCACCACGGGACCCTCGGGCTCCTCATCAGCCGGGTGCTCATGCGGATGAAGGCGAAGGAGAGGATGAACCCGATCAGGACCAGGTAGAGGCCCTGCAGCTCGTGCTCGGCGATCCGGTTGTAGAAGTCGCCGAAGATCGAGGCCGTGGTCATGCCGGCACCGGGGTCAGGTGGACGGGTGGCGCCTCGCCATCCTTCTCGCGCATCAACTCGACCGTCAGCAGCACCGCGGCGACGGCGAAGACGGGGGCGAGGGCCGCGTCGGAGAGGGACTCCGCCAGCCAGGTGGCGAGGAAGGTGTGGCCGAGCAGCTCGTGGACGAGGGCGGCGAGGCCGCCGCCGATCGCGTCGCCGACGAGCTCGATCGGCGCCAGGACCAGGAATACGAGCCAGAAGTTGCCGCGGACCAGGGTGAGGCTGCGGCGCAGGGCGCCGGCCGCGGTCCGGTCCTCGAGCTCGACGATCGGACCGGCGAGGCCGAGCCAGACGAAGGCGAGGATGCCGGGGAGGAGGCCGAGCAGCAGCCCGGCGGCGACGATCCCGACGAAGATTAGGTCGACCGCGATCAGCCGGCCGTAGTTCAGCCGGCGGGCGATCTCGCGCAACGGCGGCGGGTCCTCGCCGTGGGGGTGGGTTAGCGAGATCGCGATCGCGCCGCTGAAGAACACCTCGCCGATCAGCCCGGTGGCGGTGACGACCCCAACCGCGAGAGCGAAGGCGGCCAGTTTGATCCCGTTGGCGATGTTCAGCGAGTCGAGCTCGACGTTCATCGTCAGCGCGTTCAGCAGCCCGAGCGGGACGAAGACGATGACGGCCAGGGTCAGGATCGAGGCAGCCCAGCTCCTGTAGGTACGCCAGATCCGCGCGTAGGTCGCGGCGACTCGGCGGCGCAGGCTCACCGGCGCCGGTCCCGCCGCCCGGCGGGCTTGCGCCCCCGGGCCTCCAGCCGGGACTGGCTCGACTCGGAGGCCGGCACCCGCTTGAGGCTGCCCAGCTCCGGGAGCAGCAGCTCTTCGGCGCACCGCCGGTGCCAGTGGTGATGGTCTGTGCCGCCGAGCCGGCGGACGTACTGGACCACCGTGTGCTCCTCGCCGACGGGGATGTCGCCGTGGCAGCCGGGGCAGTGGTAGAGCTTGCGGGCGATCCCGCGGATCAGCCAGGTCTCGTCACCCTCTTCGTTCAGCCCGGTGAGGCTCCAGCGCATGCTCGGGAGGCCCTCGAACTGGCTCACGTCAGCGTCTCCGCGAGAGCCAGGCGAAGCCCGCCGCCATCGCGACGTTGGCGACCCCCGCCAGCTGCAGGCCGAGCTTCGCCCCTGGTCGGCTCACCGCCGGCGAGGCGGACCAGAGCACGTCGGTCGCGATCTCGGTCCCCCGCAGCCAGGCGAGCGACTGCCAGTCGGCGGGGGTGCCGCGGCGGTCGGCGACCAGGTGGGCGGCGGCAAAGGTCAGCCAGATCGGTCCGCAGCGACGGAAAAGGTGCTCCGCGTCGGGCGAGGGCTGGTCGTGACCGAGCACCTTGAGGGTCGTCGCCGGCGCCGCGATCGCGGCGCTGCCGAGCAGCAGGTCGAAGGCGATCATGTTCCGGTTGGTCAGGCGCAGGGCCTTTTCGAGGTTCATTTGAGACGAATCCAACCAGAACCCGGAAGGGAAAGTGACGGGTTCGGCGAAATGGACCGCCGTGACCAAGACCGCAACGAAGTCCCCACAGCTCAAAAGCCTTTCCGACTACATCCAGGAGCGCTTCGACGAGTTCTCGCGCTCCCAGAAGGACGTAGCTCGCTACATCGTCGATCACCTCGACGAGGCAGCCTTCCTCACCGCCGAGGAGCTGGCCCGGAGGGCGAGCACCTCGTCCTCGACCGTGGTGCGCTTCTCCCAGGCCCTCGGTTTCGAGGGTTACCCCGAGCTCCAGCAGGCCGCGATCGAGGAGTACCGCGCGACGATCGCCGCCAGCAGCGCCAACGGCGGGGCCCTCTTCTCCTTCGACCACTCCGAGCTGGAGGGATCGCTCAGCGCCGACTACGCGAACCTCGAGGAAACCGCGCGCAAGCTGACCCCCGAGCAGGTCGATGCTTCCGTCCAGGCCCTGGCGACTGCCCAGCGGATCGTGATCGTCGGCGTCGACCAGATGGCTTTCTTCGCCAGCTACCTGCGCCACACCCTCAGCCTCCTGGACATCCGCGCCGAGATCGTCGCCAGCACCGGCGGCGAGTCGCTGCAGCGACTCGGCCGGATCGACGAGAGCACCCTGGTCATCACCCTTTCCGCCGGCCGCGCCCACCCGCTGCTGCTGCGGGCGATGAAGCTGGCCCTGCATCGCGGTGCCCGCACCCTGGCGATCTCCGACGCGACGATGTCGGAGGTGGGAGAGCACGCCGAGCTGACCCTCTACTTCTCCTCCAACAGCCCCAGTTTCACGCGCAGCCACACGGCCCTGATGGCGCTCGTCCAGGGATTGGCCCACGGCCTCTACGCCCGCGACGAAGCCGCCCACAAAGACCGCATCCGCGCGTACAAACTGAAGTAAGCGGCTCTGCCTCCCAGGCAGAGCCGGCGCGGGCGTCCGGCAGGTAATCTGGACGCGATGACTGAACGCGCGACGTTTCGACTGAAGACCGGCCTGGCGGAGATGCTGAAAGGCGGGGTGATCATGGACGTGGTCACCCCCGAGGAGGCGAAGATCGCCGAGGACGCGGGCGCTTGCGCCGTGATGGCACTCGAGCGGGTCCCGGCCGACATCCGTCGCGACGGCGGCGTCGCCCGGATGTCCGATCCGGCGATGATCAAGGGGATCCAGAGGGCGGTCTCGATCCCGGTGATGGCGAAGGCGCGGATCGGCCACTTCGCCGAGGCCCAGGTCCTGCAGTCCCTCGAGGTCGACTACGTCGACGAGTCCGAGGTGCTGACGCTCGCCGACGAGCACAACCACATCGACAAGTACGCCTTCGAGGTCCCCTTCGTCTGCGGCGCGACCAACCTCGGCGAGGCGCTGCGGCGGCTCGGCGAGGGCGCGGCGATGATCCGTTCCAAGGGAGAGGCGGGGACCGGCAACGTCGTCGAGGCGGTCCGCCACATGCGCGAGATCACCTCCGGCATCAAGCGCCTCGCGCGGCTCGGGCCGGAGGAGCTCTCCTCGGAGGCGAAAGAACTCCAGGCCCCGCTCGAGGTGGTGAAGGCCGTCGCCGAGGCGGGCCACCTGCCCGTGCCGCTGTTCTGCGCCGGTGGGATCGCCACGCCGGCCGACGCGGCACTGATGATGCAGCTCGGCGCCGAGGGCAACTTCGTCGGTTCGGGGATCTTCAAGAGCGCCGACCCCGAGCAGCGGGCGCGGGCGATCGTCGAGGCGACCACCCACTTCAACGACCCCGAGCGGGTCGCCGCCGCCTCGATCGGGCTCGGCGAGGCGATGCCCGGGCTGGAGATCGCCGGCCTCGCTGCCGACGACGCCCTGCTGCAGAACCGCGGAGCGTAGGTGGCTGACCTGAAGGTCGGCGTTCTCGCGCTGCAAGGGGACTTCGAAGCCCACACCAAGACCCTGCGCCAGCTCGGTGCCGAGCCGCGCGAGGTGCGCACCCCGGCCGACATGGAGGGCCTCGACGCCCTCGTGATTCCCGGCGGCGAGAGCACGACGATCGGCAAGATGATCGAATCGGCGGGCCTGGAACCCGCGCTGCGAGCGCACCACGAGGCCGCGCGGCCGATCCTCGGCACCTGCGCTGGGCTGATCGTCTGCGACGCCGAGCACCTCGGCTTCATCGACGCGACGGCGAGGCGAAACGCCTTCGGGCGCCAGCTGCAGAGCTTCGAGGCCGACCTCGAGGTCGGGGGGGCCGGCGACGAGCCGCTGCGGGCGGTCTTCATCCGCGCGCCGTGGGTCGAGCGACACGGGCCGGAGGTCGAGGTCCTCGCCTCCCACGAGGGTCACCCGGTGGCGATCCGCGAGGGCAGCGTCCTCGCCTGCGCCTTCCACCCGGAGCTGACCGACGACCCGCGGTTCCACGCAATCTTCATGGCGATGACTACTGCCGCCCGCGAGCGGGCGGGGGAGGAGGCGAGGCGATGAGCGGTGGCGATCCGAGGATTCAGAACCTGGCAAAGATCCTGGTCGGCTACTCGACCGGGGTGAAGGAGGGCGACGTCGTCGCGATCGACGGCGAGAGCGCCGCCGCGCCGCTGCTCCTGGCGGTTTACGAGGAGGTGCTGAAAGTCGGCGGCCACGCGGTGATGAACGTCGCCCTCGACGGCCAGATCGCCGCCTACTTCAAACACGCATCCGACCAGCAGCTGGAATGGATCTCTCCCTTCGCAGAGTGGATGGTCGACAACGTCGACGTGCGGATCGCGATCGGCGCCACCACCAACACCCGCGAGCTCTCGGGGGTGCCGCCGGAGCGCCAGACGCTGCGCCAGTCGGCGACCGGCGATCTGATGACGCGGGCGATGAAGCGCAGCGCCGAGGGCGAGTTCCGCTGGTGCTACACGCTGTACCCGACCAGCGCCTACGCCTCCGAGGCGGAGATGAGCCTGGCCGACTACGAAGACTTCTACTACGGCGCCTGTCTGGCGACCGACCCAGAGCCGCTGACCGCGTGGAAGCGCGCCTCGGAAGAGACGACGCGGCTGGCGGGGTGGATCGAGGGCCACGAGGAGGTGCGTGTTACCGCGCCCGGCACCGACATCAAGCTCGGGATCGCCGGGCGCCGGTTCATCCCCTGCGTCGGCGACAACAACATGCCCGACGGCGAGTTCTTCACCGGTCCCGTCGAGGACTCGGTCGAGGGCGAGGTCAGCTTCCACCTGCCCGCGGTGATCGGCGGTCGCGAGGTCTCGGGCGTGCGCCTGCGCTTCGAGGCCGGCAGGGTCGTCGACGCCTCCGCCGAGCGCGGCGAGGAGTACCTGCTGAAGCTGCTCGACACCGACGAGGGGGCTCGCACCCTCGGTGAGCTCGGGATCGGCACCAACTACGGGATCGCCAAGGGCACCCGCGAGGTTCTGCTCGACGAGAAGATCGGTGGCACCGTCCACATGGCGGTCGGCAGCAGCTACCCCGAGTCGGGTGGCGAGAACGAGTCCGCCGTCCACACCGACCTCGTCTGCGACCTCCGCCTCGGCGGCAAGCTCGAAGTCGACGGCGCCGTCATGCAGGAAGACGGCCGTTTTATCGTCTGACGCGTCAGGTCTGGGCGATGATGGCGATCACCCCGACCACCCAGGCGATAAGCAGCCCGCCGAAGAGGCGATAGATCGTTTGATTCAGCGTCGCCGCCTGAGCGGCCATCTCGGCCCGCACGGCCTGAAATTCGCTTTTCACCGAGGTGAATCCCGTCGCCATCTCCTGACGGATTGACTGCGATTCACCTTTCATCTCGGCCCTAACCGACCGAAATTCCTCGCGCATATCTGCGAACCCGGTTTCCATGCGCCGGTCGATGCTCTCGACCCGCGAGTTGAGGTCGTCGAGCCTCTCATCGGTCCACTGGTCCCTTGCCATCACCGCCATTTTGCCAGCCTACAGAGCAACGCGCAACTTGTTGTGCGCGAAACGTAAAAGTTTCGCTACGACTCTGCCAACGAAGCGCTACTGATCCGGCAGGGGCGACCCGGCGAGGAGGAAGAACCACAGCGTCAGGGCCAGAGCGGCCAGCATCACCGAGGCCATCAGCACAGCCTCGACGACGGTCACCGAGTTGGTCACCGGGCCGGTGTCCCGCATGCTTTTCAGCCAGGTCGGCCGGATCGGCGCCAGGCGGTTCGTCCCGGTGATGCGGATGTAGAGGTTGTTGAGGCGGCCGATCAGCCAGGCGACGACGAGGATCGAGGCGACGATGCCGACGGCGACCACGGCGTAGGGACCGCCGCTCGGGAACTGGGTCTCGGAGAGCTTCGAGGCGATGTAGACCCAGCTCAGCGGGATCGCGGTCCAGAGCGAGAAGGCGGCCAGCAGCATGGCGAGGAAAACGAGGCCGGCGGCCAGCGCATGTCCCGCTCTGTGGGTTTTCGTCGTCGATGCCATGGGGCGACTCATAGAATGCCAGCGATGTCCGGGCACTCCAAGTGGCATTCGATTAAACACAAGAAGGGCGCGGCCGACGCGAAACGCGGCAAGCTCTTCAGCAAGCTCGCGCGCGCGATCACCGTCGCCGCCCGCGACGGCGGCGGCGATCCGAGCGGCAACCCGACGCTGGCGACGGCGGTCCAGAAGGCGAAAGACGCCTCGATGCCGAAGGACAAGATCCAGAAGGCGATCGACGTCGGCACCGGCGCCGGCGGCGATGGCGCGACGATCGAAAGGATCGTCTACGAGGGGTACGGTCCGGCCGGGGTCGCCGTGCTGGTCGAGGCGCTGACCGACAACCGCAACCGCGCCAGCGCCGAGATCCGCCACGCCTTCTCGAAGCACGGCGGCAGCCTCGGCGAGCCGGGCTCGGTCGCCTGGATCTTCGAGAAAAAAGGCGCGATCGTCGTCGACGGCAATCGCTACGGAGAGGACGACCTGATCGGGGCGATCGACGCCGGCGCCGAGGACGTGCGCGAGGACGACGGCAAGCTGCGGGTGATCTGCGAACCAACCGACTTGACGGCGGTGCGCGAAGCGCTCGAGGGCGAAGGCATCGAGGTCGAGTCCGCCGGCCTGATCACCGAGCCGAAGAGCAGCGTCGAGCTCAAAGGCGACGACGCCAAGCGCCTGCTCGAGCTGCTCGACGCGCTCGACGACCAGGACGATGTAGACGAGGTCTACGCGAACTTCGATATTCCGGCGGACGTTCTAGAGCAGCTGGCTGCGTAATAGCGGGGAGGGGTGGGGGGGGGGCCCC
>Ga0307280_10000002_pt1 | contig 136699 bp, 142 predicted proteins | sample ER_DNA_119_FD_194479 | JGI IMG/M metagenome (GOLD analysis project Ga0307280, IMG submission 194479) | Bulk soil microbial communities from the East River watershed near Crested Butte, Colorado, United States - ER_DNA_119 | ecosystem: Environmental > Terrestrial > Soil > Floodplain | place...
GCCGTTCGGAGACCGCGGCGGCCTTTCACCACCTGCCGATCCGGCCCGGGACCGACGCCTGGCTGCTGCTGGCGATCCTCAACGTGCTGTTCGCCGAGGGGCTGGTCGACCGCGAGGCGGTGGCGGCGGAGGCGACGGGGGTCGATGCCCTGGCCGCGGCCGCCGGCCGGGTCGCACCCGAGCTGGCGGCGGAGCGGACCGGGATCGCCGCGGCGGAGATCCGGGAGCTGGCGCGGAACTTCGCCGCCGCCCCCTCGGCCGTCGCCTACGGCCGCACCGGGACCTGCACCAGCGCCGCCGGCACCGTCGTCGCCGCCCTGATCGACGCCCTCAACGTCCTCACCGGCAACTGCGACCGGCCCGGGGGGGCGCTCTTCGGCTGGACCCCCTGGCCGTTCCGGCAGCTGGCCACGCTGACCGGGATCGACGGCTACGACCGCTACCGGTCGCGGATCGGCGACCTGCCCGAGGTGATGGGCTTCCTGCCGGCGGCGTTGATGTCGCGCGAGGTGGGGGAGACGGTGCGGGCGCTGGTCGTCTCCGCCGGGAACCCGGTGCTGAGCGTGCCGGGCGGCGAGCGGCTGAGGCAGCGGCTCGGGGAGCTCGACCTGCTGGTCTCGATCGACCTCTTCCTCAACGAGACCAACGAGGCGGCCGACTTCGTCCTGCCGGCGGCGACCTGGCTGGAGCGGGCCGACACCCAGCTGGTCTTCCTGCCCTTCATGCTGGAGCCCGCGGTGCAGTGGACCGACCCGGTGACCGCGCCGGCCGGGGAGGCGCGGGAGGAGCGGCTGATCGTCGGCGACCTGCTGGCGGCGGTGCGGGGAGGCCCGCTCTGGCGGCGCGCGGCCCGGGCCGCGGTCAGCCGGCTGCTGCGCGCCGACATCGTCCGGCTGACCGACGTGGCGCTGCGGGCCAGCGCGATCGGCGACTGGTTCGGCCTGCGGCGGCGCGGGCTCTCGATCCGGCGCCTGCGCGAAGAGCCCCGCGGGGTGGTGGTCCGCTCCGCGCCGCCGGCCGGGCGCCGCCGGCGGGTCGTCCGCAACCGCGGCCGCCGGATCGACCTGGCGCCGGCGCCGATCATGAGGGAGATCGCGGCGCTGCGGGCGGACCCGGTCCCCGCCGGGTTCCCGCTGCTCCTGATCGGCCGCCGCGAGCGGCTCTCGCTGAACAGCTGGATGCACGAGGGCCCGGCGGCGCGGCGCTTCGCCCGTCTCCTCGTCTCCCCGCACGACGCCGTCGCGGCGGCGATCGCCGACGGCGAGCGGGTGCGGGTCGCCTCGGAGTCCGGCGCGGTCGAGGTCGCGGTCGAGGTCAGCGACGAGGTCGGGCCGGGACTGGTCTCGCTGCCCCACGGCTGGGGGCCGCTGAGCGGCAGCGCCAACGTCAACGACCTCACCCCGGTCGACCCCGAGCGGCTCGAGCAGCTGGCGGGCATGGCGCGCCTCAACGCGGTCCCGGTGCGGATCGAGCGGCTGGCCGAGCCGGCCCCGGGCGGTAGTTTCTGAGCCGATGGCCAGCGATTCCGTCGACCTCCTCCTCTCCGACCTCGGCGACGGCTCCGACTTCGGCGGGCTGCTGCAGACGCTGCTCCCCGACCCGTACGGCCTCTACGCCTCGGTCCGCCCCTCGACGCCGCTGCGGCTCGACGACCTCAACGCCGTCGTGCTCGCCCGTTTCGCGGACGCGGAGGCCGTGCTCAGCGATCCCTCCTACCGGTTGATCCATCCCCGCGACGAGCGCATCGACCCGCTGGCGCTGGACGACGAGGATCCGGTCGCCCGGGTCCTGCGCGACGAGATCGAGCCCTGCGTCCTGTTCATGCCGCCCGAGCGGCACGCGGTCGTGCGGCGCCACCTGCAGAAGACGCTGAAGGAAGACTCGCCGCAGCGGCGTCATGAGCTCGCGCGGGAGATGGCCGGGGCGGTGCTGGACGCGCTCGAGGGAGAGGCGATCGACGCCGTCAGCGACCTCGCGGTGCCGGTTTCGACTTTCGCCGCCGCGCACTCGTTCGGGATGCCGCAGGAGGACTGGCCGCTGCTGCTCGACTGGGCCGGCCCGGTCGGCCGCTGGCTCGAGATGTTCGTCTCCCCCGAGCAGATGGCGCGATCGGCCGAGGCAATCCTCGCCGCGCGCGCCTACTTCGACGGGGCGATCGCGGAACGCTCGGCGGGCGCCGGCGAGGGCGACCTGCTGGTCGGCCTCGCCAAGCGCGAGGGCGAGGGACTGGGGCGCGAGGAGGCGCTGAGCGGCTGCCTGCACATCATGGCCGCCAACGCGACGACCACGGTCGGCGCCCTCACCAACGCCCTGGTCGCCCTCGCCGGCCATCCCGACCAGTGGGCCCTGCTCGTCGCCGACCCGAGCCTCGCCGACGCCGCGTTCGAGGAGGCGCTCCGCTGGGACCCGCCGACCCAGGCGATCCTGCGGATCGCCTCGGAGGCGGGGGAAGTCGGCGGAGCCCCGGTGCGGGAGGGCGACCTGATGGTGGCGATCGTCGCCGCCGCCAACCGCGACCCCGACCGCTACGAGGACCCGGACCGCTTCGACATCCGCCGCGAGCGCCGGCGCCACCTCGGCTTCGGCGCCGGGTCGCACTTCTGCAGCGGCGCCCACTTCGGCCGCGCGACCGCGATCGGGGTGATCGAAGCCGTCGCCGAACGGGTCGAGGGGATGTCGGTCGACCGCGGCCTGCTCGAGTGGTCCGACACCCTCGCCCAGCGCCAGCTCGACTTCGCGCCGCTCGCCATCCGCCGCAAGGGGGGCTGAGGGTGAACGCTGTGCCCCCGCAGGCCGCGCAGCGCTGGACCGTCCTCTACGACGGCGACTGCGGCCTGTGCAAATGGCTCCTCGCCGGGCTGCTGCGTCGCGACCGCGCCCGCCGCCTGCGGCCCGTGGCGCTGCAGGGGACCGAGGCCGACGCCCTCCTGGCCGACCTCGACCCGGCCGAGCGGATGTCCTCCTGGCACCTGGTCGACCCCGGCGGCGAGCGGGTCTCGGCCGGCGCGGCCCTGCCGGCCCTGCTGCGGCTGCTGCCCCGGGGGCGGTTCCCGGCCTCCGTCCTCGACCGCTTCCCCCGTCTCACCAGCGCCGGCTACCGCTGGGTGGCCACGCACCGCACGGGGCTCTCCCGGTTCGTCCCGCAGGGCGCCAAGCGGCGCGCCTCCGCGCAAGTCCGCGAGCGCGAGCTCGAGCTCGAGCTCGAGGAGGGGGCTCGATGAGCGAGCGGGGGCCTGGGCGTCGAGTCCGCTCCAGTGTCCGTTATGCGGACACGGGCGCGGACTCGATCGGCGCGCAGCCATCCGAGGGACCGCTGCGCGACGGCCACGGGCGGCGAATCTCCGACCTGCGGGTCTCGGTCACCGACCGCTGCAACTTCCGCTGCCAGTACTGCATGCCGGCCGCGGGGCTGCCCTGGCTCGATCGCGAGGAGATCCTCCGCTTCGAGGAGATCGCCCGGCTGGTCGCGCTGCTGGTCGAGCTCGGGATCGAGGACGTCCGCCTCACCGGCGGCGAGCCCCTGGTCCGCCGCGACTTTCCCCGCCTTGTCGAGATGCTGGGCGGGATCGCGGGCATCCGCGACCTGTCGCTGACCACCAACGGCTACCTGCTCGAGCGGGACGCCGAGGCCCTCGCCGAGGCCGGGATCGGCCGGGTCAACATCTCGATCGACTCGCTGCAGCGCGACCGCTTCTTCGCCCTCACCCGCCGCGACGCCCTGCCCCAGGTGCTGCGCGGCCTCGAGGCGATCGCCGCCCAGCCGGGGATCGGGCCGGTCAAGGTCAACGCGGTGGCGATGCGGGATCTCAGTCAGGACGAGGTCGGGCGCTTCTGCGCCTTCGCCCGCTCGACCGGGTTCCAGGTGCGCTTCATCGAGTTCATGCCGCTCGACGGCGACCGCGCCTGGAGCCCGGACTCGGTCTTGAACGGGGACGAGCTGCGGGCGCGGATCGAGGCCCTGCATCCGCTCGAGGAGCTCCCGCGCGAGCCCTCGGCGACGGCGCGGGTGTTCCGGTTCGCCGACGGGCGGGGGGAGATCGGCTTCGTCAATCCCGTCTCCGAACCGTTCTGCGGGGACTGCAACCGCCTGCGGCTGACCGCCGACGGGCAGCTCCGGACCTGCCTGTTCTCGATGACCGAGACGAGCCTGCGGGATCCGCTGCGCGACGGCGCCAGCGACGCGGAGCTGGCGGCGCTGATCCGCGCCGCGGTCTGGCGCAAGGAGCTGAAGCACCGGGTCGACGAACCCGGCTTCCGCCAGCCGGCCCGGACGATGAGCGCGATCGGGGGCTGAGGGGGATGGACGCGAGCGAATGGGTCGAGCGGTTCGCCCGCGAGCTGGGAGCCGAGGCTCCCGACCGCGAGACGGTGGAGCGGATCCTCGAGCTGGCCGCAGAGGCGGCTCACTCCTCGCAGCGGACCGCGGCTCCGGTCGCCTGCTGGCTGGCCGCCGCCGGCGGTATCCCGCTCGAGCGCGCCCTAGAGCTGGCGCGGGAGATCGGGGACGAGTGAGCCGGCGCGGGCGAGGTCGGCGGGGGTGTTGACGTTGAAGCAGAGCCGCTCGAGCGGACCGAAGCGGCCGAGCTCGGCGGCGCCGATCGTGCGCGGTTCCAGCGTCGCGAGGGTCCGGCGCAGCGGCGCCTCCGCCTCGAGCTGCGTTTCCAGGTCCGCCGCCAGCGCCGGGTCGTACCGGCCGGGGAACGGCTGCGGCCCGGCTCCCGGGTCGAGCAGGACGAGGGGCTCGGGCCTCGACGCGAGCCAGGCGAGCAGTCCCGGGCTGAGGAACGGCATGTCGCATCCGACCGCCACCACCGGCCGCCCGCCGGCCTCGCGCAGCGCGGTGAGGATCCCGTGCAGCGGGTGGCGCGGCGAATCGGGCTCGTGCGCGACCCGGCACCCGAGCGGCGGCAGCGCGGTCTCCGCCTTGGCGATCACCAAGGGCTCGAGGCCGGCTGCGGCGACCGCCGCCAGCGGGTACTCGATCAGCGCTCGCCCTCCCAGTTCGACCGTCGGCTTGGCGCCGCCGAGGCGCCGACCGCGCCCCCCGGCGAGGACCGCCCCGACCGCAGTCGCCGCTGGCCGTTCTCCCATGCCGGGCAGTCTGCCAGCGCGGCGGGCTCGATCATGAGGAAGCCGAACCTGCTGGATATCGAGGCGGCGCGGCAGCGGGTGCTGGAGCGCGCCGTGCCGCTGCCGGGGGAGCAGGTCGCGCTGCGCGACGCACTCGGCCGCCGGGTCTGCGAGGACGTGGAGAGCCCCGAGCCGCTGCCGGGGTTCGACAACTCGGCGATGGACGGCTTCGCCCTGCGCGCCGCCGACACCAGCCAGGCGGCCGCGGGTGAGCCGGTCCGGCTGCGGCTCGCCGGCGAGTCCCGGGCCGGGCGCCCGGCTGCGGCCCCGCTGGCCCCGGGGGAGGCGTTCGGGATCTCGACCGGAGCGGAGATGCCGGCCGGTGCCGACACCGTCCTGCGGCTCGAGGACGCCAGTCTCGACGCCGAGTGGCTGGTCGTCGAGCGGCCGGTCGAGCCGGACCGCAATGTGCGCCACCGCGGCGAGGACACCCTGGCCGGCGAGAGGCTGCTCGCCGCCGGCACCCTGCTCGGGCCGGCCGAGCTCGGCCTGCTGGCCTCGATCGGGATGCCCGCGGTCGAGTGCCACCGCCGGCCGCGGCTCGCGGTCCTCACCGGCGGCGACGAGCTGCTCGAGCCCGGGGAGCCGCTGCGGCCGGGCGCGATCCGCAACTCCAACGGCTACGCGGTGCCGGCACTGGCCCAGCTCGCCGGCGCCGTCACCTCGGTCGCGGCGCCGGCGCCCGACCGGGCCGACTCGGTCGCCGCCGCGCTGGAGCCGCTGCTCGCCGCCGACCTCGTCGTCTGCTGCGGCGGCGTCTCGGTCGGGGAGCACGACCACGTCAAGCAGGCGTTCGCCGACCTCGGGATAGAGGAATCCTTCTGGGGCGTGGCCCTGAAGCCGGGCAAGCCGACCTGGTTCGGCAGCCACGGCGAGACGCTGGTCTTCGGCCTGCCGGGGAACCCGGTCTCGGCGATGGTGACGTTCCTGCTCTTCGTGCGCCCGGCGCTGCTCGCCCTGGCCGGCGGCTCGCCCGCCGCGACCCGCGCGACGGCGATCCTCGATCGCCGCTGGCCGCTGCGGCCCGAGCGCGCCCAGGCGCTGCGCTGCCGGCTCGAGCTGGGCGCCGACGGCTGGCACGCCGAGCCATTCGAGCGCCAGGGCTCCCATATGCTCACCTCGATGCTCGGTGCCGACTGCCTGGCCATGCTGCCCGCCGGCCGCGGGTTCGCGGAGGCGGGGGACCCCGTCGGGGTCGAGCTGCTCGAGCTCGGGCCGGGGCGATGAGGGTGCGGGTGCGCCTCTTCGCGCTGCTGCGCGAACGCGCCGGCGCCGAGACAGTCGAGGTCGACCTCGACGAGGGCGCCACCGTGGCCGATGCTCTGGCGCGGCTGGCGGAGGTCGGCGGGCTGGCCGAGGCGCTCGAGCGGATCCCGGTGCGGATGGCCGTCAACCGCGACTATGCGGATCTCGCCACCCCGCTGAGCGCCGACGACGAGCTGGCGCTGATCCCGCCGGTCAGCGGCGGCGCCGACCTGCACGTGCGGGTCGGCGAGGAGCCACTCTCGCTGCAGGAGCTGGCCGATGCGGTCGGCCGCCCGGCGGCAGGCGCCGTCGTCGCCTTCCAGGGGATGACCCGCGAGGTCGAGAGGCTCGAGTACGAGGCATACCGGGAGATGGCCGAGGAGCGGATCGGCGAGATCCTCGGCGACTGCCTCCGCCGCCACCGGCTCGAGGCGGCGGCGGCCGAGCACCGGACCGGGACCGTCCCGCTGGGCGAGCCGTCGGTGATCGTCGCCGTCGCCGCCGCCCACCGGGAGGAAGCGTTCGCGGGCGCCCGCGAAGCGATCGACCGGATCAAGGCCGAGGCGCCGATCTGGAAGGGCGAGGTCGAGGATGGCCGGACAAGCTGGGTCGAGGGAACGGCGCCGGCGACGAGGCCGGGAGAGGCATGAACGAGCCGCGGCTCAGCCACCTCGACGAGAAGGGCGAGGCGCGGATGGTCGACGTCGGCGGTAAGCCGGCGACCGAACGCCGCGCCCGCGCCCGCGCCCGCCTCCGCATGCGGCCGGAGACCGCCCGGGCGGTCGCGGCGGGGGAGGGTCCCAAGGGCGAGGTGCTGAGCGTGGCGCGGTTCGCCGGCATTCAGGCGGCGAAGCAGACCGCGACCCTGATCCCGCTCGCCCACCCGCTGCCGCTTGCCTACGTCGACGTCGAAGCCGAGGTCGACGAGGAGGCCGGTCTCGTCATCCTGGTCGCCGAGGCTCGCACGGTTGGGCAGACCGGGGTGGAGATGGAGGCGATGACCGCCTGCTCGGTGGCGGCGCTCACCGTCTACGACATGGTCAAGGGGGTCGAGCGGGGGGTGAGGATCGAGGAGGTCGTGCTGGTCGAGAAGACCGGCGGCAAAGCCGACTGGCGGCTGGAGGAGGAGTAGGCGATGGCGGCGCGAGCCCCGCGGGCGGCGGTGATCACGGTCAGCAGCTCGCGGTCGGAAGGCGCCGCCTCCCCGGACGAGAGCGGCGAGCGGCTGGCCGCCTTCGCGCTCGGGCTCGGTGCCGAGCTCGCCGGCCGCGACCTCGTCCCCGACGACCGCGCCAGGATCGAGGAGCGGCTGCGGCACTGGGCCGACGCGGAGCGCTGCGACCTGGTGCTCACCACCGGGGGAACCGGTTTCGCCGCCTCGGACGTGACCCCGGAGGCGACCCGCGCCGTGATCGACCGCGAGGCGCCCGGGATCGCCGAGGCGATGCGCGCCGCCTCGCGCGACCACACCCCGTACTGGATGCTCTCCCGCGCGGTCGCCGGGATCCGCGGCGCTACCCTGATCGTCAACTTCCCGGGCAGCCCGCGCGCCATTGAGGAGGCCGGCGCGGCGATCGCGACCGCCCTGCCGCACGCCCTGGCGCTTCTCGGCGGTGGCGCGGGAGACCACTGATCCCTGGTGGCTCGCGCTAGGGCCTCCGCGCCAGAGCCGGAGCTGCTGCTGGCGGCGATCGTCGACGCGGTCGACGATGGGTTCTATCCCGCATCCGCGCTGGCCTCGGCCTTCCCGAAGCTGACGCATCGCGAGCTGGTGCGGCTGCGAAAGCGGGCGCTGGGGCGGGGCCTGCTCTTCGAGCGCCGGGATCCCGAGCGGGGGCCATGCCTCGCTCTGACCAGCGAGGGCTGGCGGGCGCTGCGCGAATACGATCCCGGCTGATGCCCGCCGATCCCGATGCCCTGCCCTTCCTCGACGAGCACGCCGTCGAGGTGGCGGCGCCGCCGGAGGTCGTCTGGGAGGCGCTCTGCCAGGTCGCCGAGGGGTCGTTCGCTTCGCCGGTTGCCGGCCGCTTCGCCCGCCTGGTCGGCTGCGAGCAGACCGCCGTCTCGGGTCCGCGGCCGCTCGCCGAGGGCTCGGCCTTTCCCGGCTTCGCCGTCGCCCGCGCCGAACCCGACTCGGAGCTGGCCCTCGTCGGCCGCCACCGGTACTCGGATTACGCGCTCGTCTTCCACCTCGACGGCAGCGACGGGGCGACGCGCCTGCGCGCCGAGACCCGGGCACGGTTCCCCGGCGCCGCCGGCCGCCTCTACCGGGCCGCGGTAATCGGCACCCGCGGCCACGTCCTCGTGACGATGCGCCTGCTCGGCGCCGTCAAGAACCGCGCCGAGCGCTGAGCCGGTCTCAGCGCAGCTCGTCGAGCGAGCTGACCTCGAGGTCGAAGGGCTCGTCGGCGGCGCGGCGGCGGCGGTAGGGGGAGACGGTGACGCGGTGGGTTTCGCCGCAGGGGCATGGGACCTCGATCGGACTGGTGTCGGAAGACGGGTCGGTGTCGACCTTGAGGCGGCGGAGGGTGCCGGTCGTCTTGCAGCCGAAGGAGATCACCCAGCCGAAGTCCTGCGGTTCTTTGCGTTTGCCTGCGCGGCGTGGTTGGGGCATCCGCACATCCTCTCTGTTTTGGGCTGCATGGGCGCCGTGGGATAGTTGGGCGGGAACGATCGAGGAGGAACGGATGCCGCTCGAGTCAGCAGAACGTGGGACGAGATCGCCGGCGCTGGACGCGCCGACCGTCGCCGCCGCCTTCCAGGCGACCGCCGCCGCGAACCCCGGGGCCAGTGCGCTCCGCACCAAGGACGACGAGGTCAGGTTCAGCTGGGGCGACTACGCCGAGCGGGTGCGGGCGGTCGCCGGCGGGTTGGCCGCGCTCGGGGTGGGACGCGGCGACACGGTCGGGATCATGCTCACCAACCGGCCCGAGTTCCACTTCGCCGATACCGCCGCGGTGCATCTCGGGGCGACTCCCTTCTCCGTCTACAACACCCTGGCCGCCGAGCAGATCGAGTACCTCGTCGCCGATTCCGGCGCCCGGGTCCTCTTCACCGAGGGGGCCTTCCTGGAGACCGTGCTGGCCGTCCGCGACGCGGTCGAGGCGCTGGAGCACGTGGTCGTCGTCGACGGCGAGGCGAGCGGCGGCGCGATCGCCCTCGCCGAGCTGGAAGCGATGGGCGAGCCGACGTTCGACTTCGAGGCGGCCTGGCGGGCGGTCGAGCCCGACGACCTGGCGACCCTGATCTACACCTCGGGGACCACCGGTCCGCCGAAGGGCGTGCAGCTGACCCACGCCAACGTGATGGCCGCTTTCAACTCCTTCGACGAGATCCTGCGGCTCGACAGCGAGTCGCGCCTGGTCTCCTGGCTGCCGATGGCCCACATCGCCGAGCGCAACGCCACCCACTACGCGCCGATCGTCTTCGGCGCCGGCACCACCTGCTGCCCCGATCCGCGCCAGGTCGTCGCCTACCTGACCGAAGTTCGCCCGCACTGGTTCTTCGCCGTGCCGCGGGTCTGGGAAAAACTGAAGGCGGCGCTGGAGATCGGGATCGCCGCCGACCCCGACCCCGAGCGCCAGCAGGCTGTCGAGTGGGCGCTGGAGGTCGGCCGGCGCAAGGTCGAGGTCGAGCAGGAGGGGGGAGAGGTGCCCGCCGACCTCGCCGGCGAACACGCCGGGGCCGAGGAGCGGGTCCTGAGCGAGCTGCGCGCCCGCGTCGGCCTCGACCAGCTGCTCGTGGCCAACGTTGGCGCCGCGCCGACCCCGCGCGAGACGATCGAGTTCTTCCTCGCGATGGGGGTGCCGCTGGCGGAGCTCTGGGGGCTCTCCGAGACGACCGGCGTCGGCTCCTGCAACCTGCCCGGCGCGATCCGGCTCGGCACCGTCGGCCCGGCCGCGCCCGGGGTCGAGCTGAAGCTGGCCGAGGACGGCGAGGTGCTGATGCGCGGCGGCACGGTGATGGCCGGCTACCGCAATGCCGCCGAGAAGACGGCGGAGGCGATCGACGCCGAGGGCTGGCTGCACACCGGTGACGTCGGCGAGTTCGACGCCGACGGCTACCTGCGGATCATCGACCGCAAGAAGGAGCTGATCATCAACGCCGCCGGCAAAAATATGTCGCCGGCCAACATCGAGGCGAAGATCAAGGCGGCGAGCCCGCTGATCGGCCAGGTCTGCGCCGTCGGCGACAACCGCCCCTACAACGTGGCGCTGGTCGTCCTCGACCCCGACGTCGCGCCCGTCTTCGCCCAGCAGCACGGGATCGAGGACGGCTCGCTCGCGGCGCTCGCCGCCGAGCCGGCGATCCGGGCCGAGATCGAGGCCGCGGTCGAGCGCGGCAACGCCGGCCTCTCACGGGTCGAGCAGGTGAAGCGGTTCGAGCTGCTGGCGATCGAGTGGGGCCCAGGCGGCGACGAGCTGACGCCGACGATGAAGCTCAAACGCCGCCCGATCGAGCGCAGGTACGAGGCGGAGATCGAGCGCCTCTACGCGCAATCTGACAGAGCGCCGTAGAGCTTTTGTACCCCATAGGGGCCATAACCTCTACCGCGACTGGTCGGCGATGCGTCTGTTCGTAAGGGACTCGTAATCGCCGCCTGCGATAGTCGTCGGCGTGGTCGCGCTGATGGCATTCGCGTTCCTCGCCGGGGCGGCGACGGCGCTCTCTCCCTGCGTCCTGCCGGTGCTGCCGGTGGCGCTCTCGGCCGGGGTGACCGGCGGGCGGCGGCGGCCGCTGGGGGTGGTGACCGGGCTGGCGCTCTCCTTCGCCTTCGCCACCGTGGCGCTGGTCTATGTGATCGACGCGCTCGGGCTGCCGGGCGACCTGCTGCGCAATCTGGCGATCGCGGTGCTCTTCGGCTTTGGCATCACCTTGCTCCTGCCACCGGTTTCCGCCCGGCTCGAGGCGTGGGTTTCGCGCATCGCCCCGGCGCCGAAGGCGGGCGCCGGCGACGGGTTCGGCTCCGGCCTCCTGCTCGGCGCCAGCCTCGGCTTCGTCTACGCGCCCTGCGCCGGGCCGATCCTCGCCGGCGTCATCACCGTCTCCGCCTCGCAGTCCTTCACCGCCGGCCGCCTCGCCGTGGCGCTCTCCTATGCGGCCGGCAGCGCCATCGTCCTCTACTTCCTCCTGCTCGGCGGCCGCAAGCTGATCGCCCGCCTGGCGCCGCAGGCCGGCCGGCTGCAGATGGCGACCGGCGCGGTGATGGTGATCGTCGCCCTGCTGATGGCCGGCGACTACGACACCCGTTTCCAGACCGCGATCGCCAGCGACCTGCCCGCCGTCCTCGTCAACCCGACCAAGGACCTCGAGGAGAGCGAAGACGTGCGCGAAGAGCTGACCGGCCTGCGCACGGTCCACGGCGGCGTCGGCGCCCGCGCCGCCGCCAGCCAGGACCCGGAGGGAGGCAGGTTGCCAGTCCTCGGGAACGCGCCCGACTTCGCCGACACCCAGCAGTGGTTCAACACCCCCGGCGACCGGCCGCTGTCCCTGCGGCAGTTGCGCGGCCGGGTGGTGCTGATCGACTTCTGGACCTACACCTGCATCAACTGCATCCGCACCCTGCCCTACGTGACCGCCTGGGACCGGCGCTACCGCGACGAGGGGCTGACGATCGTCGGTGTCCATACGCCGGAGTTCCCCTTCGAGCGCGAGGCCGGCAACGTCGCCGACGCGATCGACCAGAACGGGATCGAATACCCGGTCGCCCAGGACAACGAGTACGGGACCTGGAACGCCTACGGGAACCAGTACTGGCCGGCGAAGTACCTGATCGACACCAAGGGTCGGGTCCGCTACGCCCACTTCGGCGAGGGCGAATACGGCGAGACCGAAGCGGCGATCCGCGAGCTCCTCGCCGAAACCGGCCACGATCCCGGCGGCCGCGCTGACGTCGAAGTCGAGAGGGCCGCGGCGGGGACGACCACGCCGGAGAGCTACCTCGGCTCGGGCCGCGCGCTGCGCTTCGCAAACGGCTCGATCGCAGCCGGCACGCAGGACTTCGCGGCCCCGACGTCCGAGCTGAAGCCCGACGAGCTCGCCTACGAGGGCCGCTGGCGGATCGGGTTCGACGCCGCCACCGCGCTCGCCGGCGCCCGCCTCGATCTGAACTTCGGCGCCCGCCGCGTCTTCCTCGTGCTCGGCTCGCGCGGCGCGGAGCCGCGGCCGCTGCGGGTCCTGCTCGACGGCAAGCCGCTGCCGCAGCGCTTCGCCGGCACCGACGTCCACGGTGGGGTGGCGACGATCTCCGACCAGCGCCTCTACCGCCTGGTCGAACTGCCGAATGCGGAGCGTCACCTCCTCACCCTCGAGTTCGCCCCCGGCATCTCCGGCTACGCCTTCACCTTCGGATGAGCCTCGCCGCTGGGACAATCGAGCCAATGGCAGACCGCGACGCTCGCCGCACCGTGCTCGTCGTCGACGACGAGCCGACGATCGGCGAGATCGTCTCGCGCTACCTGGAGCGGGCCGGCTACGCGACGAGAACCGCCGCCGACGGGCTGGAGGCGGTCCGGATCGCCGACGCCGAGCGCCCCGACCTCGTCGTCCTCGACCTGATGCTGCCCCAGCTCGACGGCCTGCAGGTGCTGCGGCACCTGCGCGAAGGAGAGGACGGCCCGACCCCGGTGATCCTGCTGACCGCGAAGGGCGAGCAGGAGGACAAGCTCGCCGGGCTGCGCAACGGCGCCGACGACTACGTCGTCAAGCCCTTCTCGCCGAGCGAGCTGGTCGCCCGCGTCGACGCGGTTCTGCGCCGGGTCAACCCGCCCGACGCCGACGCCGAGCCACTGCGCTTCGACGGGCTCGAGATCGACGGCCGCGCCCGCCGCGTCGCCCTCGACGGGACCGAGGTGCAGCTGAGCCAGCGCGAGTTCGACCTGCTGGAGTTCTTCGCCTCCAACCCGGGGCGGGCGTTCTCGCGGGACCAGCTGCTGGACCGGGTCTGGGGCGCGCCGCTCGCCGACACCAGCACCGTCACCGTCCACGTCCGCCGGTTGCGGGCGAAGATCGAGCCCGACCCCGAGCGCCCGCGCTTCATCCAGACGGTCTGGGGCGTCGGCTACCGGTTCCAGCCATGAATCCGCTGCGCCGCCAGGCGATGCTGACGGTGGCGGTCGTGGTCGCCGTCCTCGTGGCGATCTTTCTCGCCGCGCGGATGATGTACGTCTCCGACCGCGACGCGCTGCTCTTCTCGGTCCTCGTCCTCGCGATCGGCCTGGTCTCGCTGCGGATCGCCTCGCTGGCCGAGCGCGAGCGCTCGCGCCAGGCGGCGGAGGCCGCCCGCCGGCAGATGATCGCCGCCGTCTCCCACGACCTGCGCACCCCGCTCGCCTCGCTGCGGCTGCTGGTCGAGGCGGTCGACGACGAGATAGTCGACGAGGAGACCCGCCGCCGCTACCTGGCGACGATGCGGACCAACGTCAACTCGCTCAGCACGCTGATCGACGACCTCTTCGAGCTCTCGCGGATCGAGGCCGGCGACATCGAGTGGTCGATCCGCCAGGTCGAGCTGGGGATGCTGGTCGACGAGACGGTCGCCGCGATGCAGCCCGAAGCCGGCGCCAAGGGGGTCGAGATCCGCACCCAGCTGGGGGAGGGGGAGCTGCGGGCGAACGCCGACCCGGAGAAGGTCCAGCGCGTCCTCTTCAACCTGATCCGCAACGCGATCCGCCACACCCCCGCCGACGGCAGCGTCACCGTGCGTGCCTCGAGCGGCAGGGGAGGAGTCGAGATCGAGGTCGCCGACACCGGCGACGGCATCCCGGCCGCCGAGCGCGAGCGGGTCTTCGAGGCCTTCTTCCGCGGCGGCGCGGACGCCCCGCGCTCCTCCGACGGCGCCGGCCTCGGCCTCGCCGTCTCCCGCGCGATCGTCGAGCGCCACGGCGGCCGCATCTGGCTGGAGCCGGCGGCACGGGGGACCAGCGTCCGCTTCAGCCTGCCCCGAGCGTAAAGGTACGTATGAAGTACTAGGCAAGAACGCTGCAATTCCTTATGGTCGAGTTTCGTCAACCGACCAAGGGAGAGCGCCATGCTCACTGGACCTGATGTATCCGAGCACCAAGGGGACGTCGACTGGAAGAAGGTCGCGAAGAAACACGAGCTGGGGATCGCGCGGGTCTCCGACGGAGACCACCGCGACAGCTTCTGGGGCACGAGCAGGGTGAAGGCGATTCGCGAAGCCGGCCTGATACTGGCGCCGTACTACTTCGCTCGCGTCGCCTCGCCGCAGAACGGCCAGCGCGACGGGGCCAAGGAGGCGCGGATGGTGCTCGGGTTCGCCAAGGAAGGTGGCTGGAAGTGGCCCGGCGACCTGCCGCTGATCTACGACTTCGAGACCGACAACGGACAGCCGGCGGACAAGTGCGCGCGCCACGTCGTTCAGTTCGTCCGCGCCTACCACGCCAGCGAGGGCCACCATCCCGGCATCTACACGATGCCCGGGTTCTGGGAACGGCTCCTGCCCCACCTCGATTCGAAAGACCGCAAACTGATCTCGCGCTGCTTCCTGTATCAGGCCGAGTGGGGTGTCGAGCGGCCGCGCTCGATGGAGCCCTGGAAAGGGGCGACGCTGTGGCAGTGGACCGACCACGGTCGGGCGAACGGGGTCTCGGGGGGCTGCGACATGAACCGCTCGCTCGTCCCCGACACCGAGGTCCGCGCCTTGGCGGGAGACGAGAAGGCGGCGCTTCCCCAGAAGCCGGCGGAAATGAAGCCGACGCCGGACCATCCCGACGGCATCCCCGCCTGGGTCTCGAAAGATCACTGGGACAAGTGGCAGCGGCCGTGGGACGGCGGAGCGGCGAAATCGTCGGCCTTCCGCAAGCTCTGCATGAAACACGGGCATCTCTCGCCGCATTTCATGCTGAAGGAGGCGTCCTGTCATGACCCGGCCAACACCGCCGTGCCGACCTCCCTGCGTTCGAACGCGCAGCGGCAGGCCTTCGCCCTGGAGCGGCTGCGGCACGAGCTCGGCGACAAGCCGTTGCCGGTGCTCAGCTGGTACCGGACGCCGGCCTGGAACGAAAACGTCGGCGGCGCCGAGAACAGCCGCCACATGCAGGCCGATGCCTCCGATTTCACCGTGCAGACGATCCAGAGCTTCGGAGCGACCCGCTTCGATGCCGCCTGCGAGAAGGTCTACGCGAAAGGCGGCTTCGGCCGCTACGCGAGCGGCTCGCGGCACGGCGACTCGCGCGGCAGCAAGGCTCGCTGGTAGGCCTCAGCCCGCCACCGGCACCCGCTCGCGCTCGCCGAGGACGACTCGGGCGCCGCGGGCGGGGCGCACGGTGATGTTGCGGCGCTGGGCGACCTCGACGCCCTCGTCGGTGGCCTGCAGCTCGCAGGTGCCGAGGAGGGCGCCGAGGACCACTTTCATCTCGAGCATCGCGAAGCTGGCGCCGAGGCAGCGGCGGCGGCCGCCGCCGAAGGGGATCCAGGTGTAGGTGCCCGGTTTCTGGCCGAGGAAGCGCTCGGGACGGAAGGCGTGCGGGTCGGGGTAGAGCTCGGGGTCGTGGTGCATCAGGTAGCCGTTGGCGACGAGCGCAGGGCCGGGCTGGTAGTCCCAGTCGCCGATCGTTACCGGCTTGACGACCAGGCGCGGCGCGGCGGTGGGGAGGACGGGCCGGTCGCGGAGCGTCTCCTGGATCGTCGCAGTGACGTAGTCCTCCTCGCCGGCGTCGACCGCGGCGGTGAGGCGGGCGAGGACCGCCGGCTCGCGGACCAGGCGCTCGAACGCCCAGGCCAGGGTCGAGGCGGTCGTCTCGTGGCCGGCGATCAGGAGCGTCATCAGCTCGTCGCGGATCTCCTGCTCGCTCATCGGCGAACCGTCCTCGTGCCTGGCTTCCAGCAGCATCGCGAGGACGTCGTCGCGCTCGGCGCCGGACGCCCTCCGCTCTGCGATCAGCGCGAAGACCAGCTCGTCGACCTCCTCCTGCATCCGCAGGAAGTGGGCGAAGGGCCCGACCCGTTCGGCCACGCGGGCCACCAGACTGTCGGGCTTCGGCGGCACCAGGCTGATCGGCCGGTCGCCGAACTCGAGCATCGCCTGCAGCCGTTCGCGCAGCGCCTCGAAGCGGGTGCCCGGGTCGAGGCCGAAGACGGCCCTGAGGATGATCTTCAGGGTCAGGTCCTGGGTGTGCGGGTGGAGGGCCAGCGGGACGTCGCGCGGGATCGCCGCCACCTCCTCGGCCGTCACCTCTCCCATCAGGCCGGCAAGGCGCTCCATCCGCTCGCCGTGGAAGGCCGGGAGCATCAGCTTGCGCTGCTCCATGTGGGCGTCCTCGTCGAGCAGCAGGACCGAGTGGCGGCCGACGATCGGTTCCAGCACTTTCGCCCCTTCGCCCGGGTGGAGGACGTCGGGGGGAGCGGTGAAGACCTGTTTCACCTCGTCGGGATCGGCGAGCATCACGAAGGGCCGTTCCCCGGGCAGCCGCAGCGTGAAGCGCTTCCCGTAGCGCTCGCGGCAGCGGTCGAGGAAGGCGAGCGGCCGCGTCCAGAAGCCGAGCAGCTGCAGCGCCGTCGGCATCGACGGACCGGGGGGCAGGGCGGAACGTGAGCTCATCGGCGCCTCCAGAGTCGGGTCCTCGTCGAACCTATTCTGCCCCGTCCGCTGGTGACAGTGACGACGATCACGGCAGAACAGCCGGGTTTGTCGCCGAAAGTATGATCAACATCAACTGATCATTGCCGATGAGCGCTGGGCAGGGCGGCGCGGCGGGGGCAGCGGTCTGGCTCCAGGAGGATCGATATGAAGGGGAGGCGCATCTCAGCAGCTCTCTGCGTGCTGGCATTCTGCCTGCTGTTCGCCAGCCCGGCGCTGGCGGTCAAGTATGTCGCGCTCGGGGACTCGTACTCGTCGGGTACCGGCACCAGGACGTTTTACGAATCGAGTTGTCAGCGGTCGGTCTACGCGTATCCGTACCTGCTGCACAACGCCCATCCGGAATGGACGTTCGTCAACGCCACCTGTTCGGGGGCGAAGACGGGCGACATCATCAACACCCAGGTCAACAGCGTGACCTCGGACACCAATTGGGTCACCTACACGATCGGCGGCAACGACGCCGGCTTCTCGAGCGTAATCACCACCTGCGCGCAGCCGTCGTGGGCGTCGAACTGCGACGGGGCGATTAACACCGCCCAGTCCTACATCGCGAACACGCTGCCGGGCCGTCTCGACCTGGTCAACAACGCGATCAAGTCGCGGGCGCCGAACGCGAAAGTCGTCGTCCTCGACTACCCGCGGCTGTTCAACGGCACCGACTGCAACGCCCTCACCTGGTTCAGCGGCAGCGAGATGACGCGGCTCAACCAGACGGCCGACCAGCTGAAGAACGTGATCGCCGCGGCGGCGAGCAGGGCCGGGGCGAACTTCGTCTTCCGCGACGTGATCCCGCCCTTCGTCGGTCACGCCGTCTGCGACGGTGGCGGCGGCTCGTCGACGGAGTGGATCAACGGCCTCTCCAACCCGGTCGGCGAAAGCTACCACCCAAAGACCACCGGTCACGCCAGCGGCTACTACCCGGTGGTGAAAGGAGTCACCGGCTGAGACGCGATCGAGTGGGGGCACCACATGCGTGTTCCCACTCGCTCAGTGCCGGCGGACACCGCTACGAGCAACTTTGGATATATCCAATGAAATCCAGGTATGGAGTTTCCTCCACCAGCGGTGTGGTGTCAGAGGGTCGAAGGTCGAAAAACCTGATAATCGGCCTTCGGGAGAGAGATGGACTTAGCTGAGCGGCTAGTTGTCAGCCGCTCCTCCAACTTGGAGTTCGCTCTATGGCTTTTCGGACCCGGAGGCGATTCGCTCTGGGTAACGTTGAGTTCGTCTCTAGAAATACCTAACCCGGGACTGGGGGAAGCCGTCAGGTTTCTTCGCGAAAATGCGAACCTGAGCCAGGAGGAGGTCTCAGCAAAGAGCAATCTTCACGCCACCCACATCTCCCAACTCGAGCAGGGGCGTGGCAACCCCACCCATAAGACTCTTCACAGCTTGGCTAAAGCTCTGGACGTCCCACCGTCCTACATCCTCGTCCTCGAAGACATCTTCGAGAGGAAGAGGCACCGCCAGAGGCGGGACAGCTGAGCCCCAAATCTGGGGCTATTCGATGATTTCCGGCGTGGTTTCTTCTTCTTCTTCTTCTTCTTCTTCGGTGTCTTCAGTGGTGGTATTCGCCTCGGGATCTTTGTTGAACGTGGCGGTGACGGCCATCGATTCGTTCATGGTCAGGGTGCAGCTGGTGTCGGAGCAGTCGCCGGAGAAGCGTTCGAAGCTCGATCCGTCGCCGGCGTTGTAGTCGAACTGGACTTCGGTGCCGGCCGCCAGCTCATATCTGCATTCAGGCTTCGCGCATTCGGAGCCGGCCGCGAACACGCTCCCGCCCCCACTGCCGGTGATGTTGATGACGAGGGAGAACCGCGTGGTCTCGTCCGTCTCACCATCCCCACCGGGATGGGTGCCGGTGTCGATTTCGTCGGACGTATCTTCGTCTTCCTGCGTATCGGTGATCCCTACGGCGGTGCCTTCCGGGCCGGAATCGCCACCCACCATCACGCCGGCGGCGACGCCACCTCCGAAGAGGACCACGAACAAGCCGGCGAGGGAGAGCAGGCGTGCGGTCCGCGGCGGACTGTGCCGGATCAGCTCCTCGTTGCGAAGCATCGATCGCAGGCGGTCGCATAGCGCCTGCATGTTCCGCTCCGTCGCCGCCAAACCGCGTCGGTCGCCAATCCTCTCGCGGATCTCGCGGGCCTGGTTGAGGCAACGATCGGCTCCCTCGACGTCTCCTGCGGCGAGGTGCAGGGTTCCGAGCTCGTGTTTTGCCCAGGCAATCGCCGCGGGGTCGCCCAGCTCCTTGCCGGCGCGCAGCCCGATGCGTAGCGTCTCCAGCAGGGCGGACCAGCGCTTCAGCAGCATCAGCAGGTTGGCCAGTGCCCGCGCCAGCTGCAGCGCCTTTTTGTACTCCTTCTTGCGGTCCAGGCGCTCGAGGCAGTTGAGCAGCGTACCTACCTCTAGGGCTAGCTGGTCGGGGCTCAGCGCATGCCCTTCGGAGACACCCTTGAACAGTGAGATCGCCTGCTCGACTTTCGTCGTCGCCTCCCCGGCTTCGTCGACTTCGGCCTCGATGGCGGGAGCGCGTTCCTCTGCTTCCGGTTCCTCCAGGGCCTCTCGCAGCGCTTTCGTCTCAGCGCTGCGGTCGCTGCCACCCTTCTCGACCAGGGTCCCGGCATCTCCGCCGACCTCGAGCAGGTAGGGACCGACCGCAACCGATTCGACTTGCCGATCCATCCCGTCGAGTGTCCCCCTGCTCACCCATGAGAGCAAAAACCCGCGGGTTCCTCAATGGCACCAGCGGATCGTGAAGCGCCAACGGCAACCGATCTCAGCCAACGTAGGATCGGCCGGTGATCGAAGCCGTCACCTTCGACTTCTGGAACACGATCGCCCGGGTGCCGAGCGGGGCGATGACCGATGCGCGGCAGCGGGCGGTCGCAGCCGCCTGCGAGAGCGGCGAGGTGGAGGTGGAGGCCGGGCTGCTGATCTCGAGCCTCCAGCAGGTCGGCCTCGACTGGGAACGCTCGTGGGCCGCCGGCCGGCACCTGCACCCGCGCGAGGCGGCGGAGTCGCTGGTGCGCTCGCTCGGGGTGGAGGGCGCGGCGCGGGAGATGGTCGCCGAGGCCTTTCTCGGCGCGGGACGGGAAGTCGAGCTGGAGCTGGCGCCGGACATCGCCCCCAGCCTGGAGGCGCTGCGGGCGCGGGGGATCCGCCTGGGGATCGTCTGCGACGTCGGCTTCAGTGGCGGCGAGCTGCTGCGCGAGCTGCTCGACGGCGAGGGCCTGCTCGGCCACTTCTCGGGCTGGGCTTTCTCCGACGAGGTCGGCCGCTACAAGCCGGCCCCGCAGATCTTCGAAGCCGCGCTGGGGGCGCTCGAGGCGGAGCCCACGAGGGCGATGCACGTCGGCGACCTGCGCCGCACCGACATCGCCGGCGCCGCAGCGCACGGCATGCGGACCGTCCGCTACCGCGGCATGAACGACGAGGGCGAGGCCGACAGCGGGCCGGAGGCCGAGTTCGTCCTCGACAGCCACGCCGAGCTGGTCGAGTTGGTTGGTCGGATCGGGGCGCCTAGGGGCGGGACGGCTTCGCAGGGCTGACCGCGTAGACGGCCATCCCCTTCGGCGCGCCCTTGGCGCTGAAGCGGCGCTTCTTCGCCTCGGCGGCGCCGGGGGCGAGCCGCTCCAGCGCCCGGTCGGAGACGAGTACCTCGCCGGGCTTGGCGGCGTCGGCGAGGCGGGCGGCGACGTTGACGTCGACGCCGAAGTAGTCGCCGCCGAGCTTGCGGGGACGGCCGAGGTGGATGCCGGTGCGAAGCACGGGTCGGTAGCCGTCGACCTCGATCGGCGCCACCCGCTCGGCGGCGGCGAAGGCGGTCTCGACCGCGCTCGGGGCGTCCCAGAAGGCGGCCATCAGCCCGTCGCCGAGCCGCTTCACCACCTCGCCCTGGCGCTCGAGCACCGGCGGCTCGATCGCCTCGCTCACCTCGCGGAGCAGCCGGACGGCGGCCCGGTCGCCGGCCTCGAGCGCCCAGCTCGAGAAGCCGACGAGGTCGGTGAAGAGGATCGCGACGTCGACCTTGCCGTGGCCGCGGTCCTGCGACTCGGCCAGCCGCTGCCAGGCCTGCAGGGCGGTGAGGCCGAGCTCGCCGGCGAAGCCGTGGTCCTCGCCGCGCAGCTCGACCAGCTGCCGGGCGGCGCGGTCGGCGGGGCGGCCGCGGGCGGTGGAGAGGTGGTCGACGAACTCGTCGTCGCCGAGCGTCCGCTCGCGCGTCCGCCGCGCGAGGTCGACCAGCTTCGGGCTGCGGTTGAAGCGCTGGACGGCGGCGGCGAACCGCTTGCCCGGGGTTTCGCTCATCGCCGGGAGACTGGCACAGCTCAGCGGCTCTTCAGCAGGCGGCCGACCGCCTCCATCATCTCCTCGGTCTTCTCCTCGCGCGCCTCTGGAGTGGTGGCGCCGACCACGCAGTGACGGGTGTGTTCGTCGAGCAGGGCGAGGGCGACCTTGTCGATCGCCGCCTGCGCGGCGGAGATCTGGGTGAGGATGTCGATGCAGTAGCGCTCCTCGTCGACCATCTTTTCGATGCCGCCGATCTGGCCACTGATCCGGCGCAGCCGGTTTTTGACCTTCTCCTTGTTCTCGATGTAGCCGGGGTCCTGCTGGGTCTCTTTCATGTCCGAAGTATACCCCCTGTGGGTATCTGCTACGGTAAACGCAATGAATACCCCCCGCCCGTATCAACGGATTGGCCTCTTCCTCCTCGGCCTGGCGGTTGTCTTCGGCGCTTCCGCGGCGCTTGGATCGGCGTTCGAGCCGGCCACGGAGGGAGATGGAACGGAGGCAGGGATGGAGGCGCACGCGACCGAGGCGACCCACGGAAGCGAGCACGGGTCCGCCGAGCACGAGCCGGCCGGGCTCGGGGTCTCCGCGGCCGGCTACTCGCTGCGGATCGGCGAGACCCAACTCGAGCAAGGGGAGCCGCGCGAGGTGCGCTTCGCCATCGAAGGCGAGAGCGGCGCGCTGGTGACCCGGTTCGACGAGCTGCACGAGCGGCGCATGCACCTGATCGTCGTCCGCCGCGACGGGACCGGGTTCCGACATCTGCACCCGGAGATGGACGCGGACGGGACCTGGACCGTTCCGGTCGAGTTCGGGGCGGCCGGCGTCTACCGCGCCTTCGCCGACTTTTCGGTCGAGGGCGAGCAGCAGACTCTCGCCGCCGACCTCTTCGCCTCCGGCGGCGAGTTCGAGGCGCGGCCCTTCCCGGCGCCACGGCCGGTGGACGAGGCCGACGGCTACGAGGTCCGCCTCGACGCCGGTGACCCGGTCGCGGGCGAGAGCGCGGAGCTGACCTTCACCGTCAGTCGGGACGGCCGTCCGGTCGAAGACCTCGCGCCCTACCTCGGCGCCAAGGGCCACCTGGTCGCCCTGCGCGAAGGCGATCTCGCCTTCCTCCACGTCCACCCCGAGGAGGGGCACGAGGTGGCCGCCGAGGAGATCGAGTTCGCCGCCACGTTTCCAACCCCCGGTAACTACCGCCTCTACCTGCAGTTCAGGCACGAGGAGACCGTTCGGACCGCGGAGTTCACGGTGGTGGCGCGATGAGCCGGGTCGAGCTGCCGATCGAGGGGATGACCTGCTCCTCCTGCGCCGGCCGGGTCGAGAAGAGCCTCAACGCGCTGGAGGGGGTCGAGGCGACGGTCAACTTCGCCACCGAGCGGGCGACCGTCGAGTTCGACACGGAGCGGGTCCGGACCGAACAGCTCCTCGGGGCGGTGGAGGAGGTCGGATACACGGCTTCGCTGCCGTCGGCGGAGCCGGCCGAGGGCGAGCCGGATCAGAGCGACCCGACCGCGGACCTGCGCCGCCGGCTGATCTTCGCCGCCGCCCTCTCGCTGCCGGTGCTGCTGCTGGCGATGATCGAGCCGCTGCAGTTCGAGAACTGGCAGTGGCTCTCGCTGCAGCTGGCGACGCCGGTGGTGCTCTGGGCGGGCTGGCCCTTCCACCAGGCCGCCTGGCAGAACCTGCGCCACGGCGCGGTGACGATGGACACCCTGATCTCGGTCGGGACGCTGTCCGCGCTCGGCTGGTCGCTCTACGCGCTCTTCTTCGGTGGCGCCGGGATGAACGGGATGAAGATGCCGTTCGAACTGGTCACCGAGCGCGGCGCCGGTGCCGACGAGATCTATCTCGAGGTCGCCGCCGTCGTCACCACCTTCATCCTCGCTGGCCGCTACTTCGAGGCGCGGGCCAAGCGCCGGGCCGGCGCGGCGCTGGAGGCGCTGCTCGACCTCGGCGCCAAGGACGTCGCCCTGCTCGACGCCGACGGCGGCGAGCGCCGCGCCCCGGTCTCCGAGCTCGCGGTAGGCGACCGCTTCGTCGTCCGACCGGGCGAGAAGGTCGCGACCGACGGCGTCGTCGAGAGCGGCTCCTCCGCGGTCGACCGGTCGCTGGTCACGGGCGAGTCGGTGCCGGTCGAAGTCGGCCCGGGGGAGGAGGTGGTCGGCGCGACGATCAACGTCGGCGGCCGCCTCGTCGTCCGCGCCACCCGCATCGGCGAGGACACGGCGCTGGCGCAGATCTCCCGCCTCGTCACCGAGGCCCAGTCGGGAAAGGCGCCGGTGCAGCGGCTGGCGGATCGGATCAGCGCCGTCTTCGTCCCGGTCGTGATCGCCCTCGCCGTCGGCACCCTCGGCTTCTGGCTCGGCAACGGCGCGGGTGCGACCTTCGCCTTCACTGCCGCCGTCGCGGTGCTGATCATCGCCTGTCCCTGCGCGCTTGGGCTGGCGACGCCGACGGCGCTGCTGGTCGGGACCGGGCGCGGCGCCCAGCTCGGGCTGCTGATCAAGGGGCCGGAGGTGCTGGAGTCGACGCGGCGGATCGACACCGTCGTCCTCGACAAGACCGGGACGGTGACCAGCGGCCGGATGTCGGTGGTCGGCGTCTACGCTGCGGATGGCGTCGAGGAGGCCGAGGTGCTGCGCCTGGCCGGCGCGGTCGAGGACGCCTCCGAGCACCCGATCGCCGCGGCGATTGCCGCCCGCGCCAAGGAGGAGTTCGTGCTGCTGCCCGCGGTTGAGGACTTCGTGAGCGAAGCGGGTGTCGGGGTTCGAGGAGCGGTGGGGGGTCGCGAGGTCGTCGTGGGGCGCGCCTCCGGATCCGCCGTGTCGACTTTGTCCCCCACGGGAGGACAAAGTCGACACTCGCTCCCGCCGGAGCTGGAGACGGCGCGCGGTGCGGCGGAAGCGCTCGGACAGACTGCGGTCGCCGTGGGATGGGACGGCGAGGCGCGAGGCGTAATCGTTGTCGCCGACACGGTGAAGCCGTCCAGCGCCGAGGCGATCGCCGCGCTCCGCGAGCTGGAGTTGTCGCCGGTCCTGCTGACCGGCGACAACGAGGTGACGGCGCGAGCGGTTGCCGCCGAGGTCGGGATCGACGAGGTGATCGCCGAAGTCATGCCGGCCGACAAGGCCGCGGTCGTCGAGCGCCTGCAGGGCGAGGGCCGGGTCGTGGCGATGGTCGGTGACGGCGTCAACGACGCCCCCGCCCTCGCTCGGGCCAACCTCGGCCTGGCGATCGGGACCGGCACCGACGTCGCGATCGAGGCCTCGGACATAACCCTGATCTCCGGCGATCCCCGCGCCGTCGGCGACGCGATCCGCCTCTCCCGCCGCACCCTGGCGACGATCAAGGGCAACCTCTTCTGGGCCTTCGCCTACAACGTCGCCGCCCTGCCCCTCGCTGCCGCCGGCTTCCTCAACCCCCTGATCGCCGGCGCGGCGATGGCCCTCTCGAGCATCTTCGTGGTGACCAACTCGCTGCGCCTGCGCGGCTTCACGCCTCGGCGTTAGACGAGTTCACGTCTAGACGATTAACGAATAATCGTCTAGACGTATTTACGTCTGATCAGCGCTTGATCAGCTTGACGCTGCGGCTCTTGGCCTTCGCCTTGCCGCCCTTGGGCTTGAAGGTGACCTTGATCTTGACTTTGGCGCTGCCTGCGGTGGCGAGCAGCTTCTTCGCCTTCGGCTTGGGCGCGATCTCGAGGGTCACCGTGCCCTTCTTCTTGGCGCTCCGCTTCGCCTTCATGACCTGCTTGCCGGTGAGGGTGAGCTTGCCGGCGTAGGGCAGCTTGATCTTCAGCTTCGCGGTGCCGGTTTTGGTGTTGCGGACCAACTTTCCGAACTTGAAGTTGTTCGGGGCCTTGACGGTGATCGGCTGGGCCGCGGGGGCGGCGCCGCTGCAGAAGGCGGTGCGGCCGGTGAAGACCATGTTCACCGAGCAGCCCTCGTTGTCGGTCGTGGTCAGGCCGACGGTGTATTTGCCGGCCTTGGCGTAGGTGTGGTTCAGAGTCGGACCGGTAGCGAGGGCGGTTTTCCCGTCGCCGAAGTTCCAGCCGAGGCTGGCGACGGTGCCGTCGGAGTCGATGCTGGTGGAGGTGAAGCCGATCGAGAGCGGGTTCTTCTTCGAGGGCTTGGCGGTGAACGAGGCGACCGGCGACTGGTCGGGCACGATCGTCACCTGCCAAGGTCCGCCGGTCACGTTGATGTCGGTGGTCTGGTTCGTCTGCGTGTTGATGACGGTTACGCCTTTGCCGCTGCCTTCTTCCTCGCCCTCGTAGTTGGCGACGTAAACCGACTTTCCGTCCGGCGTAACGGCCAGTTCGAAGGGCTCATCGCCGGTGGGGATCGTGGCGACCGCCTGCCGGGTGGCGGTGTCGATCGCCGTGACGGTGTCGTCGTTTCCGTTGCTGACGTAGAGCTTGGTCCCGTCGGGCGTAAGGCCGATCCCCCAAGGTTCGTCGCCGACCGGGATCGGGCTGCCGACCACCTGCCTGCTCGCGGTGTCGATGACCGAGACCGTGTCACCCCCTTCGTTGGCGACATAGGCGGTCTTGCCGTCGGGCGAGAAGACGAGGTTGACCGGGTCTTCGCCGACCGGGATCGCGCCGACGACCTGCCTGGTGGCGGTGTCGATGACCTTGACGTTGTCTTCATCGAAATTGGTGACGTAGGCGACGCTCCCGTCCGGGGAGAAGGCGACGCCCCACGTGTTTCCGCCGATGGGGATCTGCGAGCCGACGATCTGGTTGGTCTGGGTATCGATGACCAGGATGCCCTCGAGGTCGTAGCTGCTGACGTAGGCGGTCTTGCCGTCGGGCGAGATCGCGATAACCGAGGCTTCTCGATCTTCACCTTCGTAGGTGAGCGGGAGCGTGGTGAGAACCTGGTTGGTCTGGGTATCGACGACCCTCAGGTTGTCGTCGCTTTCGTCGCCGACGTAGAGGGTCTTGCCGTTCGGGGTGACCGCCAGCGTCGACGGCGACTCGCCCACCGGGATCGGGCTGCCGACGATCTGGTTGGTGGCCGTATCGATCACCGAGACCGTGTTGGTGTCGTAGTTGCCCGTGTAGACGTAACGAGCGAGCGCCTGCGGCGCGCAGAGCGCGAGGGCAAGCGCGGCGAGGGCAACGATCAGGGGAACACGGCGGCGGAGGGAACGGCTCTTGGTCGGCATGGCCGCGAGTCTAGTTTCCGTAGGAGACGCTGGGTACCGCCGAGAACCAGCGACCCAAACGTTCGTCCGTGAAGACGTCCGAGCGCGGGCGCAGCTGGCGGGCGAGGGCGTCGCGGAGGTTCTGGCCGGCCTGCGGGTCCTCGGCGAGGCCGCGGAAAATCGGGCCGGCGCTCTCGGGCTTGGCGAAGCGGGCGAAGTCGAAGGACCACTCGTAGTGCTCGCGGGCGCGTTCGTCGCGCCAGGCTTCGTAGCCGTCGAGGCTCTCGCCGGGTTCGGTGAGTTCGGAGGCGACGCGCAGGGACTGCTCGATCGCGTCGGAAATGCCCTGGGCGGTCGAGGGGTTCTTGAAGTGGCCGGCGTCGCCGACAAGCGCCCAGCCGGGGCCGTTCGCCTGGCGGAAGAAGCCGCGCAGCATCGTCTCCGGGGCGACGCGGATCGGGCCCGACTGCTCGGCGCCTCGGAGCCAGGACGGGTCGAACCAGTCGTCGAAGGGACGCAGTCCATCGACGAAGGTCTCCTGCCGCTGCTCGGCGTTGCCGCGGGTCAGCTCGGGGTCGACGCCGAGGATCAGGATCGAGAGGTCGTTCTCGCACGGGGCCCAGACGAGGGTGCCGCTCTCGAGCACGTCGATGAAGAAGCGCTCGCTCTCGGGCAGGCCGCGCCAGTAGCCGAACATGAAGGCCATCTCGCCGGCCAGCGGCCGCTCCTTCTCGAGGCCGAGCAGGCGGGCCACGGTCGAGACCCGGCCGTCGGCGCCGAGCACCCAGCGCGCCTCGATCTCCTCTTCGCCCTCGAGGACGACGCCGCGCACGGGATCGGCCTCGGTGCCCTCGCCGAGCAGGCCGGTGACCTGGGCGCCGAAGCGGGTCCCGGCACCCGCCTCTTCGGCGACCTCGAGCAGGGCCCTGTCGAGGACCGGGCGGGTGATCACCGCCATCCGGTCGAAGCCGCCGATCGGCGTGAAGGCGCCGGTCGCCTCGGACCCGAGGGTGCGGATCCCGTACTCGAGCAGGTTGTCCCCGTGCTCGGCTTCGATCCGCTGCAGCGCCCCCAGCTCGCTCAGCCGCGCCAGCGTGTTCGGGAACAGGCAGTGGGTCGAGAGGGTGTCGGCCGGCGGCGGCTCGCGGTCGACGAGCAGGACCCTCCAGCCCTGCTGCGCCAACCGCGTCGCCGCCGGCAGGCCGGCGCAGCGGGCGCCGACGATGACCGCATCGTAGCTCTGCCGGCCCATCGTCCTCAGCCCCGCTTGCGCCCGACGGTGAGCAGGTACTCCATGCCGAAGTGCGCCTGCTCCTCGTTGCCCCGGTTCCACTCGGCGCAGAACTCGCTCAGCGTTTTGTCGAACTCCTCGGCGCGACCCTCTTTCTCGGCGTTGGCGCGGGCGGCGATCGTCGGCCCGTAGCGCCCCTTGAAGTGCTCGCCGTAGTCGTCGGGCCGCTCGAAGGCGGTTACCTCGAGCACGCCTTTCTCGACCGACTCCAGCTCGACCCGGTCGCCGAGCAGGCCCCGCAGGTGCTCCTCGCCACCCAACAGTGGCGGCGGCTGCGCGCCCGGGGGAGGGGGAGGCATGAACTGGCCCATGGTGCGGAACAGGGCGCCGATCATCCCCTCCGGCGTCCAGCTCAGCAGGCCGATCCTGCCGCCGGGCTTGCAGACCCGGACCAGCTCGCCGGCGGCCCTCTCGTGGAACGGGGCGAACATCACCCCGATCGAGGAGATGACGACGTCGAAGCCGTCGTCCTCGAAGGGGAGGTCGTGGGCATCGGCCTCGACCCACTCCAGCTCGACACCCTCGGCCTCGGCGCGGGCGCGGCCGGCGTCGAAGAGCTCGGGGGTGAGGTCGCTGGCGACGACGTCGGCGCCGGCCTTCGCCGCGACGATCGCCGCGTTGCCGGTGCCGGCGGCGACGTCGAGGACGCGGTCGCCGGCGCCGATGCCGCAGGCCTCGACCAGGCGCGGGCCGAGCGGCAGGAGGAAGGTCTCGACCATCGAGGGGTAGTCGCCGGAGGCCCACATCCTGCGGTGTTTCTCTCTCAGCTCGGGGCTCGGACTCGGGGTATCGGTGCTGGGGGTCACTGCTGAATCTCCTTTGGATCGCTTGATGACCCTTTCTACGCCCGACGGGGAGGGCTATCAACTTCAAGATCTGCAGTTAGGCGCGTAGACTCGCCTGCAGAGCGAGATGCCGGACAGCTATGGACAGTTCTGCCCTGTCGCCCAGGCGGCGGAGGTCCTGACCGAGCGCTGGACCCTGCTGGTCCTGCGCGAGCTGCTGATGGGCAGCACCCGCTTCAACGAAATCCAGCGCGGCGTGCCGCGGATGTCCTCCTCGCTGCTGAGCAAACGGCTGCGCGAGCTGGAGCGATCCGAGCTGCTGACCCGCGAGCCCCTGAAGGGAGAGCGCGGGTACGCCTACCGGCTGACGCCGGCCGGTGAGGCGCTGGGGCCGCTCGTCGTCTCGCTCGGGACCTGGAGCCGGGACCACCTGAAGCGCGAGATCAGCGCCGAGGAGGCCGACCCGGCGCTCTTGATGTGGGACCTGCGCCGCAGCGTCCGCCTCGACCGCCTGCCGCAGGACCAGGTGGTCGTCTTCTTCCGCTTCCGCGACGCCGAGGAGGGCAAGCGCGCCTGGTGGCTGGTCGCCAGCGAGGCCAACGCCGACCTTTGCTTCTCCGACCCCGGCTTCGGCATCGACCTCCAGATCGACGCCGAGGCGCGGGCGCTGGCCGAGGTCTGGGTCGGCAAACAGGAGCTGGGGGCGGCGATGCGCGCCAAGCGGGTGCGGATGACCGGGCCCGAGCACCTGGTGCGAAGCGTCCCCGACTGGATCGGCCTCAGCACCTTCGCCTACCCGGACCCGGCTGCCGAGCTCGCCGCCCGGCAGTCCTAGAGCAGCCGGCCGCCGCTACGACCCGCTCTCCGTCGCCGTCCGCGGTGCCTCGCGCTCGACGTCGATGCGGGGGAGGATCCGCTCGAGCCAGTCGGGGATCCACCAGTTGCGCGGGCCGAGCAGCTGCATCACCGCCGGCACCAGGACCATCCGCACCAGGGTCGCGTCGAGGAAGATCGCCGAAGCGAGCCCGATTCCGAAGAGCTTGAGGAAGACTTCGGGCGAGGCGACGAAGGCGAGGAAGACGACGACCATGATCGCCGCCGCCGCGGTGATCACCCGGGCGGTCTTGGCGAGGCCGTCGGCGACCGCGCGACGGGTGTCGCCGTCCTTCAGGTACTCCTCGCGGATCCGCGAGATCAGGAAGACCTCGTAGTCCATCGAGAGCCCGAAGAGGATCGCGAACATCATCACCGGCATGAACGGGGCGATCGGGACTTCGTGGTCGATCCCGATCAGCTGCCCGACCGCGCCGCCCTGGGCGACCAGGGTCATCACGCCGTAGGCGGCGCTGACCGAGAGCAGGTTCATCACACCGGCCTTGAGCGAGATGAACGGTGAGTGGAAGGCGACCAGGAGCAGCAGGAACGAGAGCCCGACGACGCCGGCGATGAACCACGGCATGCGGTCGGTGACGTAGGTGCTCTGATCCTCGAGCGCGGCGTTGACGCCGCCGACCAGAGCGGTGACGCCCGAGTTGCCGACCGCGGCCGGGATCACGGTCCCGCGCAGGTGGTCGACCAGTTCCGAGGTCGCCTCGTCCTGGGGGGAGGTGGTGGGGACGACGGTGACGATCGCCGCGGTGCCGTCGGAGTTGAAGCGCGGCGGGGCCACGTAGGCGACGCCGTTGTCGTCGCGCAGATCGGCGACCAGATCGTCGACGGTTCCCTTGGCGCCGGCGTCGGGAAGTTCCGCGGCGATCACCAGCGGGCCGTTGGCGCCGGGGCCGAAGCCCTCGCTGATCAGGTCGTAGGCCTGGCGGGTCATCGTGTCCGGCTGGTCGTTGCCGGCGTCGGGGAAGCCGAGCCGCATGCCGAGCGCCGGCGCGGCGAGCGCCAGCAGGATCGCGGTGGCGACGATCGCCGCGGTCCAGGGGCGCCGCTGCACGGCGTGGCTCCAGCGGGCGGCCGGCGATTCGCCGTCTTCCTTCGCGTCGAGGTTGCGGCCGAGCAGCGGGATTCGCAGGCGGTCGACGTTCGGCCCGAGGTAGGAGAGCAGCGCCGGCAGCAGGGTGATCGCGGCGACCATCATCACCAGGACGGCGAGCGAGGCGGAGATCGCCACCCCGTACATGTAAGGGAGGCCGGTGATGAAGAGGCCGAGGATCGCGACCACCACGGTGCTGCCGGCGATCAGGACGCTGCGCCCTGCGGTGGTGACCGCCTCGACGACCGCGTCGTGGCGGTCCTTGCCGTCCTTCATCGCGCTGCGGAAGCGGGTCAACACCAGCAGCGCGTAGTCGATCCCGACACCGATCCCGATCAGGCCGGAGACCGCGGTCGTCCAGTTCGGCACGTCGATCACGTTGGCCAGCAGCACGATCAGGCCGCCGGAGGAGATGCCGAGGCCGATCAGGGCGATCGCCAGCGGCAGGCCGGCGGCAACCAGCGAGCCGAAGGCGATCAGCAGCACGATCGCCGCGCCGAGGAAGCCGAAGAACTCCGGGCTGGTCTGTTCCTGGGCGGTGTAGATCGGTTCGCCGCCGAGCTTTATCTCGAGCCCGCCGCCGCTGTTGGCCTCGGCGACCTCGATCAGTTCTTCGCCCTGCTCTTTCTTCACCTGCCAGCCGGGGATCGTCAGTGGCAGGGTGGTGGTGGCGATCGTGCCGTCGTCGGAGAGCCGGATCGCGTCGCGCTTCTCGACGTCCTCGATCGCTTCGGCCTGCTTGAAGAAGGCGTTCATCTTCTGCTTCGCCGCCGGGCTGTCGGCGCCCGCCGGGTCCTTCCAGACGACGTAGATTTCCTGCCCCGAGTAGCCGCCGAACTCGCGTTCGGTCAGGTCGCTGGCGGCCTTCGAGTCCGAGCCCGGGGTGTTGTAGTCGGCTTCGTACTCGCCGGCGAGGGAGGAGCCGAGGGCGATGATCACGACCGCGGAGACGATCCAGAGCAGGACCATGGTCCCGCGGCGGCGGTAGGAGAAGTCGGCGAGGGCGGCGAGGCGACGGGTCATGCGGAGCTACCTCCGTGTGAAAGATTCTTTACGACTGGAAAGGTTCTGGCAGAAAACGATTCATAGCAAAAAGTAATCCGGGTAAGATTCCTGATGTTATGACCGAGAACCGAATCAACGGCGAGCGGGCGCCATCGACGCTCGCCTTCCTCCTCTCCCAGGTAGGGATCCACGCCTCGCGGCAGTTCGCGGAGCGGATCGCGACCGTGGGGCTGAACCCGCCGCTGTTCCGCGTCCTCAACCTTGTCGACGCCGCCGAAGGCCGATCCCAGCAGGCGATCGGGCAGGCGATAGAGGTGCCGGCCAGCCGCATGGTCGCCCTCGTCGACGAGCTCGAGCAGAAGGGGCTGGTCGAGCGCCGTCCCGATCCCGGCGACCGGCGGGTGCGGGCGCTCTACCTGACCGCAAAGGGCCGCAGGGCTCTCACCCGCGGCCGCGAGATCGCCAAGCGGCACGAGGAGGATCTGACTCGTGGCCTGGCGGAGGGCGACCGCAAGCGCCTGCTGGAGCTGCTGCGCAAGATGGTCGACGAGCAGGCGCTCGGCCGCGGCGTTCATCCGGGTCTCAGCGCCTCGAAGCCGGCGGTTGCCGAGAGTCCCTGAACGGGTAGGGGGGGGGAAAGGGAAGCGGCACCAGGCTAAGGGGAGGAACGGCAGATGGCGGGAGCGAGACGATGGCGTCGCCTTTCGAGCGCGTCGGTCGCCGTTCTCCTCGGCCTCGGCTTCTACGTCGTCTTCGCCGCCTCTCCCGAGGCCGACCGGCCGCGGTGCGCGGGCAGGACCGCGACGCTGGTCTCCGCCGATCGCTACATCCACGGTACCCGCGGGCCCGACGTGATCGTCGCCGGCGGCGGCTCGAACCGGATCGTCGGCGGCCGGGGCAACGACGTGATCTGCGCCGGCGCGGGCCGCGACAGGATCGACGGCGGCCGGGGCAAAGACACGATCGACGGCAAGCGAGGAGCCGACCTCGTCGATGGCGGGCGCGGCTCCGACGACCTCCGCGGCGGCCAGGGCCGCGACCGCGTCCGCGGAGGGAGCGGCAACGACACGGTGGGCGGCGGGCCGGGCGCCCGCGACGACGTCGACGGCGGCATGGGGGACGACAGGGTGACCGGAGGGAGCGGCAGCTTCGACGCCCTCGCCGGCGGGATCGGCCGTGATCGCATCGACGGGGGACCGGGCTACCACGACACCGCCTCCTACCGCAGCGCCGGCGGGCCGGTCGAGGTCGACCTCGAACGCGGGTGGGTCAGCGGCGCCGAAGACGAGCGGCTGAGGGGAATCGAGAACGTCCTCGGCGGGCCCGGCAACGACGGCTGCTTCGAACCTGCCCTGGCGCTTCGCCGCTGCGGACCGACCAGCCTCGCCATCTCCGGCAGCGCCGGTGACGACAGCCTCACGATCGGGGCCCGGCAGCGCAGCTTCGTCGTCTCCGGCGGATCGGGTCCCCCTCTCCAGATCACCACGCCCAGCCGCGTCGGATCCCTGCTCGTCTCGCTCGGCGCCGGCAACGACCGGGCCGTGGTCTCGCCCTCGATGCGGCCGGGAATTACGGTGACTATCGAGGGCGGGGCGGGGAGCGACTGGCTGCGCGGGGGGAGCGGCCGCGACACGATCTACGCCGGCGACGACGACCTCCCCGACCGGCTCGAAGGCGGTGGCGGCGGCGACGCGCTGTTCGGCGTCAACATCTTCCATCCCCGTCGCGACAGCGGCGCGGCGACGATGATCGGCGGCGGTGGCAACGACCTGCTGATCGGCGGTCAGCCGTGCGGCGGCGACCTCTTCGCCGGCGGGCCTGGCGAGAACGACAGCGCGTCCTTCGCCCGGGTTCGCAACGCAGGCGTCTTCGTGACGGCGAAGATCGGCGGCCCGGTGACCGACCCCGACGTCGCCGACTGCGCGGCTGGGCGAATCGTCCGCGGCACCGAGAAGATCGAGGGCTCGCCCGGTCCGGACGTCCTCGTCGGCAACGCGGCTGCCAACACCCTGCTGGGCCGGGGCGGCTCCGACCTGGTCGACGCGAGGGGCGGAGAGGATCGTTGCATCGGCGGTCGCGGCGGCGATCGCAGCCGCCACTGCGAGTACGTGCGCAACTGAGGTTGCAATCGGCTCCCGGGCGGGGCGCGAGTCGATCGGCCCGCCTACGGTTTGTGGAAGGCCGGCGCTTTCTGCCGGCTTTTCTCTTACTCCATGCCTAATCCGACCGCAAAACCGCGCCGGCGCTGGCTTTCGTCGCTCCTGGCGATGGCGCTCGCCCTGCTCGCGACCTGCCTGGTGGCGGTCGCCACCGCGCCCGCGAAGAGCAACTCCGAGAAGCTGGAAGCGGTCGAAGAGAAGATCGGAGCGGTCGAAGAACGCGAAGGCGTCCTCACCTCCGACATCGCCGCGATGGGGGATGAAATCTCGGCCCTGGAAGGTCAGGTCGCGGCGCTGCGCACCCAGGAGGCGGCGGCCGAAGAAGAGCTCTCCGCCCGGGAAGCCGAACTGGGCCAGGCCGAAGACGAACTGAAAGAGGCGCTGGAGCGGCTCGACACGCTGCGCGGCCGGCTGAAGCGGGCGCTGGTCAACCTGCGCGAGCGGCTGGTCGCGATCTACACCTACGGGGCGACCGCGGACCTCACCTCGGTGATCCTCACCAGCGAGGACTACGGCGACATGGTCGCCCGCACCGAGTACTTCGACGCGATCAACGAAAGCGACTCGGCGCTCGCCGAGCGGGTGCGGAGCCTGCGCGACGAAGCGAAGAAGCTGGTGCGGGTGCGGAAGATCGCGAAGCTGACGATCGAGAAGGCGCGCGACCAGATCGCCGCCAAGGAGCAGCGGCTGGAAAGCACCCGCTCGACGCTCGAGTCACGCGAGGGGGCGTTGCTCTCGGCCCGCGCTAAGCGGCGCCAGGCGCTGAATGGGGTCCAGGGCGAGCGCGACCAGCACGAGGAGGTCGCCGCCGACCTGCGCGCCGCGATCGCCGAGGAAATCGCCGAAGCGACCGGCGGGCTGCCGCTGCCGGCGGGACCGCTGCCGAGCCCCAGCGCGGCCGGTTTCATCTGGCCGATCGAAGGCACGCTCAGCTCCGGCTTCGGCTACCGCTGGGGCCGGATGCACGAGGGCATCGACATCGCCGCCGCCGAAGGGACGCCGATCCGCGCCGCGGCCGACGGCACCGTGATCCTGATGCAGTCCGAGTACGAAAGCGGCGGCTACGGTAACTACACCTGCATCGACCACGGCGGCGGGCTATCCACCTGTTACGCCCACCAGTCGAGCTTCGCGACCTCGGTCGGCGCCCAGGTCAGCCAGGGCGACCTGATCGGCTACGTCGGCAACACCGGCCACAGCTACGGCGCCCACCTCCACTTCGAGGTCCGCATCAACGGCGCCCCGACGGACCCCCTCGGCTACCTCTAGGCCCTACATAGAGCGTCGGTCTTGACGTGGGCGGCGCGCAGCTTGCGCTTCACCTTGGCCGCGCGCCTGCGGAAGGCGGCCTTGCGCCCTGCCGTGCGAGCTCCCCTTGCCCGCCGCAGGAGCCGTTTGTACTGGCGGCGCAGGGACAGCTCCCGAGTCGCGGCGCGGGAGCATGGCGTGGCGCCCGGCTGCTTGATGTTCATTCGCAGCCTGCTGCGCGCCGCTATGTAGGTGCCGTCGATCGGGTGGTTGACAACGAAGGTCCCCCGCTCGTCGTAGGCCGTCTCCGGCAGGGCCAGCTGGAAGCTGACGACGCCTGCGCTGCTGAGGCCGGAGTAGGTGGCGCTGCCGCCGCCGTCCCAGGTCACGGTGAGGCCGAAGGGGAGGCCGTCGGGAGCCGGAAGCCCGTTGGCCTGTAGCGCGGTCGCCTGGACCACGCCGTTGGCCGCGACCCTCCTCGTGTCCCGAATCGCCACCCCGAGGTAATGCAGCGGTGCCTCGATGGTGAAGTCGTAGGGGAACGATTCGAACTCCGCGGGCGTCGTCTCGTCGGCGCGGGTGAAGAACTCGAGGTAGGAGGAGCCCGTGTTGGTTTCCGGGACGGTGATCGCGGTCCGGGCGGTGCCGCTTCCCGAAAGGGTGAAGGAACTCCCTTCGCAGACATATCCGCCGTCCTGGGTGAAGCGGGAACCCCAGGTGTAGTCGTCGATTCCCTGGGCGAAGATCATGCAGACGGGGAAATAGGAGGGGGAACCGACCCTGGGGACGCTGTGCCAGTTGACATAGAGGACGTCCCGGGCGCTGAGCGGGGGCAGGCGCCAGATCGCGACTTGGGTGTTCCCGCCGAAGTTCGCGTCGTCCTGGCGGTTCGTCAGCTGACCGGTGTAGTGCTCCCCGACCGTCACCAGCGGCGCCTCGCTCGGCTTGCGCCCGCCTCCTTCGAAGGCGATCGACGCGGGGGCGCTGAGCAGAGAGGCCATCAGAAGCAGGGTGAACGCGAACAGGGTTTTCTTCATCGAGACCTCTCCCAAACGATTCGAGTAGCAACCAGGTACGAAAAGGTATTCCAAATACTCCACCCGCGTCGCGGTGACGGCTCGGCGAAGGTACGGACGTGGCGGGCTGGTCCTCTACGCGATCCCCGCGTTCGTGCTGCTGCTCGCGGTCGAGCTGCTCTCGGCACGCGGGGGTGAGTGTCGACTTTGTCCTCCACGGGGGGACAAAGTCGACAGGCGCTAGGGCTGGAGGCGTTCGTGGGTCCAGGCGCCGTCGCTCTTGATGTAGAGCAGGCGGCGATGGAGGCGGTTCGGGCTGCCGTGCCAGAACTCGACCAGGTCGGGGTCGAGGCGATACCCGCCCCAATCGTCGGGGCGCTGAAGCGCCGCGCCGTCCGCGGCGAGCTCAGCGGCTTCGCGCCGCAGGGTGTCCGGGTCGTCCAGCGGATCGCCCTGGTCGGAGACGATCGCGCTCGCCTGCCCCGCCGCCGGCCGTTCGGCGAACAGGCGGTCGGACTCCTCGGGGCTCATCCGCTCGACCGGCCCCTCGACGACGACCTGCTGCAGCGTCTCCCGCCAGTAGAGAGTGCCGGCCGCGCGCGGGTTCGCCGCCAGCTCGCGTCCCTTGCGGCTGCTGGCGGCGAAGGCGAAGACGATCGCCGGGCGCACCCGCTTCAGGAGGACGATCCGGTTGGACGGTCGGCCGGCGGCGTCGGCGGTTGCCAGGGCCAGCGCCCGCGGCTCGCGGACGCCGCGCTCGCCGGCGTTGGCCAGCCAGCGCCCGAGCAGCGGCAGCGGCTCGGCGGGCGGAGCGTCGAACTCCGGCAGCTCCAGGGACGGGTCGCCCGAGAGCGTTTCGAGGGGCTCGTTCACCCGTCGAAGCTCATCCGCAACCTCACCTCGGTGCCGCTCCTCCCGGAGCGGATCTGCACCAGGTCGCAGAGCTGGTTCGCGATCCACAGACCGCGGCCGCTGGCCTGGTCGGGTCGGGGCCGTTCCCGGCCCACCAGCGGATCCTCGATCCTGCCCTCGTCGCGGATCGCGCAGATCAGTTCCCCGTCCTCGTCCCAGAGGTCGAGCGTTCCTCTTCCGCCGCCGTGCTGAACGCTGTTGGTCGCCACCTCGCAGACCGAGAGCACGAGATCCTCGTTGCGGCGCGTGCCGAGCCCGGCCGAGCGGGCGCACTGGGCGACGAGGTGGCGCACCATCGCCAGGTCCGCTTTGCCGAAGGGAAGGGTCACAGCCGGCCGGCGGGGCGGTGGCAGCGGGCCTTCGAGCAGGGCTTCGAGGCTGTACCGGGGGGAGACGGATTTGCCGTGCGGGTGGGCGCAGACCGGGTGACTGCGCTCGGCTCCCGCCAGGACCTCGTCGGCGAGCCCGCTGGTGTCGTAGGGGCACATCACGCTCAGCGCCCGCTCCTCGGCGAAGACGAGGTTGACGAGCAGCTCGTGCAGCTCGCACTCTTCCAGCTCGGCGGCGCTGCGCCCGGGCGAGATCGGTTCGCCGAGGCCCCGGACCCCCTTCTCGGGGTCGCAGGTGAGGAGGAAGTCCTGCCAGGCCGAGATCAACCGCCCGGGGTTGCGGCCGATGACCCCCATGTGCCAGAACTCGACCGCTTCCGCGGCACAGCCCAGGGCCTCCCGGAGCAGCCGCATGCGCGGCTCGGGGAGGACGACGAGCACGGTCTCCCCGGCGGAGATCCCCTCTTCCAGGTAGGGAACCGTCCCCGCGAGGAACTCGTCGTTGCCGGCGTAGAAGAACGCCTCGTGGAGGAAGCCGCGCGCCTGCGCCGCCTGCGGGCTCACAGCTCCAGCTCCAGGAGCTCGCAGAGCCGCTCCATCCTTGCCGGCCGGTTGTGGATGGTGCAGCCGCCGTTGGCGGCGAGACGGCGGGCGTGGACCGCCAGCGCTTCGAGCCCGTAGTGGTCGATGAAGTCGAGCGCCTCCAGGTCGAGCGAGGTCGAGGCGCCGGGCACGTGGGCGTAGTCCAGGGCCCGCAGCAGGGGAGCGGTCGAGAAGCGGTCGATCTCGCCGCTGAGGGCGAGCCCGCCGTTCTCCCTGAAGAGGTGGAACGGCGCCGCCTCGGCGATCGCGTTGGCGGCGGGATGGAGCGCCGCCAAGTCGCCGAGGACGTCTGCGGGCAGGGCGTCGCGCCGGTATCCGCAGAGGGCCGAGAACCCGGCCGCGGTCGCCAGTTGGTCGGCCCTGCTCTCCAGGCGCAGGTGCGCATCCCAGGTGCAGGGCTCGGCGACCATGTCGGTGGATTGCGTCGCCAGGCGGACGCCGGTGAACCCGTCGGCGCGGGCGGCTTCGGTGGCCGCTGTGAACAGCGACACCTGGGCGTCTGGGTCGACCGGCTCGCCGAGGCGGTAGAGGTCCTTCAGCTCGAGCAGGTGCAGGGCGCCGCGGTCGAGCATGCCGCCGATGCCGCCGAGCGGGTCGAGGCGCTCGCGCTGCTCGGCCACCGGTTCGCCGCTCAGGTAGACGAGGCGCTGGTTGGAGCGCAGGCCGTCGGTGAAGAACTCGAGCGCGGCGTCGACGAACTCCTCCGGTCGCTCGAAACCCCAGCAGGCGTGGCCATCGGTCCCCAGTCCGCTACCCGAATCGATGCACCCGTACTGCCTCACGATTCGAGTATCTCACTGTGACCGGTTTCGTACCGAAACACGGGCCGAGCTGCGTCAGCGCCCGGCCTCCATGGCCAGATCCGGGGGCTCGGCTAGCGTGGGTCGCCGTGAGCGGGCAGTCGATCGCGTCGAGGGTGACCGTCAGGGGCGCCGTGCAGGGCGTCGGTTTTCGCGAAGCAACCGTGCGCCGGGCGCACGAGCTGGGCGCGCTCGGCTGGGTCCGAAACGCCGAGGACGGGACGGTGCTGGCGCACGTCGAGGGTCCCGAGGCGGCGGTCGAGGCGCTCGTCGCGTTCCTCGGCGAGGGTCCGCCGGCCGCTCGGGTCGAGGGTGTCGAGACCGAGACCGTGAAGGTCGAGGGTCACGAGCAGTTCGCCGTCCGCGGCGTCAGCGCCGGTGCCTTCGTCATCCACGAGCACCAGGCGACCGCACCTGGCTTCGATCTCCGGCTCGAGGTCGACGGGGAGATGCGCAGCTGGGTCGTTCCCAGGGAACCGTCGATGGACCCGGCGGCGAAGCGGATGGCGATCGAGGTCGAGTCCGTCGAGGACGGCGGAGCGGTCTGGGACCGGGGCAGCTACGAGCAGGGCGGGCGGGTGCCGTGGCCCGAGGCGCTGGAGCGCGGCCACGCCGTCTTCGTCCTCCACGGCGAGAAGCTGCGCGGCGGCTTCGCGCTGCAGCGGACCCGCGGCGGCGAGAAGCCGCAGTGGCTGCTGATCAAGCGGAAGGACGGGTTCGCGCGGCCCGGGTCCGGCTAGCGGCGTAGAGGGCGATCGCGGCGAAGAAGAGGAAGGGCATCGGGCCGCATCGTAGGTCTCAAGTAATCGGAAACGGTCGCCGATGTACCCGCGGTGGACAAATCGTCTAAGCGGCCAGATCGGTCGCGCAAAATCTCCTTTGTCTTCATCGGGCTCCTCGCCGGGGTGCTCTCGCTCTACGCCGCGGTGATCCTCTGGGAACTCGGCGATGCCGGCCTGCAGGACGCGGCCGGGCGCTGGGTCTACGACGCCGTCGTCCTCGGCGCCGCCGCGATCGTCCTCTGGCGCGCGGTGCGGATCGAGGCGGAGCGCCGGGCCTGGCTCTGGCTCGGCGCCGGAATGCTGCTCTGGGCGCTCGGGCAGACCTACTACTCCGTCGTCCTCTACTACGCCAGCCCGGCGCCGTTCCCCTCGCCGTCGGACCTCGGCTTCCTCGCCTTCTACCCGGCCAGCTTCGTCGCCCTCGTCCTGCTGCTGCGGGCCCGGGTCGCCCACCTGGAGCCGCTCGCCTGGGTCGACGGCCTGATCGGGGCGCTGGCGGTCGCCGGCGTCGCCGCGGCGCTGATCTTCCCGCCGGTCCTCGAAGCCCTCGGCGGCAGCCCCTTCGGCGTCGCCGTCAGCCTCGCCTACCCGTGCATGGACGTGGTCCTGCTCGGCCTGCTGAGCGGCGCTTTCGCCGCCTCGAAATGGCGGATCGGGGGGACCTGGGCACTGATCGCGGCGGCGCTGCTGCTGTTCGGCGCCTGCGACGTCGTCTACCTCTCGGTCGTCGGGCAGTCGACCTTCGCCCTCAATCTCGCCAGCGTCGGCTGGCCGCTCGCCTTCCTGCTCCTCGCGCTCGCCTCCTGGCTGCCGGCGACCGATTCGGCCGCCGCGGTCGCCCGTCCCGACGGCCGTCGCATCGTCGTCCCGATCGCGATGGCGGCCGTCGGGGTCTCGCTCCTGGCGGTGGGCAGCTTCACCCCGATCGGCACCGCGGCGGTCGCCCTCGGCGTCGCCTGCCTGGCCGCGGTCCTCGTCCGCCTCGTCTTCACCTTCGACCAGAACCGGCAGATGCTCGCCGCCAGCCGCGAGGAAGCGGTGACCGACTCCCTCACCGGGCTCGCCAACCGCCGGGCGCTGATGGCCGACCTCGACCGCGCCCTCTCGGCCACCCCGCCCGAGGCGACGGCCCTCGCGATCTACGACCTCGACGGCTTCAAGGCCTACAACGACAGCTTCGGCCATCCGGCCGGGGACGACCTGCTGCGCCGGCTGGGACGGCAGCTCGCCGAGGCGGTGGAGCCCTACGGCCGCGGTTACCGGCTCGGCGGCGACGAGTTCTGCGTCCTCGCCTCGACCCGGGCGCTCTCGGCCGAGTCGATCTGCCTGACGGCGGAGGCGGCGCTCTCCGACCGCGGCCAGGGCTTCTCGATCGGGGCCTCGTGGGGCAAGGTGCTGATCCCGGTCGAGTGCGTGACCGCGAGCGACGCGCTGCGGATCGCCGACCGGCGCATGTACTCGCAGAAGGGCAGGCGTGCCGACTCGGCGAGCAGCCAGACCCGCGGCGTCCTCCTGCGGGTCCTGCACGAGCGCGAGCCGGAGCTGGAGCGCCACCTCGACGGTGTCGCCCGCCTGGCCGCCACCTTCGGCCGCCAGCTCTCGCTGGACTCAGAAGAGCTCGACGTCCTCGTCCGCGCCGCCGAGCTGCACGACATCGGCAAGATCGCGATCCCCGACGAGATCCTTCACAAGAGCGGCGACCTGACCCCCGAAGAGTGGACGCTGATGCGCAAGCACCCGATGATCGGCCAGCGCGTGCTCGACGCGGCGCCGGCCCTGGGTGAGGTCGCGCAGCTGGTCCGCTCGACCCACGAGCGCTGGGACGGCAGCGGCTACCCGGACGGGCTCGCCGGCCGCGACATCCCCATCGGCTCGCGGGTGATCCTCATCTGCGACGCGTACAACGCGATGACAGAAGGACGCCCCTTCCGCGCGGCGCGCAGCAACAAGCAGGCGCTGGAGGAGCTGGAGAGCGAGGTCGGCACCCAGTTCGACCCCGAGCTGGTCAAGACCTTCGTCGAGAAGGTGATGCCGGCACTCGAGCGCGAGCGCTACGGCTCGCCGGCGGCGAAGCCCCCGGCCGGGTCGACCTCCCCGGCGTAGAACCGGTGAAGCACCTGCTGGAAGACCGGCTGCTCGGGTGCGACGGTGGCGAAGAGGGTCATCGAGGAGTGCAACTTGACCGCGTCGATCTCGCCGAGAATCTCTGCGGCCGAGACGCCGTCGTGCCTCAGTAGGGCCTCGGCGCACTCGACCAGTCGTGGCCCGAGAACCTCATGCTTGACGTAAGCGTGGGCTTCGGCCGGCGATCCGAGGGCGTAGCGCTGGGACATCTCGCTGCGGCCGAGCCCCGCCCGTTGCGGGAAGACGAACCACATCCAGTGGCTGGTCTTGTGTCCCGTGCGCAGCTCGGCCAGCGCGCGCCGGTAGGTGCCGCCCCGATCCTGGGCGTCGAGGAAGCGTTCGAGGTCGAATCCCATGGTCACATTCTCCAGTGTCGACTTTGTCCCCCATGGCGAGACAAAGTCGACAGGCTCTACGGTCCCGGGATGGCGTTGACGCTCGACGAGCTGACAGTCACGGATGAGGCCGCAGCCTGGCGTGGATGCGGGTTCGAAGTCGAAGGCGACGTCTGCGTCGTCGGTGGCGTTCGTATTCGACTCGTGCCGAAGGACGGCAAGCGTGGGTTGACCGGCTGGTCGCTGCGCGGGATCGACTCGCCTGAGCTCGACGGGTTGCCGACGAGCGTCAGCGACCTGCCGCCGCCGACCGATGCACCCGAGCACCGGAACGGGGTCACCGCCATCGACCACGTGGTCGCGATCTCCTCCAACCTCGATCGCACCGTCGCCGCGCTGACCGCCGCCGGCCTCGACCTGCGCCGCGTCCGCGAGGAGCCGACCCCGGCGGGCGCTCCGCGCCAGGCCTTCTTCCGGCTCGGGCCGACGATCCTCGAGGTCGTCCAGGAGCCGCCGGAGGCGACCGAGCGCCACGGCGGAGACCGCCCAGCCTTCTTCTGGGGCCTCGCCTTCGTCGCCCCCGACCTCGAGCGCACCGTCGCCCACCTCGGCGAGGACCGGGTCAGCGAGATCCGCACCGCGGTCCAGCCCGGCCGACAGATCGCCACTCTGCGCCGGAGCGCCGGACTTTCCGTGCCCGTTGCGCTGATGACGCCGCCGTAGGGGGAGGGATCGCTGCCCGCCCGCCCTTGACGTCAAGTGCGGTCTAATCGGAAAAGCAAGGACTATCTTGCGAAGGCGACCTGGATCGCTTCAGGTCTCGTCTTCGCGATCGCAGCCGCAGATGCCGTGCTTGCGCCAACGCCGGCTTCCAAAGAGCCCGGCTTCATCGACACCGTTCTCGCCAGTAGAGCCGTGGTGGCGTCGATCAGGATCGCCACCATCTTCGCCGCCATGTTCGTGGCTCTGTCGGTCGTGGCACTGATCGCTCGACGGCAATGGCTAACGCGGGTGGGCCCGGTCGAGGTATCCGAGAAGGTGACCAGCTTGGCTGGTGAAAAGCGACACCTGGAGAAGGAATTGCACAGAGCGGAGGAGACGATTGCGAGGCTGGAAGCCGCTGCTGCGGATACGCAGCAGGTGATAGACCGGAGGGGAAAAGATGACTGAGATCGCGGCGTCGAAAGAGGAAATCGAGAAGCTCCTGCGGGACAACCAGCGTGCGATCGAGCTGGCGAGGAAAACTCGCGAGGACATCAACCGAACCCTTCGCGACTCTGAGCGCCGGACGGAGCGGATTTTGGCGGACCTTCGCCGCGCCGGGGTACTGCGCGACTAGCATTACCTCGCATGGGAGAGTTTCGCTACGAGGGGCACCGCATCGGCTACGACGAATATGGGTCGGGGAGCCGGCTGATCGTCCTCGTCCACGGGCTGCTGATGAACCGCCACATGTTCGACCGGCTGGGGCCGGAGCTGGCGGAGCGGGGCAACCGGGTCGTCACCGTCGACATGCTCGGCCACGGGCGCTCGGACCGGCCCGAGGACCTGCGGCTCTACTCGATGCCGCTCTTTGCCCGCCAGGTGGTGGCGCTGCTCGACCACCTCGGCGAGGACAGCGCCGTGATCGGCGGCACCTCGCTGGGCGCCAACATCGCCCTCGAGGTCGCGGTCCGCCATCCCGACCGGGCGCGGGCCCTGTTCGTCGAGATGCCGGTCCTCGACAACGCCCTCTCGGCCGTCGCCGGCCTCTTCACCCCGGTGCTGCTGGGCCTGAAGGTCGGCCGCCCGTTCTTCGAGGGCGTCTCGCTGCTGACCCGCGCCGTGCCGCGCACCAACTACCTCCTCGACATCGGCCTCGACTGGGTCCGGCAACGCCCCGGCCCCTCGCAGGCGGTACTCGAGGGACTGCTGCTGGGAGAGACCGCGCCACACCGCGAGAAACGGGTGAAGATCGACCACGAGACCCTCGTCGTCGGTCACCCCCGCGACCCGCTGCATCCCTTCAGTGACTCGGGGATGCTGCTCGAGGAGCTGCCCAACGCGCGCCTCGTCGAGGCCAACTCGATCCTTGAGTGGCGACTGAGCCCCGAGCGTCTGAACGACGAGCTGAGCGACTTCCTCGAAGAAGTCTGGGCGCCGAAGCTGCGCGCCGTGGCGGGTAAAAGCGCCTGACGGCAGAACCCGCTGTCAGACTTACTGGCTCGTGAGCCAGACCGCCGACGAAAAGCGCCTCGAACGCGAGGCCGAGTTCTCGACGATCTCCGGGCAGGAGATCGAGCCGCTCTACACCGAGGCCGACCTCGAGGGCGATGCCGCCGAGAAGCTCGGGGAGCCGGGCTCCTATCCCTTCACCCGCGGCCCGTACCCCTCGATGTACCGGGGGCGGCTGTGGACGATGCGCCAGTTCGCCGGCTTCGGCACCGTCGAGGAGACCAACGAGCGCTTCCACTACCTGCTCGACCACGGCCAGACGGGGCTCTCGACCGCCTTCGACATGCCGACCCTGATGGGCTACGACTCCGACCACGAGCGCAGCCTCGGCGAGGTCGGCCGCGAGGGAGTCGCCGTCGACACCCTCGCCGACATGGAGCGGCTCTTCGAGGGAATCCCGCTCGGCGGCGTCACCACCTCGATGACGATCAACGCTCCGGCGGCGATCCTGCTCGCCTTCTACGTGCTGGTCGGCGAGAAGCAGGGCGTCCCGGCCGAGAAGCTCGGCGGCACGATCCAGACCGACATCCTCAAGGAGTACATCGCCCAGAAGGAGTGGTGCTTCCCGATCGAGCCGGCGACGCGGCTGGTCACCGACATGATCGAGTGGTGCACGGAGAGCATGCCCCGCTGGCACCCGGTCTCGATCTCCGGGTACCACATCCGCGAGGCCGGTTCGACCGCCCAGCAGGAGCTCGCTTTCACCCTGAAGGACGGCTTCACTTATGTGGAGCGGGCGATCGAGCGGGGCCTCGACGTCGACGACTTCGCGCCGCGGCTCTCCTTCTTCTTCAACTCGCACATCGACTTCTTCGAGGAGATCGCCAAGTACCGGGCGGCGCGCCGGATCTGGGCGCGCGAGATGAAGGAGACCTACGGGGCGCAGAAGGAGGAGTCGATGCGGCTCCGCTTCCACACCCAGACGGCCGGCGTCAGCCTGACCGCGCAGCAGCCGCTCAACAACATCGTCCGCACCGCGCTGGAGGCGCTGGCCGCGGTGATGGGCGGGACCCAGTCGCTGCACACCAACTCCTTCGACGAGGCGCTGGCACTGCCGACCGAGGAGGCGGTGCGGGTGGCGCTGCGGACCCAGCAGATCATCGCCACCGAGACCGGCGTCCCCAACACCGCCGACCCGCTCGGCGGCTCCTACTTCGTCGAGAAGCTGACCGACGAGATGGAGGAGGCCGCCTACGGCTACTTCGCCCGGATCGACGAGCTGGGGGGGATGGTCGAGGCGATCCGCCGCAACTTCCCCCAGCGCGAGATCGCCGAGTCCTCGTTCGCCTACCAGCAGGAGCTGAACGAACGCCGCCGCATCGTCGTCGGGGTCAACGACTTCGTCCAGGACGACGAAGAGGCGATGCCGATCCTGAAGATCGACCCGGCGCTGGAAGGCAAGCAGCGCGACCGCCTCGCAGCGACCCGCGCCGGCCGCGACGGCGCCGCGGTCGAGTCCGCTCTGGCGGAGCTGAAGCGCGCCGCCGCCGGCGAGGGCAACCTGATGCCGCCGATCGTCGAGGCGGCACGCGCCCAGGCGACCGAGGGCGAGATGATCGCCGCGATGCAAGAGGTCTTCGGCACCTACACCGAGTCACCCGTCTTCTAACTGCCGCACCCGAAGTCGTTTCCGTCCTTTTCCTCGCTATAGCGGGGACAATCGCGGAAACGAAGACTGAGAAAGGAACGAATGAGCGTCGAAACCGTCACCCCCGCCTACGAGATCTCCCAGGAGGCGCTCGACCTGCGCGACATGGTCCGTCGGCTCGCCCAGGACAAGATCGCGCCGCGGGCCGGTGACATCGACCGCAAGAGTGAATACCCCTGGGACCTGCGCGAGCTGCTCGCCTCCCACGACATCCTCGGCCTGCCCTTCGCCGCCGAGTACGGCGGCACCGGGACCGGCACCCTGGTCCTGCAGATGGCGGTCGAGGAGATCGCCAAGGCCTGCGCCTCCTCGGCGCTGATGCTGATGGTCCAGGAGCTCGGGACGCTGCCGATCCAGCTCTTCGGCTCCGAGGAGCAGAAACAGAAGTGGCTGCCGAAGTGCGCCAGTGGCGAGTGGTCGCCCGCCTTCGCGCTGTCGGAGCCCGAGGCCGGCTCGGACCCGGCGGCGATGCGGACCAGCGCCGTCCGCGACGGCGACGAGTGGGTGATCAACGGCCAGAAGGCCTGGATCTCCAACGCGACGATCGCCGACTTCTACGTCGTCTTCGCCACCACCGACCGCGAAAACCGCCGCACCAGCGCCTTCGTCGTCGAGAAGGACGCGCCGGGCTTCGACCCCGGCAGGCTCGAGCACAAGCTCGGGATCAAGGGCTCGCCGACCGGCTCGCCGACCTTCACCGACGTCCGCGTCCCGCACGAGAACCTGATCGGCGAGGAGGGCAAGGGCCTCGGCGTCGCCCTCGGCACGCTCGAGCGCACCCGCCTCGGCGCCGCCGCGCAGGCGGTCGGCATCGCCCAGGGGGCGACCGACTACGCCAACGGCTACGCGGCCGAGCGGATCGCCTTCGGCAAGCCGATCAACCAGCTGCAGGCGATCCAGTTCAAGCTCGCCGACATGGAGACCGGCACCGCCGCCGCCCGCGAGCTCCTCTACAAGGCCTGCTCGATGGCCGACAAGCCGCAGCGCCCGGCCGACCTCGGCAAGTGGACCTCGATGGCCAAGCTCTTCGCCTCCGACAACGCGATGAAGGTCACCGTCGAGGCGATCCAGGTGCTCGGCGGCTACGGCTACGTCAACGAGTACCCGGTCGAGCGGATGATGCGCGACGCCAAGATCACCCAGATCTACGAGGGTACGAACGAGATCCAGCGGGTAGTTATCGCGAGAGCGATGAGCTAGTCGATTTTCCGCATTGCAGCGCGGTTTCTGACATTGGAACGGTTGTCCAATTCGCCACGAAATCGCGTAAAGTCACAGATGCCGCAAGCGGGAAGTTGGGTGAGTTCTCGCAAAACCCCGTAATTCCGTCGGCAGGGCCGACATTCCTACTGGTTCCCCAGATAGGAGCGTTTGACAGTTTCCGCTACCCAATCAGCAGAGCGACGTCCCCGCGTCCACGGGCGCTCGGTGCTGGTCGGCACCGAGAAGTTCCACGTGCGCGGCGTCACCTACGGCACCTTCCGGGCCGATGACGGGTCGGCCTTTCCGCCGCCGGCGCGGGTCGAGGACGACTTCGCGGCGATGGCCGCCGCCGGGATCAACTCGATCCGCACCTACGTCCCGCCGCCCGCCTGGCTGCTGGACGCGGCGCTGCGGCACGGCATCCGGGTCATGGTCGGGTTCGCCTGGGAACAGCACGTCGCCTTCCTCGACGACCGCGATCGCGCGCAGCGGATAGCCGCCCGCCTCGGCGACGAGGTCCGCGCCTGCGAGGGCCACCCGGCGATCCTCTGCTACTCGATCGGCAACGAGATTCCCGCTCCGATCGTCCGCTGGCACGGCAAGCGGCCGATCGAGCGCTTCCTGGAGCGGCTCCACTGGGAGGCGAAATCGGCCGACCCCGAGGGCCTCGTCACCTACGTCAACTACCCCTCGACCGAGTACCTCGAGCTGCCCTTCCTCGACCTCACCTCGTTCAACGTCTTCCTCGAGCAGGAGGGCGCCTTCGAGTCCTACCTGGCGCGCCTGCAGAACCTCTCCGGCGACCGGCCGCTGCTGATCACCGAGCTGGGGATCGACAGCCAGCGCAACGGCGTCGACGCCCAGGCGAGGACGCTCGAGTGGCAGGTCCGCCACGCCTTCGCCACCGGCGCCGCCGGCACCTTCGTCTTCGCCTGGACCGACGAGTGGCACCGTGGCGGCCATCACGTGCTCGACTGGGACTTCGGCCTGGTCGACCGCGAGCGTCGACCGAAGCCGGCCCTGGAGGCGGTCAGCCGCGCCTATGCGGCGATTCCCTTTGCTCCCGGCGGGCCGTGGCCATCGGTCTCCGTCGTCGTCTGCACCCATAACGGCCAGCAGACCCTGGGCGAGTGCCTGGCCCGTCTCAACAGCCTGAGCTACCCCGACTACGAGGTGATCGTCGTCAACGACGGCGCCAGCGCCGCCTGCGCCCGGATCGCCGAAGAGCACGGCGCGATCCTGATCCAGACCGAGCATCGCGGCCTCGGCCACGCCCGCAACCGGGGGATCGAGTTCTCACGCGGCGAGATCGTCGCCTTCCTCGACGACGACGCCTACCCCGACGCCGACTGGCTCCAGTACGTCGCGGCGCTGCTGCGCGCCAACGGCCACGCCGGGGTCGGCGGGCCGAACATCCCGCCCGATGACGACGGCTTCGTCGCCGAATGCGTCGCCGCCGCCCCCGGCGGGCCGATCCACGTCCTCGTCTCCGACCGCGAGGCCGAGCACGTCCCCGGATGCAACATGGCCTTCCGCAGGGATCTGCTCGCAGAGGTCGGCAATTTCGACGAGCGCTTCGAGGTCGCCGGCGACGACGTCGACCTCTGCTGGCGGCTGCAGAAGGCGAACCGCACCCTCGGCTTCAGCGCCGGCGCCGTCGTCATGCATCGGCGCCGCGACTCGGTCCGGCGTTACCTGCGCCAGCAGTACGGCTACGGCAAAGCCGAGGCGCTGCTGGAGCGCAAGTGGCCGACCCACTACAACCGCGCCGGCTCCTCGCGCTGGTCGGGGCGGATCTACGAGGCGCCGGTGGCGCAGACGCCGCGGCGGCGCTCGCTGGTCCGCTACGGGACCTGGGGCAGCGGCCTCTTCCAGTCGATCTACGATCCGCCCCGCGCCCTCTCGGGAATGCTGCAGGCGCCCGAGGGCCTGCTGCTGGTCGCGCTGCTCGGCGAGATCTCCGCCCTCGGCCTGCTCTGGTCGCCGCTGCTGGTCGCCGCACCGGCCTTCTTCGCCGCGATCGCCTGGATCCTCGGAGCGGCTGTCGCCAACGGCTGGCGCGCCCACCACCGCATCCCGGGGCAGCCGCTGGGGGAGACACTGAAGCGGCGCGCGGTCACCTCGCTGCTCTTCTTCCTGCAGCCGTTTGCCCGGCTCGCGGGACGCCTGCGCAACGGTCTCTCGCCATGGCGCCGCCGCACCCAGGCGAGCCCGACGCTGCCCTGGCCGCGCACGGTCGAGATCTGGAGCGAACGCTGGCGCGACCCCCAGGCCTGGATCGAGCAGCTGCAGGACGCGCTCGCTGCCAGCGGAGGCTTCATCCGCAGTGGCGGCCCCTTCGACCGCTGGGACCTCGACCTGCGGGCGGGCGCCTTCGGCGGGGTGAAGATCCGCACCGCGGTCGAGGAGCACGGCAACGGCAAACAGCTGCTGCGGGCGCGGATCTGGCCGCGCACGACCACCGCCGGCCGGCTGGTCGTCCTCGTCCTCGTCCTGCTCGCCCTCGTCGCCGTCCACCAGGGCGAGCCGGCGATCGCGATCGCGATCGCCGTCGGCGCGATCCTGATGGTCACCTTCGGCCTCGAGGGGATGGCGACGGCGACGCGGCTGGCGCTGGCGGAGCTCGAGGCGCTCGCCGACGAGGAGGACCCCGCCGAGGAGCTGCCGCTCGCACCGAGCGAGCCGCTGGCCCAGGCTCCGATGCCGGCGCGCGGGAGGGGAGGTCCCAGCCTCGTCCGGCAGTCCGCGCCGGACACGAAGGGGGAGAGGCGGTGAGCCCCAACCTCGGGCCGCTGCGGATGCGCAGCAGGCCGGACGAGAACGCGCTTCCGCCCGGGCCGGAGGAGAAGAAGCCGAACGGCGCCTGGGAGCTGTGGAAGGCGCTGCCGCGGATGAAGCCCTACCTGCGGCCCTACCGCAGGACCCTGATCGCGCTGCTGGTGCTGACGATCCTGACCGCGATCCTCGGGCTGGCCGAGCCCTGGCCGCTGGCGGTGATGCTGAACGAGATCCTCACCACCGAGGGGGAGACGAGCGGGATCGTCCGCACCATCTTCGGCCCGGATCCGACGACCTGGGTCGTCCTCGCCTCCCTGGTCCTCGTCCGCTTCGGGATCATCGTCCTCGGCAACGCCTTCACGGTCTGGAACCACTACCTCGGCTCCAACATGGAGCAGAACATGGTCCTCGACCTGCGCAGCGACCTCTTCGCCCACGTCCAGCGGCTCTCGCTCACCTTCCACGACAAGCGCCAGACCGGGGCGCTGATGAGCCAGATCAACCTCCAGGCCGCCTCGGTGGGGAACGTGGTGATGGTGATCCCGCCCCTGGTCGAGGCGGGGCTGACGCTGATCGGGATGTTCGCGATCGCGATCCTGATCGACTGGCAGATCGCCGTCTTCGCGATGGTCGTGCTGCCCTTCCTCGTTTACTCGTTCGGGCTCTACGGCAAGCGCATCGTCCCCCGCCTGCAGGAGGTGCAGCGGCTGGAGTGGGAATCGCTCTCGATCGTCCACGAGGCGATGGCGATGATGCGGGTGATCGTCTCCTTCGGCCGCGAGGACCACGAACACAGGCGCTTCCGCGAGCAGGGCCAGACGGCGGTTGACGAGCGGGTGAAGCTGACCGTCAGCCAGAGCCTCTACACCCTCGGGGTGCAGACGATCACCGCCGCCGGCATCTCCGTGGTGATGGGCTTCGGCGCCTGGCACGTGATCCAGGGGCAGCTCTCGATCGGCGAGCTGGTCGTCCTCATCACCTACATCTCCTCCGTCTACCAGCCGCTGGAACAGATCAGCACCACCGTCGGCATGGTCCACGAGCAGCTGGTCCAGTTCGACTCCTCGATGAAATTGCTCGACACCGAGCCCGAGGTGACGGAGCGCGAGGACGCGGTCGAGCTCGGCCGCGCCCGCGGCCACGTCCGCACCACCGGCGTCGAGTTCGCCTACCCAGGACGCCAGCACACCCTCTCCGGGATCACCTTCGACGCCAAGCCTGGGGAACGGGTGGCGATCGTCGGCCACACCGGGGCCGGCAAGAGCACCTTGATGAGCTTGCTGATCCGCTTCTACGATCCCAGCGGCGGCCGGATCGAGATCGACGGCGTCGACCTGCGCGACCTGCAACTGCGCTCGCTGCGCGAGCAGATCAGCGTCGTCCTCCAGGACCCCCTGCTCTTCTCCGGAACGATCGGCGAGAACATCCGCTACGGCCGGCTCGACGCGACGCAGGAGGAGATCGAAGACGCCGCCCGCGCCGCCAACGCCCACGACTTCATCGCCGCCCTGCCCGAGGGGTACGAGACCGCGCTGGGGGAGGGCGGCTCGCACATCTCCGGCGGCGAGCGCCAGCGGATCTCGGTCGCCCGCGCCTTCCTCAAGGACGCACCGATCCTGATCCTCGACGAGCCGACCTCCTCGATCGACTCGCGCACCGAGGGGGTGATCCTCGACTCGCTCGACGACCTGATGGAGGGGCGGACCTCGTTTATCGTCGCCCACCGCCTCTCGACCGTCCGCCACGCCGACCAGATCCTCGTCCTCGACAAAGGCCGGGTGGTCGAGAGCGGCACCCACGAGGAGCTGCTGCGGACCGGCGACGTCTACCGCCAGCTGCACGAGGCGCAGAACCGCGAGCGCAAACGGCGCCGTCCCCCGGTCAACGGCGGCAACGGGGGGACGCCCGCCGCGCCCGCGGCCGAAGAGGCCGTGGTCTGGCGCCAGGTCACCGAGGGGAACTAGCGGTGGCCGGCGGCGGAGGGCGGCCGAAGATCGTCCTGCTGGGGATGATGACGCCGATGCCGGTGGCCGGCGTCGTCTGGCAGAACCTGCACTACCTGCTCGGCTTCGAGCGGCTCGGCTTCGAGGCCTACTACGTCGAGACGCACGCCCGCACGCCCTCGATGCTGATGTCCAATCAGGAGGACGACAGCTCGGCGCTGGCGGCCGAGTTCATCGCCAGCGTCATGCGCCGCTTCGGCCTCGCCGACCGCTGGGCCTTCCGGGCGCTGCACGACGACCGCCGCTGTTACGGGATGAGCGAGCTGCAGCTGGAGCGGCTCTACGGCGAAGCCGAGCTGCTGATCAACCTCCACGGCGGCACCCAGCCGCTGCCCGAGCTGGCCGCGACCGGCCGCCTCGTCTACCTCGAGACCGACCCGGTGCAGATGCAGCTGGAGGTGAGCCACGGGCTGCGGGAGACGATCGAGTTCCTCGAGCCGCACGTCGCCTTCTTCACCTTCGCCGAGAACTGGGGCAACCCCGACTGCCGGCTGCCGGTCAGCGAGCGGTTCGAGTTCCACCCGACCCGCCAGCCGGTCGTCCTCGACCTCTGGCCGGACCGCTCGGCGCAGCCCGCCGGCCACTACACGACGATCGGCAACTGGCGCCAGGACCGGCGCGAGGTGAGCTTCGAGGGCGAGCGGTACACCTGGAGCAAGCACCATGAGTTCGCCAAGTACCTGGACCTGCCGGAGCAGACCGGGCTCGGCTTCGAGCTGGCGCTGAGCAGCGCCACGGCGGAGGACCGCGAGATGCTGGCGCAGCGCGGATGGGGGGTGCGGGACGGCCTCGAGGTCTCGACCAGCATCGACCGCTACCGCGACTACGTCGGCGGCTCGCGCGGGGAGTTCACCGTCGCCAAGGACCAGAACGTGCGGCTGCGGACCGGCTGGTTCAGCGACCGCGGCGTCACCTACCTCGCCTCGGGGCGGCCGGTGGTCAACCAGGACACCGGCTTCGGCGCCGCCCTGCCGACCGGCGAGGGCCTGTTCGCCTTCGACTCGCTCGACGCCGCCGCCGGGGCCCTGGCCGAGATCGAGGGCGACTACTCGCGCCACGCGGCAGCAGCCCGCCGGGTGGCGCGGGACCACTTCGGCCACGAGGTCGTCCTCGGCGCCATGCTCGAGCACCTCGGCATCGACGTCAGGACCGGCAGCCGGCAGCCGCGGACGGCGACCGTCTTCCCGGCGGAGATGGACCTGGAGCCGGCCTCCCGGCGGCCGCTGGAGCTGCCTCGCGGCACGGTCGAGGCGGCGCGGGCGATGTCGGTCTCGATCCACGAGGACGCTCCCGCGCTCGGCCCCGAGAGCGCCAGCATCGTCGTCCTCACCCACGACGGCCTCGCCTTCACCCGGCTCTGCCTGGAGTCGGTGCTGGCGAACACGGCCGAGCACGACTTCGAGCTGATCGTCGTCGACAACGCCTCCCGCGACGGCACCCGCGCCTACCTGGCGCAGCTGGCCGAGGCAGACGCGCGGGTCCGGGTCCTCTTCAACGCCCGCAACATGGGCTTCGCGGCGGCCTGCAACCAGGGCCTCGGGCTGGCGCTGGGCGAGCACATGGTCCTGCTCAACAACGACACGATGGTGCCGCCGGGCTGGCTGGCGCCCCTGCTGGAGCACCTGCGGGACCCGGCGGTGGGGCTGGTCGGGCCGGTGACCAACCGGATCGGCAACGAGGCCGAGATCGAGACCGCCTACCGGACCTGGGGGGAGCTCCTCGCCTTCGCCCGGCGGCAGCGACAGAACCACGCCGGCGAGTGGCTGGCGATGCGGACGCCGGCGATGTTCTGCCTGGCGATGCGGCGGCAGACCTTCCAGCATCTGGGGCCGCTCGACGAGCGCTACGAGATCGGTCTCCTGGAGGACGACGACTACGCCGAGCGGGCGCGCGAGGCCGGCTACGAGCTGCGCTGCGTCGAGGACTCCTTCGTCCACCACTTCGGCGAGGCCTCCTTCGGCAACCTCGTCGCCGGTGGCGAGTACCAGCGGATCCTGCGCGCCAACCAGCAGCGCTTCGCCGAGAAGTGGGGACGGCAGTGGGAGCCCTACGAGCGGCGCGCGAACCCCCGCTACGAACGCGAAGCCGAGCAGCTGCGCGAGGCGGTGGAGGCGGCGGTCCCGGCCGGGGCCGAGGTGCTGGTGATCACCCGCGGCGACGACGCGCTGCTGGAGCTGAACGGGCACCGGGCTAAGCACTTCCCGCAGGGCGAGGACGGCGGCTGGGCTGGACACCATCCCGCCCACAGCCAGGAGGCGATCGACCACCTGGAGGAGCTGCGGGAGCGCGGCGCCCGCTACCTGGTGGTGCCGCAGACCTACCGCTGGTGGCTCGACCACTACGGCGGGTTGCGCGAGCACCTGGAGAGCCGCTACCGGCCGCTGGTCGAGGACGAGCGGGCGGGCGCGATCTACGAGCTCGAGGCGGCGGCCGAGTGAGCGCGATCTCGATCGTGATCCCGGTGCACGGGCGGGCGCACCTGACCGAGCGCTGCCTGGAGCTGGTGCTCGCCGACCTCGGTGAGGACTGCGAGGTCGTCGTCGTCGACGATGCCTCCGAGGACGGGACCCCCGAGCTCCTCGCCGGCTACGAGGAGCGGATCCGCGTCGTCAGGCTCGACGCCAACGCCGGCTTCGCCACCGCCTGCAACCGCGGCGCCGCGGTGGCGAGCGGCGAGCGGCTCGTCTTCCTCAACAACGACACCGAGCCGCAGGCGGGCTGGCTGGGGGCGCTGCGGCGCTACGCCGACGAGCATCCGCAGGCGGCGGTGGTGGGGGCGAAGCTCCTCTACCCGACCGGGATCGTCCAGCACGCCGGCGTCGTCTTCGGCCAGGACGGCTACCCGCACCACCTCTACGCCGGCCTTCCCGCCGAGCACCCGGCCGTCTCGCACCCGCGCCGGCTGCAGGCGGTCACCGCGGCCTGCATGCTGGTCGGGCGCGAGGCCTTCGAGGAGGCGGGTGGCTTCGACCCCGGCTTCCACAACTCCCTGGAGGACGTCGACCTCTGCCTGCGGATCGGCGCTGCCGGAGGAGAGGTCCACTACTGCGACCAGGCGGTGCTGGTCCACCTCGAGTCGGCCTCGCGCGGGCGCAAGGATCGCTTCGAGCGCAGCGTCGCCCTCTACCGCGAGCGCTGGCGGAGCCGGGTCCGCCGCGACGACCTCGACGCCTACGTGGCGGACGGCCTGCTGGCGGTCGAGTACGCCGACTCCTACCCGGTACGGCTCAGCGTCGACCCTTCGCTGGCGATCGTCGACCGCGGCCGAGAGGAGGAGATCGAGCGGCTGCTCGAGGCCTACGCGCGCCAGAGCGCCGCCCTGCTGACGGAGCTGGTGCGGCTCGGGGCGGCGCCGACCGGCGGGACCGGCGGGGATCATCCGGAAGAGAGCGGGTCGGAGGGCGGGGGCTTCGATCGCGTCGCCTTCCTCAGCCGGGTGCGGGCAACCGAGGAGGAGATCCGCCAACTGCAGGCCGAAGCCGCGCCGATCACCGGGATCGAGCCGAGCGCCAGCCTCGGCTACGGCAACCTCGTCGAGCGGGTGCGGCGGGAGGTCGAAGACCATGTCCCCGCCGGTTCGCAGGTCCTCGTCCTCAGCCGTGGCGATCGGGAGCTGATCCGCTTCGGCGACCGTCGCGGCGACCACTTCCCGCAGGACGGCGACGGCCGCTACGCGGGGCACCACCCCGCCGACAGCGCGGAGGCGATCGCGGCGCTGGAGCGTCTGCGGGAGAAGGGGGCGCAGTTCCTGGTCGTGCCGCCGCCGTCGGCCTGGTGGCTCGACCACTACGACGGGTTCGCCCGGCACCTCGACCGCTACCGGCTCCTGGCGGCCGAGGACTGTGAGATCTACGACCTGAGCCTGTCCGTGTGGGCGGCCCCTCTCGACCGCCTTCCCGCCACCCACGTCCGGGGCGACCTCGAGGCAGTGACCGACGGGCGCGGCATCACCGTCTACGGCTGGGCCTTCGGGAAGGATCGGCAGGCGGTCGCGGCCGAGGTGGTCGACGAGGCCGGGCGAATCCTGGGGCGGGCGCCGATCGGTCTGGACCGGCCGGACGTGGTGCACGGGGTGGGGGAGATCCCCGGTGCGCTGCGATCCGGATTCATCGTCCGGCTCGAGCCGCGGCGGCCCGGGCGCGAGACGCTCGCGATTCGCGTCGTCTTCGAAGACGGGGAGTCGGAGGACTTGGGCACCTTCGCGGCGTCCGCCAACTTCGGCAGCAGTCCCGACGCCGACGACGGCCCCGGCTGGCTCTGCTCCACGGGCTCGCCCGACAGGGGCCGCGTCGTCGTCGGCCGGGACGGGTGGCTGTTCCTCCAGGAGGATCGCAACGACGCGCTCGGCCAGCACACGGGCCGGGTCGAGTTCAGCCCGCAGGACAGGGAGTCGCTGGCCACGCTGCTGCGCGAACGGCGCGCGGTCACCGAGGCCCACGGCTGTATCTGGATCACCGCGGTGGTCCCCGACAAGGAGGCGGTCTATGCCGAGTTTCTCCCCCCGGAGGTGGTTCCCGTCCCCCGCCGCCCGGTCCACGACTTCCTGGAGATCGCGGCGGCGGAGGGTGCTCCGGCGCTCTACCTGCTGGACGATCTGCGGGCCGCGAAGGCGCAGGGCGACCTCTACATGAGGACCGATACCCACTGGAACCACCGGGGGGCGTTCGTCGCCTACGCGGCGGTCTGCCGCGAGATCTCGGCGCGGGGCCTGGACCTCGAGGTGGTGGACCCGCAGTCGATCAGCTGGATCGAGCAGCCGGTCCAGGGGGACCTCGGCAGCAAGCTTTACCCCGAGGTCGCCGAGGGGAAGGACGTCCTGCCCCGCCTCGAGGGGCCGGTCCGCGGTGCGATGGTCTACGACAACCGGGTCCGCAACCACGGCATGGTCCTGATCCACGAGCAGCGCGACCGAGACGACCTGCCGACCTGCCTGGTCTTCGGGGAGTCGTTCGCTCCCCCCCTGGTCAACTTCCTCAAGGAGTCGTTCGGGCGCGTCGTCTTCGTCCACACCAGCATGCTGGTGTCCGATCTGATCGAGCGCCTGCGCCCCGACGTCGTCCTCAGCGTGCCCACCGAGCGCTTCCTGATCAGCGTCCCGGACGATGCCCAAGCGCTCGAGAGGCTCGCCGAGGCGGCCTGCGCAAAGGGCGGCGAGCTGCCCTGGCCGGTCTCCGAACCTAATAGGATGCCCGACTGATGCCTGATCTCGAGGTGGAGGATCTCCATAGCGTCTTGCCGGCACCGGAGCTGTGGGGCTCGTTCAAGGTCAAAGGCGTCGAGGGAAACCGGCTCGAGCTGATCGGCTGGGTGGTGGGCCGCCAATCTGAGGTCACGAGGGTCGAGATTGTCGCCGGGGGCCGTGTCGTCGCCGCCGCCCGTCCGGAAAAGCCACGCCCCGAAGTGGCGGAGCAGATGCCAGAGCGGCCGTCGGCCGCCACCTGCGGCTTCGAAATCATGATGGAGGGGAGTGGCAAGGGGGAGAGCCTGCTGGAACTGCGGGCGGTCCTCGAGGACGGCACCGCGGCACAGATGGGACAGATGCGCGCCGTCGTGCCGCCGCAACGCTGGATGAGCCTGCTTCGCCGGCGCTGAGCGAGCCGCCTCGCGTGCCCACGCACCGCCTCATCTCCCTCGAGAAGCCGGAGGAGTGGGAGCAGGCGCTGGCCGGCGTCCCCCATGTCTTCGGCCACACCTGGGGGAGCTGTGGCGCGCTCAGCATCGGCAACGACCCGGTGTCGCTCTACGTGACCGAGGTGGGCGGCGTCCGGGTCGCCTGTCCGCTGATCGAGAAATCGATCGGAGGGTTGCGAGACGTGGCGACGCCGTACGGGTTCTCCGGGATCACCGGAACGGCTCCGGCGCCCGAGTTCCCCGCGCAATGGCGGGAGTTCGCGGCCCAGCGGGGCTACGTCGCTGGCTACCTGGCGATCAACGCGCTCTTCGGCGACGACACCTATGCCGACCCGGAGGCGGTCACGATCGCCAACCAGACCTACGTGCTCGACCTCTCCCAGGGGATCGACGGGCTCTGGGCCGGTCTCTCGACCAACCGCAAGCGGCAACTGCGCGACTGGGACGCCGGCGACCACGAGACCGAGGGGGAGGAGCTGGCGGCGTTCTTCGTCGAGCACTACCCGCTGACGATGGAGCGCAAGGAGGCCGCGGGGCGGCACCGGTTCCCACCCGCGACCCTGGCGGCGCTCTGCGAGCTGCCTAACGCCTTCCTGGTCGGCGCCCGCGCCGAGGGACGGCTGGAGTCGGTTTCGATCTTCGGCCACACCCCGTACGCGGGCGACTTCCTCTTCAATGCCGCCCTGCCCGGCTGCGCCCATCACTCGGTCGGGTTGATCTGGAGTGCGGTGCACCGTCTGGTCGATCTCGGCATCCCCTGGCTGAATCTCGGTGGCGGGATGAGCCCCGGCGACTCGCTGGCCGATTTCAAGGCCCGCTTCGGTGCAAGGCCGCTGCCGATGCGGGCGGTGAAAGCCGTCTACGATCCCCCGGCCTACGAGGATCTCTGCCGCCGCCACGGTGCCGACCCCGGCGATCGCGACGGCTTTTTCCCCGCCTATCGCCATGTCTAGCGGCATCCCCTACGAAAACTCGGCGCACCTGTACGACCTGATGTACGTGCGGCGGGACTACACGACGACCGGCGAGGAGATCCACTCCCTGGCACGAGAGCTGCTGCCCGAGGGACGGGATCTGCTGGACGTCGGATGCGGCACCGGCCGCCATCTCGAGGTCCTCGGCAACTGGTACCGGGGGGAGGGTCTCGACATCAACCCGATGATGATCCAGCAGACGCACGCCCGCTGTCCCCACATCCCCCTCCACGAGGCCGACATGCGGGACTTCGAGATCGAGGGCTCATACGACGTCGTCACCTGCCTCTTCAGCGCCATCGGCCACGTCGAGACCGCCGAGGCGATGCGGCGCTCGATCGAGCGGATGGCCGCCCACCTGCGCTCGCCCGGCCTGCTCATAGTCGAGCCCTGGTTCACGCCCGAAAACTTCTGGGACGGCCACCTCGCCGCCAACTTCCAGAGCGAGTCCGAGACCAAGCTCGCCTGGATGTATCGCCAGTACCGCGAGGGCCTGATGGCGGTCCTCGACATCCACTACCTGGTCGGCGGCGAGGGGCAGCCCGAATACATCCGCGAACGGCAGGACCTCGGCCTCTTCACGCCGCAGGAGATGGAAGACGCCTTCGCCGCGGTCGGCATGGAAGCGCTCTACCGCGAGAGCGACGTCTGGAATCGCGGCCTCTACGTTGCCCGGCGTGGCTGACGTGGTTGCGAACACGATTCAGCAGGTGGAGGTCGAGCCCAATCCGGACTTTCGGGAACACGGTCGCGGCGCGGTACGCGCCCTGGTCGATCACGGCCAGCTCACGATCGACGGCTGGGTGCTCGGCGATCGTTCCGCGCCGCGATCGGTCGAGATCGTGGACGGGGATTCCCGGAAGGTTGCCGACGCCGTCATGGGCCAACCGCGGCCCGACGTGACCGAGGCCTTTCCCGACGCTTCGGGTACGGCCACCTGCGGCTTCAGGGCCCTGCTGCGGCCGCCGCGGGCCGGCGCCGGCCTCGTCCGCTTTCACGTCGTCTTCGAGGACGGCGAGAAGTCGGAACTCGCAACCGTCAGCTGCACCGTTCAGGAATCCGCCTCCGCCGACGGAGATGCCGGCTGGACGGCGATCAGCGATGCCGAACGCGAAAGCGAAATGGTCCTCCACGGGAGCGACGGCTGGCTTTTTTTGCAGCGCGACAGGAACGACGTCCTCGGCCAGCACACCGGCTCGGTCAGGCTGGGCCCGGACGAAAAGGCTCAGTGGCGCAGGACTCTCGAGAGGAGGGTGGAGGCCAGCGAGCGGCTCGGAGTCCTCTGGTCGTGCCTGGTGGCGCCGGACAAGGAGTCCGTCTACCCGGAGCACCTGCCGGCGGAGGTCGAGCCAGTCGACCGCCGCCCGGTGCATGAATTCCTCGAGATCGCCGAAGAAGCCGGCGCACCGGTCGCCTACGCCCTCGACTGGCTCGAGCGGGCGAAGGGGGGCCCCGAGCTCTACGCGAAGACCGACACCCATTGGAACTACCGGGGGTCCTACTTCGCCTACCGCGCCATCTGCGATTTGCTCTCGCGGCAGGGGCTCGACCTCGAGGTCGTCGAGGAAGAGCGCCTGCGCTGGCGCGATGAGGAAATCGAGGGTGACCTGGGCGGCAAGGTGCTGGGGGAGCCGACGCTGGGCGCGATGACCAGGGTCGAGGTGGCGGAACCGCAGGCTCGTCTCACCTTCGACAGCGGCGTCATCAATCACGGCTGGGTGGTCCGGTACGAAAAATCGCACGGGGGAAGGACCTGCGTCCTCTTCGGGGAGTCGTTCGCCTACTTTCTGCTCCCCTACCTCAAGGAGACCTTCGACCGGCTGGTGTTCGTACACACCAGCATGTTCATCCCGGAAATCGTCGAACTAGAGGACGCCGACGTCGTTCTCAGCCTTCCCCTCGAGCGGTTCCTGGTCCGGCCGCCTGACGATGAGGACGCGTTCGCCAAGCTGCGGGAGACGGTCGCGAAAAAGGGCGCCCGACTCCCTTGGGGCTGAGGAACCGCGGCTTCATCGAAACCGAAGACGTACCTATGGATTTCCGTTCTCGTTCACATAGGATGCGGGCGTGCGCCAGTCCGCTGCTCGGAAAGTAGACATCGAGCTCAGTCCGGAACTACGGGCGGTCGGTCGCGGTTACGTTCGCGCTCTCGACGTCAACGACCACATCGGCATCGATGGATGGGTTTTAGGTGACCGATCGAAGCCAGCAAGGGTCGAAATCCTCGATCAGTCGTCCCGTGCGTTCGCAGAGGCCCCGGTGGACCAGCCACGCCCCGATGTCGGCGAGGCCTTTCCTGATCATCCGGGAACGTCGGAATGCGGTTTCCTGGCCTTGCTGCGTCCACCAGAGGGCGGCGACAGCGTGATTCGGCTCCGCGTCGTTTTCGATGATGGAGCGAAGGTCGACCTGGCAACGCTCACGTCTGTCGCGGAGGGTGAAGGGACGATAAACCCGGATCTGCGCTGGTCCTCGGTAGCCGACGACGAGCGCGAAAGCGAAAAAGTGCTCCATGGAAAAAACGGGTGGCTTTTTCTGCGCGAGGACAGCAACAACATCGTGGGCCAGCAAACTGGGGTTGTGAAACTAGGGTCGGAGGGACGGGCGAAGTGGCGGAGGACCCTGGAGGACAGAATCGCAGCAAGCGAGCAACTCGGCGTCACCTGGGTGTGCCTTGTAGTGCCGGATAAGGAGTCCGTCTACCCAGAGCACCTACCTGAGTCGATCTTGCCCGCCGACCAGCGTCCGGTGCATGAATTCCTCGAAGTTGCCGAGGGACTCAGCGCCCCGGTGGTATATGGGCTCGATTGGCTCGAACCTGCGAAGGCACGGGCTGACCTCTATGCCACCACGGATACCCATTGGAACTATCGCGGCGCATACATCACCTACCGAGCTCTTTGCGATCAGCTCGCAGATCAGGGTGTTGATTTCGATTTGATCGAGGAGGACCGTCTGCGTTGGATCGATCTCGAGTTCGAGGGAGATCTAGGAAGCAAGGTACTGCCAAAGCCAATCATGGGTCGAACCGTGAGATGTGAGGTTGCGGGGTCGGAATCCCAGCTGACCTTCGATAACGACGTTCAGAACCACGGTTGGGTGAAGCGTTTCGAGAAGCCCAGCGGGGGTCGAGCCTGCGTTGTCTTCGGCGAGTCGTTCTCCTACCACCTGCTTCCATTTCTCAAGGAGACGTTCGAGCGGCTGGTGTTCGTTCACACCAGCATGTTCATCCCGAAGATCGTCGAAAGGGAACGTGCCGACGTCGTTCTCAGCCTTCCCTTGGAGCGATTCCTGGTCCGGCCGCCCGACGACGAGGATGCGTTTGCCAAGCTGCGGGAGACGGTCGTCAGGAAGGGCGCGCAGTTTCCTTGGGGCTAGGCTAGTCATCTACTCGCGCCCCTTTCGTCTCTATTCTGTGCCGAGCCTTCGACCCGGAGGCGGAGATGGATGACCGAGGCGGAGGGCTAAATGACGAATGAGACCGGCAATCGGCCGCAGGTGCCGACCATGCGGGACGAGATGGCGGAGCTGCTCCGTCAGGGGCTGAGCAAGGACTACATCAGCGAGTCCTGCCAGGACGCGATCGAAACCGGCAACCACTACCAGTCGGTCGAGATCGGTGGCTCGGTCAGCGAGGGTTTCCGCAGTTCCCGCTCCGACCTGCTCGATCGCATCGGGTTCGAAGACAGGACGGTGCTCGACCTGGGCTCGAATCTCGGCGAGATGAGTCGCGGCGCCAGGCAGCGCGGCGCCTATCTGGTCGACGGGTTCGAGTACGACACCTATTTCGTCGAGATGGCGAACCTGCTGAACGCCTACCACGGGACGACCCGGGTCTCCTTCTACGAGCGCGACATCACCGATGCCTCGATCTACACCGAGACCTACGACATCGTCATGGCGCTCTCGGTCTTCATCTACGCGAGGCCGGTAATGGAGACCCTCGCGGGGATCACCCGGGATGCCTTCATCCTCGAGACCCACCGGATCGACGGCAACCTCGAGTCCTTCTATCTGGATGCGGTCCTGCCGCACTTCCCGGTCTACGAGACGTTGGGGGAGACGGAGTGGGGCAACCCCCATGACGACGACGACGTCGTTCGCAGCGTCATGGTCTTCGCGCGGGATCGCAGCACCATGGACGCCGTGCTGCGGTAATACCGTGGCGCCGACCGGGGAGCGGACGATGATCGACGTGCAGCGAACTCCCTGGTTCGACGCGTTCTTCTCCGCCTGGTCGTTCGAGGGTCCCGAGGATCTGCTCGCGGCGGTGCGATCGACGAGCGTCGATCTGGAGGCGATGACCCGCAACCGCGACCTCTCCGGCCAGGGGCTGAGCGGCTGGACCTATTGGTTCTTGTACCTGAAGGGGTACACCCAGTACCTCGACGCCGAGGGCGTCGAGGACTCGAACGTCTACTACCGCTACCTGACCGAGTACTTCGAGCAGGACGAGGGGCTCGCGCCCGTGCTGCGCGATCGAGAGGCGGCCCGCACCCGCGTCTGCCGCCGCTTCGAGGATTTCGCCAGGCTCGCGGCGAGCTCGGGGGACCCGGGAATCGAGCCGATCACCGTCTGGACGCAGGAACCGGCACCGGTCGACGCCAAGCTGGTCTTCCTAGACGGCGCCTCGGCACCGCTTCCGGCCGTCGACATCGACGGCTACCACCGTCTCTTCGCCGGCCGCTTCCACGGGCTCGAGCAGGTGCCCGCCGAGGTGGTCGACAAGGGCGCGACGGGCGCTCAGCGGGAGGCTCTGAAGCGCATGCGGGAGATAGTGCGCTTCACGCTGCCCTACAACGCGACGGTGGCCGTGGCGGTCTCCGGTGAGGGCGACGACTGGCCGCTCGACCTGGAGGGCCGGGTCACGAGGGACTTCGCGCTGCCTGCCGACGCCGATGCGGAGCGCCTCCGGGCCGAGCTGGAGGTGGCTTCCGCCGCCGAGTGCCAGTACGCGCTGATCCCCGCTCCCTTGATCGACCGCGCCGAGCAGGCGGGGGTGCTCGAGCTCGGGCTTCGGCTGCTCTCCCAGGATCGCGAGGCCTGTTACGTGATCTCGCTGGTGGGCGAAGACGCCGCTGTCGCCGAGATCGAGCAGGCCGAGAGTTTCTCCCTCCCACCCGAGGAGATGAGGCTGCTCTCCGCCGGCACCGCCCGGCCGGACCGGTTCGTCGCCTCCGGGCGGACCGGTCTCGAATGGCTTCGGACGACGCTCGCCCGCAATGGCGTCTCGATGGACGACGGGACGGACATCCTCGAGTTCGGGTGCGGCGCCGGCCGCTACATTCGCCACCTCGCCCACCACGCGGGCTCGGTCGTCGCGGTCGACTACAACCCCTACCTGCTCGCCTGGGCAGAGGCGAACCTGCGTTTCGCCCGCTTCGCCGTCTGCGGTCCGCGACCGCCGCTGCCCGAGCCGGACGACGCGTTCGACGTCGTCTACGCCGTTGACGTCTTCACCCATCTCGATGACAGCGCTCAGGTCCCATGGTTCGACGAGCTGGCCCGCGTCCTGCGTCCCGGCGGGTCGATGGTGATCACGCTGCACGGGGCAAGCCGGACGGAGAACCTCTCGATGGCGCTGCGCCGGACGTTCGGCGAGGGGCGCCTCGCGGTGCTGCGGCCGGCGCTGAGCGGCACCAACGGATGCGCCGCCTACCACCCGCGGGCCTACGTCGAGCGCGTCTTCGGCCAGCGATTGCCCCTCGTCGAGCACGCGGAGCAGGCTGCGCAGGAGCTCCGGCACGACGTCGCCGTATTTCGCAAGCCCGAGCGGTAGGCCGGCTTTCGGGGGGAGAATCCGACTGCATCGCTACGTCTCGGATGGCGGCAAACAGCCGGGGGAGGCGTTCCACGCCGGTACCCTTGGAGAAGGCATGCGTGCCGCGATCGCTGTAGTCAAGGACGGCTACCAAGAGATGGTCGAAGGGTGGAAAGGGCAGTGAGCAGCCAAAACGGGCAATCACCAGCGGGGAAGGCTATGGATGAAGCGATCGACCTCGCCATCGAGGGCCGGTCTCCGTTTCCCGATGAAGCCACCTTTATAGACGCCGACGAGGCTCTTGCCGGCCGGTGGATCAAGCGTGCCGCCGACGAAGGGTTGCCGGTTGTCCTGGTTGCGCCCGATGGCAGCACTCGGATCCTGACGCCCGGCGCGGCCCCTTAACGTCGCCAGAGGCTGGCCACCCCTCGTTGCGGGTCCGTTCGCAGCAGCGATGCGGTGAGGCTGAACCCCCGGCGGAATTCACGGTTGGCGAAGGCGGAGCGGATGTGGGCCCCAAGTGGGTCGCCGTAGTAGCGCCGCCAAAAGCGGCGGCCTTCGCGGTACTCCTGCCGTAGGCCGCGCTGGCGGGCGGTGCGGCGCTGGCGGCGCAGGGTCCGCAGGGTCATCCCCAGCATCGCCGCCGCGTTCCGGCTCATGCCGCCGCCGTGGACGCGGTACTCGGCCACATATTCGTCGTGCGGGCGGACCGCGAACTCGCGAGAGAGGCGCAGGCCGAGGTCGTAATCCTCGGCGCCCGGCAGCCCTTCGTCGAAGTTCCCAACCGCTTCCAGGGCGGAGCGACGGTAGATGCCGTCGGCGGGGACGCCGGCGTAGTTGTAGCGGAGGAAGACCGAGTACGGATCGGCGTCGGGGCGCGGCTGCTCGTCGTTCTCCAGCGGCCGTCCGTCGCCGGCGACCCGGCGGTAGCGACCGAAGGCGAAGGCGGCCTCGGGGTGGGCGCGCAGCTCTTCGACGCCAATTTCCAGCGCCCGGGGCAGGAGCCGGTCGTCGGCGTCGAGGAAGACGAGCAGCTCGCCTTCGCTCTCGCGGATACCGGCGTTGCGGGCGCCGGCGAGCCCGGTGTTCGCCTGGCGCACGCAGCGGACCCAGGGGAAGCGGCCGGCGAGGCGGGCGGCGTTGTCGGGCGATCCGTCGTCGACGACGACGATCTCGACCTGGGCGTAGGTCTGGGCGAGCACGCTCTCGATCGCTTCCTCGAGGTAGCCGGCCTGCCCGAAGCAGGGGATGACCACCGAGACGAGCGGGGCACCCTCGAGCGTCTCGCGCCAGCGGCTGCGGGCGCTGATCGTCCCGAGGGCGGAGCGGCGCTGGTCCTTCAGCACCGCCCGCACCTCGATCGTCTGCTCGGGCGGCCCACCGACGAGGCTGACGTCGATGCTGAACCCGGCGGTCCCCGCGCCGGGGCTGGCGGGGTAGGCCTGCTCGAGGTCGGGACGGGGCAGGCCGGTCGGCACCCGGCGGAACGCCTTTCCCCCCGTTGCCAGCTCGACCGCGACGACCGGGGACCCTTTGCCGAGCGCCCAGCCCGAGAGCTCGACGGTGTGGGCGTCGGTGACCGAGCCCGCCAGCGGGCGGTCGATGTGGCCGCCGGTCAGGTCCGGGCCGGGCTGGTTGCTGACATCGGTTATCTCTACGAGTGCGCCCATCGGAGCCGGCGCGCCAACCGCGGAGACCACCTCCAGGATGACGCTGTCCTCGTCCTGCGCAACCACCCGGGAGGCTCCCTGCAGCTGTCGGCCGAGGCGACTGTAACGGGTGAGCCAGTCAGCCGAGGGACCGACCGCGAGCAGGTGGAGGCGCCCCTCCTCCGGGGTCTGCGGCTGGCTCCTGCCCGGGAAGTGGGCGCGGCCGGGCTTGGCCCGGCCGGCGGCGTGCCGCATCTTTTCCAGGCGCACCGCGAGGCTCCCGTCGCGGTCCCCCGCGTCGAGGTTGGCGAGGTCGTGGTCGGCGCTCTCCAGCTGCCAGACCTGCCGGCCGTTCAGGTAGCTCGGGGTTTCCGCCGCGGATGCGAGGACGCCCACCGCGCCCGTGAAGGGAACGCCGGCCTCCTCCACCGCGATCTGGCAGCGGCGCGAGCGGATCGCGCGCTCCAGCTCCGGCCGGTGGCGCTCCTCCACGACCGGACCGATGAGCTCGTAGAAGCGCAGGTCCTCCTCGAGCTGTTCGGCGCGCGAGAGGCCGGAGGAGATGCCGGCGGAGTGGACTCGGTAGACGCCCAGCTGCTCGGGCAGGTAGCCGAGGTCGCCGTGCCGGGCGATCGCCAGGAGCGAGAGCCAGTCCGCCCAGAGCCCCTCCCAGACCCAGGGCGGCAGGTTGCGGACGAGATCGCCGTGCGCCATCACCGAGAGCGAGGGGACCGGGTTCGAGCGCAGCAGGTCGGCGAAGCCGAGGGGGCGGCGCAGCCCGTCGGAGACGTAGGGCCGGTCGGGCGCGTCGCCCCCGACCTGGCGCACGGTCGCGTCGTGGAAGCAGCCGGCCCAGTGCGGCTGCGCCCGCAGCGCCTCGACCTGGCGCACGAGCTTCTCCGGGTCGGTCCAGTAGTCGTCGCCGTCGAGCCAGGCGACGTAGCGACCGCGCAGCTCAGCCGTGCTGCGGCGGAAGATCTCGGTCGGGCCCAGGTTCCACTCCGGCAGCAGCAGCCGGATCAGCTCCGGGTGGCGGTCTCGATACTCGGCGAGAACCTCCCGCGTGCCGTCGGTGGAGCAGTCGTCGGCGATCACGATCTCCAGCTCGAAGGGCGCCCGCTGCTCCAGCACCCCGTCGATCGCGTCGCGGATGTAGGCGAGCTGCTGGTAGGTCTGGATGTAGACGCTGACCTCGGGCGCGGCGCTCATGGCAGCACCGCTCCGAGCAGCCGCGACGCCTCGCCCGCCCAGTCCCGCCGCTGCGCCTCGGGTGGCACCCAGCCCGGCGCCCAGCCGATCCACTGCAGCGCCAGCGAGAGTTCGCAGAGCTCGACCGCGGCGAGGACCCCATCGAAGGAGGGCGCGCCCGCCGGCAGCGACTGGTGAAAGCTGCGGCACATCGCCTCGCGATCTTCGCGGTTCCAGCCGCTGACCAGCGCCGCCAGGTCGAGCGCGTAGGGCCCGGTGCCGGCCAGCTCCCAATCGACCGGGGCGATCCGGCTCGGTCCTCCCCGGCGGGCAACGAGCACGTTGGCGGGGTAGAGCTCACCGTGTACGAAGGCGCGCGGCAGGGCATCGAGCCGCTCGACCAGGGGGGAGCGGTCGGCACCCAGGCGCTCGGCGAGGGGCTCGTCGCCCAGGGCGACGATGGCGGCGTCGATCCAGCGTCCGTGCCAGTCCGCATCGCGGTGGAGGAGGGTGTCCATGTCGCGGTCGACGGCCCGGTCGAGGCCCCCCGCCCAGGCCGCCGCCTCGCACCAGACGTCGAGCTCGCCGACATCGGTGAGCACCTCACCCTCGACCCGCTCGAGGAACAGCCACCAGCGTTTCTCGCCGGGGTCGACTGCGGCGCCGTGGAAGCGCGGCGTCGAGAGTGCGGCGGGGGAGAGGAGGTCGCGGTAGACGGAGATCTCTCGCTCGGGATCGAGGGTGTGCGCCGGCTTGGTCGCGGCGGCCTCCGACGAGAGCCCGGTCGGGCCGACGTCCTTGACCACCAGGGCCAGGTGCTCGCCGCCGGCGAGGCGCACGTCGAGCGCGTCGATCGCGAAGCTGGTCTCGTAGGTGAAGGGACGGCGGGACATCTCGGCCACCCGGTCCGGCGCGCCGCGGGTCTCGGCCAGCGCCTGCTCGAGCGCCGCCCGCACGGCGCCGTCATCGCTCTGGCGCAGGGCCGCGCTCACCGCACCGGCCCCAGCGCATCGAGCAGGCGCCCGAGGACGCGGTCGGAGTCGAGCAGCTCCTCGGCGATCGCCCGCGCCGCCGCGGCGTGCTCGGCGGGGCGCGAGAGCACGCTCTCGACCGCCGCCGCGGCCTCCTCGACGTCGCCGAAGGCGAGCAGGCCCTCGCCGCTCGGCAGCGCCGCACCGAAGCCGGTGTCCTGGGCGACCACCGGCCGCCCCGAGGCCAGGTAGCAGGCGCTGCGATCGCTGAACCAGCCCGAGCGGGAGAGAACGTAGCCCTCCTTCGCCACCCCCAGCTCGGCGCCCGAGGCACGGACGAAGTCGCGGTAGGCCGCTGGGGTGGCGGCGACCTCGGCTGGGTCGAGCAGGCGCCAGCCATGCCGCTCGAGCGCCTCCAGGTCCCTGCGCTCGTCGGGGTGTATCCCCAGCGCCAGGGCGAACTCCCCCCGGGTGCGTTCCGGCAGCTCGATCAGTCCGCGCAGCGAATGCGCCCGCAACCCGTAGCGGCGGCCGTCGAGCTCGATCGGCCCGTAGCTGCGCCAGTGGCCGACGCTGGTGAAGGGGAGGGTGGGCGTCGCGGTTGCCCGCGGCCAGTGCTCCAGCACCACCGGCGGCAGGGTGGCGATCCACTCGAAGCCGAGCTCGGGGACCTCGCAACCGGGTTCGCCGATCGCGCTGGCGATGGTGACGAAGCGGGTATGGCCCGCGAACCTCATCTCGGCCCCCTGCAGGTGCCACTGCTGGTTGAAGAAGGGATCGAGGTCGAGGTAGGCGCGGACCGGGATCGGCTCCAGCAGCTCGGGGTCGGTGAGCATCCCGGAGACGTTGAGCAGCAGCTCGGCGTCGCGCGCCAGACGCACCAGCCGCTCCCGTGGCATCGGCGCGCTCTCGCCGTCGGCGGCGAGGAGGGCGACCTCGTCGAGCCCGAAGCTGGCGGCGACGGCTTCCAGGTAGGCGAGGCTCGCGGGCTCGATCTTCTCCACCGGCTCGACGAGGATCGCCTCGTGGCCGAGCCGCCGCAGGCCGAGCACGTACTGGAGGACCGCCCAGGCGGCGCCGCCCTGGCCGGGCTCGCCGGCGACCATGCCGCTGACGAGAATCCTCACAGCACCGCTTCCAGCATCCCGGTGAGGACGCGGTCGGAATCGAAGTGGCGAGCGGCGTAGGCGCGGGCGGCGTGCGAGTGGTGGCCGTAGGAGGCCGCGACCGCCGCGACCGCCGCCACCGCCTCGTCGGGCTCGGCGAAGGTCAGCATTCCCGCCTCGGGGCGGAATCCCTCCGGGATGCCGGTCTCCTGGACCACCGCCGGGCGGCCGCTGGCGAGGTAGTGCGCGGTGCGGTCGCTGACCCAGCCGGTCCGGGCTTCGGCGTAGACGCCCTGGGCGACCGAGAACTCGGCGCCGGAGCCACGGACGTAGTCGCGGAAGGCGTCGGGGTCGCTCGTCACCGAGGCCGCCTCGACCACAGTCCAGCCGCTCTCCCGCAGGCGCGCCGCCTCGGCGTCCTCGTCGGGATGGATCTCCAGCGCGATCTCGAAGGGCAGCCCCGCCTGCCGCGGCACGCCGGCGAAGCGGCGCAGCTGGTGGTGCTTGAGCGTGTAGGCCCGACCGCCGGCTTCGAGGGTCCCGAGGGGATTGCGCCAGGTGCCGACGGTGGTGAAGCGATCGAAGGCGGGATCCGGAACCTCCTCCCACTGCTCCAGCAGGACCGGCGGCGGTAGCGGGATCCACTGCAAGCCGGCGGTGGGGATGCGGCAGTCGGGCTGGCCGAGGTTGAGCCCGACGCTGAAGTGGGTCCCGTGCCGTTCGAGCTGGTCGCCGAGCTGGCCCTCGGCGTGCCAGAGCTGGGTGAAGCCGGGGTCGAGGTCGACGTAGGCGCGGCGTGGGAAAGCCGCCAGCAGATCGGGAGCGCGGAGGTTGCCGCTGACGTTGACCAGGGCAGCGGCGCCGGCGGCGAGGTCGGCGAGCTCGGTCCGCTCCAGTGGACCGGTCGTTCCCTCCGGCCCGACCAGCAGCGCCCGCTCGGTGAGCCCGAAGCGCTCGGCGGTCGCGGCGAAGAACTCGCGCCCCGTCTCGTCCGCGTCGGCCTCCTCGACCAGCCAGGCGTCGAAGCCGAGCTTCCGCAGCCCGAGCACCCAGGAGAGCCGGACCCAGGCCTCGCCGCCGTTGCCGGGCTTGGCGGCCAGCGCTCCGGCGACGACGATCGTCTCCAACTCAGCCCTCGCCCCCGCGCAGCGCCCCGGCCTCGAACAGCGCGTCGTACGTGCCCGCCCGCGCCGCCAGCTCCCCGTCGCACCCGGCTCCCGCCGCCGCCTCGAACCCGGTCAGCTCCTCGAAGGCCGAGCGCCGGTAGAGGGCAGCCGCGACCTCGCCCCCCGGCTCACCGTCGATCAGCGCGCAGGCCTCTGCGGCCGCCGCCAGCCGGCCGACGGCGTTGGCGATCGCGCCGGCCCCGAGCTCCAGGCCCGCCGGCAGGAAGAGGAGCAGCCCGCCTTCGCTGCGGCGGATCGCCTCGTTGCGGGCGACGGCCGGGTCCGCCGCCGCATCGGCGACCACCAGCTCGGTCAGCGGGTAGCGCTGGCCTTCGAGGCCGCGCATGGTCGCCTCCAGTTCCCCTGCGCCGGCGTCGCGGGTGACGACGATGCTGACCAGCGGCGGGCGTTCTTCCCACTGGCCGCGCCAGTAGCGGCGCAGGTGCAGGCGTGCGACCGGAACCGTGGCCGCGCCGATGCCCACCCGCACCGCGAGCTCGGCCCGGGGCGGGAGCCGGCTGGCCTCTACCTCGACCTCGAAGCCGGCGCTGCCGGCGCCCTCGGCGCCGGGGTAGGCGGCGCCGATGTCGGTCCGCGGCTGGCCGACCGCGGTCCGCGCCAGGATCTCGTCCCCGTGGGCGATCTCGACCGCCGTCACCGCATCCTCGCGTCCGAGCGCCCAGCCGCCGATCTCGACCGCGTGGGCGGAGAGGCGCCGGCCGGCGGTCGGGGTGTCGACGCTGGCGCCGAGCAGCAGCTCCGAGGGGACCTCCTCGACCTCGACCGCCACGACCTCGACCAGCTGGCCCATGCGACTAATCCCCGAGGGCGCCGCGGACGGCGTCGGGCTGGGAGAGAGCCAGCCTGGTCAGCTCCCCGATCGCCGCCGCGTCTTCGGGCGTGACCGCGGTCCCGGTCGGCAGCGAGAGGCAGCGGTCGAGGACGCGCTCGGTCACCGGAAGCGAGGGCTGCGGGCTCCGGTCATAGGGCGGGACCCGGTGGCAGCCGGGGTAGAAGTAGCGGCGGGCGAGCACGTTCTCGGCGACCAGCACCGCTCGCAGCTGGTCGCGATCGAGGCCGGCGGCGCCCGGGTCGACGTCGACGACCACGTAATGGCAGTTGGAGCTCTCGGGCGGGTCGAAGGGGAGCAGCGTCACCCCCGGAATCCCCGCCAGGGTCTCCGCGTAGGCCGTGTAGTTGCGGCGACTGGCGGCGAGGAAGCCGTCCAGCGCGTCGAGCGAGGCGAGGCCCATCGCCGCCCCCGCCTCGCTGAGCTTGGCGTTGGTGCCGAGGCCGACGATCTCGTCCTCGTCGACGAAGCCGAAGTTCCGCATCGTCGCCGCCCGCTCGGCCAGCTCGCGGTCGGCGGTGACGATCGCACCGCCCTCGAAGGAGTTGGCGATCTTGGTCGCGTGGAAGCTGAGCACGGCGGCGTCGCCGAAGGCGGCCAGCGGTCGGCCGTCGCGTTCGCCGCCGAGCGTGTGGGCGGCGTCGAAGAGCAGCGGCAGCCCGCGCTCCCGGGCCAGTGCCGACAGCCCCTCGACGTCGGCGCTCCGCCCCCAGAGGTGGACGCCGAGCAGGGCCCCGGTCTCCGGGCCGATCCGCGCTTTCGCCTCGGTCGCGCTCAGGCAGAGCGTCTCGGGGTCGACGTCGGCGAAGACCGGGGTCAGCCCCTCCCAGGCGACGGCGTGGGCGGTGGCGACGAAGGTCAGCGCCGGCAGCACCACCTCGCCCTCGACTCCCAGCGCCCGCATCGCGATCTGCAGCCCCAGCGTCGCGTTGCAGGTGGCGATGCAGTGCAGCCCGCCGAGCCGCTCGGAGAGTCGCCGCTCGAAGGCCTCGAGCTTGCGGCCGTTGTTGCTCAGCCAGCGCTCGTCGAGCGCCTCGCCGATCCCTGCCAGGATCGCCTCACGGTCGCCGATGTTCGGTCGCCCGACGTGGAGCGGTTCGGCGAAAGCGGGCGGCCCGCCGAGAACGGCCAGCTCCGCGAGGGCCGTCTTCACCGAATCACTCCCCGCCCAGCGCTCGCATGCGCTCGCCATGGTAGGCGCGGGAGCGGGCGATGCCGGCCTCCAGCGCCTCCCGCAGAGCGGGTTGGTCGCGCACCGCGGGCGCCTGGCGTTCGAGCACGGCGATCTCGGCGCTCATGATCAGCTCCGGGTCCCGGGTCATGTTGGCGCCGTGGCGGCGGTACTCGGCGACCACCTCGCCGTGCAGGCGGACCGGGAAGCGGGCCGCGGTCTTCAGGTAGACGTCGTAGTCGGCGCTGGCGCTGACGCTCGGGTCGAAGCCGCCGATCTGCTGGAACAACCGGCGCCGGTAGATGACGGCGGCCGGGGTCGAGATGAAGCAGCTTTCCAGCAGCGCCGGGTAGGCCTGCGCCGGCACCTCCGGGGCGGCGGCGGGGACCGGTTCCCCCTCCTCGCCGATCAGCCGCCAGGTGCCGGCTGCCATCTCCGTCTCGGGTGAGGCGCCCAGCTCCCGCAGCCCGGTCGCAACCGCCTCGGGCAGCAGCCGGTCGTCGGCGTCGAGGAAGAGGACGAACTCGCCGCTCGCCGCCGCCAGACCGGCGTTGCGGGCGGCGGCGAGGCCGCCGTTGGGCTGCCGCAGGCAGCGGACCCCCGGATAGCGCCCGGCGACCCGCTCGACGTCGTCCGGCGAGCCGTCGTCGACGACGATCAGCTCGATCCGCGGGTGCGTCTGGGCCAGGACGCTCTCGATCGCCTCGCCGAGGAAGTGGGCCTGGCGGAAGCAGGGGATGACAACCGTCACGGCCTCGGCGTCCGCCTGGAGCGGGCGGCGCGCCGCGAGCCTGGCGATCGGCACCCGGTCGATCGGGTCGAGGACGGCCCGCGCCTCGAGCTCGATCTCCTCGCCGCTCGCCAGCAGGTCGAGGCTCAGTTCGAAGCCGCAGCGGCCCGCGTGGGGCAGGGCGGGGTGCGCCTCGGCGATGTCGGCACGCGGGAGGTCGGCCGGCGCGCGGGCGACGACGTGGCCGCGGTGGAGCAGCTCGACCGCGAGCACCGGTTTCTCGCTCCCGAGCGCCCAGCCTCCCAGGGCCAGCCCCCGATGCGGGTGCTCGTCGGGCGTCAAGGCCCGTAGATGCCAACCCACCAGGCGTCCGTCCCGGGGGAGGAGGTCCACCTCGCCGACCTCGATGCTATTTGCGGGCCTCGACAAAGAGGCTCTCCTCGGGGCGGTTGTCGAGCTCGACGATCTCGGGGAACGGACTGCCGGTTTGACCGAAGGCGCAGCGACGAACTTCGGCGAAGCCGGCCTTCTCCAGCAGCTCGGCGATGAAGTCGTGGGTGAAGAGCGTCTTCGAGTAGCCGTACCAGAGCATCTGCACGATGAACTTCGAGCCGATCGAGCGGGCGTCGTCGTCGGGGACGAGGAAGTAGTCGCGCTCGTCGTCGAGGTAGGCGCGGATGCCCCGGTCGAGGTCGGGCAGAGCCAGGCGCAGCACGCCTCCGGGCGCGAGCACGCGACGCAGCTCCAGCAGCGCCGGCACCAGGTCGGGGTACCGCATCTCCGGCAGGGCGTGGATGCTGACCGCGTACTCGATGCTGCCCGACTCCAGCGGCAGCCCCTCGAGGATGTCGCAGCTGATCTCGACGGTTGGGTCGTCCTTGATGTCGGAGTTGATCCAGCCCGGCTCCGGCTCGGTCCCGCAGCCCCAGTTGAGGCGGCGGACCGGTGCCGTGGCGCTCACGCCACGGCCTCGAGCAGCTCGGGAAGGACGCGGTCGGAGTCGAAGCGGGCGGCGGCCAGCTCGCGGGCGGCCGCGCTGTGGCGCTCGTAGGCCCCCTCGACCTCCGCGACCGCCGCCGTCGCCCCCTCGAAATCGGCAAAGCAGAGCAGGCCCTCGCCGGTCTCCACCTCGCGCTCGAAGCCGGTCGCCTGGGCGATCACCGGCTTCCCGCTCGCCAGGTAGCAGAGGCTCCTGTCGCTGAGCCAGCCGCCGCGCGAGCGCACGTACATGTCTTTGGCAACGCCCACCTCTGCCCGGGAAGTTTGAACGTAGGAGCGGTAATCGGCCGCCGTCGCCGCCCGCTCGGGCGGAACCAGCCGCCAGCCGCCCTCGCGCAGGCGCTCCGCGTCGGCCCCGTCGGCCGCGTCGATGTCGAGCGCCAGCTCCATCTCGACGCCGGTGGCGGTGGGCAGCGCCGCGAAGGCCCGCATCTGGTGCGCGCGAAGGCCATAGCGCTCTCCCTCGAAGTCGATCGGCTCGAAGGGGCCGCGCCAGGTGGCGACGCTCGTGTAGGCGTGGCCGCCGGCGCTCGCCGGCCACTCCTCGAGGACGACCGGTTGCGGCGTCCGCACCCACTCGACGCCGCAGGTGGGCACGGAGCTTCCCTCCAGCCCCACCCGAAGGCCGACCGTCGCGTAGGCGTCGTGTTCCCCGAAGGAGCGGTGCAGCCCCAGCTCCTGCCACATCTGCGGGAAGCCCGGGTCGATGTCGAGGAAGGCGCGGCGGGTGGCGGCGGCGAGCATCTCCTCGTCGGCGAGGAAGCCCATCACGTCGATCAGCACGGTCGCCCGGCGCACCCGCTCCAGCGCCTCTCGCCGCGACAGGCCGGCGGCCGCCCCGGGCTCGCGGTCGTCGAGCAGGAGGCACCAGTCGTTCTCGAGCCCGTGGGCCGCCATCGTCGAGCGCAGCCACTCCACCTCACGCGGGGGAGGCCACTCGGCCCCCGGGGGCAGCATCTCGCGGGAGAGGCGATCGAGGAAGAGGACCTCGTAGCCGAGGCGCCGGAACCCCAGCAGGTACTGGAGCAGGACCCAGGCATGGCCGCCCCGTCCCGGCCGCTGCGCCACCGACCCGGCGACGACGACCGTCTCGCGCATCAGGACATCGCCTGCTCGATCTCCTCGTTCCAGAGCCGGGTGTGGAGCCAGACGTTGTAGCGGGACAGCGCGGTGCGGGTCTCCAGGGCGTAGGACTGTCCCTCCAGGTGGTAGAGCTCGACCTCGGGCAGGTACCAGGTCTCGTGGCCCTCCTGGCTCAGGCGCAGGCAGAGGTCGGTGTCCTCGTAGTCGCCCTGGACGAACATCCCGCGCAGGCCGCTGACTTCCTCGAACAGCTCGCGGGCGATCATCATGCAGGCGCCGCTGACGGCCGGCACGGCGCGGGTGACGTTGGCCGCGGGCAGGTCCCGGTGCAGGCCCTTGAAGTAGTGCTCGTTCTCCCAGGCGCCGCCGTCGGGCGGCCGCTGGAAGCGGATTCCGGCGTGCTGCAGGGTGTCGTCCTCGAACAGCAGCTTTGGGCCCAGGGCGCCGACTTCGTGCTCGTCGTAGAAGCGGGTCATCTCGCTCAGCCACCCCGGCTCGTCCGGCAGCACGTCGGAGTTGAGCAGGAGCAGCAGCCGGCCCTCGGCGAGCGAGGCGCCGCGGTTGTTGGCCACCGAGTAGCCGCCGTTCTGGGAGAGGACCGCGACCCGGAAGGGGAGGCCGTAGAGCTCGAACAGCTGCCCGGCGGCGCTCTCCAGTGCCGGCGCAAGCTCAGGCGAGTCGAGGACGTAGATCAGGTCCGCCTCGCGCATCTCGGGGTCGTGGACGAACTGCGCGAGCTGGTGCTCCAGGAAGTCGATCCGGCCGTAGAGGGGGACGACGATCGAGACGGTCGGCGCCTCCGGCGGCACGCCGTACTGCCAGACCCGCTCGATCTTCACCGCGGCCTCGAGCCGCTCCTGGATCAGGCTCACCGCCGGGACGACGTGGTCCATCAGCGGTGTGTCCCAGCGGCGCTCCTTGTGCAGGTCGGAGAGGATCGCCGAGCGCGCCGCGAGCAGGTCGCGGCTGACCTGGGGACCCGGGACCTCGCGGGCGACCCCGAGTGCGTTCTCCATCTCCAGCAGCCACCCGGTCGAGAGCAGGCTGGGGGCGCGGGTCTCGCAGAAGCCGAGGAAGCCGGTGCCGCCGGCGCCGGTGCGGGTCGGCTCTTCGTAGAAGGAGTCGACGTCGGGGCGCGGATCGCGGTAGATCCCCGGCAGCAGCTCGACCCGCGAGCCCTCGGGGCTGATCGCGGTCAGCCGCACCGGCTCGGCCTGGCCGTCCCGGGCCCAGCCGCGGATGTAGAAGGCGGTCTCGGAGAGGGCGAGCACCGAGTCGAAATGGAGGCCCTGCGGCTCGTCGCGGTCGACGACGGAGGGCGCGAGTGGTTCCCGCAGCCCTTCGCGGGCCAGCGCCCGGCTGGCGCTGAGGCCGATCGGGTCGCGGCTCGGCCGCTCGCCGCCGGCCAGTTCCTCGAGCAGGTCCATCGCCTCTTCGCGGTCGTCGCGGCCGAGCCCGGCGAGCCGCTCGCGCAGGAAGCCGCGCAGGTCGACGCAGCCGCCGCGCAGCTCTTCGGGGGCCGCCCGGTCGAGACTGGCGACGATCAGGTGACCGGAGCCGTCGGCGCCCTCGAACCGGCGCCGCGCCAGCTCGACGATCTCGGCCCCGGCCAGGTCGAGGTCCAGCTCGGGCTCGATCTCCTCGGAGAAGAGGTGGACGGCGACCACGTCGGCGGAGAGCATCGTCGCCAGCGCCGGCAGAGCCGCCCCGGCCGCCGCCTCGAGCCGCTCGATCTCGGTCTCAGGCATATCTAACGTCCTCGATCTCGGTCGCCGGGGCCGGCGGCTCGATCAGCTCTTCCTCGGTCCCCTTCGACGCCAGGAGCTCGCGGTACTGGCGGCTCAGCGAGCGCACGTGCTCGTCCATCGCGTACGGCGGCTCGATCCGTCGCTGCAGTTCGTCCCAGAGCTTGCGGCTGGAGACGGCGCGCTCGATCGTCTCCGCCAGGCTGGCGGGGTCGGCGGCCTTGAAGTGCAGGCCGGAGACGCCGTCGTGGACCTTCTCCGCCATCCCGCCGATGTCGCTGGCGATCACCGGCCGGCGGTGCTGGGCGGCCTCCTGGATCACCAGCGGCGAGTTCTCCCACCACAGCGAGGGGACGATCACCCAGTCGGCGTCGGCCATGATCGCCGGCAGGTCGTCGTGGTTGAACTCGCCTTCGAAGTCGACCGTCGGCTCGGTCGCCTCCAGCAGCTCGGCGAATTCGCTGCGGAACTCGTCCGGCTGCAGCTCGAGGTTGGCGCCGTAGACGGAGCAGTGGACGTCGACGCCGTCGTCCTGCAGCCGTTTCATCGCTTTCAGCAGGACGTTGACGCCCTTGAAGTAGCTCAGCTGCCCGATGAAGACGAGACGGTTGCGCTGGCGCCGGTCGCGGGTCGGCGCGGCGGTCACCGGCAGCCGCCCGTACTCCTCGAAGCGGACCTTGTCAGCCGGCAGGCCCCAGTCGACGAAGCGGTCGCGGAGGAAGTTGCTGGGGGCGAGGAAGCGGTCGACCGCCGACATCTGCGACTGGATGAAGCGCTTGCGCATGAAGAACTGCTGCGGGCTCACCTCCGGGAAGCACTCGTGGCAGCGCCGCGGCGACTCCTCCCGGCAGGGCTTCTCGGTCGTGGTGCGCACCAGCTGGCCGTTGCGGTGGCAGATCGGCAGGAACTCGTGCAGCGTGTAGAGGATCGGCACGTCCTCGCCGAGCGTGCGGCGGATCTCCCGCAGCATGTCGTAGCCGAAGAAGAGGGTGTGCTGGAGGTGGACGATGTCCGGTTCGGTGGCGAGGAGGAACTCGCGCAGGTACTTGATCAGCGCCGCCTTGCCGCGCGGGGTGCCGTTGAGCCAGTCGTATTCGAGCGTGTCGGTGTAGAAGAAGTACTGGTTGGGGTCCTCGTTGACCCCGGTCAGCAGCGTCCCCTCGTGGTAGCGACTCGAGATCGAGACCGGCGGCCCGGTGCGGGCGAGGAACAGCGGTTCGAACTCGTCACCGTCGCGGACCGCCCGGTAGAGCTCGTAGGCATATGCCTCCGCACCCCCCGGCCGGATGGTCGGGTGGTTGTGGGAGACGTAGAGGATCTTGGGTTTGGCGGTCAGGTCGGTGCCTTGCCGTTGGGGATCTAGGGAACATCGGCATCGCGCCCCGAGAACCCAAGGCGATCGAGCCGGTTCGTAAGTTTGTCCGCTGCCTCGCCGCCCAGGGCTTGACTGGTGGAGCCCGGCGCCGGATCTCCGTTCCCCGGAGATCGGCTGAGTGTAGAGCGGTCCGGAGCCCCTGTCACCTCGAATATGTCGCAGAGGTTCCTGCGTTGCGCGACCTTCCGGGTCCAGCCGGCGAGAGCCCGTTCGAGGTTCTCGCCGCCGGTCCGAGCGCCGGCGTGGGCGACCAGGAGGAAGGTGGGGCCGTCGGCGGCTTCCAGGTGCTGTCGCAGGCCGGCCGCGGCGGGCGCCTCGATCGCGGTCACCGTGCGGTCGGACGCCGCCAGCTCCTCGGCCGAAAGTCCCACGGCGTAGACCGTGGCGCCTGGAGGCAGGAGCGAGTCGAGCAGCGCTCCCGCCTGCGCGGCGGCCCCGGACCGCTCTCCCGCCCCGCCCTCGCTCGGCACCTGGACGAGGTCGTAGACGATGCAGGTCTCGGGGTCCTCGGCGACGACGCGGCAATGGGCGCCGAGCCAGGCGGCGAGACCCTGGTAGTGGTCTAGCCACCAGAGCGCGGTGGCGGGGAGGCAGAGGTACTCGGCACCCGCGCGGCGAGCTTCTTCGATCTGGCCGATCGCTTCCTCGGAGGTGCGCGGGTGGTAGCCCGCGTACTTCCCCTCGGCGTCACCGGGGAAGTGCCGCCCCTCGCGATCCTCGATCTCGACCAGCCGCGGGTCCCCTTTGTTGACGACGGCGATCGTCGCGCCCGACGGGGTCGCGTCCGCAAGCACCGCGCCGACGCGGCGGCAAAGCTCCTCGTACTCCTCCGGCCCGATGGCGCCGATCATACTTGCGGCCGATGACCGCGGCCGCTTCGGGAACCGATCGATTCCTCGTCGTCAACGCCGACGACCTCGGGCTCTCGGCGGCGGTCAACGCGGGGATCTTCACCGCGCACGAGCGCGGCATCGTCACCAGCGCCAGCCTGATGGTCCGCCAGGGCGCCGCGCCGGCGGCGGCCGAGGCGGCTGCCGCGCATCCCGCCCTGGCGATCGGGCTTCACATCGACCTCGGCGAGTGGATCTACGAGCGCGGCGAATGGATCCAGGCCTACCTGCACTGCGACACCGAGGACCCGGGCGCGGTCGAGTCCGAGTGCCGGGCCCAGCTGGAGCGCTTCCGCGCCCTGCTCGGCCGCGACCCGACCCATCTCGACTCCCACCAGCACGTGCACGAGTCCGAGCCGGTCAAGAGCGTGACCGAGGCCCTCGCGGCCGAGCTCGGCCTACCGCTCCGCAACCGCGCGGTCCGCTACGAGGGCGGCTTCTACGGCCAGAGCGGCAGGGGAGAGCCGTTCCCGGAGGGGATCTCTCCACAGCGCCTGATCGAGCTGATCCAGACCCTGCCCCCGGGCTGGACCGAGATCGGCTGCCACCCCGCCGCCGGCCCGGTCCCGACCTCCTCCTACGACGCCGAGCGCCAGGTCGAGCTGAGCACCCTCTGCGACCTGCAGGTGCGCGAGGCGCTCAATGTGACAAACGTCAAGCTGTGCAACTTCGCACAGGTAAATCGCAGCTAGTGGCGTACTTTCGGCTCATGATCCGTTCCGCGCCACCCGCGCCAATCAAGACCGCAGTCCTGACCCTGCTGATCGCGGTGGTCATCGCCCTGCTCGTCGCCACCGGTACCGGCGTCCAGGGCTGACCCCCGAGGCCGCCTCGCGCTATTTCGACGGGCAGCTGCCAACCGGAACTACGTTGTCGTACGGCCCCTCGGGAAGGGGGGTTCGCGCTTCTCCGACTTCGATTGCGAGGCCGTCGCCGAGGTTGACGAGCGCGCCGCAGAGCGGCTTGCCGTGTGCCGGCGTGAACACCACGCTGGAGCTCGAGCTCGCGCCCTCGGATTCGGGCCAGATCCACGCCGCCGCGACCGCGCCCGCCAGCAGGAAGACGGTGACCAGAGTCAGGCGGCGGGACCACGACAGCCTCTCCCTCGCCGCTGCCGTCGCCTCCTTCTCGGACCTGCGTAGGGTGGTGCCACTGGGCTGCTCCAGGGTCTGCGGCGTCCCCTGTGCCGCGAAGGCGGCGAGCACCGTCGCCGCCACCGCCAGCCCGAAAGCAAACGCCAGCAGGATCCCGATCAGCCACTGTGCGCCGTCGGGAAGCTTGGCGATTTCGTCCGGCCCTTTGACAAGGAGGACGGTCCCGATCAGCCCCAGCAGGACACCGATGGTCGCCGCCCATTTTTCCGCCGCGCCGCGGACTTTCGACAGCGCTTCGAACTCGAGCTCTTCGGCCTTTCTTTCCCACTTCGTGTCCTGTTCGCCGGCGGGGGCGGGGCCGAGGATTTCCGGAGGTGGGTCGCTCACGGGTCGTCGCCCTCCCGGTTGAGATCTGTATCCCGGAGCCGCACGCCCCAGCGCGCCCCGCAGCCCTTGCCGTCGTCGGGCCGCTCGGGATGAGGCATGCCGCAGTCGCACTCGACGACGTGCTTCCTGATGCCGACGGGCTCCTCGGCTGCGAGCGCGTCGGCCATGGCGAGCTTGAGCACGACCGCCTCGTCCGGGATGACCTTTTCGGTCCGATGGTGGCAGCACGGGCAGTCCCCGACGGCGCGGCACCCATTTTCCACTCGACTCCAATCCCAGCTCCTCATCGCCTCGAAGCCGTCCACGACCTCGACGCGCTTGTACGGGACCGGCTTCGGCTCAGGCGGATTCTTCGCTGCGGCGGACTCCATCTCTGGGTGCAAGCTATGCGATGCACTCGAAGGCAGTCAAGTACAACAGGTTTCGTAAACCAAACCTTTCAGGCCGGATGCGAGAGGCGACGGTCCGCGAAAGTCATCAAGCCGTCCGCCTCGCCGCAGGGCGGAGGTGCTCGATCTCGAAGCCCTGCTCGCGCCGCAGGCGCTCGGCGATCAGCGAGCGGTGGCAGGCCTCGGGATCCCGCTCGACGCAGAGCAGCGCCGCTGAGGAGCTGCCGATCCAGCGCACGACGGGGTCGAGGTCCACTCGGTCGAGGACCTCTTCCGTGTAGCGCTCGACGTAGGCCGGGGCGAGGGTGGTGCGATTGCGTTTCCCCTCGCCCAGCCGGGCGTCCTCGGCGTATTGCAGCTGGCGCATCTCGGTGGTCGGGGCCAGCTCCTTCAGGTGCGAGTAGCCGATCCCGGCCTCGGCGAGGGCGGCCTGGAGGCGCTGGGCGTTGGCCCACGCGTACTCGCTGCCCCGCACGCCCCGCCGCTGGCGCACGTCGAGCAGCAGCTCGACCCCGGCCTCAGCGAGGGAGCCAAGGAATGTGCCCTGGTCGAACCCATAGACGCCGATCGTGCGCAGGGTCTTCATCAGCCCATTCTCGCGTGCGCTGCGCCACCACGCGACGCATCCGACTTTGACCACAGCGGAGTGGGGTCAATCTCGGCTGCGGCGTTTAGTCGCCGAGCACCATCGCGCAGTAGCCGCCGGCGATCTCCTCCGGAGACAGGCGGCCGTGCGGACGCACCCACTGTGGCGTGTAGTTGACCATCCCCAGCAGCGCGAGCAACGAGAGGCGGCGGTCGGCGAAGGTCATCGAGCCGTCCGCCTCACCGCGGGCGAAAACCTCGTCGAGGATCCGCTCGAAGGCCTGGCGCTGGGAGCGGACTCGGCTCCAGCGGCGCTCGTGCTCGATCGCCTGCCGCTCCTGGGTGAAGACCAGCATGTGGTGGCGGTGCTCGACGACGTGAGCGACCCAGGCGGCGACCAGCGTCTGCAGCTGCTCGACCGGCGGCGCCCCGGCGGCGACGACCTCACGCGCCTGGGTCAGCAGCGGCTCCAGCAGCTCGTCGCAGATCGCGATCAGGAGGTCGTCCTTGCCCTCGATGTAGTGGTAGAGGCCACCGGCGGCGAGGCCGGTCGCCGCGGTTAGCTCGCTCATCGAGGTGCCGTCGTAGCCGCGTTCGGCGAAGAGCCTCGCCGCCGTGGCGACGACTTCGCGCCGCCGGGCGTCGTAGCGGGCCCGCAGCGCCGGGCGCGTCGGAGGGGACGGAACTGGCATCTGCCAACGGTAGCGAAAAACCGAACGCCAATTCGGTATTCTGCACGGATGGACTTCGACCTCGGCGACGAGCATCGCCTGATCCAGCGCACGGTCCGCGAGTTCGCCACCCAGGAGGTGGCGCCGGTCGCGGAGGAGCTCGACCGCGAGAAGCGGTTCCCCTACGAGATCGTCGCCAAGCTCGGCGACCTCGGCCTGATGGGAATCCCGTTTCCGCAGGAGTACGGGGGAGGGGGCGGCGACTCGCTTGCCTACGCCCTCGCCGTCGAGGAGCTGACCCGGGTCGACTCCTCGGTCGCGATCACCCTCTGCGCCCACACCTCGCTCGGCACGCAACCCGTTTATCTGTTCGGCTCACAGGAGCAGAAAGAAGAGTGGATGCCGCGGCTCTGCGCCGGCGAGATCCTCGGCGCCTTCGGCCTGACCGAGCCGGAGGCCGGCTCCGACGCCGGCAACGTCCGCACCAAGGCCCGCCTCGATGGCGGCGAATGGGTGATCGACGGCGCCAAGCAGTTCATCACCAACGCCGGCACCGAGATCTCCGGCCTGGTCTGCATCACCGCCCGCACCGGCGAGGAGGAGATCTCCAACCTGATCGTCACCAACGGCACCCCCGGCTACGAGCAGGGCGAGCCCTACCGCAAGATGGGCTGGAACGCCTCCGACACCCGGCCGCTGACCTTCACCGAATGCCGCGTCCCCGAGGAGAACCTCCTTGGCCCGCGCGGGATGGGGTTCCGCCAGTTCCTCCAGGTACTCGACATCGGCCGCATCGGCGTCGCCGCGATGGGCGTCGGCCTGGCGCAGGGCGCGCTCGACGAGGCGCTCGCCTACGCCAAGGAGCGCCAGGCGTTCGGCCAGCCGATCTCCCGCTTCCAGGCGATCCAGGCCAAGCTCGCCGACATGGCGACCGAGATCGAGGCGACCCGGCTGCTCGTCTACAAAGCGGCGCGGATGAAGGACAAGGGCGAGAACTTTTCCCTCACCGCCGCCCAGGCGAAGCTGAAGAGCGGTCGCCTCGCGGTGCGCTGCTGCGAGGAGGCGGTGCAGATCCACGGCGGCTACGGCTACATCGAGGAGTACCCGGTCTGCCGCTTCTACCGCGACGCGAAGATCCTCACGATCGGCGAGGGCACCGACGAGGTCCAGCAGATGGTCATCGCCCGCGCGCTCGGGGCCTGACGTGATTCCCAGGGCGGTCCGCATCCGTGAGGTCGGTCCCCGCGACGGCTTCCAGAACGAGCCGGAGACGATCGCCACCGCCGACAAGGTGCGGCTGGTCGAGATGCTCGCCCGCAGCGGCGTGCGGCGGCTGGAGGTGACGAGCTTCGTCCGCGCCGACGTCGTCCCGCAGCTGGCCGACGCCCGCGAGGTGCTGGAACGGGCCGAGATCCCCGACGAGGTCTCGGTCTCGGTCCTGGTCCCGAACATGCGCGGTCTGGAGGCGGCGCTCAAGGTGCGAGACAAGATCGACGAGGTCAACGTCTTCCTCTCTGCCTCGGAGACCCACAACCGCCACAACGTCAACCGCTCGGTCGAGGAGTCGCTGACCGAGTTGGAGCGCGTGCTTGCACGCGCGACTAATGAGGGGCTGCGCTGCGAGGGCGTTGTCAGCACCAGCTTCGGCTGTCCGTATGAGGGCTACGTCCCGGTCGAGCGCGTTTTCGAGATCGCCCGCCGCCTCGCGGCCGCCGGTGCGGTCGAGGTCGGTTTCGGCGACACCACCGGGATGGCCAATCCGCTCCAGGTCGGCGAGTTCTTCCGCCGCGCCGCCGAGGAGGTCGGGGAGGTCGAACGCACTGCCCACTTTCACGACACCCGCGGCCAGGCGCTGGCCAACGTGCTGGCGGCGCTCGAGGTCGGGGTCGACTCCTTCGAGTCGAGCTTCGGCCAGCTCGGCGGCTGCCCGTACCCGCCCGGGGCGACCGGCAACGTCGCCAGCGAGGACCTGGTCTCGATGCTGCACGAGATGGGGATCGAGACCGGCATCGACCTCGCCGAGCTGATCGAAGCGGCGGCCGCCGCCCAGGAGGTGCTCGGCCGCCCGCTCGCTTCCCACACCCTCGTCGCCGGCCCGGTCGAGTGGCACGCCGAGCGCGACCCCTTCAAGGAGAACCCGCCGCGATGAGCACCGTCGCCGAGAGCGCCCGCGAGAAGCACCTCGAGCTGATCGCCGAGCTGCGCTCCGAGCTGGATCGAGTCCACCTGGGCGGTGGCGAGAAGGCGGTCGAGCGCCACCGCGGCCGCGGCAAGCTGACCGCGCGCGAACGGATCGAGGGGCTCTGCGATCCCGGCACGCCGTTCCTCGAGCTCTCGCCCCTGGCCGCGCACGGGCTGTACGACGACGCGGCGCCGGGGGCCGGGATCGTCACCGGGGTCGGGGTCGTCAGCGGCCGCCGCTGCGTCGTTGTCGCCAACGACGCCACGGTCAAAGGCGGCACCTACTACCCGGTGACGGTGAAGAAGCACCTCCGTGCCCAGGAGGTCGCGCTGCAGAACCGCCTCCCCTGCATCTACCTGGTCGACTCCGGCGGCGCCTTCCTGCCGCTGCAGGACGAGGTCTTCCCCGACCGCGAGCACTTCGGCCGCATCTTCTTCAACCAGGCGACGATGTCGGCGCGGGAGATCCCGCAGCTGGCAGCGGTGATGGGCTCCTGCACCGCCGGCGGCGCCTACGTGCCGGCGATGAGCGACGAGACCGTGATCGTCCGTCACCAGGGGACGATCTTCCTCGGCGGCCCGCCGCTGGTGAAGGCGGCGACCGGGGAGGAGGTGACCGCGGAGGAGCTCGGCGGCGGCGACGTCCACGCCCGCAAGTCCGGCGTCGCCGACCACCTCGCGGAAGACGACGCCGAGGCCCTCGAGATCCTGCGCGAAATCGTCGCCACCCTGCCGCCGACCCCGGCGCCGCCCTGGGAGCGGATCGAGCCGCGCCCGCCGGCCGGCGATCCCGAGGAGATCCTCGACGTAGTCCCGATCGGCTCGCGCGCGCCCTGGGACGTGCGCGGGGTCCTGCGCCGCGTCGTCGACGGCGGCCACCTGCGCGAGTTCAAGGAGAAGTACGGGAAGACGCTGGTCTGCGCCTTCGCCCATATCGACGGCCACCCGGTCGGGATCGTCGCCAACAACGGCATCCTTTTCTCCGAGAGCGCGCTGAAGGGCGCCCATTTCGTCGAGCTCTGCGACCACCGCCGCATCCCGCTCCTCTTCGTCCAGAACGTCAACGGCTTCATGGTCGGCGCCAAGTACGAGGCGGGCGGCATCGCCAAGGACGGTGCCAAGCTCGTCACCGCGGTCTCCACCGCGCGGGTGCCCAAGTTGACGGTGATCGTCGGCGGCTCCTTCGGGGCGGGCAACTACGGCATGTGCGGTCGCGCCTACTCGCCCCGTTTCCTCTTCATGTGGCCCAATGCCCGCATCTCGGTGATGGGCGGTGACATGGCCGCGGCGGTGATGAAGGAGGTCGGCCAGCCCGAGACCGCCGAGCTGCTGCACGACCTCTACGAGGAGCAGGGCCGCCCCCTCTACTCGACCGCCCGCCTCTGGGACGACGGCGTCATCGACCCCCGCGACACCCGCGAGGTCCTCGCCCAGGCCCTGGCCGCCTGCGCCGCCGCCCCGCTCGAGGACCTGGCATCGCCCGTCTACCGGATGTAGCGAAGCGCCGCACGCCAAGATTCACCAGGTGCGCCCGCTGACCATCGCCCTCCTCGCCTCGTTCCTCCTGGCCGGATGCGGAGGCGGAACCGCCACCTCCACCGACACGGAACCGTCGAAACCGCATCAACCCGTCTTCAACAAGGGTTCACGCGGTTTCGCCGAGGACGAGGACTCCGAAATGGTCGAGCCCTCGCATTGCCCGGCGGGGCATCCCGCTTGCCGCGAAACCATGGGGCGGATCGTCTATGTCGAGCGGGTCGATGCGGATGGGGACGGCGACGCGCACTTCGTGATCCGCGACCCCCAGGGGATCACGCTGCCGAGGCTGACCGCGATCGACGTCCGCGCCGGTTTGCGCCCGCACCCCCTGCCGGGCCCGGGCGACCTGATCAGCGCCGCCGGCCCGGTGCAGACCGGCTCCTACGGTCAGAGTCAGATCCACGCGCTGGAGCTGCACGTCGCCGAGTAGCGCTCAGCGCCTCGATTTCGATTTGCCGGAGGACGAGCCCGATTTCGAGCGCGACCTGCCGCCCGATTTGCGCTCGGTCTTGCGCTTGACGTCGCCGTCCTCGATCGTCCCTCGCCAGCCTTTGTCGCTGTGCTCCTCCATCTCGACGTAGGCCTTGAATCGGTGCAGGTCGCCGCGGACGGCGCGCTTGGTGAAGCGCATGCCGCGCCCCATTTTCTCCAGCAGCGAGTCCGGCTTCACGTCCAGCGTCACCTCGATCCGGGTCAGCCTCGGCGCCAGGCGGTGGAAGGTGACGACGCCGCTGTGCTCCAGGCCCTCTTTGGTGTGCCATTCGATCCGCTCGTCGGGCCTCTGTTCGACTATTTCGGCCTCGAACTCCTTGGTGATTCCCCAGACCTTGGCCGAGATATGGACGGTCGAATCGTCGACCTGCTGAGCGCTGTCGACCCGGTGCATGAACTCGGGCCAGTCTTCGAACCGCGTCCACTGGTCATAGGCCTCGTCGATCGCCACCGCGACGTCGACCGACTGCTGGATCGGCATCCGCCGGCCGCTGCCGTGGGCCTCGGTCGCCTCCTCGGAATCCTCGGAGTCGGATCCGTCTTTGTGAAAGAGGCCGCCGAGGCCGCCCGGGAGCTTGGAACCGAGCTTTTCGTCGGCGACCTCGCCGACGACGTCCTTCGCGCTTGATTCAGCTTTGTCCTTGGCCTTCTTGCCGAGGTCGGCGGCCTTCTCCGCGGGCGAGCCGCCGGCGAGCTTGGCGATCCGCTCCGCCGCGAACGGCAGGGCCATCATCGCCGCCCCGGCCGCCGCCATCCCTTTCGGATTTTTCAAGGGCGCGATCGGCGACTTGCCTTTCTTCCGCGCCAGCTGAACCGCGTGGCTGGTGATGTCGCCTACGTCGGGCATGAACCCTCCTAACCGGCGAAGTCGATGTTCGCCTTGCGTTTCTGACCCAACTCCGCGGGTTCCCCGACCGCGAAAAGCCAAACATCTCGAACCGGTCCCTGTAAGACTCGCGGGATGCCCCGGCGCTTCGCCCAGGTCGACGTCTTCGGCAGCGGGCCCTGCTCGGGGAATCCGGTCGCCGTGGTGCTCGACGCGGAGGGGCTGGGAGAGGGGGACTTGCAGCGCTTCGCGCGCTGGACCAACCTCGCCGAGACGACGTTCGTGCTGCCGCCGACGCGACCGGAGGCGGATTACCGGGTGCGGATCTTCACCCCGGTGCTGGAGCTGCCGTTCGCCGGCCACCCGACGCTCGGCACCTGTCACGCCTGGCTCGAGGCCGGGGGAGAGGCGCGTGGGGGGACCGAGATCGTCCAGGAGTGCGACGCCGGGCTGATCCGAATCCGTCGCGAAGCGGACCGGCTCGCCTTCGAGGCGCCGCCGCTGGTGCGCTCGGGGCCGGCCTCGGCGGAGGACGCGGCGAAAGTCGCCACGGCGCTCGGCCTCGACCCGGGGGAGATGCTGGCGGTCGAGTGGGTCGATAACGGCCCCGGCTGGATCGTCGCCCTGCTGGAGAGCGCGGAGCGGGTGCTGGAGCTGCGACCCGGTGCCCTCGATTTCGATCTCGGCGCCGTCGGCTTCCACCCGGCGGGTTCGCCGGCGGCGATCGAGGTCCGTGCCTGGGCGCCGGTCAACGGCCTCGCCGCCGAGGACCCGGTCACCGGCAGCCTCAACGCCTCCCTCGCCCAGTGGCTGCTCGCCGGCGGCCGCCTCGAGCCGCCCTATCTCGCCCACCAGGGCACGGCGATCGACCGCGCTGGCCGCATCCACGTCTCCCGGGACGACGAGGGCGCGATCTGGATCGGCGGTCGGGCCGAGACCGTGATCGCCGGTGAGGTCGAGTGCTAGCCGTGGGCGCCGGCGCGATGAACGACGGCGTGGCCCTTGCCGCGGGCGATCAGCCAGCGGTTCACCGGTAGGGCGACGAACCCCGCCACGACCAGCGCGAAGGCGAGGCTGGCCCAGAAGAGGATGCTGCCCAGCCCGGCCTCCATCGCACCGGGGATCGTCAGCACGATCAGGTTGTCGACGACCTCCATCGTCGCGATGCTGAGGGTGTCGGAGGCGAAGGCGATCGGGACCACCGCGCCGAGCGCCATCCCCGAGCGCAGCAGCGGCAGGCTGGTCAGCCCGTAGCCGAAGAAGAAGGCGAGGACGATCGCCAGCGCCACGGTGCCGAAGTTGGAGAGGCCGATCGCGGTGCCGATCGCCATCCCGGCGACCTCGCCGATCGCGCAGCCGGTGAGGCAGTGGACGGTGGCGGCGAAGGCGAGGGCGTTGAGGTTCTGGCCGTGCGCGGGCATGGCGTCAGATTATCATACCCCTAGGGGGTATATGTACAGGCCGAAAAGAGCCGGCCCCGGAGGGCCGGCTCGAGACTCCCTCGGCTGCTGGTGCTAGCCGATGTACATGATCGCGATCGCCATCGCGTCGTCGATCAGGTGGTGGCCTTCCGGCACGTTGTAGATCCCGTGCAGGCGGATCGTCTGGCCTTTGGTGATCGTCGCGATCGGGTTGCCCGTGCAGACGTTCATCGAGGAGACGTGTTTACGGCCGTCGGGGGTTTCGTAGCCCGCGCCGCCGTAGCCGGCGACGGAGTTGCACAGCAGGCTTTCCCCGGCGCTTTTGTTCGTCAGTTCGATGTTGACGCCGTGGTCGTGGATGTGACCGGCGGCGGCGATCAGTTTGCCGCCGAAGGTCGCATTCCAGTCGTAATGGGTGTCGCTGAGCCCGATCGGAACTTCGATGTAGGAGTTCAGCGAGCACTGGTTGGCGTCCATCCAGACCGGGCGCAGCGGCGCGCGGCTGGTGTGATCGCTACCCGTCGCGTACTTCCAGGTCATCCGGATTTTCACCGTTTTGCTGGTCGTCTGCCAGTTCATCAGGTCGAAGACCATGTTCCAGGTCTCAGAGCTGTTGACCTTGTAGCCGTAGGGCAGCGCCTGGAGGTCGACTTTGGTGCGCTCGTCGCCGGAGGCGAAGAAACGTTCACCGAGCAGGCCCGGGCCTTTGCCGGCGCAGGTGACGTCGGACTTGCCGCTCGACTGGGCGGCGAACATCGCGTGGTGCAGCATCGGGCCTTCGCTGACGGTCGCTTTGCTGCCGTTTTCGTAGACCAAGTCCGGCGTGACGCCGATGATCGAGCAGCCGGTGCAGGGCTTGGCGATGTTGGTGACGATTTTGTTGGTGATCATCCCCGCGTTTTCGTGGTCGTGCGGGTCGCCGCTGCCGGCCGGGATCGTGTACGGGCCGTAGTCGATCGTTTTCGAAGTGATCGTCGCGTTCGCGGTCGCCGGGACGGCGAAGAGCGCGAGCGCGCAGACCAGCAAGGTCAAGCGTTTGATCGCTTGCATCAGATTTCTCCCCATTTCGAGATAGAAGCGAGCGCCCTCTCCCTGCGGGAGCGCTCTTGAACGTTCAAGGAACCTAAATCACAACATCAAATGGTGTCAAGTGAGAACCGACGAATTCCTCGCCTTTGAGGTAGCGTTGACACGTGACCATTTAGTCACGTATAGTGCGGCCCGTGGACGAGGTCTTCAAGGCGCTGGCGGATTCGACCCGCCGCGAGCTGCTCGACCGGCTGCGCGAGCGTGACGGTCAGTCGCTGAACGGCCTGGAAGAGGGAGTGCCGATGTCCCGCTTCGGCGTGATGAAGCACCTCAAGGTGTTGGAGGAGGCAGGTCTGGTGACCACGCAGAAGCGTGGCCGCGAGAAGCTGCACTTCCTCAACCCCGTCCCGATCCGGCTCATCCACGACAGGTGGGTGAGCAAGTACGCGGAGCCCTGGGCCTCGGCGCTCAGTGAGCTGAAGCAGGACATTGAGAACTAGGAGGACGAAAGATGAGCGACGAGGCATATGCCGTTGTCGGTGGGCGCGGTTCGATGACCGTGTTCGAGATCTACATCAAGACCACGCCGGAGCGCCTCTGGGAGGCGATCACGAGCGAGGAGATGCGAGCCCGCTACAGCTTCGGGGTCGGCACCGTCTCCGAGTGGACCCCCGGCTCGGAGTACAGGGCGTCGGTCCCGGGCGTGATCGACATCGCCAGCGGCGAGAACCTCGAGGTCGACCCGCCGCGCCGGCTGGTGCAGAGCTTCGACGCGCTCTGGAGCGAGGGCGTGCAGGAGGAAGGGACCTCGCGGGTGACCTGGGAGATCGAGCCGGTCGGCACTTCCTGCCGGCTGCGGGTGACCCACGACCAGCTCGGCGAGGACGCCAACAACGAACTCTTCGGCGGCTGGCCGATGATCCTCTCCGGCCTGAAGACGCTGCTGGAGACCGGCGAGGACCTCGACACGCCGGGGTCCCTCCGCTACTCCGGCGCCGCCGGTTAGGCGGCGATGTCCGGTGCCGGGGGCTGCGGCTGCGGCCGCGGCGGCAGCGGCGGTCCCGGCTCCGGCCCCGGCGAGGGCGGCTCGGGGTCCGGCTGGGGAGGACCGGGAACGGGGGTCTCCAGGACGGGGGTATCGAGAAGGTTCTCCATGCCCCCGTCCTACCCCGCCGCGGGTTTTTCGACCCTTCCCCGGGGTAGCCGGACCGCACCCGATCGAGGAGGAGGCCAGTCGATGACGCAACCGACCCTGGACGATGCCCGCGCGCTGAGCGAATGGCGGCCGCCGCTGGGGGTGCTCTCCGTCTATCTGGGCTTCGACCCCGCCGACCGCGGCGGCGCCTGGCGAACCGAGCTGCGCAACGGCCTCGACGCCGTCCTCGAGCAGCACCGGGACGCCGAGCACGATCGCCGGGTGGCTCTGCGGGCGACCGCGAAACGGCTGTTCGAGCGCTTCGAAGACGGCGACCTGCGGCCGCCTCCGCGTGGCGAAGCGGGCTTCGTCGAGGTGGCCGAGAAGGCCGGGACCGATCATTGGTTCGGCACCGCGGTGGCTCCCGGCACCAGCGCCTGCGTCGAGCTCAGGCCCCAGCCCGTGGTTGCGCCGCTGCTCGACCTCTGCGGCCACAACGGCGCTCGCGGCGTCGCCCTGCTCTCCTCTGAGCGGGTTCGGCTCCTCTGCTTTGCCGGCGGCGCGCTCGAGGATCTCGAGGGCTGGGAGCTGAGCATCACCAGCCTCGACTGGCGGGAGCGCAAATCGCAGAGCACCAACAACCCCGCTCGCGGCCAGGGAGTGAGCGCCTCCGGCCACGACCAGTTCGGCGAGCGGCTCGACCACAACCGCCAGCGCTTCCTCGCCGAGTGCGGCACCCTCACCGCCCGCCGGCTCGAGCGGGACGGGTTGGAGGAGGCGATCGCCTTCGGCTCCCCCCGGGACGTCGAGAGCTTCGAGTCCGGCTTCAACTCCTCCCGCGCGCCGCTGACAGCGGGCGCCGACCTGGACCTGATCTCGGCCCCGACGGGCCGGGTCGCCGAAGCGGTCGAGGAGGCGATCGGGCGCCTCGACTCCGAGCGGGACCGGGCCGTGGTCGAGCGCGCGCTGGAAGAGGTCAAGGGCGGCAGTCGTGGCGCGGCGGGCCTGCAGGAGACGAGGGAGGCGTTGGGCGAGGGCCGCGTCGACCACCTGGTCTTCGACGCCGGGATCGGCGAGGAGGCCGAGTTGCTGATCCGGGCGGCGCTGGCCAGCAGCGCCAGGGTGACGGTCGTCCGCGACGAGCTGGCGGCCCCGCTCGGCGAGGCCGAAGGGGTCGCCGCGGTTCTCCGCTACTGAAAGGAGTCTCCGGGCAGGGAGTGTGACCTCCCTCCGGTTCGGACCCCTCCGGCCTCGGGTACGTGGTCGGAGAGGGAAAACGAAACGGAAACGGAGACGAGTTGAGCGAGCAAGAGAAGGTCGCCGGCGGGCCGCTGGGCAAAGTGGTCGGTCGGCCCAAGCAATTTGCCGGAGCGGTGCTGGACCGCGGAGACCTCGAGCGCGAGGGGAAGCTGCAGGAGGTCCAGGCGGACACCGAGGCCGAGGTTGCCGCGAAGGCGGCGGAGGCCGAGCGCCGGGGGCGGGAAGCCGAGATCGAGGCCGAGCGGGCCGAGGTCCAGGCCGAGCGCCACGAGACCGAACAGGGAGCGGCGAAGATCGAGGCCGAGGAGGAGGCCGAGCGCAGGCGGGCCGAGGAGGTGCGAGAGGCCGCCAACCGCGCCCAGGTGGAGAAGGCAGCCGCCGAGCGCGGGCGCCTGGCCAGTGAAGACCGTGCAGCGGCCCGGCGCCGGCAGGCGGCGGCGGAGAAGGGAGCTGCGAAGCGCGAGGCCACGGAGCTGGAGCGCGAAGCCGAGCGGGCCGAAGCTGCCGCCGACGCGATCGACCCGAAGGAGAAGAGCTGATGGCGATGCCGACTGTCTCGAAGACGATCTTCAACTCGTCGATCAAGCTGGCGCGAGCGCCGTTCGACCTTGCCCTCGGCGCCCTCGGAGGCTCCGATTCGCAGGCCAAGCACCTGCTCGATCGGGCCGAGGCCGGGGCGCGCAGCGCCACCGGCGCGCTCTTCGCCGACCCGGAGCTGCGCGAGCAGGGCCGGGCGGGGCGGCTGGCGACGAAGGAGCGCGAGCGCGCCGACGAGCTCCGGGAGAAGGCGGAGGTCGAGGAGCGGCGGGCCGAGAAGCGGCAGGCGCGGGTCAGCGAAGCCGCCGAGGAGGCGGCGACCGAGGCACGGCGCAAGGCCGAGCAGGACAAACGCAACGCCGAGAAGCGCCGCCGCGAACGCGAGGCCCGGGCGAAGAAAGCCGAGGCGAAGAAGAAGGACAAAACCAAGCAGAACGCTGCCGAGGCGAAGCGGGCCGCGACCAAAGCCGAGAAGGCCGCGCAGCTGCAGAAGCTGGAGGCCAAGGAAGAGAGCATCGAGGCCAAGGAGGAGGCCGCGGCGACCGAGCGGGAGGCCGAGCGTCTCGCCAAGGCCGCTGAGACCGCCAAGCAGGAACGGAAGGACGGCGCCGGCAGCTAGCCGAGGCGACGACGCCCGGATAGGCACGATTTACCGATGGGGCGTCGGGGTAGCAGTACCGGCGTGCCACCCGACCAGTTGCCGGCTCCTTCGCCGGCCACGATCACTCCCTATCCCGACGGTCCGTATCTAGTCCGCGGCGATTTCGTCCTCCAGGATCAGGACGGGAACGAGCTGCGGACCGAGCGGCGGACGATCGCGCTCTGCCGCTGCGGGAAGTCGCGGATGCGGCCGCTCTGCGACGGCACCCACAAGCTGATCGGGTTCAAAGCTCCGAGCGCGCGGGAGCCATGGCCGGCCGACTGATCGACCTGCCGCCGCCACGGGGGCCGCTCAGCGAGGAGCTCTTCGAGGCGCTTGCGGGGCCGCCGCCGACCCGGCTCGACGTTCCCGACGTCGCCTCGCCCGATCCGCTCGGCGACGAGGACCTGCAGCTCGCCCTCTACGTCGCCTACGAGCTCCACTACGCCTCGATCCGCGGCGTCGACGAGGGCTGGGAGTGGGCGCCCGCCCTGCTCGCCTTCCGGGCGCCGCTGGAGCGGGCCTTCGATGCGGCGCTCGCCGAGCTGGTGCCGCCGGCGGCAGCGACCGAGCTCGAGTCGGTCGGGGGCGCCCTGCAGCGGATCGTCGCCGATGACCCTGGGCCGCCGCTCTCCCGCTACATGGAGGTCCAGGGCACCCGCGAGCAGATGCTCGAGCAGGTCGTCCACCGCTCCGCCTACCAGCTGAAGGAGGCCGATCCCCACTCCTGGGCGATCCCCCGGCTGCCGCCGGGGCCGAAGGCGGCGCTGCTCGAGGTCCAGTTCGACGAGTACGGCGGCGGCAGCGCCGAGCGGATGCACGCGACGCTGTTCGCGCGGACGATGGAGGGGCTCGGCCTCGACCCGGCCTACGGCCGCTACATCGACCTCTGGCCGGCTCTGACCCTGGCCGGCGTCAACCTGGTGACCGGCTTCGGGCTGCACCGCCGCCGCCGCGGCGCCCTCGTCGGCCACCTCGCAGCCTTCGAGATGACCTCCTCGATCCCCAACCGCCGCTACGGCAACGCCCTGCGCCGGCTCGGCTTCGGCCCGGAGGTGACCCACTTCTACGACGAGCATGTCGAGGCCGACGCCGTGCACGAGAACATCGCCGCCTGGGACCTGGCCGGCGGCCTGGCTGCCGCCGAACCGGAGGTGGCGGCCGACATCCTCTTCGGCGCCCGGGCGCTGCTGCAGGTCGAGGCGCGCTGGGCCCGGCACCTGATGGACGCGTGGGAGGCGGGGGACACCTCTCTGCTCTCGCCCCTGGTGCCAATCCCCGCGTGAGCGGCCGACTGGAGCTCTCCTACCTGGTGCCGATTCGCTGGCGCGACGGCGAGCAGCGGTCCGAGCTGGCCTCCTACCTGGCTGAGATCGCGCCCCGGTGTGCGGAGACGATCGTCGTCGACGGCTCGCCGCCGGACGTCCTCGCCGCCAATGCCGCGGCCTGGGGCGACCACGTAACCCATATCCCGCCGGATCCGGGGGAGAGCTGCCTGATGGGGAAGGTCGGCGGGGTCCGCACGGGGGTCAGGGCCGCCTCCCGGGAGCGGCTGGTGATCGCCGACGACGACGTCCGCTACGACCTCGATGCGCTGCGACGCGTCGCCGGACTGCTCGACGAGCACGACCTGGTGCGCCCGCAGAACTATTTCAGCGCGCTGCCCTGGCACGCCCGCTGGGACACCGCGCGGACCCTCCTCAACCGCGCTCACGGCCGCGACTACCCGGGGACGCTGGCCGTGCGCCGCTCGCGCCTACTGGCAGCAGGCCTCTACGACGGGGACGTCCTCTTCGAGAACCTGGAGCTGATCCGCACCGTCCGCGCCGCCGGTGGTGCGGTGGCGTCTCCGCTCGACCTCTACGTGGCCCGGGTGCCCCCTTCGGCGGCCCACTTCTGGGGTCAGCGCACCCGCCAGGCCTACGACGACTTCGCGCTGCCCGTGCGGATGGCGCTCTGGCTCGCCGTCGTACCGCTGCTCCTCCTCGGCGGCGCTCGGCGGCGGCCGAGGCCGGTACTCGCCGCCGCCGCGCTTGCCGTGCTCGCGGCGGAGCGCGGCCGCCGCCGGGCCGGAGGAGCCGCGGTCTTTCCCGCGACCTCCTCGCTGCTGGCGCCGGGCTGGGTTCTCGAGCGCGGCGTCTGCGCCTGGCTCGCCGTCCTGCAGCGGCTGCGTTTCGGGGGAGTTCGCTACGGCGATTCCGTGATCCGCCGTGCCGCCCACTCGCAGCGGGAACTGCGGCGGCGACTCGAGCCGCGTTAGCGCAGCTTGGGAACGGCGCTGGGAGCGGAGGAGAGTTTGCTCCGCGCCGCGCGCACCTTCTGCAAGAGGCGGTCGCGTTTGAGGGCGGGCCCGAGCTCGGGCCCGGGGATCTCCCGCTCAGGGGTCGGCTCTTTGCTCTCCAGGGCTTCTGCTGCGGTCTTCATCTCTCCTCCAAAGGGTCAGAAAATCGGGGGACTCAGTGGACCTCTCCCAATCTCCGTCCGACGCCGTGAGAAGTGAGTGGTTCTGCCTCTCCACACAACCGGCGCTGTGACCGTTGTGCTGGTCGTCTGAGTACCCCACTGGCTGACTGCACAAACTCCGTTTCGATTTTCTGTCAGACGGGAAGACGACCCGCGAGAGAAGCGGGAGAACAGCGATGAAACAGCGATGAACTACGCCGGTTTCCAACACGAGGCTTTGATCTACGCGGGCTCCGACGAGTACCTGGCGGGGGCGCTGCCCTTTTTGCGGGCCGGTTTCGAGGCTCGCCAGCCGGTGTTGGTCGCCGTCGGGCCCGAGCAGACCGACCTGCTGGAACGCGAGCTGGGCGACGACGCCGAGCGGGTTCGCTTCCTCGACATGCGGGAGGTCGGGCGCAACCCCGCCGCGATCATCCCGGTCTGGCGGGACTTCGTCGACGAAGCCGGCGGACTGCCGGTGCGCGGGATCGGCGAACCGGTCTGGGCCGCTCGCAGCGCCGCCGCCCTCGAGGAGTGCCAGCGCCACGAGTCGCTCCTCAACGTCGCCTTCGGGTCCGGCCCCGCCTGGGACCTGCTCTGCCCCTACGACGCCGCTTCGCTCGACGACGAGGTGCTCGCCAAGGTGGCCCACTCCCACCCGGTGGTCTGCCACGACGGCGAGCGGGAGACGAGTTCGGCCTTCGTGCCCGACGTCGATTGCTTCGCCGGCGAGCTGCCGCCGCCGGCGGCGAGGCCCGAGGTACTCGACTTCGACCTGACCACGCTCAGCGAGGCCCGCAGCCTGGTCGCCGCCGCGGCGGAGGGGGCCGAAATGGAGCCCGGCGGGGTCGCCGATTTCGTCACGGCGGCCAGTGAGCTCGCCGCCAACAGCATTGTGCACGGCGGCGGCAGCGGCACTCTGCGGCTGTGGCGCGAGGAGGAGCGCCTGCTCGCCGAGGTCGAGGACGAGGGGCTGATCGAGGACCCTCTGGTGGGTCGCACCCGTCCCGAGCTCGCCCAGGAGGGAGGGCGCGGTCTGTGGATCGCCAACCGGCTCTGCGACCTGGTCCAGATCAGGTCCGGGCAGCACGGCACGACCGTGCGCCTGCACGCTCTGGCCCCCGAGGTCGCCTTCGTCTGAGGCGTGGGCGGCGCCCGCCCGGGGTAGTTGGCGGACATGCCGAACAACGATCCACAGACTCAGCTCGTCAAATACCTGACCGACGTCCACTCGATCGAGGAACAGGCGCGGGTGCAGATGGAACGCGCGCCGAAGCTCGTCGAGGGAGAGTTCGCCGATTGCTTCGCAAAGCACCTCGGCGAGACGGAATCCCAGGAGGAGCGCGTGCGGGAGCGGCTCCAGGCGCATGACGCCTCGCCGTCGAAGCTGAAGGACGTCGCCGGCAAGGCGGGCGGCTTCGGGATGGTCCTCTTCGCCCGCTCCCAGCCCGACACGCCGGGCAAGCTGGCGATGCACGCCTTCTCCTACGAGCACATGGAGGTCGCCGCCTACGAGCTGCTGGCGATCGCCGCGCGCGAAGCCGGCGACGAGGCGACCGCGGCGATGGCGGCGGCGATCGCCGACGAGGAGCGGGAGATGGCGGGACGGATCGCGGAGCGATGGGACGAAGCCGTCGAGCAGGCGCTGGCCAGGGTCGAGCCGGACGACCTCGGCGACCAGGTGAACACCTACCTCGCCGACGTCCACGCGCTCGAGGGGCAGTCGAAGAAGCTGCTGGAGAAAGGGAGCGAGATGGACCTGCCGGAGGGGCTGCGCGCCGCCCTCGCCAAACACCTCGGGGAGACCGAGGGGCACCTGCGGAAGATCGAGCGCCGCCTCGACGACCGCGGGGCCACCCCCTCGGCGGTCAAGGACGCCGCGCTCCGCCTCGGCGCGCTGAACTGGGGCGTCTTCTTCGCCGCCCAGCCCGACACCCCGGCCAAGCTCGCCGGCTTCGCCTACGCGGTCGAGAACCTCGAGGTCGCCGCTTACGAGCTCCTTCGCCGCGTGGCGCAGCGGGCCGGCGACTCGCAGACCGTCTCCCTCGCCGAGTCGATCCTCAGCGAGGAGAAGAGCGCCGCGCGGGCCGTCGCCGGCCAGTGGCCGGTCTCAATGTCGGTCGCCTAGCGCCCGCCGGGCGGCGCTCAGGTGCAGGTCCTCGACCCGCTGGCCCTGGCGGTCGGCTCGCTCGGCGAGGGCGTGGAAGTCGAAGCCCCCGAGGGAGTCGCCGAAGCGCTCCTCGAGCGCGTTCCAGAGCTGGACCTTGCCGCCGATGCCGGAGGAGAGGAGCTCCAGCTCCAGCATCCGGCTGAGCGGCGAGTAGCCGCGCAACTGGCCGTTCAGCTTCAGCCGGCCGAGGCGCTCGGCGGCCCGGGCCAGCAGCGGCTTGACCGGATCGCGCCGGGTCCCCAGGCGTTCCGTCAGCCGGACGAGCGTCTCCCGATCCGCTTCGATCTCGGCGCAGATCCCGGCCAGCGGCTCGCCGAACTCGGCGTCGTCGCGGTTGCTCGACCGCAGGCGGCGGGCCAGCTCGACGCCGAGCGCGGCCCCCGCCAGGTGGTCGTTCAGGTAGATGCCCAGGAGCCGGTCCTCGGTCGCGCTCGTGGTCATCGGCCGGCTCAGGACTCCTCGTAGGGGTCTTTCGCCCCCGCGAGCTGCAGGGCGCAGTCCTTGGTCTCGCTGAAGTGGCGTTCCTGGATCGGCAGCGCCCATTCGGTCAGCGCGGCGATCTTTTCCTCGCCGGCCTGCTCGTTGAGCTTGCTAAGCACCGCCCAATGGCCCACCTCGCCGGCCTCGGCCATCGTCATGAACTCGAAGCCGTCGAGCCCGTCGGCGTCGTCGCCGAGGTACGTTTCCATCATCTCGGAGGCCTCGCTCTTCGTTTCCTGCGCCTTTTCGAGGATCGCGGTCTTCTTCCCGTCCCGCTCCTCGGCCACCTCGGTGCAGCGGCGCTCGGTCTCCTCGGCCTCCTCGCGCATCTGACGCAGGCTGGAGGCGATGCTCTCGTCCTCGACGAGGCCCTCCACTTTCTCCGTCGCTTTCTGCGCCGCCTGGGCGAGCCCGAGCACCTCCGCGAGCTTCTCCTCCAGGGTCGTCAACTCGGCCATCGTCATCCTCCTCGTGGTGGTTTGGCAGTGCCGTCTCCCTACCCGAGCCAGAGGTGTTCGAAGCGCAGGCCGGCGGCGCTGGGGTGGAGGAGTCCCATCGAGGGCCGGGGGGCGCGGCGGCGCTCGGTCGGGCTGCCCGGGTTGAAGATCTGGAAGCCGTCGGCGCGCTCGTGCAGGGGCATGTGGCTGTGGCCGAAGACGACGGCGCCGGCAGCGGGGAAGCGGGCGCGCATCCGCCCCAGCCTGCCGTTGCTCGGCCCGGCGTCGTGGACCACGGCGACGGTCCGGCCGCCGACCTCGACCTCGAGCGCCTCCGGCAGCTCGCGTCGCAACTCGCTGTCGTCGACGTTGCCGTGGACGGCCAGGACCACCGGACACAGCTCGCGCAGCTCGGCCAGCACCGGGGCGGAAGAGAAGTCCCCGGCGTGGATCAGCGCCTCGGCCTCGCCGATCCGGGCGACGCACTCCTCCGGCAGCGCCCGGCGCCCCTTCGGCATGTGGGTGTCGGCGATGACCGCGATCACGAGGCGGCACTCTCGCACCTATGAGGGGCCTCACCGCCGGGTCGACGAGCGCTCATCAGGGGCGTTTGAAGAGGCCGCGGAGCGAGCCGCCGGCGGCGGCGAAGAAGGCGTGGCGCAGCGTCCCCCGCCGCCGCGCCCGCCAGCCGCCTTCGGCGGCGTGGGGCCCGTGGCTCTCCAGCACGTTTCCGGGGGCCGGCGCGGCGGCGACGTCGCCCCAGGTCCCGCGCAGAAAGGCGCCGTGGGCGAGGCGGCGGTAGAGCGGCGGCACCGCCGCGTGGAGGACTTGCAGCACGCGGCCGGAGCGCCCGTAGTTGACCTCGCGCTTGGGGTTCTCGGCGCAGAGCTCGATCCCGCGCGCGACCTCCTCGACGTCGAGGACCGGCGGGATCGGCCGCACCTGCCGGCCGGTGTAGTTGCCGCCGTGCTCGAAGATCGGCGTGTCGACCGCCTGCGGCGCCATCGTCGCGACGTGGATGTCCTCCTCGCCGGCGAGCTCGCCGGCGAGGCATTCGGAGAAGGCGCGGACGCCGTTCTTGCTGACGATGTAGGGGGCGACCTGGGGCGAGCTGACGCGGCCCCAGACCGAGGAGAGGTTGATCAGCACCCCGCTGCCTTGTTGGCGAAAGCGGCGCAGGGCGGCGCGGGCGCCGTGCACCTGGCCCATCAGGTTCGTCTCGATCACCCCCCGGAAGACCTCGGAGGGGATCTCCTCGAAAGGCCCGTAGGCGATCACGCCGGCGTTGTTGACCCAGACGTCGACCCGCCCGAAGCGCTCGACGGTCGCCGCAGCCAGAGCCTCGACCGCCTCCTCGTCGGCGACGTCGAGCGCCCGGTGCAGCGTTTCGGCTCCTGCCGCCTCGCACGAGGCGGCGACCTCGGCAAGCGGCGGCTCCGACCGCGCGCAGAGCGCCAGCGCCCGCGCCCGACGGGACAACCGCAGCGCCGCCGCCCGGCCGATGCCGCTGGAGGCGCCGGTGATCACGACCACTGCCTCCTCGAGGGGCCGCGGCACGTCCCTAGCCGAGCCCCTTCTCCTCGGCCGCCTTGTAGGCGATCTGGAAGAAGTCGGAGATCGTCAGCGCCGAGAACAGCGAGGCGACGAAGCGGGTCACCCGCGGGGCGAAGATCAGTCCCACCGAGAAGCCGGCGACGACCCAGAGGCCGAGGCAGTAGGGGCAGATCAGCAGCTCCCCGATCGCCTTCTGCAGACCACTGCCGCGCGAGCTCTCCTCCAGCTCCGCCGGCCCGCCCTTGCCTTCGAGTTCGGTGAACGGGGCGCGTATGGGGCTCGTCACCTTGTCCTTGGAGATCAGGCGGCTGAGCTTGTGGGAGGCGGTGCCGACCAGCAGCAGCTCGCCGGCGCTCACCTGCGCCGGCAGCTCCCGCCCCTGTCGCCGGGCGAGCGCCAGCGCGGCGGCGACGAGCGAGCCGAAGATGCTCATGAAGGCGAGGTAGGAGAGGAACGGCGGCCGGTCTCGCCGCTCGGCATAGCCCGCCACCGCCTCGGGAGTCTTCAGCATCGCGGTGTCGTCGGGGGGCATCGCCACCAGCTACCCCGGGCGCCGCCGGTTCCAATCACGGGTGACGGCAATCGCTCATTTGCGCCCCCTGTCACACACGGCGATTTCATGTGATTACGATTCGTCCGATGCGACATTTCAAAGTCACCGAACGCGAGCCGCAGCCGGGTTTCAGGGACATACGGGTCGAAGGGGAGCTCGACCTCGCCGTCGCCGGCGAGCTCGACGAGGTGCTGAGCGCGGCCGTCGCCGAGTGCGACGGGGTCCTGGTTGGACTCGACCGCTGCGCCTTCATCGACTCCTCCGGAATTGCCGTGATCCTCCGCGCCCACAGCCGGATGGAGGAGGCGGGGCGTCGGCTGGCCGTCTACGCCCCCGTCGACCAGGTCCTGCGGGTGCTCTCGATGACCGGCCTGACCGGCAACGGCCTCGTCTTCGACAGCGCCGAGGAGGCCCTTGCGGCGCTCGGCGAGCCGAGCTAGCCGCGGGGCGGAACAGCCTCAGCCGAAGCGGGGCTCGAGGCGCTGGAAGGTCTGCCACCAACCGCGGTCGAGTGTCGCGTGCTCGACCGCCTGCAGCAGCGAGCCGTCGTCGTCGTGCAGCTCGTAGCTGACCACCGGAGGCTCGGCGGCGACGTCGACCTCGACGATCTTCGCCATCAGCAAATAGGGCGGGCAGCTGAGCCAGACCTCGCCCGGCTCTGGAAGAGATTTGACGTTCGATCGCGCCATGGATCCTCGATACCCCTGCCTTCGACGCAAAAACCGAAAACCATCCCCGAAATTAGGGGAATGCGACGGCCGCGATCACTGCTTCTGGCCGACTCCGGTGGCGACCTCGCGAGCACGCAGCGGGCCACCGGCTTTCGGCTCCAGCGGCGGGGTCGGCGCCCCCTCGGCATCGCGTATCCCGGTGAGGAGGTCGTCGAGGGCTTCCAGCGAGGTGACCTGCGGCTCCCAGCCGAGCAGCTCCCGCGCCCGGGAGGTGTCCATCGTCGGTACCCCGAGGGCGAGGTCGATCCAGCCGGGGGAGGAAGGCTGCAGGCGCAGCTTCCAGGTGAGATCGGCGGCGGCGCGCAGGGCCCCGGCCGGCAGCGGGAAGCTGCGGGCACCGAAGAGCTCCCGCAGCTCCTCGACCCCGATCTCCGGCTCGGCGGCGATGTTGAAAGGGCCGCGCACGTCGCGGACCACGGCCTGCCGGTAGGCCTCGCCGACGTCGCGCGAGTGGACGGCCTGGAAGCGCAGCCGCGGCACCCGCGGGATCAGCGGGACCAGCTGCTTGCGGACCAGGAAGCCGGGCAGGAAGGGGCCGGCGAAGAGGCGGCGGATCTCGCTCGCCGCCTCGGATTTGAAGATCAGGCCGGGGCGGAGGCGGACCACGCGCACCTCCGGCTCGCGCCGTTCGAAGGCGTCGAGCAGCGTTTCCACCACCGCCTTGTGGCGCGAGTAGAACGAGGTCCGGATTCCCTCGACCGGCCAGGACTCGTCGACCCGGCGTTCCTTGGGGCCGGGGCTGTAGGCGCCGACCGAGGAGGCGTGGACGAGCACCCCGACCCCCGCCCGGGCGACCGCCTCGAAGACGCGCCGCGATCCCTCGACGTTGATCCGCTCGGTGACGGCCTCGTCGCGGCTCGGCTGGATCGCCCAGGCGAGGTGGATCACCGCGTCGGCCTCCGCGAAGATCGGGGTCAGGTCGTCCTCGGTGACGTCGGCCCCGACCCACTCGACCTTCGGGTAGGGGACCTCCGGCACCCGCCGGGCGATCCCGACCACCTCGTCTACCTGCGACTCGCGCCCCAGCGCTTCGAGCACGCTGGTGCCGACGTTGCCGCTCGCTCCGGTTACGACTACACGCATCTGGTCCCTCCCCTCACGGCTGGATCACGAACTTGATCGCGCCGTCTTCCTTCTTCTGGAACTTCTCGTAGGCCTCGGGCACCTCCTCGATCCCGATCTTGTGCGAGGCCAGGTCTTCGGTCCCGAGCGGGTCGGCATCGTCGCTGACCAGGGGCAGGATCTCGTCGATCCATTTCTTCACGTGGGCCTGGCCCATCCGCAGCTGCACGCCCTTGTCGAAGAGCTGGAACATCGGGATCGGGTCGACCATGCCGCCGTAGACGCCGCTGATCGAGACGGTGCCGCCGCGGCGGACGGTGTCGAAGCACGCATACAGCGCCGACATGCGGTCGATCGCGGCCTTTTCGATCAGCTTCTCGGCGACCGCGTCGGGCAGCAGGCCGGCGGCTTTCTGGGCGAACTCGCCGACCGGGGCGCCGTGGGCCTCCATCCCGACCGCGTCGATCGCGCCGTCGGTGCCGCGGCCCTCGGTCATCTCCCGGATCGTGTCGGAGATGTCGTCGTGCTCTTCGAGGTCGAGCGTCTCGATCCCGTGCTTCCGGGCCAGCTCGAGCCGCTCGGGGACGATGTCGACTCCGATCACCCGTGCGCCTTTGTGGGCGGCGATGCGGGCGGTCATCTGGCCGATCGGGCCGAGCCCGAAGACCGCGACCGAGCCGCCCTCGGGGATCGCCGCGTACTCGACCGCCTGCCAGGAGGTGGGGAGCACGTCGGAGAGGTAGAGGAAGCGGTCGTCGGGCGGGCCCTCGGGCACCTTGATCGGCCCGAAGTGGGCCTGCGGCACGCGCAGGTACTCGGCCTGGCCCCCCGGCACCTGGCCGTAGAGCTTGGTGTAGCCGAGCAACGAGGCGCCTTTTTCTTCCTCCCGGTTCTGGGTCGTCTCGCACTGGGCGAAGAGCTGGCGGTCGCACATCCAGCAGTGGCCGCAGGAGATGTTGAAGGGGATCACGACGCGGTCGCCGGGGGCGATATGGGTCACCTCCGGGCCGACCTCCTCGACGATCCCCATCGGCTCGTGGCCGAGGATGTCGCCCTCGGTCATGAACGGCGAGAGGATCTCGTAGAGGTGGAGATCGGAGCCGCAGATCGCGGTCGAGGTGACCTTGATCACCGCGTCGTTGGCCTCCTGGATCTTCGGGTCCTCGACCTCGTCGACGCGGACGTCACGCGGGCCGTGCCAGACGGCAGCCTTCATTCTCTGCTTCCTTCCCTAGCTGACTGTCCTCTGCAGGTCCCCGGCCCGTTGGCGGCGCAAAACGGGTTGGAGAATTTGTCACCCGGCTCAGGAGACGAGCTCGATCACTTCGCGCTCGATCTTCAGCCGCTGCTTGGCGCTCATCCGCCCGTTGGCGCTTGCCGCCGGGCGGATCGTGGCGCCGTCGCGGAAGCGGTCGAGCACCCGCGGGTCGATGTAGGAGGCGCGGCAGACCGCGGGGGTGTTGCCGAGCGCCTCGGAGACATGGTCGACGGCCCGGACGATGGCGCGTTTGGCGGCAGCGTCGGAGCGTGGCCGCTCCTCGCCGGCCAGCGCGACCGCGGCGAGGACGGTCCCATGCCAGGTGCGGAAGTTCTTCGCCGTGAACTCCTCGCCGATCTTCTCGTGGATGTACTCGTTGATCTCATTGGAGCGGACGTCGACCCATTCCCCTCCGGCGCGGTAGGCGAGCAGGTCCTCGGGGCCGCTGCGGCGGCGGTGCATCGCTTCGATCGCCCGCCGTGCGGCGGCATCGCGGATCGATTGCACCCGCCGCTGGCCGCTCTTGGCCGGGAAGTCGAAGACGACCTCTCTGCGCCCGAGCGTGACGTGCTCGCGGCGCACCGTGGCGAGGCCGAAGCTCTCGTTTTCCTCCGCGTAGACCTCGCTGCCGACGCGGAAGAAGCCGAGGTCGAGGAGGCGCACCGCGCAGGCCAGCGCCCGCTCCCGCGGCATCCCCTGGCGGCGGAGATCGGCGGTCACGGCGCGGCGCAGCCTCGGTAGCGCGAGGGCGAACTCGCGCACCAGCTCGAACTTCCGTTCCGCCTGCCGCTGCTGCCAGCGCTCGTGGTAGAGGTACTGCTTGCGCCCCGCTTCGTCATATCCGGTCGCCTGGATGTGGCCAAAGGGATCGGGGCAGATCCAGACCTCCTCCCAAGCCGGCGGGATCGCCAGCTGCCGGATCCGCTCCAGCGTCTCCTCGTCGGCGATCTTCTCGCCCGAGTCGTCCTCGTAGGAGAAACCGCGGCCGCGCCGGACACGCCTGATCCCCGGACCCGCGCAATCGGCCCGTTTGAGGCGGCCCCGGCGAGCAGGGGCTGCGGCCGGGGTCAAATCCTCTTCGCCGCATTCGACATGGCGGCTAGCTACCCAAGCGCCTCCCAGCCCGAAACCGTCCCAGCCCAAGGGGGCGAATTTTTGGCCCGAGGCCCTTATCCACTCATATGTCGCCACTCCCTCCCGCCGAGACCGCAAAAATGGCTCTCCAGGAGCCAATTTTGCGGTCTCGCGATGACGATCGCTGGTTGGCCGCGCTTGCGGGGCGGCAGCACGGGGTGGTGGGGAGGAGGCAGTTGCTGGAGGCGGGGTGGGGCGACGGGGCGATCAAGAAGCACGTCTATGGCGGACGGCTGCACCCTCTGTACGCCGGGGTGTACCGGGTGGGCCACGAGCTTGTTTCAAGGGAGGGACGCTGGATGGCTGCGGTGCTTGCCTCGGGCCCCGACGCCGTCCTCAGCCACTACTCGGCGGCGGCGCTCTGGCGGATCCGGCCAAACTCGCGGGGGACGATCGACGTTACCGACCCCAGCAAGAGCCGGACCTGGGACGGGATCCGTCGGCACCACAAAGCGCTTCCGGCGGACGAGGTGACGGTGGAGGAAGAGATACCGGTGACTACCGTGCCGCGGACGATCTTCGACCTCGCGGCCACCGAGCCGTTAGACGTGGTGAAGGCGATGCTGCGAGAGGCCGAATTCCGGGGTCTCCACGACCGGCTTTCGCTCTGGGACCTGGTCGAGCGGTATCCAGGCCGTCGCGGCGTCCGGAAGGTGAGGGCCAGCCTCGAAGCTCTGAAAGACGAACCGGTGGACGAGCGCAAAAGCCGGTTCGAGGAGCGATTCGACCCGTTTCTCACCCGCCACGCTCTGCCGCGTGCTCGCTACAACCAGTGGATCCTCGTCGCCGGCAAGCGCTTTCAGGTCGACTGCCTCTGGCCCGAGGAGCGCCAGATCGTCGAACTCGACGGCTGGGAGGGCCACAAGACCCGCACCGCCTTCCGCGAGGACCGCGCTCGCGATCGCAGGCTGAGAGTCGCCGGCTATGGCGTCATCCGCCTCACCTGGAACCAGCTAGACGACGAACCCGAGTCGGTTGCCTCTGATCTTCGGGATCTGCTGGAGATAGACAAATAGAGAGAAGAAAGACTGCCTAAGCCCGGCCCGAAGGCCACCGCGCAACCCAGAAGCGCTAGCTGACCCCGTTGGCCGGCTCGACCCGGAACGCCGACCGCTGCGGGTGCGCCGGCTTGAAGAAGGTCGCGGTCTGGCTGGCGACCTGCCAGGGCTCCGGCAGCATCCCGCCGGGCCCCGCAAGGAAGCGGGTGAAGAGGATCGAGGAGCGGCGGCAGGTGATCGCCGAGCGGGCCGGGATGTAGAGCAGGTACTGCCCCTTGACGAAGTAGAGCGGCCCGACGTCGGAGCCGGCGTTGACGGTAAACGTCCCCGGGCAGAGCTGGCCCAGTTCGGTGTTGCCGCCCCCGTTGCCCCCACCGCCGCTGACGCGGCTGACCGAGAAGCTGCTGCTGCCGCCCGTGAACGTCGCCTTGCCGCTGCCTTCGGCGGTGGCCCGCCACGGTTTCGGCAGGTTGCCGTCCCAGTCGCTGAGGAAGCGGGCGAGGAGCTTCGAAGATGCGGGACAGCTCAACCCGCCCGAGACCGTCACTTCATAGCTGCCCGCCGGCAGGCTCACCGTCCCGATCCGGTCGTCGTGCAGGACTTTGAAGCTGGGGCAGCTCGCCGCCGAGGCCGAAGTGGCGCCGCCCAGCGCCAGCAGCGCGAGCGCAGCGAGGAGCGCCAGCGAGAAGGCGGCGGCGAGGCGACGACGAGGAGCGCGGACGGGATCCACTGGGCGCGAAACCTATCAGCGCCGATCCGTAGCATGCGGGCCACCGATGCCCGAACCCGTCAAGCGCAACCAGCGCTACATGCCTGGGCTGGACGGGCTGCGCGCGATTGCAGTCCTCGCCGTCATCGCCTTCCATCTCGGCTTCGACTGGGCCCCCGGCGGCATGCTCGGCGTCGGCGTCTTCTTCACTCTCAGCGGCTACTTGATCAGCGACATCCTGCTCTCGCAGCTGAACGCGCGCGGCGGGATCAAGCTCGTTTCCTTCTGGCTCGCCCGCGCCCGACGCCTGCTGCCGGCGCTCTTTCTGATGCTGCTGGTCGTCACCGCCTGGGTGACGATCTTCGGCCCCGCCCAGCCGGACCAGTTCCGCAAGGGCGTGATCTCGGCGATCTTCTACATCAACAACTGGGAGCAGATCTTCGCCGACGTCTCCTACTTCGCCCGCTTCGAAGCCGAAGGCCCGCTCGACCACCTCTGGTCGCTCTCGGTCGAGGAGCAGTTCTACATCCTCTGGCCGTTCCTGCTGCTGGCTGGGACCAAGCTCGTCCGCGAGCGCCCGCTGGCCTCCGGCGTCCGGCCCCGCCTGGCGCTGCTGACGATCGCCACCGCGGTCGCCGCCTCGATCCTGATGTTCGTCCTCTACGAGCCGAGCCTCGACCCCTCGCGCATCTACTTCGGCACCGACACCCGCGCCGGCGGCCTGCTCTTCGGCGCCGCTCTGGCGATGGTCTGGCCGAGCCGCAAACTGAGCCGCCGGATCGCGCCGCAGGCGCGCAACACCCTCGACGCGATGGGCGTCGCCGGCCTGGCCATCATCGCCCTGATGATCTGGCGGACCGGCGAACTCTCCGCCTTCAACTACCGCGGCGGCTTCGTCCTCCTCTCGCTCGCCACGGTGATGGTCCTGATGCCGCTGACCCACCCGGCCTGCCGCCTCGGCACCTGGCTCGGGGTGCGGCCGCTGCGCTGGGTCGGCGTCCGCTCCTACGGGATCTACCTCTGGCAGACCCCGATCATCGTCCTCACCTCGCCGCAGGGACCCCATGGCGACAGCCTCCTCCGCAGCCTCCTGCAGGTGGTGGCGATCTTCGCAGTCGCGGCCCTCTCCTGGCGCTTCGTCGAGGAGCCGGTCCGCCATGGCGCGATCGGCCGCTTCTTCGCCCGCCGCCGCGCGGTCGGCTGGAAATGGGAGACCTTCGCGCCGCCGATGCGGGTCGCGATCGTCAGCCTTGGCGTAATGCTCCTGGTCGCGGTCGCCGGCATGGCCGGGGTCAACTCGACCACCGCCGAAGGCAACGACGTCCGCGTCGAGCAGGCCAGGGCGGAGGGGACGACGAAGCCGCCGCCGCTGACCGAGGCGCAGGCGGAAGACTCGACCAAATCGCAGTGCAAAGCGATCGTCCACATCGGCGACTCGACCTCCGAGGGGCTCGACAACGCCGAATACCTGCCCCAGGAAGGCCAGCGGATCCCCGCCCGCTACGCCGAAGTCGGGGCCACGGAAGTCCACATGGAGGTCACCGGGGCGACCTCGATCGAAGAGCAGTTCGAAGGCAACCCCAACGCCCAGGAAGTCGCCGCCGCCTGGAAGGCCGAAGGCTTCAAAGGCTGCTGGGTGCTGGCGCTGGGGACCAACGAGGCGGCCAACGTCGCCGCCGGCTCGACCGTCGGCGAGCGCGAACGGATCGAAAAAATGATGGCGATCATCGGCGCAGAACCGGTGCTCTGGGTCAACGTCCGCTCGGTCGTCCCGCCCGGCGACCCCTACTCGAAGGGGAACATGGAGAAGTGGGACGAGGAACTCGTCGCCGCCTGCGCCTCCTACCCCAACATGCGCGTCTACGACTGGGCCTCAGACGTCAAAGACGACTGGTTCATCGAAGACGGCATCCACTTCACCTCGCCCGGCTACGCTGCCCGCGCCCAGCTGATCGCCCTCGCCCTCGCCCACGCCTTCCCGGAAAAAGGCGAAACCGAGGGTGGCTCGAAGAACTGCGTCGTCAGCTGACGATTGGTGCATTGACCTCGCTGTAGCGAGGCTGAATCACCAATCGGGGACGAAGCCCTCGACCGGGTGCGAGTCGTCGCCGTCCTGCGGCAGGTGGCCCGAGACCGCGACCAGGAGCGCCTCCTCCTCGCCGCCGTTGCGGACCGCGTGCAGCGCCTTGGCGTCGATCCGGATCGCCTCACCCGCACCGAGGCCGAGCGTCTCCTCCTCGACCCTGAACTCGACCGGCCCGCCGCTCACCACCACGTACACCTCGTCCTGGTGGTCGTGGTAGTGCCCCTTGTCGCCCTGGGTCGAGACGCCGGCCGGGAGCCGGATCCAGGTGACCCCGACCTGCGGCGACCCCAGCGCCTCGCGGCCCATGTAGAACTCGCCGCCCTTCTCGGCGAAGCCGTTGTCGAGGTCGGCGAAGCGGAGCTTGGTGTAGGCGGCCATCGCCGCGACTGCTACCCGAGGCCGGCGATCTCAACCGGCTCCGGTTCCCCGGCCGGTTCGAAGCCCATGATCCGCCCGTAGAAGTAGAGCTCGGCTTCGAGGCAGCGGATGTTCGTCTCCGCCTTGCGGAACCCGTGCTGCTCGCCCTCGAAGGGCAGGTAGGCGTGGGGGACCCCGTTGCGCGCCAGCGCGGCGACCATCGTTTCCGCCTGGTTCGGCGGTACGACCTCGTCCTCGAGCCCCTGGAAGAGGATCACCGGCACCTGCAGCTGCTCGACGTGGTTGATCGGCGAGCGGGTCCGGTAGAGATCGGCGCGCTCGGGATACGGCCCGATCAGGCGGTCGAGGTAGCGCGACTCGAACTTGTGGGTGTCGCGGGCGAGCGCCTCGGCGTCGGCGACGCCGTAATAGCTGGCCCCGGCGGCGAAGCCGTCGTGGAAGGTGAGCGCGCAGAGGGTCGAGTAGCCGCCGGCCGAGCCGCCGCGGATCGCCAGCCGCTCCCCGTCGGCCTCGCCCCGCCCGGCCAGGTACCGCGCCGCCGCGACGCAGTCCTCGGTGTCGACCACTCCCCAGGTGCCGCGCAGCTCGTTGCGGTAGGCGCGGCCGAAGCCGCTGGAACCCCGGTAGTTGACGTCGACGACGCCGATCCCGCGGCTGGTCCAGTAGAGGAACTCGCGGCTGAGAGCGGGGGTGGCGTGGGAGGTGGGCCCGCCGTGGCTCTCGACGATCAGCGGCGGCAGTTCCCCCTCCGGAGCCTCGAACTCCGGGTTCGCGGGCGGGTAGTAGAAGCCGTGGGCGACGGCGCCGTCGCCGGTCGCGAACTCGACCGGCCTGGGAAGGGAGACGTAGGCCGGGTCGACCGGCTCCTCGCTCGAAGTGCGGACGAGTTCCGTCTCGCCGCGCTCGACGTTATGGAGGACCACGGCCGCCTCGCTCTCCGGGCTGGCCGCCACGAAGGCGACCGAGTTCCCGCGAGCCGCGAGGACGGGGTAGCCGAAGGAGGTGAACGGCAGGCCGAGGTCGGCCGGTTCCCAGCCCTCCGGACGCAGAAGGAAGAGCCGTTCCTCGGCCCCGGCGCAGCGCACGCAGACGATCGAGCCGCCCTCCAGGAACGCGTAGGTGGCGCCGCCGAAGAGCCATTGCGGGTGGGCGAGATCGGCCTCCTCCTCGGTCAGCTGCACCAGCGTGCCCTCCTCGCCGCTGAGCTCGGCGGCCGGCTCGCGGGCCCGGTAGAGGTTCCACCAGCCGTCGCGGTCGGAGACGAAGTGCAGCCGCCCGTCGGGTCCCCACTCGGGCTGAAAGACGGACTCCTCGGGGCCGCCGGCGACGAGTCGCTCCTCGCCGCTGTCGGCAAGGGGCGCGACCCACAGCTCGGTCCCGTCCCAGGGCATGTTCGGGTGGTCCCAGCAGGTCCAGGCGAGCCATTCGCCGTCGGGGCTGATCCGCGGGAAGGAGTAGAAGTCGCGCCCGCCGGCCAGCACCTGCGGCTCGGCCGACCCATCGAGCGGCAGCGAGACGATCTCGTTCACCGGTTCGCCCTCGCCGTGCGTTTCGCGCACGCAGACGATGCGGTCGCCGCCCGGCGTCGGGCGCATGTCGGCGTAATGGAGCGCGCCCGCGCCCGGCTCGGGGGAGATCGCCACCGGCTCGGAGCCCAGTTCCTGCCGGTAGAGGCGCTGGTCGGCGAAGTCGACGAAGACGGCGATGTCGGCCTCGACCAGGCACCAGGCGCCGCCGCCGTACTCGTGGACGCGGGTCCGCACGTTCGTCCCCGCGGGCGTCACCTCCGCCGGCTCGCCCCCCGGCGGGCGCCGCATCAGCGTCACCCGGCCGCCCTCGTCGGGCCGGCCCTCGGCCCACCAGACCGCCCCGTCGGCGGCAATCGCGGCCGCTCCCAGTCGCCGCCCCGCCCGAGCCACCGTCGCCGCCTCGATCGGCGAGGACCAGGAGCCATAGGGGGCGACCGTCGGCACTACTCGTCCACCTCGACCTCGCGCAGCCGGTGGTTGTCGACGCCGTAGACGAAGCCGCGCACGACGTCGCGGTGGGGCAGGAAGGGGGAGGAGCGGACCCGGCGGATCGACTGACGCACGTCTTCCTCGACGTCGCCGAAGGACTCGATCGCAAAGGCGGGCGCGATCCCGGTCGTCTCCTGCAGCTCCATCCGGAAGCCGTCGTCGGTGATCTTCTGCATGCCGCAGTCGTCGTGGTGGATCAGCATCACCTCACGAGTACCCAGCCGGCGCTGGGAGATCGCCAGCGAGCGGATCACGTCGTCGGTGATGACGCCGCCGGCGTTGCGCAGCACGTGCGCCTCGCCCTGACCCAGGCCGAGAGCTGCGAAGACGTCGAGGCGCGAGTCCATGCAGGTAACGATCGCCAGGTGGCTCTGCGGTTCGACGTCCAGGTGCAGATTGGTGAGACCGGCGGCGAAGGCCTGGTTGTTCTCGAGCAGGGAATCGATCGTGTCCATGGCGTCGCAGCCTAGCCAGAGACCGCGGACAGGGAGCGTTTCCGTGCCCATTGCCCGGGGTAGCCGCGAGGCGAGCCCACAGTCGACCGAAGAGGGAGAGGAACTGGAAATGGAGTCCACCACCGACAAGGGGATCTTCAGCGGCGACGCCTCGGGCACCCGGGAAGAGATCGTCGCCCTGCTCACCAAGGCCTACTGGATGGAGATCGAGACGGTGATGAGCTATCTCTCCGCTTCGACCAATCTCGACGGCGTCCGCGCCCAGGAGATCCGCGAGTCCCTGGCCGAGGACATCAAAGAGGAGCTCGGCCACGCCGAAGAGTTCGCCAAACGGATCAAGGAGCTCTATGGCGTGGTCCCAGGCTCGGAGGGCTTCGCGCCCGAGCAGAGCTTCCTGCAGCCGCCCGAGCACCAGACCGATGTAATCCACGTGATTCGCGGCGTGATCAAAGCCGAGACCGGCGCGATCGAGCACTACACGCGGATCGTCGAGGAGACCGACGGGGTGGACCCCGTCACCCAGGACATGGTGATCGCGATCCTCCGCGACGAGCAGGGCCACCGCCGCCTCTTCGAGGGCTTCCTGCGCGAGTACGAATTCGAAGGCAAGGCGTAACGGGCGCCCGCGGGGCGGTAGCCGCGCTGTCATGCGATACCTCCACCTCTGCGCCCACGAGCAGTTTCCGCCCGACCAGCTGCTGCGCCAGGCGGTCGCCGCCGAGGCGGCCGAGTTCTCCGGGATCGGCTGCAGCGACCACCTCCAGCCGTGGTGGGAGGGAGGCGAGTCCGGCCACGCCTGGGTTTGGCTGGGAGCGGCGGCGCAGGCGACCGAGCGGGTCAGCTTCGGCACCGCGGTCACCCCGCCCGGCCCGCGCTACCACCCGGTCCTGATCGCCCAGGCCTGGGCGACGATGGAGCTGATGTTCCCCGGCCGCCCCTATCTGGGCGTCGGCTCGGGCGAGGCGCTGAACGAGATGCCGCTCGGTGCCGATTGGCCGACTCCGGGCGAAAAGGTGGAGCGGATGGAGGAGGCGCTGGAGATGATCCGCGCCCTCTGGGACGGCAAGCGCCTCAGCGGTGCCGGCAAGCACTTCTCCACCGACCGCGCCCAGGTCCACTCGCGCCCCGAGAACCGGCGACCGCCGATTTACGTTTCCGCCTTCGGCCCCAAGGCCGCGGCGGTGGCGGGGCGCCACGGCGACGGCGTCTGGACCCTGGCCGACCCCGAATCGGTGTCGAAGATCATCGACGCCTACAAGGGCGCCGCCGAGGACGCCGGCCGCGAGCCGGGCGAGATCGTCCTCCAGGCCGCCTTCTCCTGGGCCGAGAGCGACGAGGCCGCGCTCGAGGGGTGCCGCGTCTGGAAGGGCTCGCAGCCGAAAGAGTTCTACCGCGACGAGTGGCACGATCCGGCGGCGATGTACGAGGAGGGCGAGCGCCAGGTCTCCGACGAGGAGCTGAAGGAGAGCCTGATCGTTGCCGCCGATCCGGAGGCGCACGTCGAGCGGATTCGCGAGGTGGAAGAGATGGGGGCGACCACGGTGGCACTGATGAACAACTCCGGCGCCGACCCCCTGGCTGCGATCGACGTCTACAAAGACCAGGTGCTGCCGCGCCTCCTCGCCTAGGCTGCGGCGAATGGCGACCGCCAACGACGTCCAGATCCGGGCCGCGACCGAGGCCGACGTGCCGCTGCTCTACGACCTGATCCTCGAGCTCGCCGCCTACGAGAAACTCGGCGACGGCGTCGCCGGCACCGCCGAGGTCCTGCGCCGCTCGCTGTTCGAGCGCGAAGCCGCGGAGGCGCTCCTGATCGAGACGGCCGACGGCGAAGCCGTCGGCTACGCGATCTTCTTCACCAACTTCTCGACCTTCGAGTGCCGGCCTGGGATCTGGCTCGAGGACGTCTACGTGCGGCCCGAGCACCGCCGCGGCGGCATCGGCCTGGCGGTGATGGAGCACCTGGCGAGGATCGCCGAGGAGCGGGAGTACGCGCGGCTCGAATGGTGTGCGCTGGAGTGGAACGAGCCGGCGCTGAACTTCTACGAGGGGATCGGGGCGCGGCGCCTCGACGATTGGCGGATGCTGCGCCTCGAAGGCGACGGGATCGCCCGCCTCGCTAGAGGCGAGCGATCCCGTCGCTGAGACGAACTATCTACTTCAGCATGTGGCCTTGACTTTGGTTCCGACGGCGGTGATCGTCGCGGTACCCGTGAGCGACGATGTGAGGTAGGCCCCACCGGCGTCGTTGTTGGTCATCAGGTCAAACACCGTCCCGCTTGTTGTGACCTGCTTGTACTGCTGGACACCGGGTGAGGTCTGAGACAAGGTCTCCGTTTCTTGGGATTTGAAGACCCCGCATTCGGGAGTCGGGTCCGCGCCGATGACATTCCCTGTCACTGTTTTTTTCGCAAAGCCGGCGCAGTTGAATGTGAGGTTCACGTTTGTGATCAGGATGCCCGGCAATTTTTTTTCGGGCTCGACGTAGATGCCATGCCCGACCAGTGAGCCGGTTTTGATTTCCCCGGCGACTCCAGTGTTATTGCATGAAAACCCGAACCCCGTTATCTGCTCTTTGCAGCCTTTGGCAACGAGCGAAACGGTGCCTGTCGAGCTACCGGAAGTGAGAGTGGCGTTGCCGCCTATCGAGGTGCATTTGAACCCTTCGCCAGCGGTGTTGACGAATTCCGCAGTGCCGCCTGAGATCGTCCCTTCACATACCGCCCCCGTTTCGCAGTCCGCAGTGAATTCCCCGGCGGAAGCCATTCCGGGAAGCGCTGAGATGGCCAGCGCGGCGAGCACTCCAGCCGCGAGTACCTTCAACTTCGATTGCATGGTGACCCTTTCGGTTGTTATTGGGACCAGCGAATTTGTGGCCACCGATCCCGTTTCAACCGAACCGCTATCTCAACGACAGCGAACAGTCAAGATACTTCAATGTATTAGTCGCAAATTGTGTACGAGTTAGGAATTGGCTCGGCCGGCACGGGTCAGCAGCAGGTCGCGCTCGCGCTCGTTGGCGGTCAGCTCGGCGGCGCGGCGGAACTCCGCGGCCGCTTCCTCGCCCCGGCCGGCTTTTTCCAGCAGGTCACCGCGGACGCTGGGGAGGAGGTGGTAGTTGGCAAGCTCGGGCTCGTCAGCGATGCGCTCGAGCAGGTCTAGACCGACCTCCGGGCCGAAGGCCATCCCCACGGCCACCGCCCGGTTCAGCTCAACGATGGGGGAGGGGGCGGTTTGGGCGAGGGCGTCGTAGAGGGCGGCGATCCGCACCCAGTCGGTTTCCTCGGCCCGGATCGCGGCCGCGTGGCAGGCGGCGATTGCTGCCTGCAAGCCGTAGGGGCCGAGCGGCCCGGGCAGCGCTTCGGCCCGCTCCAGCGCTCGCCGGCCGCGGACGATCAGCAGCGGGTCCCAGCGGCCGCGGTCCTGGTCGAGCAGCAGCACCGGCTCGCCGCCACGACCGCGGCGGGCGGCGTTGCGCGAGGCCTGGATCTCCATCAGCGCCACCAGCCCGTGCACCTCCGGCTCGCGCGGGGCCAGCTCGGCCAGGATGCGGCCCAGCCGCAGCGCTTCCTCGCAGAGGTCGGTGCGGAGCCAGTCCTCGCCGGCGCTCGCCGCGTAGCCCTCGTTGAAGACGAGGTAGATCACTTCCAGGACCGAGGGAAGGCGCTCGTCCAGCTCCGCCCCGCGCGGCACCTCGAAGGGGACCTTGGCGTCGCGCAGCGTCCGCTTCGCCCGCACCAGCCGCTGCGCCACCGTCGACTCGGAGGCGAGGAAGGCGCTGGCGATCTCCGGCGTCGTCAGCCCGCCGAGCAGGCGCAGGGTCAGCGCCACCCGCGCCTCGCGCGAGAGCAGCGGGTGGCAGCAGGTGAAGATCAGCGCCAGCAGGTCGTCGCCGATCTCGTCGTCGGCCGCCGCCTCGAAGTCCGAGCGCTCCATCGCGAACAGCGCCCCGGTGTCGTGGGCGACCTCTTCGCGCTTGCGCTCGTAGGTCTTCTCCCGCCGCAGCCGGTCGATCGCCCGGTTCTTCGCCGTCGCCATCAGCCAGGCGCCTGGGTTGTCCGGGACGCCCGACTGTGGCCACGTCTCCATCGCCGCGACCAGCGCGTCCTGCGCCATGTCCTCGGCCAGCCCGACGTCGCCGGTCATCCGTGCCAGGCCCGCGATCAGGCGGGCGGACTCGATCCGCCAGACCGCCTCGATCGCGCCCGTGGCACTCATCGGTGCCGCCTCAGGGACCCTCGTAGCCGTCCCGGATCTCCTGCGGGAAGTCCTCGATCTCGAAGATCCGCCGCACCTCGACCCGGCAGCTCTCGCCGGGCACCCGGCTCGCCCACTCCAGCGCCTCCTCATCCGAGCGCGCCTGGATCAGCCAGTAGCCGCCGACGACCTCCTTCGTCTCGGCGAACGGCCCGTCGGTCACGGTCGCCTTGCCCTCGCCGTCGAAGCTGACGCTGGCTCCCTCGCTGGGCGGCCGCAGCCCGTCGAGCGAAAGCAGCATCCCGGCCTTCTGCAGCTCGTCGTTGTAGCGGCCCATCGCCTCGAACGCCTCGCCCTTGGGCACCCACTCGCTCTCCTCGATCTGCGGGTACATCAGCATCATGAAACGCATCCGGTCCTCCTTCGTCGTGGGCGGCGCTTCCGCCCTTCTACCTCAACGACGAACGGGGCCGGTCGAAATCGACACGGCCGCGATTACTCGTCGCGGGGGGTGATGCGGAAAACCGAAACGACCTCGGCCTGGTGGGCCTCGGGGTGAGCGACGTAGGCGCTGGGACCGCCGCCGAACCAGCCGGAGGCCTCGTTATCGCCGACGAAGATGCCCGGGTGGCGGTTGCCGTCGCCGTCCTGGACCCAGACCTCGTCGCCCTCGCGGAAGCCGTGCTCGATCGCGTCTTCGCTCATCGGCCGCAGTCTATTTGCCCGGGCAAGGCCCGAGGTGCCTCAGCTTCCGGCGGTAGGTCCGCATCGACGCGTGGCGCCAGTCGCCGTGCGTCTGGTTCCGCAGGCTCGGCACCCTCTCGTGGTGGTACGGGGACCCGAGGCTCTCGGCGTGGCCGATCACGTCGCGCACCCGGACGTGGAAGCGGCAGCGCAGCCAGCGGGTGAGGCGCAGCGAGGAGCGGAGCGCGCGCCGGTCGCCGAGCACGTCAGCGTCGCCGTAGCCGACGTGCTCGATCCCGATCGCCGTCCAGTTGAGCCCGACCGTGTGGCGGCAGCGGGTGCGAAGGTTGACGAGGTGGACGATCCGCCCCGAGGCCGAGACGACGAAATGCGAGCAGACGTTGGGCAGCTCGTGTAGCTCCGGATTGGGGTGGTCGCCGGCGAAGGCGTTGCGGACCGCGGTGACGCTCCCCGCCTGGGCCATGTGCTCGACGATCACGTGCGGGCGGCGCAGCCGCCAGCTCCGCTGGCCGTAGTGGCGCTCCGAGTAAGCAGCCATCTCGTGCTTGCGTTTGGCGCCGTAGGGAATCGGCCAGATCTTCATCGGCGGCGCCGGCGGGGCCGGGTACATCAGGCCTGCGGCGGCGATCGCGATCAGCGCCAATCTCACCGCTTCAGTTTCACCGAAACGGCGCTGGGTAGCTCAACCGGGTCCGGATACCGAGAAAAGAGGAGGCGCGATGGCGGACATGAACGAGCGTGATGCGAAGCTGGTCCAGTACCTGAGTGAGGCCTACGGCAAGGAGCGCGAACTGGAGGCCGCTCTGGGGGCCCACATCGCGATGACGGTCAAAGGCCCTTACAAAAAACGGCTCCAACAGCACCTCAAAGAGACGAAATCTCACGCCAAACAGGTTGAGCGCCGGATCAAGCAGCTCGGCGGCGGTGCGCAGACCCTGCAGGGCACTGTCGGCAAACTGACCGCGGCGGCCAAGGGCCCCCTGCACATGGTTCGCGGCAGCGGCGAGCAGGAGAAGATGCTGAAGAACGCCAAGACGGAGTACTTCAACGAGCACGAGGAGATCGCCACCTACCTCGCGATCGAGACGCTGGCCGAAAGGGTCAAGGACACCGAGACCGCGAGGCTGGCGCGGACGATCCGGCGCGAGGAGGAGCGGATGGCGGGCTTTCTCCAGAACCAGATCAAGTCGCTGAGCGGGGCCGTGGCCCGCGAGGAGATCCCACCCGCTCTGCGGCGTGGAGGCTCCGCCCGTAAACCGAAAAAAGTGGCGAAAAGGCCAGCCGCGAAACGCAAAGCGCCGACGAAACGCAAAGCGCCGACGAAACGAAAAGCGGCGGCGAGGAAAAAAGCCGCGAAACGCTAGGCGCCGACCGCCACCTCTCGGGCCCCCTCGGCCGCGTCCGAGGGGGCCCGGGGACGGACGGCGAGCACGACGAGGTCGTCGCGCAGCGGTCCGGCGCTGCGTCCGACCGCGTCGGCTCGCAGGCGGTCGGTCATCTCCTCCAACTCGAGCCCGGAGAGGGCCTGGGTCATCTCGGCAAATGCCTCCGGACCCTGGTGGATGGGAGTCGGCCCCGCCTCGAGCCAACCATCGGTACAGAGGGCAAGCGTGTCGGTCGGTCCAACCGCGAGTTCGTGGCACTCGACGTTCGCTTCGCGCCAGGCGCCGAGGACAGATCCACCCCCCAGTAGCCGCGGAGCCTCCACGCCGGTCAGCGCCGCCGGTGGATGCCCGGCCGACGCCAGCGCGAGGTGCCAACCATCCTCGTCGCGACGCAGGCGAGCGAGCATCGCGGTGGCGAAGTCGTTCAGGGTTTCGCCCCCCAGCAGCAGCTCGTTGACCCGCCCGAGCACCTCGTCGGGCTGGTCGATCTCCTGGATCAGTCCCCGAACCGAGTGGCGCAGGGCGACCGAGACCCCCGCCGCGGTGCTGCCCTTGCCGGCGACGTCGCCGACCAGGATCCAGCAGCCGCCCTCGCTCGGGATCACGTCGTAGAGGTCGCCGCCGACCTCGATGCCCTCGCCGGCCGCTTCGAAGACCACCGAGATGTCCAGCCCCGGCACCTCCGCCGGTCGCGGCGGGCGCAGGCCGCGCTGCAGGTTCTCGGCGATCCGGTCGCGCTCCTGGTAGAGGCGGGCGTTGTCGAGTGCCAGCGCCGCCCGTTCCCCCAGCTCGGCGAGGAACTCGAGATCGCCCTGGTCGTAGCGCATGTCGCCGTGCGCGTGGAGGAAGGAGAGGGCGCCGATGGTGCGGCCGCGGGCGACCAGCGGCACCACCGCGGCCGAGTTGTAGCCAGCCTCCTCCATCAACTGCAGGTGATCGCTGCTCTGCGAAACCTTGTCGACCACCTCCGGCGCCTTCAGATCGCGCCAGACCATCGGCTGGTTCAGCCGCAGTACCTGGGCGACCGGGTGCTCACCGCCGGGATCGAGCGGCTGCTCGCGGCGGATCCGCTCCAGCCGTGCCGCCATCTCCGGGTTGGCGCCGGCGACGACGCTGTCGCCGAGCCAGCCGTCGTGGCGGCGGAAGTCGATCAAGCAGAGCTCGGCCAGCTCGGGGACCGCGGTGGAGACGATCGTCCGCGCCGTCTCGACCGGGTCGAGCGAGCTGTCGAGCAGGCGGCTGGCGGCGACGAGGAAATCCTGAGCTCGACGTCGCCGCACCTCGGCGGTGATGTCGCGGGCGACGACCGAGGCGCCGATCAGGCCACGCATCGGGCTGCGGATGGGGGAGACGGTGAGCGAGACCGCGATCCTCGAGCCGTCGGCGCGTATCCGCTCGGTCTCGTAGGTCTCCAGCCGTTCGCCCCGCTTGACGCGGTCGAGGATCACTTTCTCCTCGTCTTTGTGGTCGGGCGGCACGAGGAAGGAGATGTGGCGGCCGATCGCTTCCTCGGAGGTGTAGCCGTAGAGGCGGGCGGCGGCCGGGTTCCAGGTGGTGACGATCCCGTCCAGGTCCTTGCTGAGGACCGCGTCCTGGGTGCCGCGCACGACCTCGGCCAGGTGCTGGCGATAGCGCTCCGCCTCGGCGCTCTTCGCCTCCGCCCGGCGGCGGGCGATGAAGGTGCCGAGCTGGTCGGCGAACCCGGTGAGCAGGCCCATCAGCTCCTCCGACTGGGGGTTGAAGGCGCGGGTGTGGAACTCGGCGACGGCGAGCACGTTCTCCGGCGGGCCGGGCGGCACGGGAATGGCCAGCGCCGCCTCGAGGCCGAGTTCGGCGGAGACTTCGAAGCGCGGCTTCGGCGTCGGGTAGGCGCGGTAGTCCGGCGCGAGGACGATCTGTCCGCTCTCCCAGGCGTCGCCGGGGAGGCCGGTGCCGCGCCTGAACTCGATCTCGCGACTGCGCCGCCAGAGCGGCCGCGCGTCGAGGTCGTGGGTGCTCCAGCCCGAGACCAGGCGCAGGGGCGACTCCTCGTCGACCACTTCCCACATCGCCCCCGCCTCCCAGCGGAGCAGGTCGGCGACGATTTCGAGGAAGCTCGGGGCCACCTGGTCCAGCGACTCGCCTTCGATCAGACGTGCCGCGAGCCCGCGCTGGCTCTGCAGATAACGCCACAGCTCCAAGTCCTGCGGCTCGTGCATCCGGCTCACTCTTTCACGCGGGTCAAAGCCAAAATTCCGGATCGCCGTCTGTACGCGGGTGACAACTTGCGTGCGCACCCGTTTTTCCCACTGGCCCAAGGGTAGTCGAGCGTGCAACAGGGTTAGACAGATCGGAGAAGAGCGATGTTTCGGTGCGACAACTGTGGGAGCGGTTATTCGGCACAGGCAGCGGGCTCCTGGACCTGCTGCCCGCGATGCATGGCGAAGGACCGGGTCCAGGTTCCGCTGACCTTCGAGCTCGGGTGGCGGCGTCCGTCCACCGAGCAGCCGGCAGCGGCGCGGCGGGACCGCGGTACCGCTCGCCAGCCTGCCGCGCGTGACGGTTAACCCCAGCTCGGCCTCGGGTAGTCGGATGTGACCAGTCATCGACGACGAGAACGAGGAGAACTGAATGTCCGATCGCCTGCAGGGTAAGAGGATTGCTTTTCTGACCGCCAACGAGGGCGTCGAGCAGATCGAGCTGACCGAGCCGTGGAGCGCGGTGCGCGAGGCGGGTGGGGAGGTCGAGCTGCTCGCCCCGGAGAGCGGTGAGGTCCAGGCCTTCAACCATCTCGACAAGGCGGATACCTTCGAGGTCGATCGCGTGGTCGGGGAGACCGATCCCGCCGAATACGACGGGCTGGTGCTTCCCGGCGGGGTCGCCAATCCCGATCAGCTGCGCTCCAAGCCGGAGGTGCTGGAGTTCGTCCGCTCATTCTTCGCGGCCGGCAAGCCGGTGGGGGTGATCTGCCACGGGCCGTGGACGCTGATCGACGCCGGCGTCGTAGAGGGGCGCACCCTGACCTCCTGGCCGAGCCTGCAGACCGACCTGCGCAACGCCGGTGCCAACTGGGTCGACGAGGAAGTCCACGTCGACGACGGGCTGGTATCGAGCCGCAAACCCGACGACCTCGGAGCCTTCACGGCGAAGATCGTCGAGGAGTTCGCCGAGGGTGTCCACGACGGCCAGCAGGCCAACACCATGGTCGCCTGAGGGAAGGAAGAACCGAAAGGAGCACCCCGGATGCCACCGCGAGGCGTGAAAAAAGGCAGCAAACGGGACCGGCAGTACAAACACATCAAAAAGAGCGAGAAGGAATCCGGCCGCTCGACGAAACGGGCCGAGGAGATCGCCGCCCGCGCCGTAAACAAGGAAAAGGCGCGCTCGGGCGAATCGAGAACCTCCTCGCGCAGCTCGACCAACGGCAGCTCGGCAAGCAGCCGGGGCGGCAAGCAGTCGGGCCACGGACCCGGAGGCCGCACCCGCGAGCAGCTCTACAACGACGCCAAGAAGAAGGGCATCGAGGGCCGCTCGAAGATGAGCAAGAAGGAACTGGAGAAGGCGGTGGCCGGCGCTAACTGAGAGGGCTCGGCGGGCCCTCCCGGCTAGTTGCGGCGCAGCGGCGTGCGGGACGTGATGCCGAAGAAGTTCTCGATCCCGCCGCCGTGAAGGCCGCTGCCGACCAATTCAAGGCAGCCGCACCGCAGCAGGGTGCTGGCGTGGTAGGCGATGACGCCGGGGCTCTTTTCCATCTCGTGCGAGAGTTCCACCGGGCTGGCGATGCGGCCCTGGAGCTTCTCCAGAATCTCCACGCGGACCGGGTGCGAGAGGGCGTTGATCAGTTCCTGATCGGGCCGCGGCGCCATCGGGAGAACCTCCCCGATCCTGGCTCAGCGACCAAGCTCAAATATTGGACGATCCTGCAAATAGCGAACTGAAATTGAGCGTCTCGATCGTTTCCACCACCTGGACGGCGCCCGCCTCCCGCAGCTCCGCCTCGGAGAATCCGCCGGTCAGGACCGCCAGGGTCGGCACCCCGGCCGCCTTGGCCGCCTTCACGTCCCAGACCGAGTCGCCCACCATCACCGACGGGTCGTCCCCGCCGGCCTTCTCCAGCGCCGCGAGGACGAGATCGGGCTCGGGCTTGGTGCTCTCGACGTCGGCGGAGGTCGTCCAACCGTCGACCAGCTCGCGCGCGTCCAGCAGATCGAGGTAGTGGTCCACCTCCTCCTGCTTGGCCGAGGAGGCGAGGATCACCGTCGCGCCTTCGCCCCGCAGTCTCTCGATCAGGTCTCGCGCTCCCGCGAGTGGCTCGACTTCGCCGATCAGCTCGCCGTAGGCCTCGGCCTCGGCGGCGCGGATCTCCTCGCCCTGCTCCGCCGCCGCCCGCTCGCCGATCAGCGCGTCGAGGATCTGGTCGCCGCCCATGCCGATGTGGCGGTGGACCTTCCACATCTGGACGGCGTGGCCGTGGCCGTGCAGGGCTCGGTGCCAGGCGAGAGCGTGGTGGTAGTTGGTGTCGACCAAGGTGCCGTCGACGTCGAGGATCGCGTTCAGCCGCATGACCGGCGCCGCCTCTCGGGTAGGGGACGGGAGATGGCTACCCCCCGCCGCGGGCGGCGTAAACGGAGGTGACGATGGAGGCAGTGCGGATCGGCTGCTCGGGTTGGGTCTACGACTCCTGGCGGCACGGGATCTACGCGGGAGTGCCGGCGTCGCGCTGGCTCGAGCGCTATGCCGAGGTCTTCGACACCGTGGAGGTCAACAACACCTTCTACCGTCTGGTCAAGCGCAAGACCGTCGAAGGGTGGGTCGAGCGGACGCCCCCCGGATTTCTCTTCGCGGTAAAGGGCAGCCGCTACCTCACCCACATGCGCCGCCTGCGGGACATCGAGCAGGGCGTCGACCGCTTCTGGGAGCCCCTGGAGCCCTTGCGCGAGAGCGGCAAGCTGGGGCCGGTGCTGTGGCAGTTGCCGGCCAACTTCCACCGCGACGACGGGGTGCTGGCCGCCGCCCTGGAGCTGCTGCCGCCGGCCCGCCACTGCTTCGAGTTCCGCCATCCGAGCTGGTTCGTCCCGGCGGTGCGGCGGCTACTGGAGGAGCACGGCGCCTCGCTCGTGATCGGCCACGACGGCCGACGCGAGCTGCCCGAGGCGCGGCCGGCCGGTCCCCTCGCCTATCTGCGCCTGCACCACGGCGCCCGCGGCAGGCGTGGGAACTACTCGAAGACCGAGCTGGACGGCTGGCGGCGCCGGATCGCCGCCTGGCGCTCGCGCCGCGAGGTCTTCGCCTACCTCAACAACGACTGGGAGGAATTCGCTCCCCCCAATGCGATCTCCCTACGCGAGGGACTATCGCTGCCGCCCCTGGTGTAAACGCAGGGGCGCCCCGGGTAGTGGTCGGGCATGCCAGCAATCAAGAAGACCCTCGCCCGAAAGGCGGCCAAGTCGGCCGCCAAGCACACCGCCCGCGGGACCGCCTCGAAGCTGAAGCGAGATCCCGTCAGAGTCGTGACCCTGCTCGGCCTCGGCGGCGCCATCGGCGCCGTGGCGGGCTGGATCGCCGGCCGCTCCGCCGGCGCCGCTCCGGTCGGCACCGGCTCCTAAGGCGCCGGCCCGGCGATGCCGGGCCGGCGAATGCTCGCTGGCATCCCTCAGGCTGCGAGGCGGGAGCGGAGGTGCTCCTTGCCCTGCTCGGCCCCCTTGCGGCTGGTCTCCTGGGCGCGGCGGAAGAAATCCGCCAGCTCGGAGTCGCCCTCGCGCTCGGCGTCTTCGACGTAGGTCTCGAGCCGCAGCACGTTGCTCAGGCACTGCTCGGTGAACCAGATGACGTTGTAGTCCTTGTCCTTCGTGCCGGTGAGGTGACCGGACTCTTGGGTTCCCATCGTCACTCCTAACGGTTGCTTCCGATCGCTTTGCGGTTACCCGCTCGGGGGGCGACGAAAAACGAGAACGCCGAGTTTCGTGCTCGTCGGGCGTGGGTATCCGGCCGGCATGTACCTGATCCCGATCGCCCTGATCATCCTGGTGGCCCTGATCGCCGGCGCCTGGTCGCCGATATTCGCCCTGGTCTTCTTCGTGATCGGTTTCGTCGCGTTCCTCGCTTACGCGGGCCTGAGCCGGCGTGCCGACGAGGAACTGGCGCCACCCGAGCGGCCCGGTCGCCAGCCCCAGCACGAGAACGAGATCCCGACCGGACCCTGGGGAGAGAGGCGGCAGTGATGGCCGAGACCGATCCGAGGCGGGACCCGATCGCCGACGAAGAGGCCGAAGCGGCGGCCGCCGAAGCTGCCGAGATCGGCGGGCCGACGCCCGATAACCCCGTCGACGATCCCGCCCAGCGGCCGCTGGTCGAGGGTGGGGAGGGCGAGGCCGAGGGTTTCGAGCTGGCCGAGGCGGAGCTGATCGACAACGCCGAGCACGGCGATCAGAAACGGTTCCCCGACGGCGATGCTCCACCTCCGGAAGAGCCCAGCGATGCGGAGTACGGCGAACCGGATCAGGTAATCCCCGACGACGAGTAGGAGGCCCGCCATGTCGCGCCGCGTGATCGCGATCCTCACCGACAACCTCCACGGCTCCGAGCCGGTGGAGCAGATCCTCGCCAACGCCGACCAGGACGGCGTCGACCTGCGGGTCGTCGTTCCGGCGACGGAGGCGAATGCGCTGCGCCACACGCTCGGCGACATCGACGAGCCCAAGCACGAAGCCGAGGAGCGTTTGGAGCGGGCACTGCGGACGCTGCGGGGGAACGGGATCGAAGTCAACGGCGAGGTCGGCGACCCCGACCCCGTTCAGGCCGCCCAGGACGCGCTGCTGAAAGCGCCGGCAGACGAAGTGCTGATCTTCGAGCACTGCGAGGAGCAGTCGAAGTGGTACGAGGAGGGGCTGCTCGAGAAGGCACAGGAGGGAATCGAGCCGCCGCTGCGGGTCGTCGTGGTCGAGACCGGCGACGAGGGCCACCCCGACCACGTGGTCGAGGTCGAGGAGACGGGACAGGGAACCGTCAACCCCGTCGCCGGCAAGGAAATCGGCGGCGGCGCCTACGTCCCCGGGATGACCCGCTCGGACTTTGCCGGGATGGTGGCGGGCATCGTCGGCACGATCGTCGTCGCCGTCCTCGCCGCGGCCGTCGCCAGCGGCAGCGGCCACGAGTCAGGCTGGGAAGCGGTGGCGATCCTGATCGCGATCGGCGTCGCCCTCGCCAACCTCGCCCACGTCGTCGGCATCACCCTCTTCGAGGCCGTCGCCTATCGCGGCGGCTTCGCCAAGTTCTTCCGCACCCTCGCCCTGATCGCGACGCCGCTGGCGATCGTCATCAACACGGCGATCCTGATCTTCGCCGGCTGAGCGAAGCTCGCTTTAGGGGCGTTGGGTTTCCGCCGTCGAGGGTTCGGAGCGGCGCAGCGCCTCCAGCACCTCCTCGGCCAGTTGCGAGCCGTCATCGGGTCGCAGCGGCGTCGCGTTGACGCGGAAGACGACGTCGTCGCCGTCCAGTTCCTCGAGCGAGACGCTCGGCTTGTAGCGGGTGGGGACGGTGATCGTCTGCAGCAGGCGCTCCTCGATCTCCCGCGGGTTGGCTTGCGAGGGGAAGCGGACGCGGACGTCGACTTTGTCCGGCTCGCGAAGCGGCACGACGACGAGACTGAGGAGGACGTTGTTGGGGACCATCAGCCGGTCGGCTCCCTGACTCAGGGTCGTGTAGAAGAGGCCGAGGGAGGTGACCGTGCCCTCGATCGAGCCGGCGAGAGCGCCGCCGACCAGCCGGACCCGTTCGCCGACCCGGAAGGGCCGGGTGCTCTGGAGGACGATCCCGGCGAAGATCCCTCCCAGCGCCTGCTGCGCCGCCAGTCCCAGCAGCACCGCGGTGAAGGCTCCGCCGACCGCGAGGGTGCCGGCATTGACGCCGGCGATGCGCAGGGCGAGGACCACCACCGCGGTCATCGCCAGCAGCCGGACGACGAACCCGGTGGTTCCCGCCGTGGCCGGGTCGAGCCGTCGGTAGAGGCGGGGGGAGAGGCCGCGCACGAGCCAATGGACCGCGGCGGAGCCGACGATCACCAGGACCACGACCGTCCCCGCCCGTATCCACGGTCCGTACCCGGGGGCGATCTGGTGGCGGTGGCTGTAGACGACCAGCGTGCCGGCGATCACGATCAGGGCGAGCAGCAGCCCGCCGAACTGGCGCTTGGAGAACCGCGGTGCCAGCTCGTCGCCCAATCCGAGCGAGTGCCAAGCGTGGCTGCGGGTCTCGAACAGCTCGCGGGGGAGCCGGGGACGACGAGGCGCTGGGGACATCCAGAAACGGTTACCCCGGGGCCGCCGCTCCCATGCAGGCGGTTCTAGGCGGTGAGCGCCGCCATCGCCTCGTCCCGGGTCTGGTGAATCGGGATCGAGAGCTCCAGGCCGGTGATCTCCAGCACGCGACGGACCTGGTCGTTCTGGCTGCAGAGCACCAGGTTGCGGCCATCCCGGTCGCCGTTGTCGAGGCGCTGCCAGGCGCGAACGATCAGGGCGATGCCGGTGGAGTCGATGAATTCGCACCGGGAGAGATCGATCAGCACCGAGCCCTCGCCGCTCTCCAAAGCCCGCTCGAGCGGGTCCTCGAGATCGGGAGCGGTACTGAGGTCGAGCTCGCCGCGGACGGAGATGGTCCGGACGCCGTGCTCGAGATCTCCCACCGTCACCTCGAATGGGGCTGGATTCACGCGACGATGCTACCGCAGCGTGACAGATGTGGGCACTTAGTTTTGCTCCTGTGGAGCGGGGTAAGCAGGCTTAGAGCGGAGGTGGCAAGTTATGCTCGCCCCTCTGAAACGAGCCCCGACTGTTCCTGAGGGCAGGCTGGAACCTTGAACACCGCAACCAATGATCGCTCGGGGCTTCAAATGTCCCTTCCGGCGCGGGCCGAGAATGTGGCCGTGGTCCGCCATGCCCTCGCCGGGTTGGCCGAACGGCTGGGAATGGACGAGACGTCGCTGGCCGATCTGAAGACGGTCGTCACCGAGGCCTGCATGAACGTCGTCGTCCATGCCTACGCCGGCAGCGAGCCGGGGCCGCTGGAGGTGGAGGCCGAAAGCGACCTGGACGGGCTCACGGTGGTGATCCGCGACCACGGCAGCGGGATCAGACCGCGTCCCGACGTCGAGCGGCCCAGCCTGCGGATCGGCCTCACCCTGATCGCCGCCCTTTCCAGCAGCTTCGCGATCGAGGGCGGGACCGACAAAGGCACCGAGATCCGCATGCACGTGCCGCTGCACGCGCGCGAGGACGGGCCCACCGCCGGGTCCACCTTCACCGTGACGGCCGACGCGGAGACCCGGATTCGGGTCGGCCCGCCGGAGATCGTCGGCCCGGTGCTGAGCCGCGCCCTCTCGGCGCTCGCCGCCCGGCAGGACATCAGCGTCGACCGCCTCTCCGACACGATGCTGCTCAGCGACGCGATCTCGGCACGGGCGCCCCAGGGTTTCACCGACGGTCACGTCTCGCTCAGCATCGCCGAGCTTCCCGAGGGCATCGAGCTCAAGGTCGGGCCGATGACGCACGGCGGTGCCGAGCGCCTGCGAGCGAGCTTCGAGCTGCCCGAGATCGGCGGCTCCCTGGCGAAGCTGACCGACGAGCTGCGGATCGAGGATGGTGACGAAGGCGAGTACCTCGTCGTCGGCATCTCCTCGCTCTCCAAGAACTAAGGAGCGGTCCCAGGAGGGGTGCCGGTGGGGGTCGCTGGGAGCACCTCCGCCGTGCGTATCGGGGATTGGCTAAAGCCCCGAACCGCCCTGGCTCGGCTCCATGCTGAGTACCCAGCGACCCCCCACCGGCACCCCTACCATCGAGCTCCGTAGGACGACCGAGGTGATACCTCTCTTCATCCAGCTTTTGTGAGCCTGTCCGAGCTGGAGACCGTGTCGAGGAGGGGGCGGGGTACCCCTGACCGGTACTCAGCATGGAGCCGCGCCGATGGCGTTCGAGGCGTCAGCTGTCCACGGGCTTTTCGCGGCGGAGGTGCTCCGGGCAGGGGTACCCCGCCCCCTCCCCTCACACAGAGCTGTCTGTTACTCGGCCTCGGTCGTGGCCTTGCTCTGCTCGGCCACCTCGGCCCTGATCCGCTCCAGGGTGCGGCGCAGGATTCGCGAGACGTGCATCTGCGAGTGGCCGATCCGCTCGGCGATCTGGGACTGGGTCAGATCCTCGACGAAGCGCAGCTGCAGGACCAGGCGCTCGCGCTCGTCGAGGTGGGGGAGCGCCCCCTCCAGAGCCAGCTTGTCCTCGATCAGCTCGTATCCCTCGTCCTCGTCGCCGACCCACTCCGAGGCCGGCGATTCTTCGGAGTCTTCGCCGCCGACCGGGCGGTCGAGCGAGAGCGGACGGCGATTGTGGTTTGCCTCGAGCACCTCGAGCACGTCGGTCGGGTCGACCTCGAGCCGCTCGGCGATCTCGCCGACCGAAGGCGAGCGCTGCAGCCGCACCGTCAGCTCGGAGATCGCCTTCTCGACTTCGGCCATGCGGTCGTGGAGGCCGCGGGGGACCCGCACCGTCCAGACCCGATCGCGAAAGTGGCGCTTCAGCTCGCCGAGGATCGTCGGCGAGGCAAAGGCGGTGAAGGGAGCGCCGCGGTCGGGGTCGAAGCGGTCGATCGCGTTGACCAGCCCGAGGCTCGCCACCTGCAGCAGGTCGTCGAAGGACTCGCTGGCGCCGCGGTAGCGCAGGGCCAGGTTTTTCGCGAACGGCAGGTAGCGGCGGACCAGCTCCTCGCGGATCGCGGGGTCGCGATCTTTGACGAACCGAGCCCAGAGCGCCCGCTCACTGGCCAGGCCCTCGCCGGGACCCGGACTCTGCTGGTCGGGGTTATTCCGCGTCTCGTCGCTGTTCACAGCATGGATCCATTCAGGCGGCGTTACTTGTCAAACGTCGCTGCCCTGAGGGCGTCAGTCCGAAGCCGTGCAGCGCGACGGCGACCGCGCCGTCAGGTCAACCATAGCGCGAGAGAGAACCGGGTCCGACTGGTGGGGCGGCTCGATCGACGGAGCAGCACCGGACCCGGCGTCGTGGGGGCCTCAAGAAGCGGTCGACTCGGCCTCGGTATCCGGGGTCGGCGACTTGAAATGGAGGATCAGTGCCTTGGAGTGCATACCTTCCTCGCCGCTTTTGCCGAGGCGCGCGGCTGATTCGGACTGGATCTCGATCAGGCGATCGAGCGTGTTGGCCAGCAGCTCAGCGGCGTCTTCCCAGCCCTGTTTGTCGACGACCATCGGGGTTCGGCTCAGGTGCCGATCCTCGAGCTCGTCGAAGGTGCTCTTGTCGAGAGCCTCCTCGACGTCGTCGAAGGCGGATTTGAGCATGGCGCCCGACAGGCCGGGGCGGAGGCTCTTCGGTAGGCGCGCCCATTCGCTGTCGGTGAGGAACTGGCGGCGGGTGGCGCGGTAGAAGTGCTCGGTGGCGCCACGTCGCTGCTTGGTGTCCACGAGCTCGATGCAGTCGTATTTCTCCAGGACGCGGACGTGGTAGGCGACCAGGTTGAGGCTCTGGTCGAGCTGCTGTGCGAGCATATTTGGGCTCGCTACCTTTTCATTCAAAATGATCAGGATCTGCACCCGTAGCGGATGCGCGAAGGCTTTCGCGACTACTTGTTCGACGCCCTCTTTCTTGTTCTTAGTTTTCGGCATGGCCTTTTCTCGGTTCGTTTCCAGGGGTTATGGCCGATGCCAAGACTTTACACCTTGTCAATCAGGATTTTCACAACAGTCCCGCGTTTTCCGATTATTGACGAGTTTTGCTGCCCCGACCTTGATTGCTGGAATCATTTAAAGTAATAATTGATCAATCACTTTCGAGTGATAGCCGCCGGGATGCGGTTCTGGGAATCGAGGGAGAGGGGAGGTGGACTCGTGAAGGTCAATATTGAGCATCGTGTGGTGCCGACTGCCGGGATCAGCAAGGGGAACTAAGTCGGACCGAGGGACGGCGGTCGCGCGCCTGAGAGGCTTTGGGGGTGACTCCGTGGAAGCTGCCACTCGTAGTCGCAGCGATCGTCGTCCCGATCATCTTCGGGTTCTATGTCGGAGGCCCTGGCGTGGGCCTCGCAACGGGGGCCCTGGTCGCGGTCGCGATCGTCGTCGTCGCCGTGCGCCAGCGTCCGCGCGGGGCGATCGCCCCGCTCGAGCGGGAAGCAGGCCGCCGGATCCTGATCGTCCTCGGCGATCCGCTGGAGGATCCCGTCGCCGTCGAGCGGGTCGCGGAGGCGGTGAAGGGGGAGGGCTCGGGCCGCGCGCTGGTGCTTTCGCCGGTGCGGATCGGGTTTCTGGATCGCTGGGCCTCCGACGTCGAGCAGGCGCGTCGCGACGCTCAGCGGCGTTCGGTTCTCAGCATCGCCGCCCTCGCCGCTGCGGGGGTGGACGCCGAAGCGCGGGTCGGTGACGAGGACCTCGTCCAGGCGGTGGAAGACCAGCTCGGCAGCTTCCCCGCCTCCGAGGTGATCCTCGTCAGCGCTGCCGGCGAGGACGACAAAGCCGCAGCCGCGGCGGCAGAAGAGCTGCGGGCGCGGCTGCGGGTCGGGTTTCGATGGATCGTTACCGGTCCACCAGCTCGCTGAACCGAACCGCAGCCCGCGTCGGCTCGACGAACTCCGTCTCCCGGTAGAGCAGCCCGGCGGCGGCCAGGTCGCGCACGGCGCGCTGGAGCGCGTCGCGGTCGGCGAAGGTGTCTTCGCCGCCGGCGAGCTCTCGCCTCAGCTCCTCGAGCGTCAGCCGGGCCGGGTGCAGTTCGAGCAACTGGTGTAGCACCGCGGACTCGACTGCCTCGTCTTCTTCTTTGTTCGTCCCCCCGTCGATGGTTTCGTTCATCGCCCCTCCCTTTGCCTCAGTGCGGGGCCCCCTCCGGGCTCTATCCCGGTTCCGCCCCGCTCGCTTTCCCCTGTCCGAGTGCCCGCAGGTCGCATGAGCCCGCTGGCACTATAGGCAATGTTGCAATTCTCTGTCTGTAGATCTTTTGTCTACGAGACAGCGAACGGAGACAAAGCTAGCCGTCCTTGCGGACGCCCCCCATTTCGGTGAAGACCGCGGTGACGCCGCCGTCCTCCCGCTTCTCGTCGGCGATCACGTGGGAGACGGCGTTGATCAGCGCCAGGTGGGTGAAGGCCTGGGGGAAGTTGCCGAGGTGCTGCCCGGATTCCGCGTCGAGCTCCTCGGCGAAGAGGTCGAGCCAGCCGGCCGCCTCGAGCAGGCGTTCGCAGAGGTCGCGGGCCCGGCGCGACTCGCCGATCTCCGAGAGCGCGGAGACCAGCCAGAAGGAGCAGATCAGGAAGGTGCCCTCCTTGCCGTGCAGGCCGTCGTCGGTCTCGTCGACCTTGTAGCGGCAGACGAGGCCGTGCTCGGTCAGGTCGGTGGCGATCGCGTTGACGGTGTCGCGCACCCGCGGGTCGCTGGGCGGGAGGAAGCGGAAGAGGGGGATCAGCAGCAGCGAGGCGTCGAGGGCGTCGGTCTCGTAGTGCTGGCGGAAGACCCCGTCGCGGACACCGCGCTCGAGGATCTCGGCCTTGAACTCGTCGGCTTTGGCCTGCCACTCCGCGGCCAGCTCGTCGAAGCCGCCGATCCGTGCGAGGCGGGCGCCGCGGTCGGCGGCGACCCAGATCATCAGCTTCGAGGAGACGTAGTGCTGCGGCTCCCCGCGCGACTCCCAGATCCCCTGGTCGGGATGCGGCCAGGCCTCGATCGCGGCTTCCACCTGGTAGCGGATCAATTCACGGGTCGCCGGCGTCCCGCGGCCGCGCAGCGCCTTTTCGTGGACGTAGATGGAGTCGAGCAGCGAACCCCAGACGTCGTTCTGGCGTTGGTCGAAGGCGCCGTTGCCGATCCGCACCGGCCGTGCCCCGCCGTAGCCTTCGAGATGGTCGAGCGTCTCCTCGGTCAGGTCCCGCTCGTGGCCGATCCCGTACATGATCTGCAGGTCCCTGTCCTTCTCGCAGACGTCGACGATGAAGCGCATGAAGTCCCGCGCCTCGTCGTCGAAGCCGAGCGTGTGTAGCGCCCAGAGGCTGAAGGTCGAGTCGCGGATCCAGCTGAAGCGATAGTCCCAGTTGCGTTCGCCGCCCGGGGTCTCCGGCAGCGAGGTGGTGGGGGCGGCGACGATCGCCCCCGTCGGCGTGTAGGTGAGTCCCTTGAGGACGAGCGCCGAGCGCTGCAGGTGGATCCGCCAGGGGTGGTCGGGGAAGTCGCCGTCGCGCAGCCATTCGCGCCAGAACTCTTCGGTCGAGTCGATTCGCTCCAGCGCCTCGGGGGCGCTGCGGGGGCCGCCGAGGTCGCCGTCGCTCCAGGTCAGCGCGCAGAAGCCGGTCTGGTCTTCGCGCAGGGTGACCTTGCCGCGGGCGCCGCCCTCGCCGAGCTCGAGGTGCATGTCGCTGGTCAGCAGCAGCTCGGTCCCGTCGGCCCCGGTGGCCCGCGCTTCGCCGAGTTCGCCGCCGCTCCACTCGGCGGCTTCGACGCCGTAGCCGAAGCGCGGCACGCACTCCATCTCCATCTCGACCTCGCCGTCGATGCAGGTCATCGTCCGCAGCAGCGAGCAGTCGTTCTGGTGCGCGGTATCGGGCCGCCCGCGGTGGGCGGCGTCGCCACCGGCGGCGGCCCAGTCGGCGATCGTCAGCGCGTCTTTGACCGCCACCCAGCCGGTCTCGGTCACCCAGGTCGTCTCGATCACCAGCGTGCCGGGCACGTAGCGGCGGCTGATCGGGACGATCACGCCCTTCGGCCGCAGCAGCATGTGGCCGGCGCCGCGGTCGAGCAGCGCGGCGAAAGCGCTCGGGGAGTCGAAGCGGGGGAAGCAGAGCCACTCCACAGCGCCGCCGAAGGACACCAGGGCCGAGGTGTGGCAATCGGAGAGGAAGCCGAAGCTCCCGATCGGGGGGAAGCGATGGTTCTGGGAGCTCACGGGCGAGCCAAGCTACCAGCGGGCTACGCTGAAATCGATGAACTTGCCGCTCGCCCACGTCGAGGCGGTCTTCGCCCCGCTGGAGGTGCTGCCGCTGCTGGTCGCCGCGATCCTCTACGCCAAGCGCTCGACCACGCTGGCGGCTCGGGGCCGGCCGGTGCCGCTCTGGCGGCAGCTCTGTTTCGCGGCCGGGCTGCTGACGATCGCCGTCGCCCTCGTCTCCCCGGTAGCCCATGTCGCAGAGGAGCTGGTCATCGCCCACATGGTCGAGCACCTGTTGCTCGGCGACATCGCGACCCTGCTCCTGGTCCTCGGTCTCACCGGCCCGCTGCTGCAGCCGATCCTCGCGATCCCGGTCTTCGACAAGCTGCGGATTCTCGCCCACCCGCTCGTCGCCTTTCCGCTCTGGGCGCTCAACTTCTACCTCTGGCACATCCCGGCGCTCTACGACGCCGCCTACGGCGGGGCGGCGGTGCACCTGCTCGAGCACGGCAGCTTCATCTTCTTCGGCTGCCTGATGTGGATGCCGATCTTCGGGCCGCTGCCGAAGCCGAGCTGGTTCAACTCCGCCTGGAAGGTCGGTTACGTGATCGCGGTCCGCTTCGCCGGCGCGATCCTCGGCAACGTCCTGATGTGGTCGGGGACGGTGCTCTACCCGAAGTACGCGGCCGGCGAGGCCTACTGGAACATCTCGCCGCTCGCCGACCAGAGCACCGCCGGTGTGGTGATGATGGTCGAGGGGACCTTTCTCGGGCTCGGGTTGCTGGCCTGGGTCTTCTTCGAAGTCTCCCGAGAAGGGATCGAGAAGCAGCGCCTGCTCGACCTCGCGCTGGAGCGGGGAGTCGAGCTGGACGAGGCGCGGGCGCAGCGGGCGGTCGCGGCTGGTCAGGCGGAGCGGCTCGAGCGACAGCTGATCGCGGCTGGGGGTGAGCAGGACGACCGCCCGGGCTGACCGCCGGCTGCTGGCGCCGCTCGTCTTCGTCGTCGGCGCCTCCAGCCTCGGGGTCGAGATCGCCGCCGCGCGGCTGCTGGCTCCTTATTTCGGCGCCTCGACGATCGTCTGGGCCAACACGATCGGGGTCGTCCTCGTCGCGCTCTCGGTCGGCTACTGGTTCGGCGGCCGCTACGCCGACCGCCACCCACACCTTCGTGGCCTCTGCCTCCTGGTGCTGGCCGCCTCGATCCTGATCGCCGCGGTCCCCTTCGCGGCCCGCCCCTTCCTCGGCTTCTCGGTCGACGCCTTCGACACGGTCTCGGTCGGTGGCTTCGCCGGCTCGCTGTTCGGCGTCCTGGTGCTGGTCGCGGTGCCGGTGACGCTGCTGGGTGCGGCGGCGCCCTGGGCGGTACGGCTGGCGGTGGGGGAGGTGAGCGGGTCCGGCGAAGTCGTCGGCCGCCTCTACGCGATCTCCACCGCCGGCTCGTTGGTCGGGACGATGCTCTCGGCCCTGGTCCTGATCCCGCTGCTGGGGACGCAGCGGACCTTCCTCGTCTTCGCGCTCGCCCTGGCCTCGGTGGCGATGGTCGGGGTGGGTGCCCGCGCCGCGCTCGTGCCGGCCTGCCTGCTGGCGGTTCTGGCCGTGCCGGTGGGGACGATCAAGGCCGACGGCGAGGGCCGGGTGCTCTACGAGGCGGAGACCACCCACCAGTACGCGCGGGTGATCGAACGCGAGGACGGCACCCGGGTGCTGGAGCTGAACGAGGGACAGGCGGTGCACTCCGAGTACCGACCTGGTTCCTACCTGACCGGCGACTACTGGGACGGGCACCTGGTCCTGCCGGCGGCGGCGGACGAGCGGCCCCCTCGGCGGGTCGCGATCCTCGGCAACGCCGGCGGCACGGTCGCCCGTTCCTTCGGCCACTTCTTCCCGCGGACCGCGGTCGACGCGGTCGAGATCGACGCCGAGCTGACCGAGCTGGGCCGCCGCTACCTCGATCTGCGCAATCCGCGGATGCGCACCTTCGCCGAGGACGCGCGCCCCTGGCTCGAGCGTTCGCAGGGCGGCTACGACGCGATCATGGTCGACGCCTATCGCCAGCCGTACATCCCCTTCTACCTGGCGACCCGGGAGTTCTTCGAGCTGGCTCGCGAACGGCTCGCACCCGGCGGCCTGGCGATCGTCAACGTCGGCCATCCGGAGGGTGCGCGGGAGCTGGAGCGGGTCCTGGGCCGGACCATGGCCGCCGCCTTCCCGCGGGTCCTGCGCTACCCGATCGAGGACACCAACACGCTGCTGGTGGCGGGCGAGGGGTCGTTCTCGGGAGCGCGGCTGCGGGCGAACCTCGATTCGCTGCCGGCGGCGCTTCACCCGCAGGCGCGGGAGGCCGCCCGCGAGCTGGAGCCGCGGCTGCCGGGCGGCGAGGTCTACACCGACGATCGCGCCCCCGTCGAGTGGCTCGTCGACTCCTCCCTGCTGGAATACGCGAATGAGTGACGCCGGAGAGCGAGCGCGCGCCTGGCTCGTGACGGGGCCCGTCGGGCGGGGCCTGTCCTTCGTGATCGATTTCGCCGTGGCGCTGCGGACGATGCTGGCGCAACGTCGCTAGGGTCATTCGCTCATGAAGACGACCCTCGAGGAGCTCCCCAATTCACGTGTCGAGGTCGCGGTCGAGGTCCCGGCCGCCGACGTCGAGAAAGCGACTTCCCGCGCCGCCCGCGCGATGGCGAAGGAGATGCGGATGCCCGGCTTCCGCGCCGGCAAGGCGCCGCCGTCGCTGGTGATCCAGCGGCTCGGCTTCGGCCCTGTGCTGCAGGAGGCGATCCGCGACGCGCTGCCCGAGTGGTACGAACTGGCGCTCTTCGACGCCGGCGTCACCCCGATCGGCGATCCCAACATCGAGATGGTCTCCACTCCGGAGGAGGAAGGCGAGGCGCTCGAATTCAAGTTCGAGGTCGGTGTGCGGCCCGAGGCTGAGCTCGGCACCTACAAGGGCCTAGAGGTCGGCAAGGAGGAGAAAGAGGTCCCCGACGAAATCGTCGACACCGAGGTCGAGCGGGTCCGCGAGGGGTTCGCGCGCCACGAGCCGGTGGAGCGCGAGGCCGCCGAGGGCGACTCGCTGCTGATCGACTTCGAGGGTTTCCTCGACGGCGCGGCCTTCCAGGGCGGCGCGGCGGAGGACTACCTGCTGGGGCTCGGCTCCGGGCAGCTGATCGAGGGGTTCGAGGAGCAACTGGTCGGCGCCGAGGCCGGCGAGGAGCGCGAGGTGAAGGTCACCTTCCCCGCCGACTACCAAGCCGAGCACCTGGCCGGCGAAGAGGCCGTCTTCAAGGTCAAGGTCAAGGAGGTGCGGGAGAAAGTCCTGCCCGACCTCGACGACGACTTCGCCTCCGACGCTTCGGAGTTCGACACGCTCGAGGAGCTGCGCGACGACATTCGCGAGAAAGTAGGCACCGCGCTGGGCAGTCGGGCGGAGGAAGACTTCCGGGTCGCGGCGATCGACGCCGCCGTCGCCGAGGCGACTGTCGAAGTGACGGAGGAGCTGGCGACGGCGCGAGCGACCGAACGCTGGGAGCGGATGGAACGGCAGCTCGCCGGCCGCGGCATGGACCCCAATCAGTTCCTGCAGATGCAGGGCAAAACCCGCGACGAGCTGATCGAGGAGACCAAAGAGGACGCGGAAAAAGAGCTGCGCCGCGAGGCGGTGGTCTCCGCGATTGCCGAGGCGGAGGGGATCGAGGTCTCCGAGGAGGAGATGGTCGAGGCGCTGGAGCACAGCGCCGAGCACGAGCGGACCACCCCCGAGAAACTGCTGGAGCGGCTGCGGCAGAGCGGCCGCGACGCGATGATCCGCGAAGACCTGCGAGCGCGGAAGGCGCTCGAGCTGGTCGCCGACGCGGCCAAGCCGATCCCGAAAGAGCAGGCTGACGAGCGTCAGGGGAAAGCCGAGGCACGCGAGAAGCTCTTGGCGCCGGATGAGGAGAAACCCAAATCCG